>Ga0180431_10002801_pt1 | contig 22973 bp, 23 predicted proteins | sample SS_ome_11_FD_132459 | JGI IMG/M metagenome (GOLD analysis project Ga0180431, IMG submission 132459) | Hypersaline lake sediment archaeal communities from the Salton Sea, California, USA - SS_1_MS_1 metaG | ecosystem: Environmental > Aquatic > Non-marine Saline and Alkaline > Hypersaline >...
AAGAAGAAGAGAACTAGTTAACCCTCTTCTTTCTTCTTTTCTCTGGAATGGAATCTTTCTTGTACTAGAAAATCCCCTAGTGCAAGAAAGAAATCTCCTTCGTATGCATCATAGTCTACTAGAAGTTTGTGTTTTTCTAGATCTTCTATATCAAGACCATGGTATATTTTTTGAAGCATCTCAAATATAGCTTGAACAGTAAGATATGCAACGTTTCCCATCATAATTTGAATGATGTGGTTTTCCGGCATTATTAGTTCCTCAGCAATTTTTTTTGTTGTGAGGTTATTTTTATGCATCTCAATATACAGCAACTCAGCAATTATTTTTTTTTCATGATAGCGGAACATAGAATTCTCCTTTTTTCCTCTATTTAGATGGGCTGAAAATTTATGTAAAGAGAATTTTTATATACTAGAGAGATCGTCATAAAGCTCATTATCACTATCAAACTTAAAATTAGCATTATTGCGTAAATATGATGGATGTGCTAATGGTAAGTTTTACAGACAGAGAGATTCAATGGCACAAAATACTGATTACACAAAATACTACGTTGACGGCGATTCTGACATTAAAAAAGTTATGGATGAAGCTTACCGTCAGTCTATTACAATGGTACAGCAATTCTGGAACGAAGCAGATATCGATATAAGATTTCGTGCCGGAGACCAAACACTATGGAACCAGCTTTATGGGAATACCGCGTATCAACATAAACAAATGTTCCAATTCAACCGGATAAGACGAATCATTAACATGATCTCCGGTAAACAAAGAAAAGATCGAAAGACATCCATCGTGGTTCCAATTGAGAATTCCGACCAGCAGACCGCAGATGATTTTTCCGGAGTTATACAGTGGGCTAACAATAATTCAAATGCATATCAGACGCTTTCGGATGCTTTCGATGGTGCTTGCACTACAGGATTCAACTTATTATCCGTATGGCTCGATTATAGAAATGACCCAATCAATGGTGATATCAGAGTAGACAACCTCTACCACAATGGATGTCTTATTGATCCTTACTTTAAAAAGAAAGATCTGTCCGATGCAAACTTTATATGGACTAGGAGATGGCTATCTAAAAAACAGATAGCGTCTCTACTACCTGAACGCAAAGATGACATTATGCTCATGTCAGCATCAGGTGGAAAAGATGATAAATTTATGTTCCTTCCAGAAAACTACCAACATTCGGTGAAGGGATTTCTGCCATACGATGAATACTGGTACCTTGACTACAGAGAAGTAGACATGCTAGTAGATGTCGAGAATGGCGAGACCATGGAATGGAAGGGGTCTAAAGAAGCATTAGAAGTATTTAGATTCCAATATCCAGATGTCCAGGTTATCAAATCAACAAAACAGACATGCAAGCTTGCAATATCTGTGAATAATATGGTTATGTACGATGGACCAAATCCATTCGGCACTGATCGTTATCCTTTTGTTGGTGTATATGGCTATTTTGAGCCCGAGATTCCTTACTTCAATCTTAAGATGCAGGGAGTTGTACGAGGACTTCGAGATAGTCAATATCTGTACAACAGAAGAAAAGTAATTGAATTAGATATCTTAGAATCTCAAATTAATAGTGGGATCAAGTTCAAAGAATCGGCCTTAGTCGACCCAGAAGATGCATTCTTAACTGGACAAGGAAGAAGATTAGCTATTAGAGATTCTGCATCTATGGATGATGTTCAACATATACCTGCTCCAGATATTCCAGCAGGAATGATGGAGATTTCTCGTCAGTTGGGAGAAGAGATTCAACAAATTTCTGGTGTTAATGAGGAGCTTTTAGGTTCTGCAGAAGATGATAAGGCAGGGATTTTATCAATGCTTCGTCAAGGAGCAGGACTTACAACACTACAAACTCTTTTTGATCAATTAGATGAATCACAAAAGAATCTAGGAAAGATTTTTATGGATATAGTTCAGTCTAATTTCAGTGCTGCAAAAGTAGAAAGAATATTAGGAAGACCTCCTAGTGAAGCATTCTATAATAAAGCATTCCAAAAGTACGACTGTGCTGTAGAAGAAGGGGTTCTAACATCAACACAAAAACAGATGCAATTTAGACAGCTTCTTGAGTTAAGAGAGCTTGAAATTCCTATTCCTACTTCAGTTCTTATAGATGCAGCTCCTCTTCAAAATAAGAAGGATCTCATGGATGCAATCGCAGCACAAGAACAAGCAGAACAGCAGCAACAACAACAGCAAACTCAACTGCAGATGCAAGAACAGCAAGTTATCAATAATTCATTGCAGTCCAAAGCAGAATCAGACAGAGCATTAGCTGCAGAACGTATGAACAAAATCCAGATAGATCAGTTAAGTGGATTAGAGTCGATTGCAAAAGCGCAAGAAGACAGGTCGGATGCCGCATTAAACAAGGTAAAAGCACTGAGAGAGTTGGCAGATTTGGATTTAAGTAACATACAGAAAACCCTTTCTATTTTACAGCAAATACAATCTGTAGAACTAGGAAATAATAATAATAATAATACATTAGCTAATAAAGTAAATCAAACAAACATAGGAGCTTAAAATGTTCGGTAAAGAAACTGGAACAAACACAAGCGACGCTAAGATCATTCCTGCAGGATCTATTCCTACAGCAGATGAGCAAATGTCAAATGGTTCAATGGACTATCTCGCAAAGAATAAGTCTAAAGCTGAGAAAGACGTAAGCAAAATTAAGCGTACAAAAGCAAAGTAAAAATAATAAGTTGAGGTTTTATGGAAACAGAAACTCCTAAACAAACATTAGGTGAAGGACTCCTGGATATACAGCAAAAATATGCTGGAAAAAAAACACAGACAGTTAGAGAAACCACCAGTGAAATGGGAAAGGAATACGTAAAATCTCTAGAAAAGGTAATTCACGATCATAAGAACGTGAAAGAACTTTACTACATAATGGAGATATTAAAACCAGATGCGATGCTCGAGGGAGTTATTAAACTGGTTCATGTCGCTAGAAAAACAAGGCCAAACCCTGAATGGGGAGTAGCTTTGTATAAAGTAGATAATAAGTTGGGAGATATCACTTATGAGTGGGGTCTTCCAAAAGCTGAAGAAGCTTACATCATGATGCAAAATCCTGAAGGTTGGGATTCTAAATTAATCCGTGATATCAAGGGTTACTTAGAAAAAACCTTAGTATAAAGAATATTTGACAGGCCGCCGTTGTCAGTAGTTCAAAATAATAATCGGGCGTTTTTTGGCGTATTGCTGCTCGCCACAGCATTAATAAGGAAATAATAATGGAAGAAAATCAGGACGTAGAGGTTGTCGTCGAACCATCTGAACCAGAGATTAAATCCGAAGAACAACATACTCAAGAAGTTGCATCTAAAGAACCAGCGTATGGTTCTCAAGAATACAACTTCAGAGAAATGAGGAATGTTGTCGAGGAACAACAGAGACGTATTAGAGAGCTAGAGGCTAGAAATTATCAGCAAAAAGCTCCTGTAGAAGAAGAAGAAGAAGTTCTCGATGGGGACGATTTCCTCACAGTAAAACAAGCAGAAAAACTTGCACTTCGAAAAGCTCAGGAACTTATAAAGCAACAAGAGATAGATAATCTTGAAGATAAAACTAGGATGAAGTTCAAAGATTATGACGATGTTGTTACCGAAGAAAACGTAAAAAAATTAATAGAAGATGACGTCGATCTTGCAGATTCAATTCGTAAGGCTTCTAATCCATATGCAACAGCATACAAATTGATTAGAAAGACTTCATTTCACAAGAAAGACCAAGAAGAAAAGGCTAAAAAAAATAGCGATGTAGAGAAATTGCAGAAGAACGCCACTAAACCAGGAAGTTCTAATGCAGTTGCTCCAAAACCGCTATCACAAGCTAGTTCATTTTCTTCTATGTCTAAAGCTGAAATGAACGCTCTCTACCAAGAGATGCAGCAATGTGCAAGCAGACGATATTAATATTAGGAGAATATTTTGACAACAACAACAACTGTTCTTCCGCCACCAGTCCAACAAAGATTTGACATGAAATTGTTATCTCGACCAAGTCCAGATACAATTCATAAGACAATGGCGATGAAGAAGAAGATACCTGAAAGATCAGGTAATATTTTAAGGATGAGAAGATATAATAATCTTAACACCGCAACAGTACCTCTAGGTCCTAGCGGGCTCAATCCTCCAGCACAGACATTAGCGTCTTTGGATATTGACGCCACAATTAATTGGTACGGCTCATATGTTTTAATTACAGATCAAGTAACATTGATCAACGAGGACCCTAGAAGGCATTTAGTAGCATAACAGAAAAAAAACAAGATAACAAGAAAAAAGAATTGTAGCATATATGATACACATGTTGGAAGAGTTTTTGTAGTAAAAGCAAAGACTTGTACGAAAGGATTCTGTTACAGGTTTGGAATATATTCCGTAGAAGAGGTTAGAGATTTTCTAACACATATTAAGCCGTTCCTTAAGCTTAAGAAGGATAAAGCTCAAATATTGCTTGAGTACATAAATGGATATGAAAGCACGAAGTACTGTAAAAAGGGTATCAGCGATTTGCAGTTACAACACAGAGAAAATTGTTATCAAAGACTATTGTTATGCGACAATATGGGGTCTATAAACCAACTCTAATCGACTTGGAAGTCCACAGCAGGACGACAGGGCGGAAGGCGAAAGTCACCGTGAGAGACTTAACGAGATGGACCAGAAATGGTATGCGAAAGTCCGACCAAGAGTATAGCTAAAGAAGCTCTTGAGGAGAGATCGAAGAATCTTTCCCGCCTAAGGAAACTTAGGTCATAAAAGTAACAGATAGGTATTAAACGAAACAGCTTCTCTTTTAGCACAAAGCTTGAGAGAAACAGAAGATGAATTGACACGTAACATGCTTCAGTCAACAGCTACATTTATTAATGCAGTTGGCGGTGTGAACGGAGACAATCCAACAGAAATTACACGTTCTGATATTGATGATGTAATTCGTACATTAGTAGTTGCTAATGCAAAGCGTATCAGCAATGTAGTAGAAGGTGAAGACAAATTTGGAACAGGACCAGTTCGTCAAGCTTATTTTGGTATGTGCCATGCAAATATGATTCCTCAGCTCGAAGCAGTTGATGGATTTATTTCCGTAGCTCAGTACCCAAGCCAGATGAACATTTTGAGTGCAGAATGGGGTTCCGTATCTAACATACGTTTCCTAGTTAGCTCAATTGGTTCAACTACTGCTACATCTAGTGGACTAGGTGCAGACGTGTACAACATGTTTGTAACTGGCCAAGAAGCATATGCATGTATCGATCTTGATGGTGCAAGTGCAAACTTTATCTACAGACCTCTTGGATACGGAGATGACCCTCTTTTACAGAGACAGTCTTGCGGTTTCAAGTTTGCAAGTGCTGAGCGTATCCTAAAATTTGGGATAGTAAAATTTCTGGTAATTGACTTGGAGTTCCTCTTTGAGGATAACAGGGGGCAAGCAGAGCAATACGCTCGTGCAGCCTGAACGACTAAACCCAGGAACACCAGAAATGGTGATGCGATAGTCTGATCTCGACGTATATATGAAGGTCGAGAGAGAGAGTCGAAGAACTTTCTCCGCCATAGAAATATGGTCAGTAGAAAAGATATAAAATTTTTTTGAAAGTAACAGAAAGAAATGACGCGTGGGTAATAAACCTCCGCTCAACATTATCTTAATGGAGGGAGGAATAAAATATGCCACAAATAATTAAAGGTTCTTATACATCAGATGGTACAGCACGTTTTCTAGAGCTTCCCATCGATCCAGATTTCGTAGATCTTTGGATTCAAGGTGACACCACAGGAGATAACTGGGATAGCGCAGCAAATCCAGGTGTTACTAAATTAGCAAAATGGTTTAGAGGAATGACAGCAGGTCATGCTTTTACAATCCAAAATACAGACGGTGCTAGCACTGACGAAGCAGAATTCCTAGTCACAGGTGGATTTACACTGTATGACGGTTCTGTTCAGACACCAGGAGCAGCAGTAACAGGAACAGCTATTTCACAAGCTTCTCCTGCAGTTGTTTCTGACGTAGCACACGGCTTTGTAACAGGAGATAGAGTAGTTCTGTCTAACTGTACAGGTATGACTCAATTAGAAGGTATGATTTTCCAAGTCACATATTTGACTGCAGATACATATAGTCTTCCTATTGACACATCTGGTTTTGCAGCACCTGCTACAGCAGTTACTGCACGTAAACTTCCTGCATATCCTCAGTTTGCTCCACGCAGATTGCAGATCACAGGGATTACACAAGCAAATCCATGTGTTGTTTCTGTTTCAGAAACACATAATTTTGTTGTTGGTTCTGTAGTAACACTCAGTGTTCCTGCAGCTCTTGGAATGATCCAATTGGATAAAATCACAACAGAAGTTACAGCTATTGGTACAAATACTATTACCCTAGGTAATATTGATTCAACGGCTTATACAGCTTTTGCATTCCCAGCAAGTGGAACAACATTCACTCAAGCACATGTTGTGCCTGCCGGTGAAGACGCAACTATTCTTACAAATTCTATGGAAAATACAAGTTTCCGTGGTCTTGAGTTAGGAACAGGCGTTGTTGGACCAAATTCAGCAGTAGTTTACTACACAGCTACAAAAGCAGACATGGTTGTTTAATTTTAAACGATGATGTTGGGGCCCGCCTTAGGGCCCTTAATAAAATAATAAATTTATAATAAGGATAAAAAAATGGCTACAGTTCGCAGAACTATCAAACAACCGGTTGGTGATCCAACAGCTCCAATGAATGATAAGTTTGAGGAGATGAGAAAAGAGGATTCACGACTGATAAAGGGGATTTTCCAAGACAATGAAGTAAAGGGTGGTAACAGACACTTCTTTTTCAGAAAATGGAAAGGAGACAAAGTTCAAGAGTACAAACTTTATGATGGGCAAGAATATGAATTGCCTTTAGCAGTGGTTAAGCATCTTAACTCTGGTTGCGCAGTTGAGCAACACAGCTATCTTTTAGGTCCTGATGGAAAACATCTAAAGACAGGAAGAAAAGAACACAGATTTTCTTTTAAAACACACGAATACTTATAACGAATTATGGCACAAAGCACACTAGCAGATATACGTGCTAAAGTACGCAAGTTAACAGGAAGACCATCTACCACTCAGATCACTGATGCTGATATAGATGATTATGTAAATTCATACTATGTGTATGACCTACCAAAATCCCTAAAGCTTGCAAAACTCCAGGATGTATATACATTTGAAACTCAGCCAAATATAGATACGTATGACTTCGACTTGGAGTCATACTTTATTTGTAAACCACCGGTTTATTGCGCTGGATACAGAGTAGATTATTATGAAAATAATGAACTTTTTTATAGGACATGGCCAAAGAATAATTTCATTGAGCAGGCAGCAACAGGTGATGGAACTGCTGGTCCTTTTACTGGTACTCTTACTAACACACCTTTTCTTAGGTCAATAAATGTGGGAGAGGAAATAGGACAGGTTATAAATGTTTTATTTTCAGGAGCTACCGCTACGGGAAGCACTACAGCTACGGATGATGGATTAGGTAATTTCGAAGCACCGGCAGCTGGCACCATCAATTATAACACAGGTGTTTTCAGTGTTACTTTTCCTGATGTTGTAGTATCTGGAGAAGAAATATGGGCACAAACATTTCCTTATGTGGCATCTCGTCCAAGAAGCATTCTGTATTTCCAGAATCAATTTGTTCTAAGACCAGTGCCTGATATCAGTTATAAAATTGAAATCAATGTAATGAGAATGCCTACAGATTTACTTAATGCAGGATCAGAACCAGAGATCGAAGATCTTTGGGAACTTCTTGCGTTTGGAGCATCAGGTAAGATTTTAGTGGATAACGGAGACTACGAGGTACTTTCGAATCTACGCCCTTATTTTGAAGAACAGCTTAGATTTGCACAAAGAAGAACGATAAGCCTTGGAGCATCTCAACGATCAAAAACTATATACACGCAAGATAATACCTATCAATTTAACAGTAATTATCCAAATATTTAGGAGGTAACATGGCTTGGGTTCAAGCATTTCCTACAGATTCAACACTTATTAGCCAGAGTGTTGCACAGATTCAAGCTAATTGGCTTTATATACAACAAACGATGCAGAAAGATCATTATTTTGATAATGCAACAGCATCTAATGATGGTCATCATAAATTTGTACATCTTCCGACAACTACAGACCAAGCAATCATACTTACAGGTGTAATCTATCAAAAAGTAAATGGTGCTGGAAATCCAATGTTGTACTACAGAACTGCAGCAAATGGAATAATGCAAATTCCTACATCTATAACAGGTTCTACTGTATTAAATGCAGGAGCAGGAACTTTTACGCTATTTAATGCAGCAGGAAGACCTGCTTTTAACGGAATTTTATCAGCAAGAGAGACCGCTGCATCAAATAACAGAGCTTCAGCTGTAGTTAGTTGGAATAGAACAACAGCAAGGGCAGATAAAATAGCTACTAACGGATTAATTACAAATATAAGCTGGACAGGAACGACAATAACAGTAACAAAAACTGCAGGAGCTTGTACTCTAGCATGGACAATCATAAAAACAGAGGCTTAATGTGAGCTACCAACCATTTTTAGTCGCTGATTTAAAAGAAGGCCTAAAAAGAAACATAGAACCGTGGTTGTTGCCTGAAAAGGCTTATCCAAACATGACTAATATGTTTACTTATGATGGTGTTATCAATAAAAAGGGTGGCAATACATTAATTGGAAGACTTGGAATACGTTCGGAAGATTTAGTTGTTGGTGCTGCTGGAGTTACTATAGTAAACACAACCCTCACATGGTTCCCTATAGAACCTGGTTCCTTAATAATTACAGACGGAACAACAATTTTTACAGATGATGGAGTCGGTGGATTTACTATTACTGGTGGTGCTGGTACTGTTAATGCACCTACGAATTATACGACAGGGTCTATAAACATCACATTTACAAATGCGGTAGCTACAATTTCAGCGCGCTATTTTGTTTTAGTAAATGATGAATCTGTAACAATGGGGTTAAGAAGATTAGACATCGAAGAAACTGTAGATTATCAGCTTATTGGGTTCGATAGAGTTAAATCTTATTTATACAGCAACACATTTCAAAGATTTGCAGACATATCACGCTATAAGAATTCTGGTTATGAAATAAACTGGACAGGGTCGAACTCTGATTTTTTCTGGAGTACAAATTATCAAGAAGCTTTTTGGGCAACGAATAATACTGCTGGTGGGCATTTTTACACAGTTACAGCTATTACAAAAGCGGCTAATGCAGTAGTTACAATTGGAACACACAATTTTGTAGTTGGTGATCGAGTTTATTTTTCTAATGTCCTGGGAATGACCCAGATAAATAATAAGATAGGAACTGTAACAGGAATAGCAGCTACCACCATAACAGTAAACATAAATTCCTCGGCTTATGGTGTTTATACATCAGGAGGAGTAGCATGGGCTATAGAAAAATCCAAAGCTTCATCTGGAGATGGAATTCGATGGTATGATTCAGCAACAACAACTGGATGGGTAAATTTTGCTCCTCCGTTGAGTAATGCAGCAGCTCCTAGAATTCTGCAAGGGTGTCTAATGATGCTTCCTTATAAAGGAAGGATGTTATGTTTAAACACTATAGAAGGAACTACTTTTGGTGGAGGAAAACGATACCCACAAAGAATAAGATATTCACAAAATGGAATACCTTTTGTAGCATTAAGCTTCCCATCCGCTTCAGGAATTACAACATCTGCTGGTGATGCATGGTATGAAACACCAGGAAAGGGAGGTTTTATAGATGCCCCTACTTCTGAAGAAATAATTTCAGCAGCTTTTGTAAAAGATGTGCTGATAGTATTTTTTGAAAGATCCACATGGAGGTTTGATTACACTGGAAACCCAGTACAGCCCTTCGTTTGGAATAGAATAAACTCAGAGCTGGGATCAGAAAGCACATTTTCTACAGTTATGTTCGATAAAAATGCTACCACTATAGGCGGGTACGCTATAGCTGCATGTAACGCAGCAGACATGGTTAGAATAGATGACGATATACCAGAAAGGGTGTATGACTTTCATAATCAGTTTAGTGGAGAAAAAAGAGTTCACGGGATACGAGATTATTATAACAGACATGCTTTGTGGACTTATGTTGATTCAACTACTAACGCAACATACCCAAATCGAGAGCTTATATTTAACTATGAGAATGAGTCTTGGTCAGTATTAAAAAATTATTATACAACGTACGGATATTACAGAAGGGTTGATGATCTTACTTGGGAAGGATCTACAGAACCTTGGAGCACATACAATATTGCATGGAAACAACAGACTCTTCAGTCTTTATTTCCTTTTATTGTTGGTGGAAATACACATGGATTTGTTTTTGAGGTTCAGGATGTTGACCATACTGAGTTTACATCAAACAACGATACTTTTTATGTCATACAAAACATAACAGCAGGTCCTCCTTCGGTTTTAACCGTCCCTAATCATGGATTTTTAGATGGAGATCATGTCTATATTTCAGATGTTTCTGGTGCGACTGCTATAAATGATGTTGTTTACACGGTTAGAAATCCTGCAACAGATACATTTGAATTAGAAGATGAAAATGGAGATCCTGTTGCAGTAGCAGGTTATACATATGGTGGTTTTGTAACTGTTGTTGATAATTTTGAACTAGAAACAAAAAAATTCAATCCTTTCTATGGAAATGGACAGAAAACAAAGGTTGGATATGTTGATTTCTTAGTTGATAACACAACTAGTGGCGCCATAACTATAGAGTTATATCACGATGAGGATGAAGCAAATGCCGTTGTATCTCAGACAATACCTCTTGTAGATCCTAAGTCTGCTGTATCAAATAAATTTTGGTATAGAGCCTATATAAATGTGACAGCTCAGCAGTTTTCTCTAAGGTTTAAGTATACAGATGTTGAGAATGGACAAATTTTTGATCTGGACAATAACAATCAAGATGTACGATTACATGGTTGGATTCTTTGGGCTACTCCTGCAGGGAGACTTACAACATGACGTATGCTCCAAATGATTCGTTTTCTACATTTATGCCAACTGCTGTCTATCTTGGTGATGATGATGAACAAAAAGAAATTGTTCTTACTAATATGCTCCGTGACATCATAGATAGACTGAACAGCAAAGAAATAGGAATTTTTGAAACAACAGAACTCCTTACAGGGCAAAATTGGTTTAATCCGTCTAGTGAAGATGATAAACGTGGTGCTTTTAGAAAAGTCATTTCTTTTTCATCCTTGACTGCAATAGGAACAACATCTGTTGCTCATGGATTAGGCGATGTGTCCGGATTTACTTTTACTAAAATTTATGGAACTGCAAAAAATGCAGCAGGTACGTTACATGTAGCTCTTCCACAAGGAGGACCTACTAACGTGATGATTACAGTCGATGCAAACAACGTTAATATCATTTGTGCAACAGGCACATACAATACTTTTTCAGCATTGGTTGTACTTGAATATTTAAAAAATTAATAGGAAAAAATATGGGAATACTATCTTACTTAGCGGGTGGAATTGCAGGCGGTCTTGGCTATGGCAAGTACAAAAAAGAGCAATCCAAAGACAAGAAAGCGCAGAAAGAATATGACAAACTAATGAAAAAGATGTCTAAGGGCAAAGAGGTAAAAATGGACGCTCTTTCTAAAGAGCAAAAAAAACTTCTTAAAGGAATGTCAAAAAGCGCGCTTAAAGACATTAAAAAATTAACACCATTAAGCAAAGTACCTCTTGCTTCTAGGTCAGATTTATACGGTAAAGCTAAAGGAGTTCTTTCTGATTTATTGTCTAAAGATTCTGCAGCTTATCAAAGGTTTAAAGATCCATACATGAAACAATTTGAGAAGGAGACTCTTCCAGGAATAGCAGAAAGATTTGCAGGTCAAGGAAGAAGCTCTGCTTTAGAAAATGTATTAGCTGGAGCAGGTGCTGATATCACATCACAGCTAGGACAGCTTAAAACAGGTTTAATGATGGGTGCTGTAGAACCAGCAATGAGTCTTGCAGAACTTCCAATGAAGGAGCAGTTAGCTCTAAGAAGTGCAGCTATGGGAGGAGCACAATTACCTATGTCTGTAAAACCATATAATACAGTTTATCAACCACCTATGATTCCAGGAGCACCGGCTCAAGGACAGGGAATGATGCAAAGTCTATTATCTTCAGCATTACCTTATGCAGGAGCAGCAGCTGGAACAGCTATTGGAGGACCACTTGGTGGAGCAATCGGTAGTGGTCTAGGAGGTATGTTTTCCAGATCAACACAAACACCACAATCACAGCAGCCGTATCAAGATCAATTTAATCTAAGTCAAATGACTGGAAGGGCAATGTTTTCTTAAGGAGAAAAAATGAGTTTTAGCGTAATACAACCAATAATGCAACCACAACAAGAAAAACGTCCGGGATTAGGCAGTGCTTTTAGTAGTGCACTTGGAGAGGGTTTAGGACAAAGTCTATTATCTTCTGTTACACAACAAATGCAGCAAAGTGCTGTAGATAGAGCATTAGGACAATTAAAACCTGGAATGAGCCCAGAGCAAATGATGCAAGTTGGTGCTCAATTACCACCAGAACAACAGCAATTATTTCTAAAAGGATATTTGCCGATGGTTCAGCAGCAACAAGAGCAAGAACAGCAGCAACAAATGTCTCAAATGAAACAACGTCAGGAACAACAGCAAAGTTCTGCTTTAGATAATATTTTAGGTGGGATGTTAACACAAGAAGAAGAAGAAGAAACCGGTGGTATAATATCAAGTGTTTCTCCTGAAAAACAACAAAGAGATGCTTCAGAAAAAGAATCCATAATGTCAGAACTTAGCAAGCTTCCTTTAGCTGAAAAGAAATTTGCTATTCAACAGTTACAAGAAAAGAAAAAGGAAGAAAGAGAAGAGACAAAAACAGCACTACAAGAGACGAAAGATTACAGAAAAAAAGTTCTAGATGACTATAAAGATTATAGATCTACAAATATGCGTCTAGAAAGAATGAAAAAACTGAATAAAGAAGGCGATATGGATACTCCAATATTTGGAGCAATGATGAGTAAGCTTGGTTTCTCTTCTTTCTTAACTCCCGACACTCAAGAATTTGACAAACTAAGCAAAGACCTTCTTAAAAACATCAGAACTTTCTTCGGCGCAAGAATTAATCAAATCGAAGTTGAAAACTTCCTCAAAACTATACCTACTTTAAGCCAAAGTCCTGAAGGTAGAGAAAGAGTTATCGAAAATCTACAGAAACTTTCAGAAGGGCAGAAAGTTTATTATGATACATATAAAGAGATCATGAAAGGAAGAAAGAATCCTCCATTAAATCTCGAAGAAATGGTACTCGAAAAATCAGATGATAAGCTTGATGCAATAGCAGAAGATTTTGTCGGGGGTTTTAAGCAGCCTGGTCCAGAAGAAGAAGTAGCAATGGTTCCAGGCATTGAAGAAGCTCCTATTGCTACACAAGAAGTAACTCCAGAAAAAAAAGAAAAACTTTCTTATTCAGAATGGATTAAATCTAGACAAGGAAAGCCACCACCAGAAGCTGGAAGACAAATTGTAAGAAGTTTATCTAGAGCAGCTGAAACTGTAGCTGGAATACCAGGAGATGTAGCTGAATTGGCCGCTTCATTGCCTTCAGAAAAAATGCCTGGATTGAAAAGATTACAAGAAGCAGGAGAGTCTTTCAGAAAAGTTTTTCCTACATCTGGAGAACTTAAGGATTTTTCAGAGAAAGTTTCAGGAGGATTTACAAAACCTCAATCTAAGACTGAAGAGATTTCTGATGAAATAGTATCAGATATAGCTTCTTTAGGATCTGGTGGTATGAGTTTAGCTAGGGTTCTTGCTATATCGGCTATATCTCAGATGGCTAAACAATTTACAGGAATGGTTTCAAAAAATGAGAAAGCTCCTGAAATTGCAAAAATGGGAACTATGTTTTTATCTTCTATGATAAATCCAAAAAGAACAGCAACTTTCGTAAAGACACTTTATGAAGACGCTAAATCATTAGTTCCTAAAGAAGCAGCAGTTGCATCTAAACCTCTTCTGTCTGAGATAAAATCTTTAGAAAAAACTTTAGCCAAAGGTGGAGTGCAGCCAGCAAGCTATGGGCCTGCAAAAAAAGCAGCATCTGAACTAAAGACCGTATTGAGCAAGAAAACAATTCCTGTTGAAGATTTACTGCAAGCCAAAGTCAATATCAATGAAGAACTTGGAAAAATTTGGCAAACGGCAGATTTAGATAAAGTTGGAAAAAGAACAGCACGAAGAGAACTGCTTAATGTTCAGGGTGTTGTTCAAAAAGGAATAAAAGAGTATGGATTAAAAAATCCAGAATTTTTAACAAAGTATAAAGCAGCAGATGCTGCTTATGCTGCAGAAAAAAGCAGCAAAAAAGCGATGGATTTTATCAAAAAAACATCAAAAACTTTAAAGTTTTCAGCGTTAGCTGGAGGCACAGAACTTGGGCTAATCCTTGCAGGACAGGGAGCTTATGCACCGGCAGCTGCAGTAGCAGGAATAGGAGCATTTAAAGCTGGAGAGCCTTTAGTTAGATTTATGAAAGACCCTTCCTGGAGAAGGTATTATACCAAATCAATTGTATCTGCTTTAAATGAAAATAAGGCAGCAACAGCTAAAAATTTAGCAAAATTAAATAAAAGAACAGAACAACTAGAAAAAACAGAAGGAAAATAATAAAAAATGACAACACTTCCTCGTAATAATCCTCTTTCCTATTTAGGAGTAAGAGCAAAAAACCCAGCAAATGTTATAGAAGCAACACGCGCTCCTACAACAAGCGATACAGAGTATGTAGTAGGTACTATTTGGATAGACCAAACAGCTCAACTAAGTTATCAGCTTATTGTAATCTCTGCTGGTTCAGCAACATGGGGCGTTTTAAGCCCAGGTGCATCCGACGTTGATACAATTAACTCACTAGCACCAGTTGCAGGAAACATCATTATAGATGGCGGAACTAATGTTACAGATGTCAATGCTGGTAACACCGTAACTTTAAATTTAGATGACGCAATTACACTTGCTACAAGCGTCACATCTCCTATTTATGCCTCTGCAGCTGCAATGGCAATTAACCCAGTAGGCGCTTTGACTGTAACTGGTGGAACAACCATCGACATCAATGCAGCAGCTGGTAGCAATATCACCATGCAAATGGGTGATGCTGCAGGAGCAAATGTTATAGATTTTGAAGATTCAACTTCAGCAACTGTTGCATCTTTAGACTCAAACGGAACACTTACTGTTGTAAATATGGATGGTATCATTGGAGCAACAACTCCAGCAGCTGGTGCATTTACTACTTCAACGGCTACTACTTCTTACACAGCACCTTTATTTACTGCTAATGCAGCAGATGCATTAATTCAAGCAGGCGGAGCAAATGACGTTGTTGTAAGACTAGGAGATAATGCAGGTGCAACATATTTCAGAGTACAAGACTCTGATTCTGCAGATATGTGGACAGTAGACTCAAATGGAACATTTGCAGCTTTTGCAGGTCTTACTGTAACCGGTGCTTTTGCTCAGACAGCTGGTACATTCAACGCTGGAGCAGATGCCACAGCAAATGCTGTAAATATTGGAACTGGAGCAGCAGCAAAACCTATAACAATAGGAAATGTTACTGGAGCTTCTTCATTGGATTTATTAGCTGGAACTGGAAACTTTTCTTTAGAAGGAAATGTAGCAACAACATATGCAATTTCAAATGTTGGCGCTAATACAGGTCAAGTAGATATAGCTGGAGGTACTGGAGCACGTACAATTAACTTAGGTTTAGGCGGAACAGGCATAAAAACCATCAATATTGGTACTGCTGCTACTGCTGACGTAATCTCGATAGGCGATGCAACTGGAGCAGGAAGTTTGAGCATGGACGCAGGTTCTGGTGGCTTCTCTCTTGATTCAACAGGAGCTTCTAACATAACTGTAACAGCAGCTGGATTAGATTTAAGTCTTCAAGGCGTTGGTGGTGCTGTCAATATGACATCAACACAAACAGAAAATGATGCTATCTACATTGAAGCATCAGCTGCCAATGGAGGTGTTCAGATTCTAGCAGGAACAGGCGGAATCAGAATGGGTGATGAAGCTGATTGTACAGGTATCACTATTGGTAATATTGCTCCTACAGCAAATAGAAATATCACAATCGGTGCGGGAACTGTTGTAACAGCCTCTGTAACTGATGATATTTCTATCGGAGATGGCGGTGCAACAACAAATGCTGACTCTATCAAGAGTGTAGACATAAACAATGGTGGAGTAACACTAGGCCAAGTATTAACATACATTGCAGGTGGTGCAGTAACTTCTGGTACACATACTACAGAAATTGCATGTGGTAACGTAGCTGCTGGTACAGCAACACTCAATATCTCTGATGGAACAGGAACAAAAACTGTTAACCTTGGAAATGCAGATGCTAATACAACATTGAACATCGATGCAGCAACAGTGATCAATGATGATGTAAATGCTAATTTCTCTGCATGTACAGGGACAAGTACAGGAGCCATCACCTTAGGAAATATTGCTACTTCAACAGCAATGATTCTTGAGTCTAGCACGACACTTACTGCAGATACAGCAGGTAACATTGCGATTAACTCCTCAGCAGGTACAATTCTGATTGGTAACGATGATGTCGACCAAAACATGGGATTCGGTACTGATGGAGAAAGAACCGTAACTGTTGGCTCGACAAATGGTGCTGCAGGTTTAGTATTACAAGCTGGTACTGGTGAGATCACTATGACCGGAACTGTAAAACAAATTGATGCAGAGATTATGGGAACGACAGGAATTTATATTCCTACTATAAACATGAGCCCAGTAATGACAACTGCAGCAAATACAGGTGGTGTAGCAACAGGTGCTACAGGCGATGTAAACCTGATGTCTTTACAAAATCAAGCTATTATGAGTCAGTTTATCTTAGGTGCAGGACAAACTATAATTGCACCAAGAATGACAGCAAATGGATTATTAATATCACTTGATTTGACAGCAACTGAGGGAGCTGAATATGGATTTGAAGGCGCGCTAGATAGTACGTTCGGATTTACAGTAGGTACTTCTGGAGCATTTTTCTTTGAGCTTGATCTCTATATCAACGATATGGATGGAGCTGATCCTTATATATTTGGATTTAGAAAGACAGAAGCAAATAACGCTACATTTGCTAACTACACAGACTACTATGCTTTAGGGATGAACGCTGGTACAAGTGTAACAAACCTTGTCATCTTTGATGAATTGAATTCAACCGGACAAACCATAACAGACACAACAGACGCATGGGGTGGAGACGGAACTACTAACACTCTTAGAATTGATGTATCAGCAGCTGGTGTATGTACTTCATATATTAATGGAACCATTGCAACAGCAGCGCCAGCATTTACGTTTGACGCAGATCGAGTAACTCCATTTATTCGTTTGACTCATAGTGCAAGTCCAACTCAAGTTGCTATCACAGGAATGAGAATTGGTTTACAAGCATAATCAGTAAAACTGAATTTCTTGAAAGAAAATTAAAAATATCTTAGAAGAAAAACAAAGCCCCTTTCTCGTAAAGGGGCAAATTAACAACATACTCAAGGATTTTAATATGACTGAAGAAATTAAAGAAATAGAAGAAGAAGAAGAACAAAAATACGTTCAATTTCTTATAGAAAAGAATGAGCGGCAGTACAGATTTGTTATGCCCGTTGGGGCCCCAATGACTGAAGCATTTGATACAGCTATAGAAGTTGCTAATAATCTTGCAGATATCATGAAAAAGGCTACAACAAAACCAAAAGAAGAAGAAGAAATAGAAGAAGAAAAGCCAGAATAAAAAAGACGCAAGGACCTGCTGATTTGTATGTCAGCAGGGGCTTATTTTTATAATAATTTTAATATAGGAGTGCTTTATGGCATTCGGGAAAAGAGCAACTTTTGACACTGTAAGAGAAGTTGCATTTGGTAGTGTTGGTGCAGCATATGCAGCACTAGGAGCAGCTACAACAGATTACACAAGAATTTTTTCCATATATAATGCTACTGACGCTGATGTGGATATTTCCTTTGATGGAGTAAATGATCATCTAAGAATAGCATCAGGAACAGGACAGATATATGATTTAACGACCAATAAAGTAAAAGACGATGGTCTCTTTTTACCTAAAGGAACAGTATTTTATCAAAAAAGATCAGCAGGAGCTCCTACAGCAGGTAATCTGTGGGTACAGGTAACATATGCTACCGGAGGTTTCTAATGTCTCAAATTGCAAATATAGGTGGTTCAGGAACAATATCTCCTGATATAGAAACTCTCACAGGAGATGTAGGTGGTGCTGTAGGTCCGGATGGAGCTTTCAATGTCAATATCGTAACAGACGAGTTTTTGACAACAACAGGGAACCCAGCGACGAATACTATAACAATATCCCTAGACGAAACTGCCAGAGATACAGGACAGACTATAGGTGCTGTAACAGACGATATAGCTGTTTTAACTCTCGCGGGAGTTCCTGCAGTTTATCAAATAGAAGCGAAAGTTGTTGGTTTTGAATCAACAACCCCTGCAGTATGTGGCTATAATTTAATTTGTGTAGCAAGAACAACAGGTGCAGCGGCAGTAGTAGCAGGAGCTCAAGATAGATATAACGCCGAAGAAGCCGCTCTTGCAACAGCTTCTGCTAGTTTTATTGCTGTTGGCAATACGATTGTAGTTCGTGTAACAGGGGTAATAGGCCTCACGATCAATTGGGAAGCCGAAATTAATTATATAACACTTTAAGGAGGAATTACTTATGGGTGGTTTTGATAATGACTGTTTGTTTTTCTCCGGAGGAATGGACACACGGGGACTGGATCCTACAACAAATCCAGTAGTAAACCAAATGGTTGCCGATGGGCAACTTTTAATAGGAGCAGCAGTTGCTCCATATATAAGAGCTGCAAATCTAGCTTCTGCTGGTGGGACAGTAACCATTACGAATGGTGCAGGAACAATAAATTTAGAAGCAGGGGCAGCCGTTCCTACAAGTTTTGTAGCAGAGGACGCGTCTTCAGCAACACCAGCATTAAATATATTGAATATAGTTGGTACTTCAACTAACGGAATAAATACAACCGCAGCAGGAAATACAGTAACAGTTTCTATGGGAGATAATCTATACGGTGACTTTGCTTTCATTAATCTTGCCCCAGCTACAGAAAGGCTTGTATATATAGCCAACACAGACACTGATGCTGCATCAACAGCAGAATTTCGACTTTCTGTTCCTCCTGCTGGCGCTGACGCTATGATAGTTTGGGAAATAATGGGGTCTTCATTTTATTCAATAGGAGTTGATAATAGCGATTCTGATAATTGGAAAATTACTAATTCTTCAGATACTTCTTCTGGAGATGATCTTTTTTCTCTTACAAATGCTGGTGTTATCACTCTGCACAATGACTTAGATGTCACAGAGGGAGGAACTGGTGTAAGTACATTCACCTCTCATGGAATTTTAATTGGTAATGGCGCTAATGATCTTCAAGTCACAGCAGAACCATCAGATGGGCAGTTGCTAATTGGTTCTACAGGAAATACACCTTCACTTGCTACTTTGACAGCAGGGACAAATATTGGCATTACCAATGCCGCAGGGTCTATTACTATTAACCAAACTACAGCAAGTGGTGGATTGTTTTGGAGCAATATAGGAGCCTCAGGAAACCTTGTTGTAGGTTCAGGCTATGTATGTACTGCTGGAGCTGCGTTAAGTTTTGCACTGCCAGCTACATCAGCTGTAGGCACAGAAGTTGCTATATCATTAGCAGGTTCAACTTCTTGGACGATTACACAAGGAGCTAATCAGTACATAAGATTTGGAAATTCGTTGACTACTGTTGGGGCTGGAGGATCTTTAGCTTCTACATCAGCAGGAGATACAGTTCATTTAGTTTGTATGGAAGCAAATCTCGGCTGGGTCGTCATTTCGTCGATTGGAAATATTACCATCGTTTAAGGAGATAGAGTGGCTACAAAAAATGCAATTAACACAGAGTATTTAGCTAGTGCTGACACAATAAAGACAGGCACTAGCACTTTAGAATTAATGGCTCCTGATACATTTAGCACATACATGGAAGACCTAATTTTTACTGGATTCCAATCATGGTCTGGTGCTGGTGCTTATTTTGATGATACTACCTTAGGAGAGTTTGAACTTCTACGAGGTGGAACTGGGTACATTAAAGGGAAGCTGGTAACTTTTGCAGGATCGCAAACCGTCACTGGCATGACTGCTGGTAATACGTATTACATATATATCGATTCATCAGGAGATATCCAAAAAACTCCTACATATTCTGCAGCTTTATTCAAAGAAAATATAGTTCTTTTTGAGTGTATGAGAGATTCAACACCTGTGACAAATAACCAAGTTACAGTAAAAGAAAATCATCCGTATAGCTACCCTGTACAAATTTCTGTTTTTCAACATGCTGTGATAGGAACAGTAATTGAAAATGTTAATCAAGGTGCAAATATTGTTCTTAATGGAACACAGAAAATTGAAATTAGTGGAGCAGATGTTTTCTCAGATCATGGATTAGAGACAACAATTCCTGACAGTGGTGGCGTTGGAGTTACATGGAACAAATACTATACGACAGCAGGTGGAAAATGGGCATTAGATGGAACTTCTGATACATTTACTGGAAGATACAATAATGCAGGAACTCCTACGGCATTAGGCGCAAATAAGTTTGGAATCTATACTCTATATGTATCAAAAGATAACTTAAATGCTTCAACTCCTGTATATTTTGCTGTACTAGATGACGCGCAGTATAATAATTTAACAGCTGCAGATACAGCAATAACAAATCAAACTATATCTAAGCAATCAAATGAACTTGCGCAGCTTGAGTTAGCTCAACTTGGATATATTATTTACAGCGAATCTGCAAATGCTATTTCCCAAGTAATAATTGAAAAAGCAACTCTAAAACAGACGCAGTCTACTTCTGGCACAAACATAGCTGCCCTTATAAATACAACCACCACAAACTTTGATGGCTGGTTAGATTCTTCGAACACAAACGTGCAATCTGCTCTTGATGAGCTAGATGATTCACAGAGATTTACAGAAGAAACCGGAATAGCGGCTAATCTTGCTGTCAACAGAGGTGTTATTACAAATAATGTAGCTCTTGTGACTTTAACTTTACCTGCTACTGCAGAAGTTGGAGACACGATTGAAGTTGCTGGCAAAGGAGCTGGAAAATGGCTAATTGCTCAAAATGCTGGTCAGACAGTTCATTTCGGGAATACAAACACGACAACAGGAGCAGGTGGATCGCTTGCTGCTACATTGCAATATGACACCATAAAATTAGTATGCATAACTGCCAACACAAATTTTGTAGTTACCTGTGCGGTAGGTAACATTGTCATTGCATAGGAAAGGTTAATGTTGTTGAACGCGACGGGAATAAGTGCACAAAATGTGGAGAGTTAGAAGGACTGTTGGAATAAAGGCGGTAAACTTTCCGAAGAACATAAAGAAAAACTTAGGGGTCCACGTCCCCACGTTGTTCCGTGGAATTTAGGAAACAGAGAAGAAATACCAAAAACTAGAGTATACAAAAAATACAGAAACAATAACTTAAGGATAAACAATGGTAACTATAAATACAATTAATACAGGGACTGGTACAACGGGGCAGGTTCTCACCAGTAATGGCACTCCAAATGCCCCAACATTTCAGACAGGATCAGCGACTTCTGTAAAACTAACACTGTCCTCATCGGATATAAAAAGTTTAAATGGCACTCCTATTGAATTAATACCTGCACAGGGTGCTAATCAGGTAATCAGAGTATTAGGAGTTACTTCTAAATTTGTTTATGGAGGATCAAACGTTTTTATCGCAGCAGCAGGGCAGACAGTTCAAATATATTATGCTGGAACGTCTTCGATTGCTTTGCTTACGACAGTTTTCAACGGTCAGCTAACAGCTGCTGCTTCTACTTTTCAAGCTTCGGAAGTTACAGGTGTTATAAATAACAAGGCTGTAGGAGAAATCGATAATGTGGCAGTTATGGTAAATAATCCAGTAGCCAATGAAATTACAGGAAATGCCGGTAACGATAACGAAATAATTATTGAAGCTGTCTACATGGTCGGAGATCTATCTTAAGAGTGCATAAAAAAACCTTCCTGACAGGTCTGATTCCTTTAAAAGTAATCTCTGCTGCCAATAAGCGTGAGCACTGGGCTATTAAGCATAAAAGAGATAGGTTGCAAAAAAATACAGTTGCGATGTATCTGAATTCTTACAAAGACTTAATCACTTTGCCTTGTGTTGTTAAATTAACGCGGGTTGCTCCAAGAAAACTAGATGGAGACAATCTGCAATATGCGTTTAAAGGCATCAGAGATGCCGTGTGTTCGATTATAAAGCCAGGGCTTGCCGCAGGAAGGGCGGACGACGATGAGCGAATACAGATAGAATACATGCAGCACAGCGATGGCCCTAAGGTGTATGGGTTTAAAATAACCATAGAATGCGAGAATAATAATGAAGAAAATGATCATACTGATGATTCTGTTGAGTTCAACTATACTTGCAAAGAAGGAGAATGTCTGTGATGAGGTAATACCAAAACTTTACATAGGTGGAACAAAATCATTAAAATATGTCTTAAAAAATAGACTCGTCGATAGGGTTGTTTCTTTTGGAGAACTGAGGGGTTGTTATCATAAAACCAATATGTCGATAAAAATACTAAAATTCGACATGAAAGACTCGTTATGCACAAACATCCTGTATAAATTTGATAGAACATATAGATT
>Ga0180431_10002804_pt1 | contig 22956 bp, 26 predicted proteins | sample SS_ome_11_FD_132459 | JGI IMG/M metagenome (GOLD analysis project Ga0180431, IMG submission 132459) | Hypersaline lake sediment archaeal communities from the Salton Sea, California, USA - SS_1_MS_1 metaG | ecosystem: Environmental > Aquatic > Non-marine Saline and Alkaline > Hypersaline >...
CTTCCCTGTCATCCGTGCCATCTGTAGCCCTTCCGCGCCATCCGTGCCATCTGTGGCCCTTCCCTGACATCCGTGCCATCTGTGGCCCTTCCCTGTCATCCGTGCCATCTGTGGCCCTTCCCTGTCATCCGTGCCATCTGTAGCCCTTCCGCGCCATCCGTGCCATCTGTGGCCCTTCCCTGCCATCCGTGCCATCTGTGGCCCTTCCCTGCCATCCGTGACTCGACTCGTTCTGTCCACACCGTCCGTGTTAGAATGCACCCATGAAGGTGGACATCAAGCTGCGCGTGCTCAACCGGGACGGAGAGGCCTTTCTCGGCCCCGGCCCCGTCGCCCTGCTCGAGGCGGTCGGGCGTCTCGGGTCGATCCAGCGCGCCGCGAAGGAGATGGACATGTCCTACGCCAAGGCCTTGCGCCTGGTGAAGACCCTGGAGGCGAACACAGGCCACCCGCTCGTCCTGCGCTCCACCGGCGGCCCGGACGGGGGCGGATCCGAGCTCACGGACGAGGCCCGATCCCTGATCGGGGCCTTCCGCAGGTTCCAGGAGAAGGTCCTGACCTGCGCCGAGAGGGAATTCGAACGCAGCCTGAAGGAATCGCTCTGAGAATGAAAGCGCATGAAAGAGGGATCGTCGTGGCGGTGGCGGGGATCCTCGCGGCCGTGCTGTTCGTCTTCGTCTTTCCGAAAGGGGCGATCACGACGCTGATGCACGAGGTGCTCCACCTGCCCGGCCCCGGCGCGGGCATCGCCGTGATCCTGGGTCCCTGGGCGGTCTTCGCGGCGCTTTTTTCGTACCGCCTCGCGGCCCGGTCCTGGAGTGCCTTCTTCACGGCCGTGGTCTTTGCGCTGGCCATGGGCGTATTCGCCCTGGCCGGCGTCGAGGGCGAGGCCAAGGGGAAATTCGGAAGCCCGGCGTTCATGGGGGGCGTGGCCCTGACCGGCGCGGTCCTCTCGCTGGGGGTCCGCATCCTGGGGAAGAGAGCCTTCTGGATCGCGGGGGGAATTCCCGGGGCGGCGGCGGGAGGCGTGTTGCTGGCGTTCTACTGGGTCGTCATCTTTCCCCCCGTGGCCGGGTGGGTGGCATGGAAGGACGTTCCGCTTCTTCTCGCGCTGGCGCTTGGCGGGGGCTTCGTGGCGGGAAGCGCGGCCCTTCCCGCCGGACGTCTTCTCGCCCCCCTCCTCCGTATGGAAAAATCGGGAAAATCTTCTTGACCCCCGTTATTCAAGGAATAATATAACGCTTCGGTGATCCGGGAAACGTTTCTACAACCGGGAGGAACAAGACATGTGCGGTCCCGCCGATTTTCACGCCCTCGGCCTTTCCCTGGCCCGTCTCACGGCGCTCTCCGTCGCGGGAGGCGGTCTCTACACGGCCGTCCGGATCCGGCGCCTCATCGAGGAGATGAGGGAGCGCCAGGATGCGGACACGCAAGCCCCCGCCGGAAACGAGACCGGAAGTCGATAGGGTCGCCCTTCCCAGGGGGCGACGGGCGCCTCCGGCCCGGGAGGCCCGCCGTCGCCGGCCCTGCACAAGCGGGGGCTATGGCGGGTCCTTCGGAGACCCTCGCCCTCCAAGATGCCGAGGGGGAGGGCGAGCGACAGTCCTCACCCGAAGTCGTCGGGGCGTTCCTCCTGGCGAGCCTCGAGCGGAATCCTGCTCTTGCAGGCGAACGCGCTTTCGAAACGGGATGAGACGATGGACGAGACACCCACGCGCGAGGAGTGGCTCCAGCGCTGCATCGATTACCACGGCCACAACTGCATGGGGCAGACGCTGGGCGTGCGCATCGCCCTGAAGGGTCTGGAGCTCGCGAAACCTTCCGGCCGCAAGGATCTGGTGGTGGCGGTGGAGAACGACCGGTGCATTGCGGACGCGATCCAGATCGTCACGGGGACGCGTCTGGGGCGTCGCAGCATGAAGCTGGTCGACTACGGAAAGATGGCCGCGACGTTCTGGAATCTCACGACGGGGCACGCCTACCGGGTCAACGTGCGGCATGTGGACACGAAAAACGCCTCGAACGCCGAGGCCAAGCTCGCCGCGATGAGGGCGCCCGACGAGGAACTGCTGGCGTGGCGGGAGGTGAAGGTGAACTTCCGGCCCGAGGAGCTGCCCAGCAAGCCCAATCGCACCGTACCCTGCGTCCGGTGCGGGGAGAAGATCTTCGACGGCAAGGACCTGCCTTCCGACGAGGGCCCCCTGTGCCTCTCCTGCGCGCGAGGGGCCTATTACGAGGAGATCGCGTGAAGCTCGTCGAGGACCTGATCGAGAGCGCGGGAGGCGGGGAGGTCCCGATCCTGCGGGCGGCCGTGGGTTTGCACTGGACGGCGGTGGAGAGCCGGACGGCCGGCATGTCGCACACCTACAAGACGCACCGCAAGGTGGAGCTCTCGGGATCGGGAAGCCTTGAGGGGCTGGGGGCGCTGGAGACATCATCGCGTCTTCGGGACTGGGAGCCGCTGGAGGCGAGCCTGGGTCTCGCGTCCCTCAATTCGTTGATCGAGCCTCGGGGCGAGCCGGGTTCGGTGAACGGTGCGATTCTCGAGGCGATCCCGGGGCGTTCGGTGGCGGTGATCGGCCGGTTCCCCTTCAACGGGCGCGTGGCGTCCGGGGCGGGCGAGGCCTTCTTCTTCGAGACGGAGCCCACCGGGGACGAGCTGCCTCCCTTTGCGGTGGAGGAGGTTCTGCCGCGGGTGGACGTGGCGGTGATCACGGCCACGGCGCTGATCAACAAGTCCCTGCCGCGGCTGCTCGAGCTCTCGCGGGACGCGTGGAGCGTGGTGCTGGGTCCGAGCACGCCCATGAACGACGTGCTGCTGGACCACGGGGCCGACCTGCTGGGCGGCATCCGCGTCGTCCGTCCCGACGCCCTGTTCTCGTCCGTCATGCAGGGCGTGAAGAAGTTCGGCAAGATCGGCGGCATCGAGCCGATCATGCTGGGGCGACGGTTCACGCGCTGAGGGATCCCTTCGCAGAGTCGCAGAGACCTTACTCCCATCCATGATCCTGAGTTCCTGCTCCGAAAATACGAAAGAAAACATGATCTGTGACCGCCTTGGAGGGCGAGGGTCCTCCCGAGCCCAAATCATGGCTCGCCAGGAGTGGTTCGATGGTTCGACCTGGCTCACCATCGCCCTGAGGTACGTCGAAGGGCGACAGGCTCACCACAACCCTGAGCGAAGTCGATCCATTCGACGGGCTCAGGATCGACCGTGAGCCGGGTCGAACGGTCGAAAGGGCTCGCCCCCCAAGTTTTCATGGTTTCCGGGTGAGCCGAAGCCTCATGACCGACTGCGTTCCGGATTTCTTCGTGCCGCCGTGCCGGTTTCGCTTTGGAAACGGCTCTTGCGATTTGCGATTCAGGGCTGTTTGATGGCGGAGGCGAGCAGCCGCCGTCCTTGCGGCGACACGCGGACGTCGCGGAACCCGACCCGGCGGAGCGCCTCCTCGATCTCCTCGATCCCAAAGGCGCCGTGGGCGCTCTTGCCGTGGAACCATCCGATCCAGGCGTTGCGCCAGCGTGGCCCGAAAGCCGGTCCATTTGTTCACGAGCGCATCCATGATGCCTCCTTGGTTGCTTCTTCACTCCCCGCGCTTCCCGGCATCACTCGGCCGTCTGCGGGGACGCCTCTTCGTCGTCTTCGCGCTTCCGGCCGAATTTTCCGTGCAGATGGGCCTTGAAGAAGTCCTTGCGATCCTTGTCTCTGCTTTTCTCGCTGTGCGCGTGTGCGGTATGGCTCTTGAACAGAAGATGGCAGAGGATGAACAGCCCCACCGCCTGCCAGTAGTCGATCTCCGGCACGCCCGGGAAGAGGTCCGGCATCAACCAGTTCCACAGCCACATCACCACGAAGCCCAGCAGGAGCCCCACCACGCACGCGCCCACCAGGCCGAGCACCACCCAGCCCCCGATCTTGAAAACCGTCACGCCTTTCATGATGTCACCTCGTCATCTTCGACGCGCCGGGAGACCGGCGCCGGCAAAAACCCCTTGTCCGCCAGCCGCCCCCGGATCGCGTCCACCGCTTTCTTCTTCCTGGCCATCCAGGTGCCCCTGGGCACCCCGGTCTTCTCTTCCAGATCCCGGAACGTGACATCCCGAAGCCCGTTCTCCACGAAGGCCCGCCGCGCGTTTTCGTCCAGGGCCTCCACGGCCTCCTCCACCGCCTCGACGAACTCCCGTCTCTCGAGCAGGCGGGTCGGGTCCGCCCCCTCGAACAGATCGTCCACCCCGGCCCCGGCTTCGCGGTTCCGCATCCTCGACTCCTTCCGGATGAGATCGACGGATCGGCGCCGCACCAGCGTGTAGAGCCAGGCCCCGATTCTCTCCACCCCCGCCAGCAGGTGCGGGGCGCCGAGGAGGAACAGCATGATTTCCTGCACCGTGTCCTCCGCGTCCGCCTCGGACCCGAGCCGCCTCCGCGCCCACCGGACCATCTCGTCCCGGTATCCGTCGAAGAGTTCCGCGATCCTTTGGAATTTCACATCCATCGTCCCGTCCCTTCATGGGAAGGTCGTCGCCGACACACGGCCTATTGTCCATTTTTCAGGGATTTTTTCTGGAGACGGGTCCCCGATGCCGCCCCGCCGATCCGGCTGCTGAGTAGCGGATTACGGTAATTCGCTACCTACCGTCCTTCGCAAACGAGTATCATCGGACGAGGGAGGCACGGGAATACCGGCAACGATCGAAGCGGTCTGCCCTGCGGACCCGGTCCCGGAGGACCGCATGACTGGAAAGAGCGCCCCGTTCATCATCGTGTTCGCGATTCTGGCCGTCTTCAGCGCGCCCGCGTCGTCGGCCGAGTCCGTGCAGGACGCGGAGCGCGAGGCCTTCGAGGGGGGGGCCGTGCCCGCTGATTGGAAGGCGGGCGGCATTCCCGGAGACAAGCCCCACGGCGCGAGCCTCAGGATCGCCGGTGAGGAGGAGAACGTCCACGGCGGTTCGGGCGCGCTCGCCTTTGTCTACCCCTTGCGAAACGTCCCCGTGCCCGTGCTGATCCACGCCGTGGACCTGCACGCGATGACGTCGCTTGCGTTCTGGATCCGGTCCCCCGAGGCGACGACCTGGGTGACGGCCGTCAAGGACGCCGACGGGGCCGTGTTCAACGCCCCGGTCTCCCTGCCCGCGGGCCGTTGGAAGAAGGTCGTCCTCCGGCCGGGGAGCTTCCGTCTGAACGACGACTCCCCGGTGAAGAAGGACCGGCTCGACCCGGGGAGCCTCGGCCGCGGCTATGTGGGATTCGACCTCGCGGCGGTGCTGGGGAAGGGAAGCACCCGGGAGGTCTTCCTGGACGATGTCGCCGTGACCCGGGGAACCTTCGCAGTGTTCCGGGGAGGGCTCGTTTGCGAGGCGGGCGAGAAGACCCTGTCGGAACCCACGCGCATCGAGGGGAACCTCGTCGTCCGCAAGGGGGCCTCGCTCACCGTGACGGCGGAGCGCCTCGAGGTGACGGGAGACGTGCTCGTGGAAGGGGGACGGCTCGCGCTTCGGGGCGGGAGATGGCGCATCCCGCAGGACTACCGCTACCAGCGCACCATCGCCGTGACGGGGGGGGGCGCGCTTTCCCTCGCCTCGGGTCAGCTGGACGTGGGCTTCCCCGTCTCGTCCAACCTGAGCGGGGAGAGCACGCTTCGCGCCGAGGGCGTGTCCATGGCGAGCGGCCATTTCACCCTCGGCGTGCAGAAGGGGAGCTCGGTCCGGTTCACGGACTCGAAGGGGCTCGGTGAATTCATCGTGCAACGGGGCTCGGCCTTCGAGGTCGCGGGATGCGAGGGCATCCTGGTCTGGCTCCAGTGCATGGAGGGGGACGAGGCGCAGCTGAGATTGCCCGGCAAGAAGGTGGACGTGTGGCGGTCGCCGGAGGGGCTGGGCCGCGATCTCGTGATCCGCGACTCCACCGGAATGGTCTTCGGGCTCCTCGCGGGCGAGGGCGCCGATCTGACCTTCGAGGACAGCTCGCTGTTCGCCGCGGGCGTGATGTTCATGGAGGCGGGCCCGTGGAAGGTGGAGGGATTGAAGAACGGCTCGAACTACGACGACTTCCGCCTGGAGACGGCGGGCGCGTCGCTTCGATTCGAGAACAGCCGCGTGCGCGCCTGGAACTTCTACACCATGGGGATCGCGGACCTCGAGATCCGCGACTGCGTGTACGGGGAATCGATCTCGTTCCACCGCTCGAGGATCCGGGCTTTCGGCAGCGTGTGCGACGGTACGGGGGGCTATCTCGGCGCGCGGGACCACTCGACGACGATCTTCACGGGCGGCCGGGCCGCCTGCGAGGTCCTGGCCCACGACGACGCGAGGATGGAGCTGCGGGACACGAAGGTGTCGGGAGACGTCCGCGCCACGCGCACGTCCCGGATCCGCCTCGACGGCGTCGAGGTCGAGGGACGCGTCGTGGAGGCGGAGGAAGGCAGGATCGAAAAGAAGGAGAAGGACTGACCGGGCGTCGAATTCCTGAAATCCTCCCTCCCCTTTCCCGTTCCGGATCTTGCCTTTTCCGTTTACGATCCCCCCGATGAAACGACCCACGTTTTCCGAACGACTCGCCCGGGCCGTGCTGAGACGACGCGTCCCGATCCTCGTCTTCTTCGCGCTCCTGGTCCCTCCCGCCGTCTGGTTCACCGCGACCATCCACATCGACAACGCCTCCGAGATCTGGTTCAAGAAGGACAACCCCGACTACCGGAAGTACCAGCACTTCCTCCACCGGTTCGGAAGCGACCGGTTCTTCCTCGTTTCCATCACGCGCGACGACCTCTTTTCGGCGGACGGGCTTTCGACACTCCGGGGCCTCGCACGATCCATGGGCGCGCTTCCCGGCGTCGAGGAATCGACCTGCCTGCTGGACGCGCCCACCGTCACCTGGACGGGCTTCCTGCCGAAGGTCGGCCCCTTCCTCGAGATCCTCCCGCCCGGAGAAGAGGCTTACGGGGACATCCGGAAACGCGCGCTCTCCACGCCGCTTTTCGTGAACCACTTCGTCTCCGAAGACGGGCGGACGGCCTTCGTCATCGCCCGCATCGGCGCCTTGACCCTGACCGAGAAGAGGGAACTCGTGGCGAAGGCGAGGGCCGCCCTCGCGGCGTACAAGGAGGGGGACGGAGAGATCCACGTCGCGGGCGTCCCGTTTCTCGAGGTGGAGTTCGACCGCCTGACGCGCCGGGAGAACGCGATCTTCATCCCCCTTTCCCTGTGCGTCATCACCACGATGATCTTCCTGCTCTTCCGCTCCCTTCGGGTCACGGCCTGGACGGCGCCCGTGCTGCTCTTCGGCGTCGCCGTGACGATCTCGGCCTTCTCGGCCGCGGGATTCCGGTTCAACCTGGTCACCTCGCTCATCCCTCCGCTTCTCATGTCCATCGGCATCGCCAACGCCGTCCATATCCTCGTCCACTACCGGGAGGAGATGGCCAAGGGCCTGGAGAAGAGGGAAGCACTCGAGACGTCCCTGGCCGCGATGTTCCGCCCCTGCCTCTTCACGAGCCTCACCACGGCCGCCGGATTCTTCTCCCTCTCCGTCGCGGACATCCCGCCGGTGCGCCAGGCCGGCGCGTTCGGAGGCGCGGGGATCCTGCTGGCCTTCCTGCTTTCCTTCACCCTCTTTCCGGCCGGGCTCTCCCTGCTGGACGCCCGCCATTTCAAGACCCGCGCGGAGGCCGACCGGCCGGGCCCGGGAAAGCTGGAAACATTCCTCGCCTGGCTCTACGCCGCCTTGAAGAAGGGCCGATGGAGCATCCTCCTCGTGTCCGGCGCTCTTCTCGCCCTCGCCGCGGTGGGCGTCTCCCGTATCCGGACGGAGACCAACGTGGTGAGCTTCTTCAAGCGCAGCAATCCGGTCCGGGCGGACTGGAAACGCATGGAGCGCCTGGGCGCGGGAATGACGTCGATCGAGGTCGTGCTGCACGGCGGGGAAGGCTTTTTCCAGGACCCCGCCCATCTTTCGAGGATCCGGCGGGCCCAGGAGAAGGTGGAGAAACACGAGGCGATCATCCGGACGCTCTCGCCCGTGGACATCCTGGACCACGTGTCCGGGAAATCCGTGCCGGACCGGGACGCGGCGAGGGTCGCGGCGCTCGCGCTCCTGGAGAAACGATTTCCGGCCGAAGACAACCCCCTCCGGGCCTACCTCACGGAGGACGCGTCCCAGGCGCGGATCATGGCCCGGGTTCTCGCGGGAGGATCGCACGAGCGGCTGAGGCTGGCGGAATTGATCCGCGCGGAGCTCACACGGGCCTTCCCGGCGTTCGAGAAGGTGGAGATCAACGGGACGGCGCCGCTCTTCGCGCAGATCGACGCCGTCATCCTGAAGAGCCAGAAGCGGATGGCGGTCGTGGCCTTCCTGGCCATCTTCGTCATGACACTGATCCTCCTGCGCTCCCTTTCCCTTTCCATGCTGGCCATGATCCCGAACCTCCTGCCGATCCTCCTCACGCTGGGGCTGATGGGGTGGGCGGGGATCCCCCTGGACGTGGGGACCATGATCATCGCCGGGGTCGCCGTCGGGATCGCGGTGGACGATACGATCCACTACCTGACGCGGTTCGATCGCGAGCGGAAGGCGGGAGGGGGGGTGGAGGAGGCGCTCGAGCGGTCGCACCGGACGGTGGGCCGGGCCATGACATTCACGTCGGCCATCCTGTTCGGCGGCTTCATCGTCATCGGCCTGAGCTCGTTCCGCCCCGTCTACACCTTCGGGCTTCTCACGGGACTGACCATGGCCCTGGCCCTGGCGGGGGATCTGCTGCTCCTGCCCGCCCTGCTGCTCTTCAAGAGGGGACGGGGGAGGGGAACGGGGAACAGGGGATTGTAGATTTTGGATTGGAATCAGCCATGAGCCTTCGGCTCTCCCGGAAACCATGAACACTTGGAGGGCGAGGGTCCTCCCGAGCCCAAAGATGTGGCTCGCCGGCCCGTACTACGCCGATCGGCTCTTGCAAGGGCTACGTAGGGTCCTCCGTAGCTCTCGCAACCACCTGCAAGCGAAGGAGGAGAGGCTCGCCCTCCAAGGCGGCCACCGATCACGGTTTTTCCCGGCTTATCAAAACAGTGTTCCGATTCCAGCCCGATTACGAGCAATCGCCTTTCCGGTGCCTCTCCAGCGCGTCGCCGAGCAGGGTGATGTGCTTCATCTCCTCCTGGATGATCTCGCCGATCCTTTCCCGATCCTGCCCGGTTTTGGCGCAGGCCTGGATGGAGAGGTAGAAGACGACGGAGTCCTTCTCCATGCCGAGCGCGGTTTCGAGGATCTCCTCGAGCGTCTCCTTGCCGGTGACGGGAGGGCCCGTCTCGCTGTAGACGTCGAAGATCTTGCCGTCGGCGAATGCGGTCAGGACCTTGGACGCGTCGCCGTCGGGATCGAAGAAGGTCTCGAGGCTTTCCGGGGACGTCCAGCGGGTTTCGAGATCCCCGAAACGACGGTGGTGCTCCTCTTCCATGCTGGCGAGGTTCTCGAGCAGTTCCTTCGCGAAGGGGTCGTCGGCGCGTTCCGCGGCGCCGCGATAGAAGGAGGCGCCGTTGGCCTCGATCCGTTTCGCGATCCGTGCGATCTCCTGGGGGTTGAAGCAGGCATCCATGATCTCATCTCCTTCTGGCCTTCAAGCGTTTGGAGACGTCGGCGCCGAGGGCACGGGCGCGGGCGAGTTCCTCGGGGCCGGGGACGTACTTGACCTTGAGGGGTTCGCCGACCGTCTCCACCTTCATGGCGTCGAGGACGTCCGCGAGCTGCTTGACCGCTTCCCCGCTCCAGCCGAAGGACCCGAACGCGGCGCCGACCAGCCCTTTCGGTTTCAGGCCCTTGAGGTAGGTCAGGACGTCGGCCACGGTGGGAAAGAGGTTGTTGTTCATGGTGGGCGAGCCCGCGAGCAGGGCGCCCGCCTCGAGGATCTCGGTGGCCACGTCGCTCCGGTGATTGGGGCCGATCTCCATGACTTTCACGCGCGTGCCGTTCCCCGCGAGGCCTTCCGCGGCGGCCCGGGCGAGGGCGCGGGTGGAGCCCCACATCGTGTCGTAGACGACCACGGCCGAATCGTCCCGCTTCTGGGAAGCCCAGCGCTTGTAGAGGCCGAGGATCGCCTCCGGCTCCCGCCTCCAGATCGGCCCGTGGTCGGGGGCGATGATCGAAAGCGGCAGGGCGAGGCCCTCCATCTTCTCGAAGAGTTTCAGGACGATCCCCGACAGGGGCAGAAGGATGTTCGCGTAGTACTTCGCGCCTTCCTGCTCCAGCAAATCGCGCGGCAGCTCGTCGGCGAAGCGCTCGCTCGAGGCGAGGTGCATCCCGAAGGCGTCGTTGGAGAAGAGGACCTTCTCCTCCTGCAGGTAGCTGAACATGCTGTCGGGCCAGTGGAGCATGCGGGTCTCGACGAACGTGAAGGAGGCGTCCCCGATCCGCAGGGTCTGGCCGTCCTCGACGGACGTGAGGCCGTCGAGGTCTCCGAAGTGGTCCTTCAGGGCCTGGACGCCCATCTTGGAGGCGTAGACGGCGTCCGGTTTCACGGCGCGGAGCACCTCGGGCATAGCGCCCGTATGGTCCATCTCGGTGTGGTGGGAGATGATCACGTCGATGGACGCCGGATCGAGAACGGAGGCGACGCGCCTCAGCATCTCCCGGGAGAAGGGGGCCTTGACGGTGTCGAGCAGGACGTTCTTCTCCCCGGTGACGAGGTAGGCGTTGTAGGTGGTGCCCCGTCCGGTCTCGTAGCCGTGAAAGTTCCTCACGGACCAGTCGACCGCACCCACCCAGTGGACGCGGTCGGTGACCGGAACGGCGGTGAACGTCTCGGGCATGGGTGCCTCCTGGCGATGACACGGCGGAAAAAATGTCTACACATTTATTGTACCCTCATGGTGCAATACCCGTCTCCAACGCTTCGAGACGGAAACCGTTTTTGCAGGGGGACGCATGCGCGCGCTCATCTCGGACATCCACGGGAACCTCGAGGCCCTCGAGGCCGTCATGGCGGACATCGAAAAGCACGACGTCGAGGACATCGTCCACCTCGGGGACATCGTGGGCTACGGTCCGGACCCCGTGCTCTGCACGGACATCGTGCGGCGTGAATGCGTGTTCGGGGTCAAGGGGAACCACGATTTCGCCCTGATCAACGGGCCGTTCGGCTTCAACTACCTCGCCGCCGAGGCGATCCGCTGCCAGCGCGATACCATGCTGCCCAAGTGCCTGGTGCTGTGCGGAAAGAAGAAGTCCCGCTGGAACTACCTGGATTCCCTTCCCTACGACCACACGGAAGGGCCGGTGCTCTACGTCCACGGCTCCCCGCTCGACCCCATCTCCGACTACGTGTTCTGCAAGAAGTCCCACGTGCTTTGGAGCGAGGAGAAGCTGCATGAAATCTTCGGGATGTTCGGCGAGCTGATGTTCTGCGGACACAGCCACCACCCGTGCGTCATCTACGACGATTTGGAATGCGATCTGCCGCCGGAGCTCGACTTCACCGTGGACCTGGGCCGACGCCGCAAGGCCATCGTCAACATCGGCTCGGTGGGGCAGCCGCGGGACCACGACAACCGGGCGTGCTACGTCCTCTGGGACCGGGAGAAGAAGACCGTGACGTGGCGGCGGATCCCCTACGACATCGAGAAGACGGTGAAGAAGATCGAGGGCATCGGCTGCATCGACGACCGCGCGGGCGAGCGGCTCAAAGTGGGCAAGTGAGAGGGAAAGCCCGCGCCCCGTGCAAGGGCTATGGCGGGTCCTTCGGAGACCCTCGCCCTCCAAAGCTGTACCGGTGAAATTTTTGCCTGAGGATCCCACTGCAGAGATTGCAGAGAGGTTCCGAGGGAATGGTACCTCCTGAACCTCTGCGTTCTCGGCGTCCTCGGCGGTGAGAGCCCTCTCGCGGTTGTTGCGGCTTGGCTGCTTTGGGATCTGGGATCTGGGATTTCCCCTAGTCCCCCCACTGCCAGATGCCGCCCTTGTTGGTGAGGTGATAGTACTCGTCGGTGAGGATCCGCCGGTGGTTGGTCTCCTCCTCGGCGAAGCGCACGAACATCTCCCGGCCGGCGGCGTCCTCGGTCTCCTCCGCAAGCTTCTTGTACCGCGCCGCGGCCTCCGTCTCGGCGTCGATGGCGACCTGGAGGATGCCGAGGACGTTCTCGAGGTTCTCCTCCTTGCCCTGGTCGGTCTCGGCCGGGACCTCGGACGTGATGGACGAGAGGTCGGTGCCTTCGTAGAGGATGTAGCGGCCTTCGCCGGTCAGGGACTCCTTGAGCTCGGACAGCCGGTCGAAATGCGTCTGCTCGAACGCCGCGAGCTGGCGGAGCAGATCCCGCCCGCGCTCGCTCGACGTCTTCTTCGACGCGTCCAGGTAGAACGCACGGGCCTTGCGCTCCGCTTCCATGGCCCCGTCGAGGGCCTTCAACAGATCGGCGCTTGCCTGGGCCATCGCATCCTCCTCGAGAAACTACGGGATGGGTCCCCGCGGCCGTCCATTGTACGCGCGCGCCCCGCGAAAGGCACCCCCGAAACCGTCCCGCATCAGGCCCCCCGCTTCCGGACGCCGTCGAGGCCCCGCTCCACCCGGTTCCAGTCGAGCCGTCTCACGAACGCGTCCACGTAGTCGCCGCGCCGGTTCTGGTACTGGTCGTAATAGGCGTGCTCCCAGACGTCGCAGACCAGGATCGGCACGGCCCCCCAGAAGGCCAGGTTCTGGTGCTTCTCGGCCTGGAGGACGAGCAGGCGGCGCCCCAGCGGCTCCCAGGCCAGGACCGCCCAGCCGGACCCCTCCACCTTCCTGGCGGCCGCGGTGAACTGGGCGAGGAAACCCTTCACGGAACCGAAATGGTTCCCAAGGACCTTCGCGACGGACGCGGGGGGCGACGCCGCGGGATCGGGCGTCATGCTCCGCCAGTAGAGGGCGTGGAGCAGATGCCCCGATCCGTGGAAAGCCAGGTCCCGGGAGAGGTTCTTGATGCGGGCGAAGTCGGACTCCTTCCGGGCGTTTTCGAGGGCTTCCAGCACGCCGTTGAGCCCCTTGACGTACCCGGCGTGGTGCCGGTCGTGGTGGACGCGGAGGACCGAAGCCTCCAGGTCCGGCTCGAGAGCGTCCTCGGGGTAGGGAAGGGGGGGGAGCGCATAGGTCCGGGGGGCTGGTTCACCGTCCCCCCCCTCCTCGGCGCGGAGGTCGCCTCCCGAAGCGCACCCCAGGGAAAAGGCCAGGGCGCCCAGCCCCGCCGTCTTGAGAAAATCCCTCCGGTCCGCGTCCATGTCGTCCTCCTGATCCGTCGACTCGATTCCGACCGGCAAAGGCAAAACGCGCCTTTCCTGCTAGGGTGGCGTCGCACGGCTCGCCGTCTCCCACGACGAAACGCGGATGCACGGCTTTCTAGAAGGGCGCGAAGCCGGCCTCGTTCCAGTAGTCCTCCTTCAACGTCTCCTGTTGGTTCAAAAGGGCGTCGTAGTGCCCCTGCTCCCACACGGCAAGGTCCTGGAAAAAGGTGCGCGCGGCGTTCGACGGGGCCTTCTCCGCCTGCTCCCGGTAGAACCGGATCGAGTCCAGTTCCAGCTGGATGCCGACGCCCAGCGCCGTCATCTCGCGGTGGGCGTCCTGAAGCCGCGTCTTGAGCTTCTCCGAGAAGATCGGGTTCTCGCCGGCCAGATCGGCCCGACGCCCCAGCTGCGCCTCGGGGTCCAGCGTGCCGTGCTCGGAGAGGGAACGGTAATGGGCCGCAAGGAAATCCTCGTGGTCCTTCTCCTCGTCCGCCAGCAGCGCCAGGACCTCCTGGCCCTTTTCATCCGCCGTCGCCTTCGACGCCATGCGGTAGAAGTGCTGGCCGTACCGCTCCGTCTGGATGGCCTTGAGCAGGCCGTCGGTGAGGGCTTGCTTGGTCGATTCATCCACGGGAATCCTCCTTTCCTTACGAACGTCAGCCCGCACCCGAGCGGGAAACGACTACAGCGCGAATGGCTCGCCCCGGCCCGTCGCTCACGCCTTCCAGTGGCCGTGGAGGTTGCAGTACTCGCGCGCCGTCACCCCGTCCGCATCGATCGCGAACGAGGCCTCCGGCGCCTCGCCCGGATTCAGGTGCTTCCGGTACACCGCGTCGCCCGCGATCAGCTCGATCCACTCGATGTAGTGCTTCTCTTCCATGGGATGGGGCGTGGACCCCACGGTCACCTTGTATCCCCCCTCGACCTTCTCGACCACGGGGACGTGCTTCTCCCTGGCGGCGTCCACCGTGTTCTCGTCGAGAAGCTTCATGGGCTCGTTGCAACAGACGAGCTCGCCGGCCCCCCCGTGAAAGACCTCCACGATGTTCCCGCACACCTCGCACTTGTAGACCTCGAGCCTCTCGGCCATGATGGACCTCCTTTCCGGGGGCGGCCACGGGGGCGCCCCTACCAGTTCTCCGCCAGCAACTCGAAATAGGCCTGCTCGTGATCGCAGGCGGGGCAACGATCGACGGCCTCGTCTCCCTCGTGGACGTACCCGCAGTTCAGGCAACGCCAGACCGTGGGCTTGTCCTTCTTGAAGACCGTCCCCGACTTCACGTTCGCCAGCAGGCCCCGGTACCGCTTTTCGTGCTGCTTTTCCGCGATCGCGATGTGCCGGAACACCGAGGCGATCTCCGCGAATCCCTCCTTTTCAGCGGTCTCCGCGAACGTGGGGTACATCTCCGTGTGCTCGTGCTGCTCTCCCGCGGCGGCGGCCTCGAGGTTCTCGGCCGTCGCGCCGATCACGCCCGCGGGAAAGGACGCCGCGACCTCGACCTCTCCCCCCTCCAGGAACTTGAACAGCCGCTTGGCGTGCTCCTTCTCCTGGTCGGCCGTCTCCTCGAACACCCGCTGGATCTGGACGAAACCCTCCTTCTTCGCCTTGCTCGCGAAATAGGCGTAGCGGTTCCGGGCCTGCGACTCCCCCGCGAAGGCCGTAAGCAGGTTCTTCTCCGTCTGGGTGCCCTTCAAGGATGCCATGCCTTCTCCTCCAACAGAAAACGCCTTCGATTTCGGATTTCAGGTTCCAGGTATCGGAGTTCCGCAATCCGCAATGCATCTCTTCCCATTCCCCATTCCCCATGAACCATGAACCATTTTCGATTAACCAGTAACGGGTAACCGATTAACCGCTCCCCTCTTCCCCCCCCTCGATCTCGCGTTGCGCGTCACGGCGCCCGCTCACGTCCCCCACCATCACGGCGCCCACCAGCCTGCCGTTCTCGTCCCGCACGAACTTCCGGTACACGCCCTCCCGGCGCTCCACCTCGCTCGCGCGCTTCCCCTCCGCGTCGATGTCCCCCGCCGAAAAGACGTCGATGCCCGTGACCTTCAGCGTGTGCGAGGGAACCGTCCCCTCGTACGAAGCCTCCCCCCCGGCCATGACCGCGCCCGCCACCTTCGCCTGCTGCTCCGCGGCCGGCCAGAAGCCGTACACCCGTCCCCGGTGTTCCGCGCAGTCCCCCGCGGCGTACACGCCGGAAGCGGACGTGGACGTCCCATCGTCGATCACGACCCCCTTGTCCACGTCGATCCCCGCTTCCACGGCCAGGTCCGTGCGCGCCCGGACCCCCGCCGAAACCAGCACCGCGCCGGCAGGCAACGCCTCGCCGCCTTCCAGTCTCACGGCCTCGACCGCGTCCGTCCCCTCGACGGTCTGCACCGTGGCGTCGAGGCGGAAGGCGAGACCCCGCTGCTCGAGAAGGGACTGGAGGAGCCTTCCCCCCTCGGCGTCCAGCTGCCGGGGCAGAAGCCACGGAAAGACCTCCACCACGACCACGGTCTCCGCCACGCCGAGCAGGGCGAAGGCCATTTCCAGCCCGAGCAATCCGCCCCCGACGGCGACGACGCTCCCCCCGCGGGCCGCCCGTTCCCGCAGGATGGCGGCGTCTTCCACCGTTCGGACGGTCAGGACGCCGGGCCGATCGGCGCCCGGAAACGGCGGGACGAAACTCCGCGCCCCCGTGGCCAGGAGGCAGGCGTCGTAGGAGATCGTCTCCCCCCCCCGAAGCACGGCCTTGCCGGCCTTGGGATCGAGTCCCTCGACGCGCGTGCCGAGGCGGAGTTCCACGCCCTTCTCCCGGTACCAGGCCTCGTCATGCAGGACGAGCCTGGGCTTCTCGATCCGTCCCGCCACGAATTCCGGCAGGCGGATGCGCGTGTAGAAGGGCGTCGGTTCCTCGCCGACGAGAACCACATGGCCGTCGGGGTCCGTCTCCCGAAGGACGGCGGAGGCGGTGTCGCCGGCCAGGCCGGCGCCGATGACGAGATACCGCCTGGACATCGATCACGGATCCTCACCACAGGTTTCCCGAATCACGCTGGCACGCCCGCCCTATCCCACGACCTCGAACATGTCCTTGCCCACGCCGCAGACGGGACAGACCCAGTCGTCCGGAATGTCCTCGAAGGCCGTGCCCGGGGCGATGCCGCCGTCGGGATCGCCCTTCTCGGGGTCGTAGATGTACCCGCATGCCGTGCACTCGTACTTCTTCATGATGGGCTCCTTCGTAAAGGGGTCACGGATCAATCCTTGACGAACGGGGATAGGGCCCGAAGCCCGTCCACGATGCCGGGAAGGCGTTCGAGGACGGCGTCGATTTCTTCTTCCGTGGTGTAGCGGCTCAGGCTGAACCGGATCGAGCCGTGGGAAGCCGTGAAGGGCACGCCCATGGCCCGCAGCACGTGGGAGGGCTCGAGGGAACCCGACGTGCAGGCGGAGCCGGAAGAGGCGCAGATCCCGAACTGGTCGAGTTTCAAGAGGATCGATTCCCCCTCGATGTACTCGAAGCTGACATTCAGCGTGTTGGGTAGACGCGTCTTCCCGTTCACGCGAGCGCCCTTGCATGTCTCGAGAACGCCCGTCTCCAGCCGATCGCGGAGCCCCTTCACGCGCGTGCCCTCCTGATCGAGGTTCCGCCGGGCCAGGGAGCAGGCGGCGCCGAGACCGGCGATGCCGGGCGTGTTCTCGGTGCCGGCCCGCTTGCTTCCCTCCTGGTGCCCGCCCAGCACCAGGGGAGAGACCTGGGTTCCCTCGCGAATATAGAGAGCGCCGATGCCCTTGGGCCCGTGAAACTTGTGCGCCGACAGGCTCAGGAGGTCGACGGGAATCCGGCTCAGATCGATGGGGATCTTGCCGACGGCCTGGACGGCGTCCGTATGGAGAAGGGCCCCTTGGCTCTTCACGATGCCGGCGATCTTTTCGATGGGAAACATCACGCCGGTCTCGTTGTTCGCCCACATCACGCTGACCACCGCGGTGTCCGGCGTGACGGCCTCCTCGAGCCCGCCCATATCGAGCGAACCGTCGGCCTCCACGGGAAGCTCCGTCACCGGAACCCCCTGGTTCTTCAAGGCCCGGCATACGGCCAGGACGGCCGGATGCTCCACGCGCGTGGTGACGACGTGTCGCTTTCGGCCCTCGAGGGCGTCGAGGACGCCCCGGATGGCCATGTTGTCGCTTTCGGACCCCCCGCTGGTGAAGACGATCTCGTCCGGAGAAGCGCCGAGCAGATCGGCGGTTTCCGCCCGCGCTGCGTCCACCATGGTCCGGACGTTCCCCCCGAAGCGGTGGGCGCTGGAGGGATTCCCGTACCGTTCGCTCCAGAAGGGGGCCATGGCTTCCACGACCTCGGGGGCGGTCCGGGTCGTGGCGTTGTTGTCCATGTAGATGGTCTTCATACCTTCTCCTCGATCACCTTCAAATCGGGCGATACGAACTCCCTGAGCTTCCGTTCAACGACGTCCTTCAGCGTGAATTCCGCGACCCGGCACTTCGAGCAGGTCCCGCGCATGGCGACGTAGACCTTGTCTCCCTCCACGTCGACGAGTTCCACGTCCCCCCCGTCCTTCTGGAGCAGGGGCCGAACCTCCCGATCGAGCGTCTGCTGGATGAGATGGATCTTCCGGATGTTGGTCATGCGCGGCTTCGGCCCGGAAAGGGGGGGTGGCTCCTCGGCCGAAACGGGCCCGGGTTCGCCGCGGACGCGGGCGAGGATGCGTTCGATGTCCTCGTGGCACCCGCCGCATCCCCCCCCGGCCTTGGTGAAATGGGTCACGTCCTCCACCGTCCTCAGGCCGTTCTCCAGGATCGCCCTTTCGATTTCCTTTTCCCCCACGCCAAAGCAGGTGCATACGACCTTTCCCTCCGGTTCTCTCGGAGGCGCGCTTCCGTGCCGGAAGTCGTGCAGGGCCGCCTCGAGCGCCTCCCGGCCCAGGACCGAGCAGTGCATCTTCTGGCGGGGAAGCCCCCCCAGGCGGTCCGCGATGTCCTGATTCGTGATCGCTTCGGCCTCTTCGAGGGTCTTGCCCTTGATCATCTCTGTCAAGACCGACGTCGATGCGATCGCGCTCGCGCATCCGAATGTCTTGAATTTCGCGTCGGCGATGCGCCCCCGGTCCACCTTGATCGTCAGCTTCAGCATGTCTCCACAGGCCATGGAACCCACCTCGCCGGTCCCGTCGGGGTCCTCGATCTCCCCCACATTCCGCGGATGGTTGAAATGGTCCACCACCGTGTCGGTGTAGTTCCACATCTTCAGACTCCCGGACCTACAAGCTTGCGGACAGGCCGGTGGAAGCCGCTTCCACCTCGGGACCGCCCCCCCCCTCGGACGCAAGCTCTCGCGCGTTCTCCACCATGGCCCGGACCCCGCCGTCCGTCCGGTCCTGGTTCAGGTGCCACAGCATCAAGCGGTCCGCCCCCGCGTCCTTCGCCAGACGGACCGTGTCTTCGTACACGGAATGCCCGAAACCCCTCGTTTTCTCGTACTCCTCGCGAAGGTACTCGGCGTCGAAGATCAGGAGATCCACGTCCTTGATGAATTCCACGAGGTCGCCGTAGGGCCGTCCTCCCGGGTGATCCAGCATCAGCTCGTAGTCCGGAAAGAAGGCGAAGCTCCGCTCGCCCTCGGTGAACCGGAAACCGAATCCGCCGTTGGGGTGGTTCAGCGGAAACGTTCCCACCCGGACGCTGCCGATGTCGAAAACCATGTCGCAACGCCCGGCGAAGAAGAGGTTCGCCGCCACCCGGTCCAGAGGGACGGGGAAAAAGGGCGGGTGCATCGCCTCCTCGAGGAAGAGGCGGATCGACTCCTGGGCGTTCGTGCACCCGTGCACGCGGATCGTGACGTTCTTCCGGTAGACGGGACGGAAGAACGGAAACCCCATGATGTGATCCCAGTGGGCGTGAGTCAAGAGAAGGTGAAGGGGGCCGAACCGCGCCGGATCGGACGCGATCTCCGCGCCCAGCCGGCGGATGCCCGTCCCGGCGTCCAGCACGATCGTCTCCCCGGATTCCGCGTCGAGCTGGAGGCAGGTGGTGTCGCCGCCGAAGTCGACGTAGTCCCGCCCGGAAACGGGGATCGATCCTCTCGCCCCCCATACGTTGATCTTCATGGTCTGCATCCCCCTAAGAGGAGGACTTTCGTTGACCTCTCCTCTCCCCTGTTCGTCGAAGGACGGGACCGGAACGTCCCTTTTCCCGGAAGCGTAGTCCGCGTTCCGGGCAAAACCCTTTTGCAAAAGCTGTGCCGCCGAGTCAAGAAGTCGTTTCGACGCATCGAGATCCCCGCGGACGCGATCGGGAAAGGGACTTTCACGACGGTTCGGAAACGGGCCCGGTTCACTCAGTGCTTGGACGTACCCATAGGCGTCACCTGGAGGCACCGGAAGCATCGTAAAAGAATACGGTTTTCCCGTCTTCTTCCCGGAAAGAGGGCTCTCGTTCGCCGGTACGGGAATTGCTTTTGCAGACGGGCACTGCTTCGGTTCTGCCCGCTGGAAGATTGATTCCGGAGAGGGGTGCGGATACCATGCCCGCGACCCAAGGACTTTTTGAAAGGAATGCGCATGGATCCGTCGGAGATCAAGACGTTCAACCAGATCATGGAATTCGCCATCGAGAAGGAACAGGAAGCCGCGGACCTCTACCGGGACCTTTCGGAGGAAAGCGAGCGCGCGGGCGTCAGGGAGATGTTCCTCGGCCTTTCGAAGCAGGAGGAGGGTCACAAGGCGAAGCTGCAGGCCATGGACCGCGGCGCCTTTCCGGGCAAGGGGGCGTCGGAGATCCCGGATCTGAAAATCGGAGACTACCTCTCTCCGGTCTCCATCGGCCCGGATTCCAGCTACCAGGACATCCTCATCTTCGCCATGAAGCGCGAGGACGCCTCCGTCCAGCTCTACAAGGACCTTGCGAGCCACGCCGAGGCGGGGGACGCGAAGCAGGTCTTCGAGACGCTCGCGGAAGAGGAGAAGAAGCACAAGCTGAACCTGGAAACGGAGTACGACGAGCACGTCCTGAAGGACAACTGAGATCGTGACGCCCGGGAACCGCACGGTCTTGGCCTGCTGGACGCGCCCGCAAGCGGCACGCGCTTCGATCGAGAGGTGACGCGTGGAGACCCGGAAGATCTTCATGTACGCGCTCTCCACCTGCGGGTGGTGCAAGAAGACCAAGGCCCTCCTGCGCGAGAGGAACGTCGATTTCGAGTTCGTGGACGTCGACCTTCTTTCCGGGGAAGAACGGGACCGGGTCCGGGACGAGATGGCGAAGGTGAATCCGCGGAAATCCTTTCCCACGCTCGTGGTGGGCGACGACGTGATCGTGGGCTACGACAGGGCCCGCATCCTGGAGGCCGTTGGCGATGGACAGGGAGCGAGTGCGTGAGGAGGTGGAGCGGGTCCGGCGGGTGGCCGCGCAGGGGGGATACCGCCTGCATCCGGACCCCGCGTTCGTGGAGGAACTCGTCGAAGGCTACCTCGTCAACCGCGACCGCTACGGCTACGATTCCTGTCCCTGCAGACTGGCCACGGGCGATCCAGAAAAGGACCGCGCGATCGTCTGCCCCTGCGTCTTCCGCGACGACGACCTGGCGGACTACGGCGCCTGCTACTGCGGCCTCTACGTGACCGAGGACTACGAGGAGGAGGACCGCCAGGTGGTGGTGGAGCGGTGGGACCCGGACGCCGTCGCGCAGGCGGAGGTCAAGCCCTCGCCGGGGGAGAAGGCGGGATCTTTCGGGACCCTCACGGCGCACGTCTGCTCGGTATGCGGCTACATCGCGGCCAAGGAGAACGCTCCGAGAAAATGTCCCGTCTGCGGGGTCGGCGCGGACCGCTTCACCCGGATCTCGCTGGCCGCGGGGAAGGGATGAGGGGGATTCTTCGCGTATCTTCGTATGGGTTGTTCCGTGGAGCCGGAAACAGAATGGAGGGTTTCAGGATGAAGAGATTCCTGGGTTTGTCCGCGGCGCTCGCGATGTCCGTTCTCGGTTTTCTCCTCGCCTCCCGGTCCCTGGTGGCCCAGGAGGGCGAGGACGGCTGCATCGCCTGCCACCGGGAGGCCACCCCTTTCATCGTCGCCGACTGGGAAGCGAGCCGCCACGCCCAGAGCAAGGCTTTGCGGGCGACGTGCGACAAGTGTCACGGCACCCGGCACGACAAGGCCTCGAACAGGGACCAGGCGTCGATGCCCACGGCCAACACCTGCCGGCGATGCCACCTCAAGCAGTTCCGCCAGTACGAGAAGGGCAAGCATGCGCTGGCCTGGAAGGCGATGGAAGCCATCCCCTTGACGCACGGGCTTCCCGAGGAGATCACCCAGGGCATGAAGGGGTGCGGGGGCTGCCACAAGGTGGGCATCGTGAAAGCGGAGGATCATGCGCCGTACCGGTTCTCCGGGGGGTCGGGATGCGCAGCCTGTCACGGCAAGCACCGGTTCGAGCTCGAGAGCATGAAGGACCCCGAGATCTGCGCCAAGTGCCACATCGGGTTCGACCATCCCCAGTGGGAGATGTGGAAACATTCCTCGCACGGCATCGCCTACAAGACGGGGTCCGACAAGCGCCGGGCCCCCACGTGCCAGAGATGCCACGTGCCGGACGGAGACCACGAGAACATCACGGCGTGGAGCTTCCTCGCGGTCCGCGTGCCGGAAACGGACGAGGCGTGGTGGACCGACCGGCTGGAGATTCTCAAGGCGCTGGGCGTCCTCGACGCCGAGGGGAAGAAGACGGCCCTCTACGCCCTTGTCGACAAGCTGAAGCTGGCCCGGACGAGCAAGGAGGACTTCGATCGGCTCCGGGAGAAGCAGATCGGCATCTGCCGGGAATGTCACGGCGAGAGCATGGTGCGCGAGCGGTTCGGGATCTACGACGGTGTGCTCCGCGAGGCCGACCGGGTCCTCGCCGAGGCCATCCGGATCGTCGCGGGCCTCTACCGGGACGGGCTGATCGAACCCCGGGAGGGGGCGCCGGTGAAGGGCTACCCCTTCGTCCTCGACTTCTACGAGGTGGACACGGCGGTGGAGCAGGAACTCTACCTGATGTACGAGGAGTACCGCATGCGCACCTACCAGGGCGCCTTCCACGAGAACTGGGACTACATGCACTGGGAGGGATGGGGGATGATGCGCAAGTCGCTGGTGAAGATCCGGGACATGGCCAAGGCGATGCGGTCGAGGGCGAAGTGAAGGCGCTTCCGTGCAAATCCGCCTCTGCCCGCACCTCTCGCGAGGTATTCGCGCTGTAGCCCTTTTCGAGGTCCGCCGACCCTCTCCGGCCTACGGTTTCCTCGGCCACAGCCGGTGCGGGGGAGAAGAGAGAGAAGGCCTTCTGGGGTCGAGAGCCTGTTCGCTATTCGCGTTTCGTGGCGACCCCGTGTGGTCGCCCCTTTGCTGCGGCATGGGAGCGGACATAGGGGGCGCCTCTACGCGTTGCTGCGGACAGGATGTCCGCGATCCCGGCCGTAACCGCCGCGGGTCAGTCTTCAACACAGAGGACGCAGAGAACACAGAGGGCTCAGAGATTTCTCATACGAATCGAACCTTTCTTTTTCCATTTCATCCATACCGCTTTGGAGGGCGAACCTCTCCTCCTTCTCTTGCCGGCATCTGCGAGAGCTACGGAGGACCCTACGTAGCCTCGAAGATCCGATCGGCGAAGTACGGGCTGGTGAGCCCTTGTTTGGGCTCGGGGGCCCGCCGCCGCCTGATCTGCAATTGC
>Ga0180431_10002808_pt1 | contig 22940 bp, 16 predicted proteins | sample SS_ome_11_FD_132459 | JGI IMG/M metagenome (GOLD analysis project Ga0180431, IMG submission 132459) | Hypersaline lake sediment archaeal communities from the Salton Sea, California, USA - SS_1_MS_1 metaG | ecosystem: Environmental > Aquatic > Non-marine Saline and Alkaline > Hypersaline >...
AAGTCGCCATTCGCGATCCCGGCGCATACTTCCTCGTTCAGCTCCAGCGCCGAGCGCTCAGGGCCGCTCGAGTTCACGAACAAGGAGCTGGGGGATTTTACCTCTCGGGTCAAAGAGTTTGAGCCTGGCGTTCCGGTCTATGTCGATGGGCCGTATGGTGAATTCAGCGTCGACGAGTACGAGGCCCCGGGTTACGTCTTCCTGGCGGGAGGCATCGGTTCGGCGCCCGTGATAAGCATGCTGAGGACGCTGGCTGACCGGGGAGATGGGCGGCCGCTGGTCCTGTTCTACGGCAACTTTAGCTGGGAGCAGGTGACATTCCGCGAAGAGATCGAGGCGCTGCAGCAGCGCCTGAATCTCCAGGTGATCCACGTATTGGAAAAACCTGCGCCGGATTGGGAGGGAGAGACCGGCTACATCACCGTCGACGTGTTGGATCGCCACCTGCCGGACGACCGGAAGGCATTGGTCTACTTTATCTGCGGCCCCATGCCCATGGTCCATCCGGTCAGAAAGAGCCTGCGGCAACTGGAGATTCCTCGTGGACACATCCAAGAAGAAAGGTACGAGATGGCCTAGCGAACGAGGGGGAGAGTCATGTCGTGGTTGTATGCAAGACTGTTGATCGCGCTGACGGTTCTACTGGTCCTGATTCTGACAGTATTGTTCGCCACCCTCCCGCCGATATGAACGGATATGGTCAGACGTGGCCAGGCAGCGAGCCTCCAGGTGGGTATGATCTGCGCGCGTACGCCAACGGGGCCTCCTGCGCCTGCAGGTTGTTTACGGCATACCAGGAGGTGTGGCCGGCGGTTCTGCCTGTGGCTGCGAGGCACGGATGAGCGGGCGCGAGGAGACGGAGCGGGCGAGCGCGCAGAGGCGGGTGCCAGGTTAGGGAGAGTGGACACATAGGGGAGAGGGAACAGAGGCCAGCCGCAGTGGTCGTTCTGTGACGTGGAGGGGTTTCCAGGTATCGAAGCGGTGCAAAAGCACACGGCGGATCTCAACGAGCTAGACTGGTTCAGATATGGCGAGAGCATGACGTTGCTGGGATCCAAGGTGGAAGAATCGTAGCGTGCCGCTCCCGGTAGCCGGGAGCAGGCCCGCAGGCACGGCCCCGTCGCGCGGTGCAAAAAGCCGCCCTGCCCTACAGAGGGTCGGGGCGGCTCTTGCATATGGGGGAGCTGAGCTTTGCAGAACGCGATCCCGCCCCGGCTCTTTCAGGCCGGGGCGGGATCGCACCACCGTAGGCAGGCGGTGGTGGCTGGGTCTACGGGGGACTGTGTAACACCAGCGGTAGGTAGACTTGCGGTGGGTAGACTTGCGGCAGGTACTCGTCCGCACCCATGTCTGCGATTGCTGTGCCATCCCGATCACCATCGATTGGGCGTGCGTCTCCCTCCCAGTCTGTCGATGGTGCAACGTCGTTGTCGCCAGCATCGATGCACGGCGAGCCCGGTCGCAGATGATAGTCCCCGTTAGCCGGGTCGACAAAGCGCGGGTCCTCCGAGATATTGCCCTCGCCGGGAAGCCCCATCTCGACGTCTGAGAAAGTAGCGTAATAGGTGTCGCCAGCAAAATCTGCACCCCTATGACCCCATACAATGCTGTTGACAACCATGCACCCGGAGAGGCTGCAATAGATCCCATTGCACTCTGGAGGGGACAGGGGGGTACAATTGTTGGCGATTGTCGAGCTCTTGACGATGAGGGAGCTATATGGGCCGGGAACCGAGACGGTGCTCGTGACGAGGATCGCTTCGTCTGTGTTGTCGGCGATGAGCGTGTTGGCGATGGTGACGAAGGAGTGATCTATCACCATTCCCGCCGCTCCCCAGTTGGTGCTATGGTTGTGCACGATCTTGCTATTCTGGATTGCAACCGAGGAAAGACGGATCAGGACTCCTCCATCGCCATTGGTGATGGTAAAGCCGTCAATCACGGTGGTCTCGAACAGGGTGGTTTGTACGTCGATCACTCGACCAGCCTGATTCCCGTCAATCGTAGTCGTGCAACGGTCGAGGCACCTTGACCAGCCAACGGGCTCGTATCCGCCCTCCAGAGTGACGGTCCTGGTGATGACGAGATTCTCGCTGTAGGTCCCCTGGGCAACCAGGATGGTATCGTCATCCTCCGCCTGGTCCAGGGCATAGCCGATCGTGGCACAGGGTTTGGTGGGATTGACGCAGTTGCGCGTGTCGCTGCCCGATGCCCTGTCCACGTAGAGGGTGGCGGCGGAGGGCGGTATGGGAGTAGGCGTGGGCGCGATCTCGGACACCGTCAGATCGTAGGTATCGTCGGCCCCACTGGTATCCACCAGGTTGGTGACTCGGATGTAGTAGTAATCGTCGGAATACGAGGCTTCCCACTCGACCTTGCTGGCAAACCCGCCGCCGCTGTCGTTGTCATGCGCGACCCGGCCACCGTTCCGGTGAAAGATCTCCAGATAGGTATCCACGCCGATCAGATTGCTGGTGGCGGCCCGATAGGTTCGGTCGTCTTTCACGTAGAAGGCATACCAGTCCTCGTCGGGTTCGGGGTAAAAGTTGGCGTCCGTAGCGGCGACCGACACAGCAATGGGAAACACGTAGGCTGAACTTCTGTCATCGTTCGGCTCATAATCGTCCTCTTCTGCAGGCGGAGGTGGTGCGACAGAGACACTCAAATGGTATGTTTCGCCGGTGCAGTCAGGCGTAAGCTGATACACCCTAAAGTAATACGGGCCATCAGTCTCGGCCTCAAACTCGACTTGGGCGCGGTTGTTGTCCGCCGGGTCGGTATCGCTGGTGATCTCTGTGAGGCTGGCGTCGTAGACGATGATCCCCAGGTTGTAGTTGTCCGTCTTGTCAGGGATCGCCTCGACCTCGTAAACCGTACCTTGATAGGCATTGTCGCGGCGGAACCAGTCTTCCTCCGCGGGCACTGTGGCGTCCTCATCGCCGGCAGCCAGCGCCAGTCCACTGTAGTTCGCCAGCGGAACAGCAGTGGTATACGTATAGTTGTCTGAATCTTCCAGGCTGTCGGTCGTGGTGGTGGCCAGTGTGCAGTGGATCGCCTGAACCGACGGCTGATAGGCTGGATTCAGTGGATCCCCGAGAGCATAGTCCGGGCGTGGGGCAGCAGAGGTTGGATCAGTGTGAGCTTCGGCGCTGGACAACAGCATCAGCAAAAATACCAGGCTGGTTGTCATTGCTAAAAGCACCACGTGTGATCGTTTCATCACTACATCCCTCCTGGCGGCGCGCGTCTCCCCGCCCGATGCGCCTTACGCCGTTTGACCTTGGACTTCAGGCTAGACGCTGAGCAACTTCCCTATCCGGAGCAAGTAGGGGCTTCACCCCGCTGTGATGGATGCCCTCTTGCGGACGCACGGTCAGAGGTGGACGGGGGCCGCCACCGTAGGGTAGGTGGCCAGCGAGTTACCCTTTGAGGACACTTTTCCAACCGTCCTCCCTGAACCGGGTGCGATGGAGTTCCAAAAGCAGCGGTGTCTCCAGTGAACCTTCTCATGACGATCTCCTGGTGAGCCTGAGCGTTCTGTATTTCGCCCGTTTTTTCCGCCTCGACCCTCCAACTAATCCTCCGATAACACGAGGCACACTCGAAACCCAAAGCTGTCCCAGACGCCGTAGTCCGGGTATCCCATGTGGCGGAACGCACACCGGGCGAATCTATGATCGTGGTAGAACGACCCGCCCCTCGCCACCCCGAGGTTGCTGCCGCTGCGTGGCTCGTTTTCGATCCACTCCCAGACGTTGCCTGCCATGTCGGCGCAACCGCAGGGGCTATCTCCGGTGGGCGAATAGCGGCCCACCGCGGTGGTGATGCCGAAGCGGCCTTCGACCGAGTTGCAGCGGGCTGGGTCGAAGGCGTCGCCCCAGGGATAGATCCGGCCGTCGATGCCACGGGCGGCCTTCTCCCACTCGTCCTCGGTGGGAGGGCGGGCTGCCAAGGTCCTGGGTCTCGGGTTTGAGGTTTCAGATTCTCCCAGCCCAGAAGCCGGTAAATGCTCCGTGAGCCACCGGCAGTAGTCCACGGCGTCGTGCCTGGTCACTTCCACCACCGGGTGGGCGCGCAGATAATCGAGGGGGGCATTGCCTCGCCAGTGCTTTGGTGGCTCGTGTGCAGTGGCCTCCACGAAGCGCGCGTACTCGGCGTTAGTCACTGGCGTGCGAGCGACGAAGAAGCCGTGCCCCATTCCCGCCACGCGGGTGCCGCCGCCTTCACGACGGCCCTCCCCACCCATAATGAACGGCCCCTCCGGCACCCACACCATCCCCCCCGGCACCTTCACCCCCTTCGGAGGCGACGGGGGCCAGAGGGCATCCTGGAGCAGGCCGTGGACGAAGCCGCGGATCTCTTCGTTGATGCGCATCTCGGGGGCAGTGGCATCGAGGAGGCGGGGGGCGAGCCACTGGGCGACGAAGAATTCCTGGAAGCTCTTGTGCACGAAGCGGTAGTTGCCAGCGGGGTCCCGGTTTAGGAACGAGCAGGTGCGCACGTCGTGCTCGAAATGGTCGAGTTCGCGGGCTTTGTCCAGCTTGAAATGAACCTGCACGCGCTCGGGAAGCCGGGAGAAGCGGATGTTCAGCTCACCGCGACGATGCATCTCCAGCGCCAACTGCTGCATGAACAGCCGCTTGTCGTCGCGGGTGATGAGGGTGCGACCTTTCTCCCAATCACGGGTGAGCCAGAGATTGGTGTAGGCTTCGTAGAGGCGGGCAGCATTGATCGCCTGGCCGAGCTCGAGCTGGGGAAGCGAGCAGGCGATCATGTCCAAGAGGACGGGCCGCTGGGCGAGCTCGGGAAGGTTGTAAGTGCCTTGAATCTGCTGCCAGTAGTTCTCCCACTCGTCGGGGACGCGCTTCTGCAGGATCGCCTGCACGTCCTCGTCGTCGAACGGGAGCAGGTGCACGATCTCAAAGTTGGGGCGTTCGCTCAAGTCGATCGCCGGCCGCTCGGGCAGCTCCGCCACCTCCTTCGCACCCTCCCGGACTCCCGCGGGCCTGGGGTGAAGCAGTTCCTCCGCCTCCTCCCGTGTGCGAAAGTAGGGCGTGCGGCAGGTCAGGATCACCTTGCTGCGCTCCTCGACGGCGCGGGCGAGTTCTTCGAAGTTGTCGACGGTGGTCTGGTAGTCCACCTTCTGCGCCATCTCGTCAAAGCCATCGAAGAGCAGAACAAGTTTGCCGTCGACATTGAAGCGACGGAACGCCTCATAGCTGGCCTGAATGCCGTACTGGTTCACCAGAAAGTGCGTCACCAGCGGCTCCAGGCTCAGCGTCTTGGCATACTCCCGCAGCGTGATCAGGATCGGGATGTGGTTCCGGTCCGGGTCCGCCAGCCACCGCTGCCCCAGCTCCGCGGCGTACTGCTGGCAGAACGAGGTCTTGCCGGTGCCATAATCGCCCAGGATGGAGATGTGGTTGCGGGTGGGGTCGTCGAGCCAGGCGTCCACGTAGCCGTCCATGGGCTTGATCTCCGACCCATCGCCGGTCCGGCACCCCAGGTCCACATAGTACGCGGCCAGCTCGCTCTTGTCATAGTCGGTGATCAGCGCCCGCACGTACGGCTCAAAGTCGATCAGCTCCCGGTAAAACTCATCCAGCGTAAAGGCGCAGATCGCCCCGCCCGTTTCGGCGGCGCGGTCGCGGGCAGCGGGAGAAACACGGGTGTGGGTGACGAGGACGCCGCGGTCGAGATCCTGGGCCTGGAGCTGGGCGTGGAGGTCCTCGACGTCGGGACGCTCGACGGTGCCCTCCTTGCAGACGACCAGCATGCGTTGGGCGAAGGGTTTGCTGCCCTGGCAGAGTATGCTGACGCGCAGGGGGTCGATCTGCTCGGGGGTCTGGCACGTGAAGGCCAAACAGGCGAGGAGGCCCTGGACGGTGCCGGCGAGGGCGGCGGCGGGGGTGGGCTCGGGTTCGGGCTCGGGGGGAAAGTGGCGGGCGCGGACGTCGGGGTGGACGTCGAGGAGGCGAGTGAGGTCTCCCTTGTGCCAGACGGTGGCCTTGTAATGCGGGATGGTGGTGGTGATGCCAGCGAGTTGAACGCGGGTCTTTTCGGCGGCGACGGTGGTGGTGGCCAGGATATAGCGGTCGCAGTTGTGGGTACCCATGCGGGCGATGGGGCTGCCGATGTCTGGTTCTCGGACCGAGTGGTCGCTTTTGGCGTAGTGCTTACACTCGATGAGGTAACGGTGGGTGTCGTCGAAGCCGGCGTCGTCGGGGACGGTCTTGGTGGCGATGATGTCCTTGCCGAGGTCGGGGCCGCGGGCGACTTTGGCTTCGATGGTGAAGCCCATGGCCCGGAGGAGGTCTTCGCAGAGGAGTTCAAAGTTTTCACCGGTTTCGATCTGGGTAAAGTCGATGGGCACGAGAGCGCCTCCGTTGGGAAGTAATGCCTGGGGTAAGTATAGTCGGACTTGGGAGGAGCACAAGCGGGAGGGGGGGATGTCAACGGACCGGGGAACGGATGGGAGGGATCGAGGAACGAAGGGGAATAGGGAGTAGGAAGGGGACGTGGCAGCAGGCCGCCCGGGCTGCGTAGGAACTCATCTGCTCCCGCTCTCTGGGGATGGACACGTGTCCGGTGCTTTGGCTTTTCCCCTCGGCTGTGCTCAACACAGAGCAGCGGGAACTATCCTTACCACCTCTCACTGAGGTGTGTCCTTGGTTCGATGTGTTCAGGTCATCTTGGCCAGTAATGACCCTACTCCCCAAGTTGCAGGTTTCACCTGGCTTTCCTGCAGGCCCGGTTTCCGCCCCTGGATACTGGGGTTCAGGCAATTCAGCTTTCACCTTGTCGGCCAGACCTTGCGGTAGCTTTTTGGTTAGCCAGTTTCACCTCACTCCGCTTCATCGACATGCTCTGTTCACGGCCAGGTTTCCCTTCCCGCTAAGTCGGTTAGGCTTGTGGGTCCCCTGCATCTTCCCACAGTGCCCTCTGGACACAATCTAATCCTGCTGTGACACGAGGCACAGCCGAAAACCGTAGTAGTCGCCGCGGGAGCCCGGAGCGCTCCGGTCGCGAAAGGCGCAGCGCACGACCGTCTCACCGCTGAAGAACGCGCCCCCCCGCAACACCCGGCGCCCACTCCCCGGCGTCGACTCGCTGGCAGCCCACTCCAAGACGTTCCCGGCCGCGTCGGTGCAGCCGCAGCCACTATCCCCTCCCGGCGAGTACCGGCCCACCGGCGTGGTGGTGCCGATGCCGCTCTCCCAGGAGTTGCACCGAACGGGATCAAACCCGTCGCCCCAGGGGTAAATCCGCCCGTCGATCCCCCGCGCCGCCTTCTCCCACTCCTCCTCGGCCGGCAGCCGGCCCCCGGCCCACGCCGCGTAGGCCGCGGCGTCGTCCCAGCTCACGTACACCACCGGGTGGTCGCGCAGCTCGTCGGGCGGGACCTGGCCTCCCCAGTGTTCAGGGGACTTGTGCCCGGTAGCCTCGACAAAGCGCGCGTACTCGGCGTTCGTCACCGGCGTGCGGGCGATGAAGAAGCTATGGTCGACGCGCGCTACCTGTACGTCGACCCCGTATCTCCCGCCCATGATGAACGGCCCCTTCGGCACCCACACCATTCCCTCCGGCACCTCCGCCCCCTCCGGCGGCTCCGGCGGCCAATCGGCGCCCGCCAGCAGCCCGTGCACAAACCCCCGGATCTCTTCGTTGATCGCCATCTCCGGAGCGCTGCCGTCCAGCAGCCTCGGCGCCAGCCACTGTGCCACGAAGAACTCGCCAAAGCTCCTGTGCAGGAAGTGGTAGTTCCCCTCTGGGTCGCGGTTCAGGAACGTGCACGTGCGCACGTCATAGTCGAAATAGTCGATCTCGGTCTTTTTCTCCAGGTGGAAATACTCCTGCACGCGCTCGGGCAGCCTGGAATAATGCAGGCTCAGCTCGCCCCGCCGGTGCATCTCCAGCGCCAGCTCCTGCATGAACAGCCGCTTGTCGTCCCGCGTGATCAGCGTGCGGCCCTTTTCCCAGTCGCGCGTCAGCCATAGATCTGTGTAGAGCTCGTACAGCCGCGCGGCGTTGATTGCCTGGCCAGGCTCAAGCTGGGGAAGCGAGCAGGCGATCATATCGAGGAGAACGGGACGCTGGGCGAGTTCGGGGAGGTTGTAGGTGTGCTGAATCTGCCGCCAGTAGTCCTCCCACTGGTCGAGGGCGCGTTTCTGCAGGATGATCTGGATGTCGGTGTCGGTGAAGGGGAGGAGGTGGACGATCTCAAAGTTGGGGCGGGAGGAGAGGTCGATGGCGGGACGGTCGAGCCACCTTCCCGAAAGCGGTGACCGCTGTGGTCGCTGGGAGCTTTCGGGAAGGGGAGCGAGGGTGTGGAGAAGTCTCTCGGCCTCTTCGCGGGTGCGGAAGTAGGGGGTGCGGCAGGTGAGGAGAACTTTGCTCTGGTCCTCGACGGCGCGGGCCAGCTCCTCGAAGTTGTCCACGGTGGTCTGGTAGTCGACCTTTTGCGCCATCTCGTCGAAGCCGTCGAAGAGGAGGACGAGCTTCCCATCGGCGTTGAAGCGGGTGAAGGCCTCGTACTTGGCCTGGATGTCACAGCGGTTGACCAGGAAGTCGGTGACGAGTTGTTGCAGGCCCATAGTCTTGGCGTACTCGCGCAGCGAGATCAGGACGGGGATGCGGTTCCGGTCGGGGTCGGCGAGCCACCGGCGGCCCAGCTCCGCGGCGTACTGGCGGCAGAAGGAGGTCTTGCCCGTGCCATAGTCGCCGAGGATGGAGATGTGGTTGCGGGCGGGGTCGTTGAGCCAGCGGTCGACGTAGCCGTCCATCGGCTTGATCTCCGACCCGTCGGCGGTCCGGCAGCCCAGGTCCACATAGTACGTGGCCAGCTCACTCCCCTCATAATCCGCGATCAGCGCCCGCACGTAAGGCTCAAAGTCGATCAACTCGCGGTAGAACTCGTCGAGCGTGAACGCGCGAACCAGATCGCCGGTGTCTGCAGCGGCATCGCGGGCGGCGGGAGAGACGCGGGTATGGGTGACGAGGACGCCGCGGTCGAGATCCCGGGCCTGGAGTTGAGCCTTGAGATCCTCGACGTCGGGACGCTCGACGGTGCCCTCCTTGCAGACGACGAGCATGCGTTGGGCGAAGGGTTTGCTGCCCTGGCAGAGTATGCTCACGCGGAGGGGGTCGAGCTGCTCGGGGGCCTGGCAGGTGAAGCCCAAACAGGCGAGGGGGCCTTGGACGATGGCGGCGAGGGCGGCGGCGGGGGTGGGCTCGGGTTCGGGCTCGGGGGGAAAGTGGCGGGCGCGGACGTCGGGGTGGGCGTCGAGGAGGCGGGTGAGGTCGTTCTTGGACCAAATGGAGGCAACGAAATCACCCTTGCGGGTGGTCTTTTCGAACTTGTCGCGGAGGTCTTCCGTGGGGACGGTACTGGTGATGAGGAGGTAACGCCGCACGGCGTACTGGTCCATCACGTCGCGGTAGTTGTTGACTTCGCCGAATCCAACCGCCCTGCCCCCGTGTGCCTTGTGCTTGCACTGGACCAGCGTCTTGCGCTCCTCGGCGAATCCGATCCGGTCGGTGACGGTTTCGCTGACGATGAGGTCTTTGCCACCTTCCTGACCGCGGGCGGGCGGATGCAGGATGGTGAAGCCCATTGCGCGCAGCAGGTCTGCGCAGAGAAGCTCAAAATCTTCACCCTCGGCGATCTGCTTGAAGTCGACAGGCATCGGGTCGCCTCCTATGTGCGTTGGTGGCGGGGATAAGTATAGCCCCAGTTGGGGGGTTGGGCAAATGGGCAATGCCCAACCCCGAATCCCAAAGCTAAAGTCCAAAACGGACGCATGTGGCTTTTGACCTTTTGAAATAGTAGGAGTATACTGAGCAGGACCCTACAAGCTGCAACGAAAAGCGCCTGGCGACTATACCGAGTCCCAGGCTTTGGCCGGGGCGGTGGGTCCACCCATCGTGTGATACGAGCAGCATTGATCCGATATAAGTCGGCCCTGGGACTATGATCGCAAGTACAGGAGGCGAGCTTTGGCTCAGTCCAAACCTCCCATCACCGGGACAACCCATACCTTGCCTTTCGACAAACTCTCACCACGGGACTTTGAGCGTCTATGTCTCTGGCTCGTCCAACGCGAGGGTTTCGAGCGCGCTGAACATCTGGGTGCGGCCGGTAGTGAGCAGGGCCGCGACGTACTCGCCTGGCGCGAGGGGGAGCTGTGGGCCTTCCAGTGCAAGCGCGTCCAGCACTTTCGTCCCGGCGACGCAGAGGCCGAGGTGGACAAGGTATTGAGCCTCCTCGAGGACCTGCGCCCGGTGGCGCTGGTGTTCCTCGTGGCCTGCGACGTGTCGGACGAGACGCGGCGGCGGGCGCGGGCGCGGTGCGGGGAAGAGATGGGGTGCGAGTTCTGGGCGCTGACGGAGCTGGACGAGCGGGTGAAGGATCATCCCGAGATCGTGGAGGAGTTCTTCGAGGCGGGGGGGGATGAAAGGGATGAGCCGAGCTGGTGGAGGCGATTTCGCCGGCGGCCGGCGGTGTTCTACCCCACCCTGGCGTTCGGCATCGTGGCGGCGATCGTGGGATTGGTGGCCGGGCTGGTGGGGATAGGGGCTGACCTGAGCGGGGCGAGAGAGCAACTGCAGGAGTGGGGGCTGGTGCGAGCTTTCGCGCGGGAGGGAAGGGATGAGACACTGATCGTGATCGCCAGCTTTTATCATTCGGGAGGGTTTCCGGATACGGAGCCGCATTGGGAAATCTGCCGGGCTATTCGGAAGACGAAGGAGGATCTGGGGTATTCGAATCTTCGGGTGGAGGTGGAGCCCACGCGTCTGCGTGCCGAGGATCGGGATGGGGCTGAGAGGCTGGGTGGGCGTTACAGCGCCAGTATGGTGATCTGGGGAGCTGACACGGGTGTGCGGGTTGCGGTGAATTTTCTGAACCTGAAGGATCCCGATTTCGCGGCTGCGGAAGTGAAGATCAGCGAGACCGAACGCACGTGGGTGGACGACAACCCGGGGGCTTATAAGGAATTTGTGACGCGGGATCTGCCGGGGCAGCTCACCTTTCTGTCGTTGTTTGCGATTGGGCACTCCCACTTCGTTGGGGGAGCATACGCGGAAAGCCTTGAGGCGATTGAGGGGGCGATCGATTCGCTGCCATCTGAAACAAAGGCGCCGGAGGGTTTAGCCAGCGCGTATTTCCGCCTTGGGTGGCTTCATCAGGTGCCGATGCATGACGACGAGCAAGCCATTGCGTGCTATGAGCGGGCCATCGAGCTCAACCCCGAGTACGCGCTGGCGTTCAACAACCGCGGGAAAGCCTACTGCGACTTGGGGGACTATGTGCGGGCCATCGTGGACTTGAACCGGGCCATCGAGCTCAACCCGAGGTACGCCCCGACGTTCAACACCCGGGGACTCGTCTACTCCAACTTGGGGGAATACGCGCGGGCCATATCGGACTTTGACCGAGCGATCGACATCTACCTCGAGTTCGAAGAGGCGTACGTGAACCGAGGCGCAGCCTACTGGGGCAAAGGGGATTACGACGCAGCCATTGCTGACTACAACAAGGCCATCGACATCGACCTTGAGTTCAAAGAGGCGTATGTCAACCGGGGTCTTGCCTACAGTGCCAAAGGGGACTACGACGCAGCCATTGCCGACTGCAATAAGGCCATAGACATCGAGCCCGAGTTCAAAGAGGCATACGTGATACGAGGCGCAGTCTACAGGGCCAAAGGGGAGTACGACGCAGCCATCGCGGACTTTCGCCGCTACCTGGAGCTGCGGCCGGGTGCCGAAGATCGTGAAGCGGTGGAGGAGTGGATTGCTGAGCTGGGGGCAGCGGTGTCGGGGCCGCAGTAGGAGTTGGGGAAGGGGAATGGGGAGTTGAAGTGGGGCATGGCCGTGTTGGCGCTGGGCCTGGCGCTCTTCGCCGTGACCGTGGGCGCGCTACCCGCGCTTGCCGCGCACCCGTCCGTGCCGCTCGACGTTGTCGTCAGCGAGATCGCCTGGACGGGCACAGCCGCGTCGGGTTGCCTCACAAGTCTATCTGGAAAGGTATCCGTATGCCTGGAAAAACCACACCATCCCCCCTGCTCCTCGCCCATTCCATAGCACAACGCTACGCCCGCCTGCCCCAAGTCGAAGCCGTCGCGCTGGCCGGTTCCCAGGCCTCCAGGACCTCCGATCCGGGCTCCGACCTCGACCTGTACGTCTACCACCGGGCCGAAATCCCCGTGGCCGTTCGCGCCAGCATCGCCACCTCAGGCGCGGAACATGCGGAGGTGGACAACCGCTTCTGGGAACCAGGCGATGAGTGGATCGACGCCGAGACCGGGATCCACGTCGACGTGATGTTCCGCACCGTGGCGTGGATTGAGGGGCAGCTCGATCGCGTGCTGCGCCGGCACGAGGCCTCGGTGGGGTACTCTACCTGCCTGTGGCACAACGTGCTTTCCTCGCAGGTGCTGGTCGATCGAGAGGGCTGGTTTCAGGCCTTGCAGCAGGATGCGGACCGGCCGTACCCGGAGGAACTGGTGCGCGCGATCGTCGCCAAAAACCACCCCATCCTGCGGCGCTCCGCTTCGTCCTACCGGTACCAGTTGGAGGGGGCGGTTGCCCGGAACGACGTGGTCAGCGTCAATCACCGCGTGGCCGCGCTGCTGGCCAGCTACTTTGACATCCTGTTCGCGATCAATCGCCTGCCCCATCCCGGCGAGAAGCGACTCGTCGAGATTGCCCTGGTCCAGTGCGACAAACTGCCCGAGGGGATGGACCGCCAGGTGCGCGAGCTGATCGCCGCGGTCTCTCGAGGAGGTCGGGGAGTTGTCGAGAAGGCCGAGGCGCTGATCGACGGCTTGGATGGCCTGCTGAGGGCGGAGGACGCGGATCTGGTCCCCAGGTACTTGACAGAATAGAACGTTCGTGCTAAGATATGATCGACTGCTTGACCGGTTCGGCCGTTCTCTCGCAGCACAGACGGCCCGGTTCCCCAAAGCAGCAGAAAACAATTAGCGGAACAAGGCAATTACCGGAACAGGGATATCTCGAACGAGCAGGGCGGCCGGGTGAGCCAGGGAGGGGGTTGACGATGGCCAACGTTTCTTCGGACAGTTCGATCGAGGGACTCGTCCTCATACCCGGCGGCACGTTCCTCATGGGCGCGGGTTCCGAGGGGGATCGCAGCCCCGTGCACGAGGTGAGCATCGACGCCTTTTACATGGACCGGCACGAGGTGACGAACGCCCGGTACCTGCGCTTCTGCGAGGCGACGGGCCACCGGTTGCCCGATTTCTGGTCCATGGCCGGCTTCCGCTGTGGCCCCGACTATCCGGACCACCCGGTGATCACCGTGAGTTGGACCGACGCCGCCGAGTATGCGGAGTGGTGCGGCAGGAGGCTCCCCACCGAGGCCGAATGGGAGTACGCCGCCCGGGGAGGGCTGGCGGGCAAAAAGTATCCCAACGGTGACACGCTCGATCCGTCCGACGGGAACCATAACAGGTCGGGCAAAGGCGGCCCGGTCGCGGTGGGCAGCTACCCACCCAACGGCTATGGCCTCTACGACATGCAGGGCAACGTCGTCGAGTGGGTGTGGGACTATTACGCACCCGACTATTATGCGTCCAGCCCTGCGGCGAATCCGCGCGGGCCTGCCTCCGGCAGGTTCCGGGTGATCCGCGGGGGTGGGTGGCACTCGGGCCCATCCTGCAACTGCGTGTACTATCGCAACGCGCTGCCACCCGGCTGGGTGGATTTCAACGTGGGTTTCCGCTGCGCCAGGGATTTGGACTCGCCCTCAGATGAGGGCGCGGCCTCTGCTTGAGGGCGCGGCCGCCGGTTGAGGGCGGCGGCGCTAGCCAGGAAGGAGGAGCGCGATGGAGTTGACACAGGTCCGGTTGCTTGTCAAAGATTTCGACGTCTGCTTTCGCTTCTATCGGGACGTCATGGCGTTCCCGGTGCTCTGGGGTGGGGAGGGGAGCGGCTACGCCGATTTCGAGGTCGGCGAGCGGGCTCGCCTGGCCCTCTTTGACCGGCGCGCGATGGCCGAAACGGTCGGGACCGCCGCGCTGCCGCAGGAGGCGGCTTGCCAGGACCGGGCCATGCTCATCTTTGAGGCGCAGGACCTGGGCGGGACTGTGGCCGAGTTGCGAGCCCGCGGGGCCGAGATCGTGGTCGACGCCGCCGATTATCCCGGCTGGGGGATTCGCGCCGCGTACCTGCGGGACCCGGATGGCACGCTGATCGAGCTGTACAGCCCGCTGCCGCGGTCGGACTGGTCGGAGGAGCTGGTGGAGGAATCTGAGCGCTACGAGCAAGAGTAGCCGAAAGGACAGGGGAGAGATGGGCCAGGTAGATCAAGAGGTTCGCCAGGTGTTGGAGCGGTTCCAGGATGGGTATGCAGCGCGCGATCTCTCAAAGCTGGACGAGTTTATGGAGCTCTTTGCTCAGAGTGCCGATATCGAGCTCATTGGGATCGGCGCGTCCGTCCGCGGTGGGAACGAGTGGTTCCAGGGCCCCCAGCCGGTGCGCGAGATCGTCGAGTCGGACTGGACCTATTGGGGGGACGTCAGCCTGGACGTGGGCGGGGCACAGATCACCGTGCGCGGCGACGTGGCCTGGCTTTCGACCTCGGGAACGCTGGCGCAGACCGACACGTTTGACAAGGCCCTTCCGTTCTACCTGGAGCAGATGAAAGAGCTGCTCGAGGACGAGAGCGCGGTTCCAGATGCCAGGCTGATGGAAGCCACGCACTTTGGGCTGAGAAGGCTGCGCGAGAGACGGAAGGGGATCGGATACCGCTGGCCCTTTGTGCTGACCGCCGTGCTCCTGAGAACCCCAGACGGCTGGCGCTTTCACACCATCCACTGGTCCATGCCAGTTGACTGACAACGTCCGAGAAACCAGGTTTTTTCTTGAAAACCTGGTTTCTTCTTCTGCCTCATTCAACCCGCTCAATCAAGCAGCAGGTGCTCTATGGTCTCTACATCCTGATCCCGATACGACTCCACGAACTCTCGATACGCCTGACGCGAGGCGAACTGCGCCAGCACGGCATCGGCCACCGGCAAGGTCCCCTGGCGCAAGCCGACATAATCCCGATAGCTGGAAAACGTCCATTCCTCAGGCCGCCTGACCAAACCGGCGGTGACCGGGTTCAGGTGGACGTACCGCGAAAGATGCACCAGGTACTCGTCCCTGTCCACCCACACGGCTTCGAAAGGCCCCTGGAAAAGTGGTCCCACTCGCTCCTGCTGCCGATTGATACTCTTGGTGTAGGATAGGCCAAAGGGCTGCATGACCTGCTTGCTCAGATCGTCCGTCTTGAGGTACACCAGCAGATGGAAATGGGTGGGCATCAGGCAATAGGCCACGATGTCCACGAGGTCGGGTCGGAAATAGTGCCTGATGCGCTTGACAAAGTAGCCCCAGTTGTCGTCGCAGAAAAAGATGCGCTGTCGATTCACGCCGCGGTTGTACAGGTGGTAGTAGTGACCAGCGCGGAACTCGGTCTTGCGATGTGGCATGGTGACGTCTCCGGTGTCCAAGAAACCAGGTTTTTTCTTGAAAACCTGGTTTCTGGCCTTGCCTCCTTCAACCCTCTCAATCAAGCAGCAGGTGCTATATGGTCTCTACATCCTGATCGCGATACGACTCCACGAACTCTCGATACGCCCGACGCGAGGCGAACTGTGACAGGACGGCATCAGCCACCGGCAAGGTCCCCTGGCGCAAGCCGACATAATCCCGATAGCTGGAAAACGTCCATTCCTCAGGCCGCCTGACCAAACCGGCGGTGACCGGGTTCAGGCGGATGTACCGCGAAAGATGTACCGGGTACACTTCCGGTGTCCAAGAAACCAGGTTTTCAGGAAAAAACCTGGTTTCGGATCTATCCTCTAATATCCGTCCGTGTGCACCTTCCCCTCGTTGTACTTTGTATGCGGCGACTTTGATTCGGCCGGGTGGCCGACCGGCACCAGGCACAGGACCCGCAGGTCGCGCGGGATGGATAGCGCGCGCCGCACGTGCTCCTCTGACCGCTCGTTCGGGTAGACGCCCACCCACACCGCCCCCAGGTCGAGCCCGGCCGCCGCCAGGAGCAGGTTCTCCGTCGCTGCGCTGACGTCCTCCACCCAGTGGGTGGACCGCCGCCCGTAGCCGCACAGGACGAACACGACCGGCGCCTGGGCGCACATCGCCGCCCAGGGGTGGGTCTCGGCCAGTTGCTGGCGCAGGGCGCGATCCCGCACGACGATAAACTCCCAGGGCTGCACGTTGTCGGCCGAGGGCGCTGCCATCGCCGCCTCCAGCATCGCCCTGACGTCCGCGTCAGAGACGGGCTCGGCCGTGTACTTGCGGATACTCCGCCGCTTTTTGATCAGATCCAGCATCGGTTCCTCCTTATCCCAATACGTCGTAATACACCTGCGGCGCGTGCCGTTCCACCGCCCGCTCCGCCGCCAGCGCCAGTCGCAGCAGCGTCGGCTCCTGCCAGGCGCGGCCGATGGCCTGCATCCCGATGGGCAGCCCGGCCCCGTCGTACCCCGCCGGGAAAGAGATGGCCGGCAGCCCGGTCAGGTTGGCCGGCGTCGAAAAGCGCATGATCTCGATCAGCGTGCTCAGGTCCGATTCGCCGTCCGGCAGCGCCGCTGGGGGGATGGCGGGCGCGGTCAGCCCGGTGCTCGGGGTGACGATCACGTCCACCTCCTCCAGCGCGCGGTTGAAATGGCCGATCATCCGCGTGCGCGCTCGCTGGGCCTGGATATAGTCGCGCGCGGTGAACGCGCGCGCCAGCGCCAGGTTGATGCGCACGTCCAGCCCGTGCTCGCGGCAATGCTCGGCATAGCACCAGCTCAGCGCCTGGGCCATCTCCGCCGCGATCGTGATCACGTGCGCCACCCGCCCGTCCTCCAGCTCGGGGATGGCGATCTCACGCACCGTGGCCCCGCCCCGCTCCAGCTCCTGGAGCAGCCTCTCGCAGGCCGAGACGACCTCGGCGCTGGCGTGCTCGAACCACGGCCGGTACACGCCCAGCGTCAGGCCGCTCAGGTCCGGGCGATCCCAGCCCGCCAGCGTGGGCCCCGGCTGGTGCAGCGAGATGGGGTCCCGCGGGTCGGGGCCGGCGATCAGGCCATAGGCCAGCGCGGCGTCGCTGGCCGTGGCCGCCAGCGGCCCCAGGTGCGCCACGCTCCAGGCCAGCGGCGCTGCCCCGAACTCGCTCACCCGCCCAAAGGTGGATTTCAGCCCCACCAGCCCGCAGAACGAGGATGGGATGCGGATCGATCCGCCGCCGTCCGCGCCCAGCGCCACCGGGCACAGCCCCGCCGCCACCGCCGCCGCCGGCCCGCTCGAGCTGCCCCCGGTAAAGTGACCGGGGGCGTAGGGGTTGCGGACCGTCCCGTGGTGCGGGTTGAGCCCCGTCACGCCGATCCCGATCTCGTGCATGTTCGCCTTGCCGATCAGCAGCGCGCCGCCGGCCCGCATGCGGGCCACCACCGTGGCGTCTTCCTCAGCCGGGGAAGCGCCCAGGAAACCGGTGCCCACCGTCGTCGGATACGGCACCATGTCCAGTTCGTCCTTCACCGCCACCGGCACGCCGTCAAAGGCGCTCAGCGGCCGCCCGTTCCGGATGCGCTCGGCGGACTCTCGGGCCTGCCGCAGCACGTCCTCGCGGTCCACGGCCGTGATGGCGCGCAGCGGCGGGTCGGCCGCGTTGCTGGCCTCGATCGCGTCCAACACCCGCCGCGCCACCTCTTCCGGCGTGGTCCTCCCCTCCCGGTACGCCCGGGCATAGTCGTGCACGCTGGCAAAGCGGAACCCCGGGCCGGGCTCGGCGGGTGGGCCGGGCAGTTCCTGCTCCGGCACACAGCATGCCGCCTGGGCCAGCGTGCCCTCGAAATGCATCGGGTACAGCGTGGGCGGCTCATCGATCTGTCGCTCCCGCAGCCGGGTGATCCCGGCGTCGCGGAATAGCTTGGGGATCAGCAGCCCGCGCAATGGGCTCTCCATCAGCGCCACGAACAGGCGCAGCGGCGCGCCCGCCAGGTACGGCAACTTGGCCGACTCCAGGTCGTACGCTACCGTTTCGGTCGTTGGGTCGTTCATCTCCTCACCTCGTGCTGTGGGGAGGACGAGCGGGTGTGGGCCGCTGTGTTCAGCCGCGGCCCTCGCACTCTCAATCCTCGTCGCAGTTGCACACCACCGCCACGGCCTCGATCTCGACCCGCCCGCCCAGCGGCAACGCGGCCACCTGCACCGCCGAGCGGCCGGGTGGGTTCTCCGGGAAGAACTCGGCATAGACCGCGTTCATGCGGGAGAACTCGCCAATGTCCTGCAAGAAAACCGTCGTTTTGACCGCGTGCGCCAGGCAGGAGCCCGCCGCCTCCAGGACCGCCTTGAGGTTCTCCAGCGCTTGGCGGGTCTGGCTCTCGATGTCCGGGCCGGCGAACTCTTTCGTCCCCGGCACGATGCCCAATTGCCCTGCGGTATAGATCAGCTCCCCCGCCCGCACCGCCTGCGAGTACGGCCCCACGGCACCGGGGGCCTTGTCTGTGGCAACGATTGACTTGTCCATCTGTCCCTCCTTGTGATTGATACTGGGTTGCTTTCGCACATGTTGTGCTGAGGATAGTATACGCATATAGTGCACCGACGCAAATGCCACTGCGCGTGAGACCTGACGGGTGCCTCGTACGCATTTCACAGCCTCAGGGTTTCCACTCAGGCTTCGTCATTTCGAGTGACGCCACAGCGCCGCAAGCGCTGATCAGCGAGTAATAGACTACAATCAAGTTTTAGAAGCGTAGCGCAACACAACTCCGTCATTCCGAGTATCGCCACAGCGCCGCGAGCGCTGTTCAGGGAGTAAGAAACTATATGAAGTTTCTTAGTAGCGGAGCGTAGCGGAGTCGAGGAATCTCCGGTGCGTATCTTGGGCAAAACCATGGTCAGGGTCACAGCCGTCCAAAAATCTGTCGGGTCTGCTCCTTGCTGCCGCGTGCGGCTTTCGGCCCGATGCGCTATAATACCGCCATCTCACCCCCGCTCGAAGGCCCGCGACACCTTCGAGCTCGTCCTAGCCAAGAGGAGGCCGTCGTTGTGCCTGAGGGGCTGGCCCTTTGACCTGCTGTACCTGCTGGGCCGGGCGCGCTGGGATACCGGCGTGACCCCGCCCGAGGTCGTGGAACTGATCGAGCGCGGGGATCTGCCCCCCGGCCGGGCGCTGGACCTGGGCTGCGGCACCGGCACCAACTGCCTCTACCTGGCGCGCCACGGCTGGGAGGCGGTGGGCGTCGATTTCTCCGCCCTGGCGATCCGCCGCGCCCGGCGCAAGGCCCGCCGCGCCCGGGCCAACTGCCGCTTCCACCGCGCAGACGTGACCGACCTGTCGTTCCTCGCCGGCCCTTTGACTTTGGACGCTTCGTCCGCGCTCAGGGCAGGCCCCTTCGACCTGGCGCTCGACATCGGCTGCCTGCACGCCGTGCCGCCGGAACGGTGGGGGCGATACGCGGCGGGGGTGGCCCGGCTCGTGCGGCCAGGCGGTCTCTATATGCTCTATGCCTTCCTCCCCCGTCCCGACCGATCCCCCACTCGCGGGCTGTCGCCGGACCAGATCCGCCGCCCCTTTACCCCTGCCTTTGTCATCAAACGCCAGGAGGGCGGCGACGACCCCACCGGCCCGCGCTCCGCCTGGTACTGGCTCCGCAGGCAAGCCCCCCACGCAGCAAGCCCCCCACGTCAGTGGGGGGTACCGTGACAGCCAGCCCAGGCCTGGCGCAGCTGTGACCCCACCCCCGTCTACGACGAAGGCTTCCATCCGCGATGCCACCGCAAGCCCTGCAAGCCCCCCACGTAGCAAGCCCCCCACGTCAGTGGGGGGTACCGTGACAGCCAACCCAGGCCTGGCGTAGCTGTGACCCCACCCCCCACGTCAGTGGGGGGCTTCGTCCGCCTTCAGACTCCCACGGCAAGCCCCCCACGTCAGTGGGGGGTACCGTGACAGCCAGCCCAGGCCTGGCTCGTACCATCCGTTGGCGTGGCGCACACACTTGCGCTATAATTGCGCCATGGCTCGAACTCACCCTCCCCGCCTGTGGCTTGCACTGGCGCTGCTCGTCCTGCTCGGCGCTGCGGCGGCGCTGTGGATGCGCGGCGCACGGCCCGATACCACCAGCCCTTCGCCCCTGCCCACCCCGACGCCCCCGTCCACGGCCACGCCGCCCTCCCCCTGGGTCACCGGCGGGGCGGCCCTGTTGTGGGTCACGTTGGGCATCGCGCTGGCATTGGGCATCGCCTTCCTCATCCCGCGGTTGCACCGCCACGATACCGGTCATCGGTCCGCATGAAAAAGACCCGTTCTGCTTCCCTCGTCGCCATCGGACTCGCCGCGCTGGCTGCCTTCGTCGTGCGCGCCGCCTCGCTCGATACCCAATCCCTCTGGCGAGATGAGGTCGATGCGCTGCGATTCGCGACCGTGCGCTGGGCAGACCTGCTCGCCAGCTTTACCCGGCCTGGCTGGAACGGCCCGCTGTACTATGTGTTTCTGCGCGCCTGGGTCGCGCTCACCGGCACCAGCGAGTACGCGATGCGCTTCTTCTCATTGGCCTTTGGGACCCTCTGCGTGCCGCTGGCCTACGCGCTGGGCTGCCGCCTGTTTGGCCGGCGGACCGGCCTCCTCGCGGCGGTACTGGTCGCCACCTCTCCATACCTGGCCTGGTATGGCCAGGAGGTCAAGATGTATACCCTGCTTACGGCGCTGGCGCTGGCCGCGATCTATGGGCTGCGCCGCGCCGTCGAGGGAGCGGGCTGGCGCTGGTGGGCGGTGCCGGTCGTCGCCACCAGCCTGGCCTTTTACTCCCACATCCTGGCCGCGCTGCTGATCCCGGTGCAGGTGCTGCTCTACCTCGCCTGGTGGCCCCAGGCGCGGCGGCAGTGGCGCGGGGCGCTGCTCAGCCTTGCCTGCCTGACGCTGCCCTACCTGCCACTGGTCCTCTGGCAGGCGCCGCTCGTGCTCCAGTCCCGTGAGACCGGCTTCTATGCCTACACGCTGGGCGAGATGGTGAGAATCCTGCTCAACGGTTGGAGCACGGGGATGCACGGTTGGGGCTGGCCCTGGAGCGCGGTGTTGATGGGTGGGCTGGCCGCGTGGGGATTGGTGTGTCCCACGGGTGGAACCCTTGCGAAGGTTAGACAGCCCGCTTCAGGCCAGGAGGCTAACGCTTCGGCCGAAATGTCCCCGGCGCCGGTGCAATCGCTAACCTTCGCAAGGGTTGGAGGGGTGCTGAGTCACCTCGCGCTGCTGGGCTGGCTCGCGACCCCGCTGCTGCTCGTGTGGCTCATCTCGCTGCGGCAGCCGCTCTTTACCGATCGCTACCTCATCTGGGCGGCTCCGGCCTACTACCTGCTGGTCGCGCTGGGGCTGGCGTGCGTGGGCCGCCTGGGCGATCGCCCCTCTCGGCGGGGACTTGCCAAGACGCTCGCCCGGGCGACGGTCGCGCTCCTGATCGGCATTATCCTCGTCTCCGACGGCGTCAACCTGTGGCGGCAGGCCACGATCCCCATCAAATCCGACTTTCGCGCCGCCGCCGCCCACGTCGCACACTATCGCGAGCCCGGTGAGCCCGTTGCCCGCCCGGTCAAGGGTGCTGGCGAGGGCGCGTTCAAATCCTACCTGCCCATTGTCGTGAGAGGTGGGTTCGATGACATGATCATTTTCCAGATCCCCTACGGCCAGTACACCTTCGACTACTATTTTCCCGTCGAGGTGTACCCCAGCGCCGAGGGGCTCTACACGAACCACCGTACCCCGGACGGTGGTTACCTCATGGGCGAGCAAGACGTCGCGCGGCGCATGCAAGAGATCACGGCCGGGCACGGCGCGGTCTGGTTGGTCGTCACCGAGATGGAGATGTGGGACCAGCGGGGGTTGGTGCGGGGATGGCTGGAGGCCAACGCGCGACAGGTGGACGAGGCGCATTTCACGCGGGTGGACGTGTATAGGTACGTGACGCGTAATCCGTAATGCGTAATCCGTAATCACGGATCACGAATCACGCATCACGTATCATTCTCTTCGCGTTCATGTCGCCTTTGGGGTATAATAGCTGCGAAGTTGGTTTGGGAGGGCGCGTTTGGAGATTGGCACCGTGAGATTCGTTGATATTCAGTTGGAGCACCAGGAGCATGTGGACCGACCCGTTTGATCGCCGCCCCGGCCAGACGCTGGCCTGCATGCCCGAGCCGGATGTCCAGCTCCTGGCCGAGACACTGGTCGCCTTTGCCAACTCCGATGGTGGCACCGTCCTCATCGGCGTCGACGAGAGCGGGAAGGTCACCGGGCAGGTCTACTCGGACGAGGCGGAGGTCACGCTGCAGGCGGCGGTGCGCGAGTGCCGGCCGCCGGTGGAGGCCCGCTGGCACCAGGCGGCTGCCGATGATGGGCTGGCCTTTGCGATCGTCGTCACCCGCAGCCCCGAGCTCCACTCCCTGGCCGATGGCCGCGTGCTCGTCCGCACCGGTACCGAGAACCACCCACTCAGCGGTGACCAGATCCGCCAACTGGCGGCCACAAAGTCCACCGGCGATTTCGAGGCGGAGCCAGCGCCCGGGGCGCAGCGGGAGGACCTGGATGGCGAGGTGATCGCCGAGTTCGTCGCCAAGTGGGAGGAACGCCAGCACCGGGAGTGGACGCGCGCGGTCGATGATCTGCTGTTCGAGGTGGGCGCGCTGGATGAGGAGGGTCGCCCCACCGTCGCCGGCGTGCTGCTCTTCTCCGGCAATCCCCAGGCGTTCCTGCCCCAGAGTGGGCTGACCTTTGTAAAGTTCGTCGGCAAGTTGCCCCGGGGCGAATCTGGACAGCCGGGCTATGGCCGCCGTGAGGAGATCGGCGGGCCGCTGGCGCGCATCATCCAGCGCACCTGGGAGGTCGTGGGCGAGGAGATGCGCATCGGCGCGGTCGTCACCGGGCT
>Ga0180431_10002810_pt1 | contig 22933 bp, 16 predicted proteins | sample SS_ome_11_FD_132459 | JGI IMG/M metagenome (GOLD analysis project Ga0180431, IMG submission 132459) | Hypersaline lake sediment archaeal communities from the Salton Sea, California, USA - SS_1_MS_1 metaG | ecosystem: Environmental > Aquatic > Non-marine Saline and Alkaline > Hypersaline >...
CGATCCGTTTGCAGCCACTCAAATACGGATCATAGCCGGCGTGTTGGGTTCGTTGCCCATTCTCGTCCTGATGGGCGGGTTGAGGCGAGTAGGCCCGATGGTTCGAAATTCAAGAATGATGATTCCAACCATGCTGGGAGCGATTTTTGGTCCTTTTCTGGGCGTGGCGTTCTCGCTGCTCGCTGTGCAGCATACGAGTACGGGGATCGCTTCGACCATCATGGCCATCGTGCCCGTGCTTATCATTCCACCGGCCGTCATTTTCTTTAAGGAGAAAGTGACTTTCAGCGAAGTGCTGGGTGCGGTCATGGCCGTGGCCGGTGTCGTCATTCTTTTCATCTGAAGGAACAGCACCATCTATCATAACAGGAGGTTGTTATGCGAAGCCAAGGGATTTGGGTCACGGTTTTTGTCCTGGTACTCGCCATGGTTGCGGTTGGCCAGGCAAAGTTCGAGAAGGATGTTATCCAGACATCCCAGGGAGACCTGGAGATCACGTTCATCGGACACGGGACCTTGATGTTCCAGTGGGGGGACAAGACGATCCACGTTGACCCTTGGACGCGTCTGGCCGATTATTCCGAGTTGCCCAAGGCCGATATCATCCTGGTGACGCACGAACACGGGGATCATCTGGATACGGAAGCGATCAAAATACTGCGTACCGAAGAAACCTGCATAGTCCTCACGGAGTTGTGTACCAAGCGAGTCGAAGGTGGCACGGTGATGAAAAACGGCGATGAACAGACCGTCGGCGGGCTGAAAATCGAAGCCGTGCCTGCATATAACATCGTCCACAAACGGGATAACGGGAAGCCGTATCATCCCCAGGGAGACGGCAATGGGTACATTATCACATTTGGTGACAAACGGGTCTACGTGGCCGGAGACGGGGAAAACACACCGGAGATGAAGGCACTATCCGACATCGACGTCGCATTTCTTCCGATGAACCTGCCCTACACGATGACACCGGAGATGGTCGCGGACGCAGCAAAAGCATTCAAGCCCAAAATACTGTATCCCTACCATTACGGAAATACAAACACCGATGAACTATTCGATTTGATGAAAGGTGTTTCCGGAATTGACGTGCGCATACGGAGTATGGAATAGTCAGGTATAGTCAATAGGGATGAAACGTCATCCCCAGTCCGACGAAAGAACAGAAAGTCTACAGACGGCTTCTCCCATCTCTTCATGCTTCTTCCATAGATATGGGACGTTTCTGTCGAACACATGACAGAAATACAGCCCAATAAAAAAAGTACATGCCCAACCAAAAATCCCTTGACAATTCCGTCGGGAATGCTTATGTTAATATATTGAAAATGGAATACTGTTCCGCTAAGCGGAACAAACATGCATTGTTCGTCTATATCCATGCAAAAAATCAAAGACAATTTCGTCACGGCACTCTCCAGGGGCATTTCTATACTGGAAGCTTTTGATGAGGCCAATCCGGAGCTCGGGATCACGCAGATCGCGCGGAAGGTGGGTCTCTCCAAGACCACGACGTTTCGGCTGGTTCAGACGCTGGTCGTTCTACGCTATCTGGTACTCTCGTCGGAGAACAAGTATCGGTTGGGCCCCCGCGTTCTCTCTCTGGGATTTAACGTACTCCAGACGCTGGATTTAAAAACCATCGCGGCACCCCACCTGCAATCCCTCTCGAAAGAGTGCCATGAGACGGTCAACATGGCCGTCCTCGATGAATATGAATTAGTCTACATCGAGAGGATCAAGACACAACAGATCGTCAACATCAACCTGCACGTCGGATCACGACTGCCTCTTTACAACACGGCCATGGGACGTGCCCTGCTGGCATATCAGCCGGAACCATGGCTTCGAGACTACATCGTCCGAATGGCCAAGGATACAGACGCCTTGCCCCATCTGGATAAAAATGGTCAAAAACTCCGGACGCTACTCGAGACCGTACGGATGAAAAAATATGCTGTCAACAACGAAGATTTGGTGAAAGGACTTCGCTCCATCGCGGCGCCCGTGCGGAACGGCAGGGGAGAAGTCGTTGCGGCGGTCAACATCGCCGTGCCTTCGGTAAGGGTCACGGTGAAGGGATTGGAAAGCACATTCGCACCTCAGCTTCTGTCCACCGTTCAAACCATTTCCGAGGTACTGGGATTCCGCGGAGATGAGGGTGCTTTCAGGCCGGCGGTTTGAGTGTTCACCCGAATGATGGAATGCTCATTATGAGTTCGGGATCGAAAAAAAGTCATGTATTCTACCGGGATCTCACCAGAACCCTGCCACAGATCGTGAGGGGGGAAGGCGTTTACCTCTACGACAACCATAACAACAAGTATCTGGATGCCTCGGGCGGGGCTATCGTCGTGAATGTCGGACACGGCGTGGAGGAAATCGCCGATGCGATTGCCGCGCAGGCAAAGACCATCGCGTACGTCAACGGCTTGCAATTCACCAACGAGCCCGTGGAGGCACTGGCTGGCGAGATCGCATCGGTGATGCCGGAACCGCTGAGCCGGGTCTATTTTCTGACCAGCGGTGCCGAGGCCACGGAGGCAGCCATCAAGCTGGCCCGGCAATACTGGGTAGAGAAAGGACTCGAAAGGAAATACCAGGTCATCAGCCATACACCCGGGTACCATGGCGGCACGCTGGGTGCGCTGATGGTCTCTGGCCGGCCGTCAGCGAAACGATTCTACCATCCCCTGATGCATGATTTTCCATTAATCCCTGCTCCCGTATGCTACCGCTGCCCGCTCGACAAGACCTACCCGGCGTGTGGCGTTTCTTGCGCTCATGAGCTGGAAAAAGTCATTCAACGGGAAAACCCCGAAACGGTATCGGCTTATATCGCCGAACCCATCATCGGTGCGTCCGCGGGCGCGGTAGCACCCCCAACAGAGTACTTCCACATCATACGCGATATCTGCCATCGCCATCAGGTCCTGTTCATCGCCGACGAAGTCCTGACAGGCTTAGGCCGTACCGGGTCGTGGCTCGCCATCGATCATTACGATGTGCTGCCCGATATGGTGCTTCTGGGCAAGGGTCTGGGCGGTGGATATGCGCCGTTGAGCGCTCTGGTTACACGGGAGGACATTGTCCAAACCATAGCAAGGGGAACAGGCACGTTCGTCCACGGTTTGACGTTCGCCCATACGCCGGTCATGTGTACGGCCGGGCTCGCCACCCTCCTTTATCTCAAAGCCCATGGACTGGTCAAGCGGAGTGCAGAGTTGGGAGCCTACCTGTCAGACCGACTCCAGCAACTCAACGAATTGTCCTTTGTCGGTGATATCCGGTGTAAGGGCCTGTTGGCCGGTATCGAGTTTGTAGCCGATCGCAAAACCAAACGTCCGTACCCCAGATCATGCCGACTGGCAGAAAAGATTTCCGAACACGCCCTGACGAACGGGCTCGTCCTTTGGACGAACGTGGGTCATGTGGATGGAGAGAACGGCGATCTGGTCATGATCGGCCCACCCTTCACCATCACACGCGATCAGATCGATGAACTCATAGAACGTCTAATCGAGACATTGAAGACCGTTTCCGATATCCTATGAAGATTTAGAAAACCTTACAGTGAGGCAAGAATAATGGGAAAGTCATCATCCGGGTTTAAAGTAACCTATTCGACGATGGGTATGGATGCCGAAGCATTCCACAAGGACTTTGAGGAAGCCCTGGATGAAATCGAGAAAAGTTTCGGGAAGTCGTACCCCAATTACATCGGCGGGCAGGCGAGAGAGAGCGCGCAGACGTCGGAAAACCGGTCACCCATCGACACACGATTGGTTCTGGGCACATTCGCCAAGGCGGGTCAGCAGGACACGGCCGATGCGATTGCTGCGGCCAAGGCCAGCTTTAAGGTATGGCGGGATATGGGATGGAAAGGACGTCTGCCCATCATGCGGCGTGCCGCCGATCTCATCAGTGAGCGCAAGTACATGCTGGCCAGCGTGATGTGTTACGAGGCGGGCAAGAGCCGGATCGAAGCCATGGGCGATGCGGAGGAATCGGCGGACATGATCCGGTACTACTGTCAGCAGATGGAGGCTGCCGGCGGATTTGTGAAACCCATGGGGCAACTCTCGCAGAACGAGCACGTGGAGAGCGTACTCCGCCCGTACGGTGTATGGGCCGTGATTGCACCCTTCAACTTCCCCCTGGCCCTGTCCGTGGGCATGTCTTCGGGTGCCATGATCGCAGGAAACACGGTGGTGTTCAAACCGTCGCACGACACACCCTGGACGGGCCTGCTCCTGTACGATATCTTCCAGGATGCCGGCGTGCCCGACGGTGTGTTTAACTTCATCAACGGGCCCGGCAGCGTGGTGGGCAAGGAATTCGTCACCAACCCGGATGTCGACGGCTTGGTTTTCACGGGATCTAAAGAAGTGGGGATGTCCATCTATCACCAGTTCTCCAAGGAATATCCCAAGCCTTGCATCACGGAAATGGGCGGAAAGAATCCCGCCATCGTGACGGCCAAGGCCGACCTGGAGGAAGCCGCCGATGGCGTGATGCGAGCTGCCTTCGGTCTGGGCGGTCAGAAGTGCAGCGCATGCTCCCGGGTCTACGTGTTTCGGGGTGTGGAGGAACCGTTTCTCGATCTATTGGTTCAGAAGACGGCATCCATCAAAATCGGTGACCCCACACACCGGGATGTGTTCCTCGGGCCCTTGATCAACGAAGCAGCCTATCGGAACTATCAGGATTATATGGAAACAGTCCGGAGAGACGGCACGGTACGAACCGGAGGAAACATTCTTACCCAGGGGGATTTAGAGTACGGATACTTTGTCGAACCAACGGTCGTGACTGATTTGCCCAAGGATCATGCCTTTTTCTACGAAGAGTTGTTCGTTCCCATCCTGGTCGTTGCACCCGTGGACTCGTTGGATGAGGCCCTGGAGCTTTCCAACCGCGCCGAGTACGGGTTGACTGCGGGTATTTTCAGTAAAGACCGGGAAGAAGTCTATACATTTTTCGACAACATCGAGTCGGGCGTCACGTATGCCAACCGCCGCAGCGGCGCCACCACGGGTGCCTGGCCCGGTGTAAACCCCTTCTGCGGATGGAAGGGGAGCGGTTCCTCGGGCAAGGGATGCTGCGGCCCTTACTACGTGCAACAGTTCATGCGGGAACAGAGCCGGACCATCATGGGAGATTTATGATGACGGAAGTGCCCAGAATCGTCACGGACCTGCCCGGACCACAGGCCAAGGCGTTGATCGACGCCGAAGTCCGGGTGGCCTCTCCATCACTCATCAAAGCGTACCCCCTGGCTGTTGATCGCGCCCATGGGATAATCGTGGAAGATGTCGATGGCAACCGTTTTATGGATTTCATGAGCGGCATTGCAACCACCATCACGGGGCACTGTCACCCCGACGTGGTGAAGGCCATCCAGGATCAGGCCGAACGGCTCATCCATATCTGCGGCACGGATTTCTACTACAGTCCCTACACACGGCTGTGCGAAAGGCTGGCCGACCTGGGTCCCGGCCAGAAGGACTGGCATGTTTTTTTGGGAAATTCGGGTGCCGAGGCCGTGGAGGCTGCCATCAAACTGGCTCGTCATCATACCCGGCGGCAGTACATCATCGCTTTCCACGGTGCCTTTCACGGCCGGACCTGCGGTGCCGTCAGCCTGACGGCCAGCAAGATCAAGCAGCGGGCGGGATTTTCTCCACTGCTTCCCGGAGTCGTCCACATGCCGTACGGGCATTGCTACCGTTGCGTCTACAACCGAACGTATCCCGACTGCAATGTGTACTGCGTGGAGCATTGGCGGGATACGATATTCAAGACCACACTATCCCCCGATGAAGTGGCTGCTGTCGTGGTAGAGCCCATCCAGGGAGAGGGAGGCCACATCGTTCCTCCTGCCGAGTATCTCCCTCGGCTACGAAAGCTCTGCGACGATTTCGGCATTCTCCTGGTGGCCGATGAAATACAATGCGGCATGGGACGGACGGGTAAGTTCCTCGCTCTGGAATACTCGGGCGTTGAGCCGGATATCATCACCCTGGGTAAGGGTCTGGGGTCCGGCATGCCCATCAGTGCCATCATGGCCAGGAAAAAAACCATGACCTGGCCGCCGGGCAGCCATGGGAGCACGTTTGGCGGCAACCCGGTGGCCTGCGCTGCGGCCTTGACGACCCTAGACCTCGTCCTCGGGGGACTCATGGAAAATGCCGTCGGGATAGGCGGTTATCTAAAAGAAAAAATGCTGGCTCTTCAGTCGCGGCATGCGGTTATCGGCGATGTGCGGGGCAAGGGACTGATGCTGGCCATGGAGTTCGTGTCGGATCAAAAGAAGAAAACCCCGGCACCCCAGGCTGCCCATGCATTTGTCCAGGGCTGTTTTCAAAAAGGCCTTCTGGTTCTGGATTGTGGTGAGAGTTCGGTACGGCTGGCACCGCCGTTGATCGTTACCCGGCAAGACATCGATACGGCTGTAGAGATTATCGAGGGCGTCTTGAGTGAATCGGGATGAGAATGAAAAGATGGATAGAGCGAAGCGTAAAAGGACGAAACTCATAAATATGGCAGACGCCATTGCCGAGTTCGTACACGACGGTGACAGCGTGATGATCGAGGGATTTACACACCTGATTTGCTTTGCCGCGGGGCACGAGATTATCCGGCAGAAAAGACGGGATTTGACGCTCTGCCGTCTGACGCCGGACCTGATCTACGATCAGATGATAGGCGCCGGATGCGTACGAAAGGTCATCTTCGGGTGGGCCGGCAATCCCGGCGTCGGCCCCCTGTATGCGTTCCGGCGGGCCGTGGAGCAAAATATCCCTCACCCGCTGGAAGTCGAAGAGTACTCCCATGCAGGCATGACGGCCCGGGTCATGGCTGGTGCGGCCGGATTGCCGTTTTTCCCGTTGAACAATTATGGAGGAAGCGATCTTCCCGACGTGAACCCGTCGATTTGGTCGATCACCTGTCCCTACACGGGTGTCCGACTGGCCACGGTTCCCGCGTTGAGGCCGGATGTGGCCATCATCCATGCTCAGCGGGTCGATACCAAGGGGAACACACAGGTTTGGGGGCTCCGGGGCGTGCAAAAGGAAACGGCCTTCGCTGCCCAGCACGTTATCGTCGTGGCCGAAGAATTGGTGGACGAGGCCGTTATACGCTCCGACCCGAACCGCACTCTGATTCCGGGCATCCTCGTCGATGCGGTGGTGATAGAGCCCTTGGGATGTCATCCGTCGTACGTGCAGGGTTATTACGACCGAGACAATCCCTTCTACATCGAATGGGCGGAGATTTCCAAGGATCAGACACGATTTGAAGCATACCTGGAGGAATGGATTTTAGGCGTTAAAAGCCGGAGCGAATACGTCGTCAAGCTGGGAAAGAAAAAAGTGAAAGGACTGAAAGCTAAAATTGCCATGTCGGAGCCCGTGAATTATGGTTTTTAAAACCCGGACAGACGTTGACGCGCGCGTCATGTTGGAATATTCCACCAACGAATTAATGGTCGCCAGGGCCTCCCGGGAATTGAAAGACGGGGAAGTCGTTTTCGTCGGTATAGGACTTCCCAACATGGCATGTAACCTAGCCCGGCGAACGCATGCCCCAAACCTCGTGCTCATCTACGAATCGGGCGCCATCGGCGCACAGCCGGAGCGTTTGCCCGTATCCATTGGCGATCCGTGTCTGGTCAAGGGCGCGCTTTCGGTATGCCCCATGGCCGATGTGTTCAACTTTTACCTCCAGAATGGGCGCATCGATGTGGGATTCCTGGGATGCGCCCAGATTGACCGATACGGCAACATCAACACAACGGTGATCGGTGATTATCAAAAGCCGAAGGTGCGACTGCCCGGTAGCGGGGGAGCATGCGAGATCGCCATACACTCGAAAAAAGTGATCGTCGTGACACCGCAGCAGAAACGTATCTTCAGGCAATCGGTGGATTTTATCACCAGCCCCGGTCATGTCACCAGGAACGGAACTCGAAAGAAATGGGACATGCCCGGCCGGGGCCCTGTCGTCATCATCACGGATATGGCCGTCTTTACCTTCGATGAAACCGACGGGGAGATGGTGCTGGCGGGTACTCATCCCGGAGTGAACATCGATACTGTGATGGAAAACATCGGATGGGACATACGTGTTTCGGCAGAACCCAGAGAGACCGAACCGCCGACGAAGGAAGAGCTTCGAATCATCCGTGAGGAACTCGATCCGGAGCACATTTATATATGATGAGACATTGGATGAATGAGATTCCCTTCACTTATTTTCCTTCCTAACGAGAGCCCACCTTTTATACGAGGAGGGGAGGGCGAAACGAGAATGTTCTCACCTTCCCCTCTTTCCGTTTTTATGAGTACGTGGGCAGATCGAGCGGATGGACGGGAAACAGCAGGTGAAGGGAAGCCTTAGAATAATCGATGAGTGGGCAATGACACAAGAGAATAAATATCCGAAAGCAGGGCCTTTTTCCAGATTCTTATTGGGCATCTCCCGGCGGAGGTTCCTCCGTCTCTCGACAGGGAGTATGGCCGGTGGCTTTGTGGGGTGCCTTCTGAACAGAGAGGAATGGGCTGCTGGATCTGACGGGACGTCCCCGTGGGGCGAGAACCGGACCCGTCTGCGCGAGCTTGGTATCGAGATCGGGCGCTACCCGCCGGGGCCTTATAATGCTATCACGGACGTACGAGGTGTACGGGTGGGCCATTGTACCAAAATCAGCGGTTCGGGCAAACTGCGGGTCGGTGTCGGGCCGGTGCGTACGGGTGTCACGGTCATCATGCCCCACAAGGGGAATGTATTCGAGGAAAAGCTGGCCGTGGGTCACTTCGTGCTCAACGGTAACGGGGAGATGACGGGTTTTGTCCGGGATCGGGAGGCCGGCACACTGGAGACACCCATCTTTCTCACGGGAACGGCTAACATCGGTATCGTTTACGACGCCGCGCTGACGTATCTCATGGAGCAAAATCCCGACATCGGCATCTCAGAGAACGTACCGGTACCCGTGGTGGCCGAGTGCTGGGACGCCATGGGCGATACCGAAGGTCGTCACATCACGGAGCAGGATGTCTTGAATGCTATAAAGGCTGCATCCGGCGGGCCTGTGGCCGAGGGAGCCGTTGGCGGGGGAACCGGGATGCGCTCGTACGGATTCAAGGCAGGTATCGGGTCGTCCTCCCGAGTACTCCCTGATGAGAGGGGCGGATACACGGTCGGTGTTCTGGTAAACGCCAACCACGGCAGTCGTCATCTGCTGCGAATCGACGGCGTGCCCGTGGGCGAAGAACTGCTGGATTACCCCGAAAAAAAAGAGTCGGGAAAGAGCAAATCCATCATCATGGTGGCAGCCACGGACGCACCCATGCTTCCCGTTCAGCTTCAACGACTGTGCAAACGGCTGGCACTGGGGTTGGCGCGGACAGGATCGGTGTCCACCCACGGCAGCGGCGATATTTTTATCGCCTTTTCCACGGGCAATCGTATCACCAAGAATTCGAAGGAATTCCTGTGTGTAGATGATTCCATGGTGAGCCGCTTGTGGGAGGCAGCCGTGGAAGCCGCGGAAGAGGCCGTGCTCAATGCGCTGACGAGTGCTCCCACGATGGACGGTAAGGATGACCGGGTATGCGAAGGCATTCCCCTGGATCGTCTTGTTTCCCTGATGCAGAAGTACAATAGATTAAGAAGATGATGACATCGATGGAAGAGAAGAGAATGGATGCCCGGGAAGCCGGCCTGATACTTGGCGGGCTTCCACCGGGTCCTTTGAATGGTATCACGGATGTGAAAGGTGTCCGGGTCGGTCATGCGACGCTCAGCCGCGGCGATGTTCAAACCGGGGTGACCGTTGTCCTGCCCCACGAGGCAGATGCCGAAAGAGCACTCTGGTTTTACGGATGCCATATCTTCGACGGTCACGGGGAAGCGACGGGAATCCAGGTGCTGGAAGATTTTGGAATGATGTCGGCACCCGTCTTCCTGACCAACGTAATGGCCGTAGGCCGCGTGTACAACGGCGGAATTACCTTCGGTTATGGCCGGGACAAGGGCCTCCCCACGGACGGGGGATGGCCGCCCATCGTCATGAGTATCGACGACCGATATCTCAACAATCTGAGAGCACGAGCCGTCAAGGAACAACATGCCCTGGAGGCTGTGAAAAAAGCCACGAGCGGTGTTGTCGATTCGGGCAGTGTGGGGGCCGGTACGGGTGCGGTGGCCTTCGGATTCAAGGGCGGTATAGGCACATCATCGAGACGTGTCGATTGGGATGCATCTACTACCCACGTGGGAGTGATGACGCTGGCAAATCACGGATCGAGAGAGGAGCTCGTCATCGACGGCGTGCCCGTGGGGAAAAAATGGAAAGACGCAGCCTCTGCAGACCACGCATACCATGGCGTTGTGGGTGTGGTGGCCACAGACGTGCCCATGAGTCCAAGACAACTCAATCACCTGGCTCAGAGGGCCGTGGCCGGATGGCAGCGTATCGGCGGTTTGTTGGATTCTATTACCACGGCCATGGTCGTGGCTTTTTCAACGGGCATCCGCCTCGAGTCAGTCAAAGAAACAAGGGAGCATCGACTCGAATTCGTGCCGGAGAGCCGGATTTCCTCGTTCTACCGTGCCGCTGCGGAGGCTGCGGAAGAGTCCGTGATCAACGCCCTGTTTCGAGCCACGACCGTGAAGGGTCGGGATGGTCGTGTTGCCCAGGCCGTTCCTGTCGACACACTCATGAAGATGATAAAGACGCATAAACGATAGCCGAAGGACGAGTTTCATTCCCAAGGCTTTGAATACGGATCGTTGTTCAATCAGCATATCGGACATACCCAAAAATAACAACACAGTAGAGCCATGAACAGACTTGCCAATGCGAAAAAGCGGCCTGTTTTTCTGGACGCACCCGTACGAACCCCGATGGGCAAGTTCGGCGGGTGTCTCGGTTCCCTCACGGCCGTCGATTTGGGCGTCGTGGCTGCCAGGGAAGTCATACGCCGCAGCGGAATTAATGCGGAATCCATCGATGAGGTGATATTCGGCAACGCCCGCCCGGCCGGCGCACGCCCCAATCCGGGAAGGCATATCGCCTTCAAGACCGGCCTTCCTCATTCTGTGCCCGGCTACACTATCAACATGGCCTGTGCCTCGGGTATGCGATCCATCACCAACGCCTGTCAGTCGATCTTGCTGGGGGGAAACGATGTCATCCTGGCCGGCGGTACGGAGAGCATGAGTAACACGCCCTACCTGTTGATGAAGGCCCGATGGGGATACAAGCTGGGTCATGATCGGCTGGTGGATTCCATGTACCAGGACGGATACCTATGCCCTCTGTGCGAGCAAGTCATGGGCGAGACGGCGGAGAACCTGGCCGATAAATACCGAATCGGCCGGGAGGAGCAGGATGCCTATGCTGCCATGAGCCAGCAGCGTTGTGAAGCGGCCTGCAAGGCCGGCCGATTTCATGATGAAATCGTGCCCGTCGAAGTGACAGACGCCAAGGGCAGAACCACCCGCGTGGAATGCGACGAACATCCCCGGGACGGTGTCACAGTCGAAAGCTTAAAGAAGTTAAAGCCCGTGTTCCGTGAAGGCGGTACGGTGCATGTCGGGAATTCCTCGGGTATCGTGGACGGGGCCGCCGCCCTGTTGGTCGTATCCGAACAGAGGGCATCCGACTTGAACGGCTCCCCGATAGTCCGCGTGGTTGATTTCACGGTTTCGGGAGTGGACCCGGCCTTGATGGGCATCGGGCCCGTACCGGCGATTCGCCAGATTCTTCGGCGAAATCGGATCTCCTTGGAAGACATCGATCTCATCGAGCTGAACGAGGCCTTTGCCGTGCAGGTCCTGGCCTGCGACAAGGAACTGCATTTCGACATGGACCGGTTGAATGTCAACGGCGGGGCCATTGCCCTGGGTCATCCCAGCGGGTGCACGGGTACACGTATCGTCGTCACCTTGATGCGCGAAATGTACCGGAGAGACGCGAAACTGGGCATGGCCACGTTGTGTGTCAGCGGCGGTTTGGGTATGGCGTTGCTGATAGAACGCGCATAAGGATTCATCGTTAAAATCGCAACCTGATTTTACGAACACCACCTTCCCGCAGCCTTCTTTTTATTTGCACCCATCCCTTTTTTATGTTATATTCTAACGGTGTTTTTATATGAATTATCTTTGATATTAAAGGAGGGATAAATCATGTTAGACAAGCGGTTATGTCTTAGCATCCTCTTCACGCTTTTGATCGTATTCCTTCTGGCCGGATGCGGACAGAAGACGGCCGATTTGGTCTTGATGAACGGAAAAATCGTGACGGTAGATGAATCCATGCCCGAAGCAGAAGCGCTGGCCGCGACCGGGGATCGCATACTCGCCGTGGGTAGTTACGAAGAGATACAACCGTACGTAACGGCCTCGACGGAGGTCATCGATCTTCAGGGAATGCTGGCGGTTCCGGGTATCATCGAGTCCCACGGGCACTTTACGAGCCTTGGACGTTCCAAGATGCGGTTGAACCTCATGCAGGCAAAAAATTGGGATGAAATCGTGGCTATGGTAAAGGAGGCCGTGGACAAGGCCCAGCCCGGAGAATGGATACTGGGCCGGGGATGGCATCAGGAAAAATGGGATCGAAAGCCCAGGCCGAATGTGGATGGACTTCCCTTCCACACGGCGTTGAGTCGTGTATCCCCCGATAATCCCGTGATGCTGAACCATGCCAGCGGTCATTCCTCCATGGTCAATGCCAAGGCCATGGAACTGGCCGAAATCACTGGAGAGACACCCGATCCGCCCGGCGGAGAGATCGTGAAGGACAGGCAGGGCAATCCCATCGGTGTGTTTCGTGAGACCGCGCAATCACTCGTCAACAGGGTTATGGCCCATGAATACCAGAATCGCACACCGGAGCAAATCCTAACCGAACAGTACACCATCGCCGAGTTGGCTATGGCTGAATGCCTGTCCAAGGGAATTACCACCTTTTACGATGCGGGTTCTTCCTTTGAGACCATCGACTTTTTCAAGCAGCTGGTGGATGAGGGAAAACTCAAGATACGACTCAACATGATGATCAGTGAGAACAACGAAAGCCTGAAAGAGCGGCTTTCCGAGTACAAAATAATCGGGTATGGCGATAATCACATGACCGTTCGCTCCATCAAGCGTCTCATCGACGGTGCCCTGGGCGCTCACGGTGCGTGGCTGCTCCAGCCGTATAAAAGCATGCCATCCAGCACTGGCCTGAACACCGAATCCATCGATGTGATGAAAGAGACGGCCCGTCTGGCCATCGAGAACGGGTTTCAGCTCTGCACCCACGCCATCGGAGATCGCGGTAATCGAGAGACCTTGAACATCTACCAGGAAGCGTTCGAAGCCCATCCTGAAAAGAAAGACCTGCGATGGCGCATCGAGCATGCTCAGCATCTGCATCCCAACGATATTCCCCGGTTCGGCATTCTGGGTGTGATCGCATCCATGCAGGGGATTCACTGTACATCCGACGGCCCATGGATATTCAAGCGGTTGGGCGAGAAACGTGCCCAAGAAGGTGCCTACGTCTGGCAGAAATTGATGAAGTCGGGTGCCGTGATCTGCAACGGCACGGACGTGCCTGTGGAGGATGTGGATCCCATCGCCTGTTTTTATGCCACGGTGACAAGGAAGATGGCCGACGGCAAGACGTTTTTTCCAGACCAGAGGATGACCAGGGAAGAGACGTTGCGATCGTATACCATCAACGGTGCGTACGCGGCCTTTGAGGAGAACATCAAGGGATCCCTCACGCAGGGCAAGCTGGCCGATATCACGGTGCTTTCGAAAGACATCATGACCGTTCCCGACGATGAGATCTTGGATACAGAAGTTGTCTACACAATCATCGGCGGAGAGGTGATGTATTCAAAGTAAAACAGAACAGTCTGGTGAATACTATCTATACGACACCCCCTTTGATCCTCCTTGAAGAGAGGTTCAATAGGGTGTATTCAAAATGAAATTATGACCATCATGACGGACAGAGGCATTGTCTTTGACATAAAGAAGTATTCGCTGCATGACGGACCGGGCATACGGACGACGGTATTCTTAAAAGGCTGTCCTTTGAAATGCTGGTGGTGCCACAACCCCGAGAGTCAGAATCCTCAGCCCGATGTCGTGGAAAAGACGGACCGCAGGAGGGAATTCCACACGCGTTATTCGGACAACAAAGACGCCATCGGCAGAGTAGCAACGGTGGGGGAAATCATGCGGGAGATCGAGAAGGATACCATCTTCTACGACGAGTCCGGCGGGGGCGTGACGTTTTCCGGCGGTGAGCCGTTGATGCAGCCCGATTTCCTGTTCGCACTCCTAACCGAATGCAAGAGACAGGAATTCCATGCGGCCGTCGATACCACGGGCTACGCCCCTTTTAAGGTCATCGACCGCATGATTTCCAAGACCGACCTGGTACTCTACGACCTGAAACTCATGGACGACGAGGAACATGAAAAATACACGGGTGTGCCCGCCACGCCCATCCTGGAAAACCTCCAGAAGCTGGCCGCCAAAGATATACCCATCACGATTCGCATCCCCATCGTTCCCGGCATCACGGACAGGGACGACAATCTTCACCGGATGATGGATTTCCTCCTGCATCTGGGTCTCACCGACGACATCAGTCTGCTACCCTACAATCGATTCGGGGAGGAAAAGTACCGCCGGCTTTGCAAGGAGAACAGAATGAAGGGAGTTACCCCGCCATCCGGGGAAGCCATGGAAACCATCAAATCACGATTCAAAAAAAACGGATTTGTTGCACGTATCGGAGGATAGGTATGAACGAGCGCATCCGGCGTCTACGCGAGCAGAGTATGAGCGCAAAGCCTTCCCTCTCGCCCGAAAGGGCTGTTTTACTGACAGAATTTTACTGGAGCGGCGAGGCCGACAAGGTCTCGGTGCCCGTGGCCAGGGCCATGGCGTTTGCCTACATACTGGAGCATAAGGCCGTCTGCATCAACGATGGCGAACTGATCGTCGGGGAAAAGGGGCCGGTACCCAAGGCCACGCCGACCTACCCGGAAATCTGCATCCACAGTCTCAAAGATTTAGATGTCCTGGATAAACGCGAAAAAATCTCCTTCCATGTGTCCGACAAAACACGCCGGATCTATAAAGATAAAATCATCCCCTTCTGGCAGGGCCGTTCGCTCCGGGAACACCTTTTCGCCGAGGTGGACCCCGTATGGGTCGATGCGTTTGAAGCGGGATTGTATACCGAGTTCATGGAGCAGAGAGCGCCGGGCCATACCGTACTGGACGGTAAAATCTACGGTAAAGGCATGGCCGATTTTAAACGGGATATTCAGGAGCGCATCGACACTCTGGACTTTTTTAACGATCCCGACGCCCTGGACAAGCGGGAAGAGCTGAAGGCCATGGCCATTGCCATCGATGGGCTGATACGCTTTGCCAACAGGTATGCCGAAAAAGCGCGAGAGCTGGCTGCCGAAGAGACCGATGCCCAGAGGAAACAGGAACTGGAATCCATAGCCGATATATGCGGCAGGGTTCCGGAGAACGCGCCTCGGACGTTCCGCGAGGCACTCCAGTACTACTGGTTTGTCCATTTGGGGGTGACCACTGAACTGAACACCTGGGATTCGTTCAATCCCGGAAGATTGGATCAGCACCTGTATCCGTTTTACAAAAACGACATCCAGAAGGGTAACCTGACGGAAGAAAAGGCCCGGGAGCTTCTGCAAGCTTTCTGGGTCAAGTTCAACAACCAGCCAGCCCCTCCAAAGGTCGGTGTGACAGCCCAGGAGAGCGCTACGTATACCGATTTCTGTCTCATCAATCTCGGCGGCGTCAAGGAGGACGGTTCCGATGGCGTGAACGAGCTCACGTACATCATCCTAGACATCATCGAGGAGATGCGCCTGCTGCAGCCCAGCTCGATGGTCCAGGTCAGCAAGAAGAACCCGGACCGTTTTGTGAGACGGGCCGTGAAGATCGTCAAGACCGGATTCGGCCAGCCGTCGATTTTCAACACCGATGCCATCATCCAGGAATTGATCCGTCAGGGCAAATCCATCGTGGACGCCCGCAACGGCGGGGCCTCGGGATGCGTGGAAACGGGTGCGTTCGGTAAGGAGAGTTATATTCTCACCGGGTACTTTAATCTGGTAAAAGTTCTGGAAATCACCCTGAACAACGGTGTGGACCCCCGGACGGGTAAACAGATCGGACTGAAGACGGGCGATCCCACTTCATTCAAGACGTATGACGAACTCCTAAATGCCTACATCCAGCAGCTTAATCACTTCATAGACATCAAGATCAAGGGCAACATGATCATCGAACGGCTGTGGGCCATGATGCTGCCGGCACCCTTCCTGTCGATTCTCGTCGACGACTGCATCCAGAACGGGAAGGATTACAACGCCGGTGGCGCCCGGTACAACACGGCGTATATACAGGGTGTGGGCACGGGCTCCATCACCGATTGCCTGACGTCCATCCAATACCACATCTTCGATCAGAAGGATGTGACCATGGTGGACATGCTGGATGCCCTGAAGAAAAATTTTAAGGGGCACGAAGATCTCCGGCAGAAGTTTCTCAACGAGACACCCAAGTACGGCAACGATGACGACCGGGCCGACGACAATCTTCGACGTGTGTTCCAGGCTTTCTTCCAGGCCGTGGACGGGCGTCCGACGACCAAGGGTGGTCATTTTCGCATCAACCTGCTGCCCACGACGTGTCATGTGTATTTCGGAAGCGTGGTGGGAGCCATGCCCGACGGCCGTAAGGCGAAGCTGCCGCTTTCCGAGGGCATTTCTCCTGTTCAGGGTGCCGATACGCGGGGCCCGACGGCCGTGCTCAAGTCCGCGGCCAAGATCGATCATCTGTGCACGGGCGGCACACTCCTGAATCAGAAGTTCACGCCCCAACTGCTGGAAGATGAGGACGGGATGAACAAGATGGTCCATCTCATCCGTTCCTACTTCAAGATGGATGGGCATCATGTTCAGTTCAACGTGGTCACGGCTGAGACCCTGCGGAAGGCTCAGAAGCATCCGGAGCAGTACCGTGACCTCATCGTCCGGGTAGCCGGTTACAGTGATTATTTTATCGATCTGGGCAAAGACCTACAAAACGAGATCATCAAACGTACAGAGCATGCGGAGTACTGATCCGGCGCTTCTTGGCATGCATGAAACGCGTATATCAATAAACCATCATCATTCCGAACCAGCCGTTGATGATGAGGGTTTATCCTGCCAAAAGCGGACCGAATCCACATGCTTCATCATAGAATAGCGGAGGCGCGATCCATGTTTAAGACAGACACATACGTTCAGAGACGGAAAAAACTCAAAGAGCAGATAGGGGCCGGCGTGATTCTCTTCCTGGGAAACGAGGAGAGTCCGATGAACTATCCGGACAATCCCTATGCCTTCCGGCAGGACAGCTCGTTCTTGTACTACTTCGGCATCGATGATCCGGGTTTTGCCGCCCTGGTGGACGTCGACGAGGGGATGGAAATCATCTTCGGCTATGATTTCACCGTGGATGATATCGTCTGGATGGGCCCTCAGGAAAAGGTGGCGGAGAAGGCAAAAAAGGCAGGTATTTCCAAATCAGAGCCCGTAGGGGCGTTGGAGGAGAAGGTTAAAGAAGCCCTGAAGAAGAATCGGACGGTGCACTTTCTTCCCCAGTATCGGGCCGAGAACATCATCAAGATTACGAAACTCACGGGCATCCCCAATCAATTGGTGAATGAGTCGGCCTCAATAGAGCTTATCAAAGCGGTGGTGGCCCAGCGCTCCATCAAATCCGACGAGGAAGTCGACCAGATCGAAATAGCCCTGGCCATCAGCTACGAGATGAACCGGATGGCCATGAAACTCGCCAGGCCGGGTCTGTACGAACGGGAGGTCTATGGCCAGATAGAAGGCCTCGTCCTCTCCCTGGGAAGCCAGGTCTCTTTTCCAGTCATTTACTCCGTGCACGGCGAGACCCTCCACAACCACCATCACGACAATAAGATGGAGGATGGCGATATCCTCGTGCTGGATTCCGGGGCCGAGTCGCCCCTGCACTATGCCAGTGATATCACGCGGACGTATCCCGTAGGCGGTTCGTTTACCCAAACTCAGAAGGATATCTACCGAATTGTACTTGCTGCCAATCAGAAGGCCATCGAGATGATAGCGCCGGGCATTCCCTTCAAGGACGTTCACCTGCATGCAGCCAGAATCATCGCCCAGGGTATGATAGACCTGGGATTCATGAAAGGCAATGCCGACGATGCCGTGGCCGCAGGCGCCCACACCCTGTTCTTTCCCCATGGGCTGGGGCACATGATGGGCCTGGACGTGCATGACATGGAAAACCTGGGCGAGGATTATGTGGGGTATGACGAAACGGTTCAGAGGAGCGAAGAGTTTGGGCTGGCTTATCTCCGATTGGCCAAGAAGCTTCAACCCGGTTATGTGGTGACCGTGGAACCGGGCATCTATTTTATCCCGGAGCTTATCGATCAGTGGAAGGCCCAAAATAAACATCCGGATTATATTGACTACGCCAAGGTCGAGGCCAACAAGGATTTCGGGGGCATTCGTATCGAGGACGATGTCCTGGTGACCGATTCGGGGCATCGTGTGCTGGGCAAGCCCATCGCAAAGACCATCGAGGACGTCGAGGCCTGGTCAGCCGTATAAGCCCTCGTTAGTGCCGAAGCATCCCGCATCGTAAACGTCCATCCGAGCAATGTCTGTTCCAGCGGGGTACATTCGTTCCGAGCCATCAGCAGGCAAGCTTCATCATCCATACAGGGAGGTTTGAATGCATCAACCTGACAAACCGGTGCATCCGTACATTCCGAATTCTGCACCGAAGATCAAAGTAAAAATGCTGGAAGAAATTGGTGTAAACGATATCGATGAGCTGTACAGCGATATACCGGAGCATCTTCGTTTCAGGGGCAAGATGAATCTGCCCAGACCGCTTCTCTCCGAGTATGAGATAAAACGCCACGTGGAAACCATCCTCGCCAAAAACCGCACGTGTCGGGAAAACCTGAGTTTTTTGGGTGGCGGTTGTTATCAGCATTATGTACCTGCCGTATGTGATGAGATCAACAGCCGATCCGAATTCTTGACCGCGTATGCAGGCGAGCCGTATGAAGATCATGGACGATTCCAGGCGCTCTTCGAGTACGAGAGTCTGATGGGTGAACTGCTCGACATGGATGTCGTGAACGTACCCACGTATGACTGGTGCCAGGCAGCCAGCACGGCGCTGCGTATGGCCGAACGCATCACAGGTCGGGGGCATGTACTTGTGTCCGATACCGTGTCTCCTGACAGGATGGCGGCCATTCACAATTACTGTCATCCCGTTGTCCAGGTCACCCTTGTGAAGCATGATGCCGGGTCGGGATTGATGGATTTGGAAGACCTTCGGGCAAAGATGTCGCAAGAGGTAGCGGGTGTTTATTTCGAGAATCCCTCGTATCTGGGATTCATAGAGCATCAGGGGCAGGCCATCGCGGACATCGTACACGAGCAGGGCGCGCTGAGCGTGGTTGGCGTCGATCCGGTCTCCCTGGGCGTGATCAAACCACCCAGTCAATACGGGGCAGATATCGTTGTCGGGGACATTCAGGGCCTGGGAGTTCACATGGGTTACGGGGGTAATCTGGCCGGGTTCATCGCCACGCGAGATGAGGAGACCTACGTGATGGAGTTTCCCTCCAGGCTGTTCGGCGTATGTAGAACGGAGGTGGAGGGCGAGTGGGGTTTCAGCGATGTGGCATACGACCGCACGTCGTTCGGTGTCCGGGAAAAGGGGAAGGAATTCGTGGGTACGGCGGCTGCCCTGTGGGGCATCACCGCGGCGGTGTACCTTTCCTTGATGGGCCCCAGGGGCATGCAGGAGTTGGGCCGGCACATCCTCCAGAAATCCCAGTATGCCATGAAGAAGCTGTCACAAATACCGGGCGTAAAGGCGCCACGTTTTGCGTCCTCACATTTCAAAGAATTCGTCGTGGATTTTTCAGAAACAGGAAAAACAATCGATGCCATCCACGCCGGCCTGTTGGAGAAGGGGATCTTCGGTGGCAGGGATCTCTCGAAAGAATTTCCGGACCTGGATAACTGCGCGCTGTACTGCATCACGGAAGTTCATACGCAGGAAGACATCGACCGGCTCGTAAAGGCACTGAAAGACTGTTTAACATAGATTCCATGAAAGGACGATCCGTATGTCTGAGCATACATCGAACGTGCGAAAATTTCACCAGGCAAAATGGGATGAGGAGATCATCTTCCAGCTGACCAACGAGGGGGAACGAGGCGTCCTCGTACCCGATGTGGAGCCTGAGGTAGAGGCAGCCGTGGGCGACGGCGTGTCGGCCCTGCCCGGGAATATGATACGCGAGACACCCCCGGCGCTGCCCGAGATCGGCCAGATGCGGGTGCTCAAACACTTTCTGAGGCTCTCCCAGCAGAACCTGGGGGCCGATCTGAATGTCGATATCGGCCAGGGAACGTGCACGATTAAATACAACCCGAAGATCAACGAGGTTCTGGCCGCGATGCCCGGCGCGTCGGAGATACACCCTTTGCAGGATGAGAGCACGGTACAGGGTGCGCTGGAGATCATGTATAAGCTGGATACATTCCTCCGGGAAATTTCCGGCCTGGCTCGTTTTTCCCTGCAGCCCAGTTCGGGGTCTGCGGCCATCCTCAACATGGCGTCCATCGTCCAGAAATATCACGAGGTTCGGGGTGAGGCAGACCAGCGCGACGAGATCATCACGACGATTTTTTCCCATCCATCCGATGCGGCGGCGGCCGCCGTGAAGGGATACAAGGTCATCACCCTGTACCAGGAGGAAGACGGTCTCGTCTCGCTCGATTCGTTGAAGAAGGCCGTGTCGGACCGAACGGCCGGACTCTTCATCACGAATCCTGAGGACACGGGAATCTTCAATCCCAAGATCGTCGAATTCACGAAATGCGTTCATGACGCCGGCGGACTCTGCGGATACGATCAGGCCAATGTCAACGGGATTTTCGGTATCACGCGGGCCAAGGAGGCGAATTTTGACATGTGTTTCTTTAATCTGCACAAGTCTTTCTCGGCTCCCCACGGGTGTGGCGGGCCGGCCTCCGGAGCTCTGGGCGTGACCGAGGAACTCGTTGATTTCCTGCCCGTGCCCATCGTCGACTATGATGGCACCACGTATTCCCTGAATTACAACCTTCCCAATACCATCGGCAAGACCCGGGGATTCTACGGTGTTTTCCCCGTGATTTTAAAGGCTTATGCATGGATCATGAGTCTGGGTGAGGAAGGGTTGAAGGAAGTGGCGCGCATCGCTGTGTTGAACAACAACTACCTGCTGAAGAAAATCTGTGAGATTCGCGGCGCGGCCAGTCCATTCTCGGCCGGAAAGTATCGCATCGAGCAAGTTCGGTACACATGGGAAAAGCTGACCCAAGAGACGGGTGTCACGACACACGATGTGACGCTGAGAATGGCGGACTTCGGCTTCCATCTGTGGTCCAGCCACCATCCGTTCATCGTGCCGGAGCCGTTCACCATCGAGCCCACCGAATCCTACTCCAAGGCCGAACTGGATGAATACCTGGACGGTCTGCGGCAGGTCGTACACGAGGCGTACAACGATCCGGAAAAGGTCAAGACCGCACCCCATAGCAGCGTGATCCACAAGATGGATGAGAGCTGGATGGACGACCCGGAAAAGTGGGCCATCACGTGGAGGGCGTATTTGAAGAAACACGGGGGCACCACGTGAGTCCGATGTTTTTAGGAATCGCAGAATCCCGATTGCTTATATAGACCCTATATAAAATCCTAGTTAGTAAGGAGGAAGTACGATGAGAATGCGAATATGTGCCTTGCTGTTCATGGCATGCCTGATCATAATGGCTGCATGTTCCAGGCCTCCGGCGGACATCATCCTGACGAATGCGGAGGTTTATACGATGGAAGCCGACCAGCCCTGGGCCTCGGCCGTGGTGATTACCGGGAACAAGATCGCGGCCGTCCTGGATGAGGGAGCGGATATCGAAGCGTATCGAGGGCCCAACACACGGGTCATCGACCTGGAAGGAAAATTCGTGGTACCGGGATTCATAGACGGGCATGTCCATTTCAACAACGCGGGAGGACTCATCAACGATGCCAACTTAATGGCCGTGGCCAACGACGAAGGCCTGAAGAAAGAGATGCGGCGCGTTGTGGACATTCTCGACGACGGCGAGTGGATCACCGGCGGTCTGTGGGGAGCCTACGAGGCATGGGCTCTGGGAGCCGATAAGGCCGGTGCCAAGAGCAGGAAACGCTGGGAACCCGACCGCTGGACCATCGACGACATCACCGCGAACAACCCGTGTCTTCTGAACAGCTACGACCGCGAGTTTTATCTGGCCAACACGGCAGCCCTCCGAGTAGCGGGTCTCGACGGCGACAGACTCGAAGGCATGAAACTGGATTGGCGCAGACGTCCCACGGGACTCATCTATCGAGATTCGCCGGCATTGGAGAAAATCCGTGCCGTGGTGAAGGAAAAGTCCCACGAACGCCTGTTGAACGAAAATCGGGCCGCGCTGAAAGCTCTCCGGGAGGCCGGTATTGTGGAAGTTCAGGATATCGCCCGACCCGATCAAACAGAGCGGTTCATCGAACTCCAGGAGAACGGCGAGCTCACATGCCGCGTATGGCTTCGGCCCGACCTCTCCCGCGGGGCAGAGATGAAGGAGAAGGGGCATCGAGTCGGACACCATCCCAAGACCCAAAAGTCCGATCGCTGGCTGCGGTACGGTGCGCTTAAAGGATACATCGACGGCATCATGGGCACCCACGGGGCGCTCTTCTTCGAACCTTATGACGATCAGCCCGA
>Ga0180431_10002811_pt1 | contig 22931 bp, 20 predicted proteins | sample SS_ome_11_FD_132459 | JGI IMG/M metagenome (GOLD analysis project Ga0180431, IMG submission 132459) | Hypersaline lake sediment archaeal communities from the Salton Sea, California, USA - SS_1_MS_1 metaG | ecosystem: Environmental > Aquatic > Non-marine Saline and Alkaline > Hypersaline >...
GGAACTAGAAACCGAACGGGACAACGTTGAAGACGCAACTGCACTTTACGACAAGCTTGAGCAAACAATCATTCCGCTGTTCTACAAGCAGCCTGAGCAATTCCGCACCGTGATGTCTCACTGTATTGCTCTGAACGGTTCGTTTTTTAATACTCAAAGGATGGTGCAACAGTACGTCCTCAAGGCCTATTTTTGTTGATTTACAGCGGGCAGACTGGTTGTCTTCTGCTGAGATGTTGCTTCGGCCTTGCCCTGGTTACCTGCTCAATGCTGCTCTGATGGCAAGGAACCGACTAATGCCTTCAAGACACAGCATTCCTTTGACGCTGTCGTCATCGGCCACGACCACGGCCGTCTTGCCGGCAGCCAAAGACTTGCTGTATACTTCGTCCAAGGGTGTTTGGGAAGTGACCGTAGTGAATTTCCTTTCCATGATCTCGGATACCGGAACGTTCACGCCCCTGTCATGTATCGCAGCCAAGATGCGATCGCGCGTGAGAATTCCTTCGATGCCCGTTTTACCAATTACCGGAAAATCATCCTGACAGCCATGGGAGAAGTGCTCCAAAGCTGTGGTGATAGGCTCTGTGGGTCGAAGTGTTCTGAAATTCGTCGTCATCGCTTCACTGGCTGGTACTGCATGCAGCACGGATTTCAACATCACCTGGTGTTTTTCCCCGCCGGCCCCGATATACAGAAACAGCCCGATGATGGCAATCCACCAGTTGTAGAAAATCCCGTAGAAGATGAACACCATCGCCAGGATCTGCCCTATGGCTACGGCCAAGGAAGTAGCGGTTACATAATCCATCATTGTGGCCAGGAAACCCCGAAGTACTCTGCCACCGTCCATGGGAAATGCCGGGATCAAATTGAAGATCGCCAGCATGATGTTGACTCCAATGAGTCCGGCAAGAAAAGACTTAGGTGAATCCGGCTGTACGTTCGGGACGCTTATTCCGGTCCAGTGACCCACGACCACATAGAGGATTGCGGCAATCGCCAGATTGATCAACGGTCCCACAAGAGACATCGCGATCTCCTGACCAGGCTTCTCGGGCATTTCTTCCATTGTCGCCACACCTCCGATCGGAAGCAGCGTGATGCTCTTGACCTCCTTTCCGAACCGGCGTGCGATCAGGCTATGGCCGATCTCATGGACAAGAACACAGGCAAACACAGCGCAGATGAATAAGGCAGCCCATAAACCTCTATCAAATCCATACTGGTTCGCAACGGAAATGAATATGAACAAAACAAGCAAAAGAAATGTCACGTGGATTCGAAAACTAATGCCCAATATCTTGCCAATATTGAGTGACCATTTCATACTCTAAGCTCCTACCTAACCAACAAGCCAACCTATAAGTCGACGGCTGTTTCCAGGATACGCTCCTAGCTATTTCGACTGATCCGTGCTCAGTGTTCCACATCGGATCAGAAAGTCACAACAACAAATTGAGAGTACTGTCCTCTTTTAACAAGAAGCAAGGTCTTCTTGTTATTCATCGACCTTCGCATGGCTTGGTCAAATTCTCTGACCGAAGTAACACGTGCCTGGTTGACGCTTTGAATCAAGTCACCCGGCTGGATGCCGGTCTGCGCAGCAGGACTCGCCGGTACAACACACGTGACGATCACGCCATCACCAAGTGAGTAGCCGAACTGCTGTGCTATGTCCCTCGTCAGGTTCTGGACCTCGAGGCCCAGAGCTTCCTGTGATTGTTGCGGCGCAGCCGGTAGTCTGCCCGCAGCGATTTGAGGTGATCGTTCTGCAAGCGTGACGACAACATCGCGGGCCTTTCCTTCCCTAAGGATTGCGAATCTGGCTTTGCTGCCAGGAGCAAGCATGGCGATATCGTGTCGAAAAGAGTCATACGATTCTATTTTCTTGCCGTTAATCTCAAGAAGAATATCGCGGCTCATCAGCCCACTCGTCTCCGCCGGCGAGTTCTTCTCCACGGAAGCTACAATTACGCCCCGGCTGTCCTTTAGCCGAAGCAGGTCCGCCATGTCTTTCGTTATGTCCTGCCCCAGAATTCCGAGGTAGCCGCGGATGACCCGGCCCTGTGTCTTCAACTGCTGCTCAATCGTGCGAGCCATGTTGATCGGAATAGCAAAGCCGATACCCACATATCCACCGCTTTGACTGAAAATGGCCGTATTGATGCCGATGACCTGCCCATCGAGATTGATGAGCGGTCCGCCTGAGTTTCCGGGATTGATGGCCGCATCCGTCTGGATAAAGTCCTCATAGGCAGCGATATGGACATTGCTGCGTCCGACGGCACTTATGACTCCAACTGTTACGGTCTCATTCAAGCCGAAAGGATTGCCAATGGCGATTACCCAGTCGCCGATCTCGATCTTCTCTGAGTCTCCCATTGGCAAGAATGGAAAGTCACTACCATCGATCTTGATCAGTGCAACCTCTGAACCGGGGTCTGTGCCTATGAGTTTTGCATTCTCGAACTTGCGGCCATCGTTAAGTTCCACCGTGATCTTGTCAACGTCTCCGACGACGTGATTGTTGGTGAGGATATAGGCGTCTTTGCTGATAATGAAGCCGGATCCCTGGCCTTGCTCGTTGTATTTCCTGGGAGCCTGTTGCTGAGGTGGCATCCGGTCACCAAAAAACTTTCTGAGAAAATCATCATCAAAGAATCCATAAGGATCGTTGAATCCGCGATCGCTTCCGAATTGCATGGGACCTGCTTCAACCGCTTTCTCCACCTTGATGGATACAACTGCACGCATCGCAGCTTTGGCGGCAGTAGAAAAAGCCCTAGAGAGTTCCTTGGCCGAATTTGTACTTGGCTGGGCATATGCCGGAATTGCACAGCTAAGCACAAGGCCAAGTAATGCTGCATTTATGACGAGACACTCGAAGATGCTTTTCCTCTTGTTACAATTCCTGTTCATAACAGACATCCTTTCCGTCAATCATTACGTTGACTTCGAAATCAGAGGGGTATGCGTTCGTTCATCTACAACTTCATACCCTCAGTGAACTCTCTCATCAGCAAAAACGCTATTTCCTAGCTACAGGGGTACCTTCGATCGGCAAATCAGTCCGGGCAGCCCACTCGGTCCAACCTGCATCATACCAAAGCACATTCCAGTAGCCTAACAACCGCTTAAGCACAAAGAACGTCTGACTGGCCTGGTGTCCAGTGCGACAATATACAACCACAGTCGACGCCTTGGCGGGTATGATCCGGGCGTAGGCATTGGCCAGTTCCTCGATAGGCTTGAACTGAGGCACTTCATTAACCTCAACGATGTCTTCAGTGTATGGGCGATTGATGGCCCCTGGGATATGCCCTGTACGAGCTTCATCGGATTTTGAACCGCGGTAGTAGTCGGCGGGGCGAACGTCCAGGATGATGGCTTTCCTCAAGTTGACGTATTCCAGAACAGTCCTGTAATCCACCGAGAAATTATCTGTTCCAGTGACCGGATAGCCGGACGATGTTGTTTCCGGGAGCTCAGATACAACTGACCCATTCTCCGATTTCCAGGCCGAAAAGCCACCACTCAGAATTCTGTATTTTGTATGTCCAAGCCGCTCCAGCGCGATGCCAACAAGAGTGGCATCCTGAGTCTTGTCGCCATAGACGATTATTACCTCGTCGTCCGGTCGAACACCCATTTCGGACACGTGCCTGGCCAGCATGTCGCCCGGTTGAAGCATAGAGCCGAGGCCATGCAGATTCATCCTGAGATTCTCTGCGTTCAGCGCCTGGGAGTTTTTTATGTGGCTAGTGCTATATTCAGCCTGGGGCCGAAGGTCGATAACCTTTGTCTCAGCACGATCAAGTTGTCTCTCAAGCCACTCTGTATCAACCAACAAGCTGTCAGGCAGCGGTTTGTCGGTAACACTGTGTTTCTCCTGCCGAGTTGCTGAACCCAGGAAGAAAGCCCTCCAGGATCGGATTCTGTCTGCTGTTTCCTTTGGGAGAATCTCATCGCGCAGGGAGACTGGCGTGAGACACCTCTCGATGAAGCCGTTGAGGCCGTCTGTGAGTATGTAGGCGTTCGCGTATCCGCTTCGATAGAGCGAGTCCCGGGCCTGCACCGGATGAGTCATACCGTTAGAATAGAGAACGATGGTCCCAATGTTCTTATACTGCAGAAGGCTTTGATGCAAGTCCTTCATCTGTATATTCAGAGCATGTGGTAGATGATAGTCCAGGTATTCAACAACCGGGCGTATGTCGACAACAACTAGCCCAGGTTCCTGCCTGAGCATCCTGTCGGCCAACTCCTCGGGTTCTATGTGATCCTGCGCCATCTCTACTGCCTCAAGTAGCTGAGATTCCGAGGCAATGAGTCCGGCCGTTGCTTGTGCCTGTTGGCCTGATGGTAGACCCGGTCCGACGGCAACCAGCACAATCGCTATCGCCGGTACCGTAACAGAGAGAGTTTTCAATATAGCGGTATTTTCTCCAAGTAATTGGCCTGTCTTTCGTTTTTCAATCCACTCACATCCCCAAAACATCACAACGGCAATAATGCTCAAAAGGACATTGAATGATCCCTTAGTTATGCCGAGTGTATCATAGGCGAAAAGTACGCCCCGTTGGCCAGACTCATAGAGCGGCTTGATAAGCCCGAACATTTCATTGAAGAGGGCTGAACCCAACACTGCCCCTACCAGGAATATCAGGGCGTCCATTTTGCCACTGGCCAGTCCGGCCGCGGCCGTTCCAGGACACCATCCTCCCATCACGAATCCTACCCCGAATATCAAACCTCCGACGATATACGCTCCGTAGACTGTGGGCATGAGGTAGACACCCTCGATGGAGGCGATGCCGAGAACGATACAGCAGGCCAACCCAAGTGCCGCCGTAATTACGGCCGTGAACATTACCTTGATAACCGCCATGTCCTTGAAATAAAACACGCCGGTTAGCTTTCTGCTCGATCCGAATCCTGCACGCTCGAGGAAGAATCCAAAAGCTGTGCCAATCAGCAGTGATGCAAGGAAGGCCTTCGGGGAGTCGAGCGTATTCAATTGATACATCGTGTCAATCATTCCACTGCCTCCTGAACAACTGTGCGGTGGCATAGCCTCCCACAAATATACAAATTAGAAACACAAAGCTACCCGTCAGGAGCAGTGCGGTCCCGGACAAAGCCTGGCCGCTTGTACATCCTTGTGCCAATCGGCTGGCAAAGCCAACCAGAATGCCTCCAATCAATGCAAATGCAGTCCTGAGACGAACAGAGCTTTGCCTGCCTCTTTCGATTTGAAGCTTAATTCGATTAGTCAAGAGCGCAGAACACAGGCCTCCAAGGAAGATCCCGACCAACATGAACACAAGGTAATACTTCAGGGGATTCTGTCCCCATTTGCCAAAGTATTCGCTGGACAGGGTATAGGCCTTGGTTATGCACAGTCCCGCGTAGGCTGCTACCCGAGCCAGTCCTGAAGATGCTCCCAAGCCCGCTCCAAGAACCAGAAACGACACGAGCAAAGTCAGCCCCAGTCCGACTCCTGCGAGGTAGGGATTCATGTATCGGCTTTTTGAAATGTTTTGGTTTTCCATGTCAGCACCCCGCGCTCTTCTTCCTGGTGACTGGTTGTGTGCCGGACGGTGGTACCGGCTGAGGGCTTGATCCCGCAGGTGCGGTGCGAATCTGAGGACTCGCTCCTGTCGGCATCAACACGCCACCAAAATCCGACTCCATCCAGTAGGATTCAAGCCCTTCATACAATACCTTGATCGGACGCTGGGTCTTTTGCGACAGTATGCCGCCTAGGGCCATGGCGTAGGAGCCGTCCCGGTCCACTATGATTAGCGGAATAGTCCCTACGAGAAAGGAGGGATCCGAGGCGAGTTCCGCGATATCCACATTCTGGGAACTGGGCAGGCTGTAGTCGCCGAACATCTCCGCAGGGCGAATGTCCACGATCTGGAAGGTGCCCGGCAGGTCCATCATCAGTCTCTTGAGTTCCCTTGCACAGATACGTTCGGGAAGAGGGATCATCTTTCGAATCTGAACTGAGGCCGCTGCCGATCCGCCTTTCTCAGATCCATACACAGGCAGTCCCGCCTCAATCCACGCCTCACTGCCTCCTTCAAGGCTGGTGGCGTTCTTGAACCCCTTTCTCTCAAGAATGCCTATGGCCATGCTGGATCGATACGCCGAATTGCAGACGGCCACAACCGGCTGGGACGAATCCAGCTTAGCGGACAGTTCTGACAGCTTGTTGAGGGGCAGATTCAGCACCGTCCCGATCCTCAATCCCATCCATTCATTGGGCATTCGGACATCGACAACGATGGGACTAGTGTTCGACTGCATCTGGTCAAAGAGTTCCCTTGGAGAGACCAGCTTGTTCGTCACCAGTTGTATGCCTGACTTGACCAACTCATCGAAGACAAGGGATTTGGTGGTATACCCAATCCTGTGGAGTCGATGAGCGGCCTCCTTAAGGTCGTCATTCGTTCCACAGACTATCAAGTTCGATCCCCATGGCACCATGATTCCCGTCCAAGTCTCAAATCGACCGCGCAGGCCAATGTTCACGGAATTGGCAATATGCTCTGCTGCAAATGATTTACTGTCTCTAAGATCAACCAGATAGTGCTTGGAGGAATCCGTCAAATCGGCATCCGGTGAGACCGTCGATAGTGTTTGCTGCCAATTGACCAATGGAGGCCCTTCTCGATTCATTGCGGCGTTATGGCCGAAATACTGCGGCGGTTCCTGCAGCTCGGACAATACCGACGTAATGAACTCACTTCTGTTCTTATGCTGTAGTGTCGGATTGGATGTTCTCTCCTCACCTATCGTCGAGAATGGCTGATCCTTGAGATGAGCACCGCATAGAGATCCTGCTCCATGTGCCGGAAAGACTTTCACGCCGTCAGGGAGCTTCGATACCTTGTCGGCCCAGGTGTCAAAAAGCATACCCGCCAGAGCAGAGGAAGTTGTGCCTGTAACCAGGTCGGGCCTGCCCACTCCACCGACAAACAAAAAATCTCCTGTCAGAATTAACTCTGCTGAATCCTTCGTCGGACCAACTGTGGCGCTGGTTCCATCAAGGACGTGGCCTGGAGTATCAATGAACTCTACGAAGGCCTGGCCCACTTGCAGGGTCGTGCCATCTGCTATTGGCTCAATTTTGTATTTCGCCCCGCTTTTAGCACTCTGGTAAATCGGGCAATTGAACTGTTTCACCAATTCCATATGACCAGCCACGAAGTCAGCGTGACTATGAGTCAGAAAGATTCCGGACACCGACAGACTCTTCTCCTTGATCAGGCCCGAATAGAACTGCACATCTCTGCCCGGATCAACAACCAGGACCTTGCCTTCACTGATCAGAAAATAAGAATAGTGTGACAAGACTGGAAGATTGATCTGGATCAACTGAAAGCCCCTGAAGGCATACGTGTCCACAATCTGATACTGTGACGCATCCTTCCCATGGCTGGCAGATTCAGCGTCCTTGACGGCCGACTCGGCCACTGATGTCGCGGCCAATACCGCCAAAACAAGAAAAACCGTTAGCGTGAAGTCCTTAATTTGTCTCATTTTTAATCTCCCGTATAGGGTTACTTTCCCGCCAAACAGCGCGGCCCCGAATTTGGCGAAAGGGTGGCTATCCCACCGCTCTTTGATAGGCCAATTCCCTGCAATCAGCCCGTCTGTTCTACCAAGTAGTTCTGTATGCCCATCTGCTTGATCTGGTCGATCTGCGCCTCGATCCAATCAATATGATTCTCTTCGTCAACGAGAATCGACTCAAGAAGCTCGCGCGTACCGTTATCACCGAGTTGAACAGCAAGTTGAATATCCCCGTTGTAGTCGCGAATTGCGGTCTCTTCAGCCTTCCAGTCATTCTTGTGCTGTTTTTCCACATCGGCGCCGATGTTGATCTTGCTGAGCTTGCTGACGATGGGCCTTCCTTCGAGAAAAATGATCCTGGTGATGAGCTTTTCGGCATGCTTCATCTCATCGATCGCTCGCTTCTGAATTGCCTCATGCAAGTGCTTGTAGCCCCAATTCTCGCACATCTCAGCGTGAACAATGTACTGATTAATAGCAGCTAGCTCATCAGCAAGACGGGTGTTTAGCTTTTCAATGACTTTGTCTTGTCCCTTCATACTTCCATTCCAATCTAGATTGTTTGATTCATGTTGACTGAATTGGTTGTGTGCACCCAATCACCCTGCGGTGCACACAACCAATGAGATTCAACGACAAGCCTGAAAGGCAACCATGTCCTCCGGAGCCAGACCAGACGGCTCACAAGCCTGACTGCCTTACTGACCCTTGACCTTGACCTTTGTTGGCTTGGCCTTCGGCGACTTTGGCAGCTTCATTGTAAGTACACCGTCTTTACACGCTGCATCTATCTTGGCTGAATCTATCTCGCTGCCAAGGTTCAAGTCACGTCTGAAACTTCCGTAGGATCGCTCTACGTGATAGAGACCCTTTTCCTTCTTCTCTTCCTCCTGTTTCTTTTCGCCCTTGATCGTTAGGACATTTCCGTTGACGGAGATGTCGATATCCTCGGGCTTGCAGCCGGGAATTTCGGCCTTGACGATGAACTCATTGTCGTTCTCGGCGATATCAAGGGCCGGCCAGCGACTCTGGGCCAAAGAAGGCCAACTCCAATCGCCGAAGAAACCACTGATCAGATTGTCCATTTCATCATGAAGTCTGGCCAACTGATTTGTCTCTCTCTTTCGTACCGGTAACATTGCCATTTTCTTTGCTCCTTTCTTCATTTGTGATAACGATTAGCGGACCCGAACTTTACAATTTGGAGTCCCTACAGTTCTACTGGTTTGCAGAGGTTTTCCGATTTCCCGGCTTTTGCGCCGCAATTTCCACACTCGTACTGAGGCTTCTCAGTCAGCGCTTTGAACTTTGCCGGATTCTCCTTGTCGTAGCCCTCTGCCTTGAGTGCGCACATATGCATTTTGTGCTCAAGCTTCTTCTTACAATCTGGAATGCCTGCCATAATCTTGACCTCCTATTCCTGTATTTCAATGAAAATTGAAGCCACTGTAACTACTGCCGTGCACCCATCATCAACTTTCTAAAATTGAATTTCTACAAAACCATTTGCTCTGTCAGGTTCACTCTTCATGACTCTGCTGTCCGTATCCGCTGTTGCAAACTCACACGTTCATGGCCAAATAGTAATGAAAATACAATGTGCGCAAATCAGTGAAATACCTGTTTCTGATGTAATTTGAAATGCCTATACCGGCGTGGGTGAAAATCCTTACAACAATGCTACTGGAAATATGACCTCACCCCGCCATGGCTCTTCGGCCGGCCTTATCTAAGGCCAACTCGTTTCCCTTGACATCGACAAGAATAGTATCACCGGGCTCGAAATCACCATCCAGTATATGGTCGGCCAGCGGATTTTCCAGCATCTGTTGGATGGTACGCTTTAGCGGTCGGGCTCCATAGTGTGGGTCGTAGCCTTCTTCCATGAGCAGACGGCCTGCGGCATCTGAGACCTCAATTGCCAGCTTTTGTTCGCGGAGACGATCGGCTAAATGACCCAACTGAATGTCGACGATGGAACTAAGGTGTTCTTTGGTCAACATGTGGAACACAATTATCTCATCGACACGATTCAGGAACTCAGGCCTGAAGTACTGTTTCAGAGCGTCCTTGACATGCAGAGAGATCCGTTTGTCTGATTCGGCCTCTTCGGTCATTTGCTGTATCTTATCGCTGGCGATGTTGCTGGTCATGATGATCACCGTGTTCTTGAAATCCACCGTACGGCCTTGACCATCCGTCAGGCGTCCATCGTCAAAGACCTGCAGGAGCACGTTGAATACATCTCTGTGCGCTTTTTCAACTTCATCCAGCAAGATGACCGAATAGGGCTTGCGTCGTACGGCCTCGGTCAGACGACCACCTTCTTCGTAGCCCACGTAGCCAGGAGGAGCGCCTATCAAACGGGCCACAGAATGTTGCTCCATGAACTCGCTCATATCAATACGCACCATTGCATCGGGATCGTTAAACATGAATTCGGCCAGTGCCTTGCAGAGCTCAGTCTTGCCCACGCCTGTGGGCCCCAGAAACAGAAACGTACCTATTGGTCGGTGAGGATCGCCAAGTCCGGCACGGTTGCGTCGCACGGCACTGGACAGGGCCTTGACCGCCTCGTCCTGGCCTACGACACGCGTGCGGATGCGGGCCTCCATCTGTTTGAGGCGCTCCCGCTCGCCGCTCAGCAATCGAGACACCGGTATGCCTGTCCATTTGCCCACAATTTCGGCGATATGTGCCTCGGTGACCTCGTCGTGGATCAAGGTCTGCTTCCCACTGACTAACTCGGCCTCGCTCGCTTCCAGCCGCTTTTGCAGATCGACCAGAGTATCATACTTGAGACGTGCGGCCACCTCGAGATCGCCGCGGCGCTGAGCCTCATCCAGGGCGTGCTGGGTGCTGTCGATTTCCTCACGTAGGGTCTTGATCTTGTCCACAGCCCCTTTTTCCTGTTCCCAAATTGTGGTCAGCTCGCGGTCCTTCTCCTGTAACTCGGCAAGCTGTTTTTCTGCATCTTTAAGGCGTTGCTTACTCGCCGCATCCTTTTCCTTCTTCAGAGCTTCGCGTTCGATTTGAAGCTGCATGATTCGACGCCGTAGGCTGTCCATCTCCGCCGGCAGTGAATCATTTTCTATACGCAGTTGCGACGCGGCCTCATCCACAAGGTCGATGGCTTTGTCCGGCAGGAAGCGTTCGGTTATGTACCGGTTAGACAGGGTCGCAGCCCCCACCAGAGCGCCATCTGTGATCCGAACACCGTGATGGGTATCATAGCGATCCTTGAGACCTCGCAGGATCGCTATGGTGTCTTCCACCGAGGGCGGATCCACAAGGATAGGTTGGAACCGCCGTTCCAGAGCCGCGTCCTTTTCTACGTATTTACGGTATTCGTCCAGTGTAGTGGCACCGATGCAGCGCAGTTCGCCGCGGGCTAGAGCCGGTTTGAGAAGATTGCCGGCGTCCATGCTTCCCTCGGTTTTGCCCGCACCAACGACGGCGTGAAGCTCATCTATGAACAGGATGATGCCGCCTTCGCTTTTGGTGACTTCTTTTAGTACGGCCTTGAACCGATCCTCGAATTCACCGCGGAACTTAGTGCCAGCAATGAGTGCCCCCATATCCAAGGAGATTACTCGCTTGTTCTTGAGTCCCGTCGGCACGTCACCGGCCACGATGCGCTGGGCCATGCCCTCGACGATTGCCGTCTTACCGACGCCGGGTTCTCCTATCAGCACGGGATTATTCTTGCGCCGCCGGTTAAGCACCTGCATACAACGTCGGACCTCCTCGTCACGTCCGATCACAGGATCGAGTTTTCCCTGGCGAGCCAGAGCTACCATATCAATTCCAAAGCGTTCCAGGGCCTGGTAGGTGGCCTCCGGATTGTCGCTGGTGATCTTCTCGCCGCCTCGGATCTCCTGTATTGCGGACTCGATGGTCTTTGCTGTGATCGAATTGACGTTCAGAACCTCCTGGGCGTCGCTCTTGACCTGCGCCAGAGACAGCAGGAGGTGGTCCACACTGACGTAGGCGTCACCCAGTTTGTCTGCCTGATTGTTGGCATCCAAGACTACTCGACTGAAGGCCTGGTCCGGCAGGATTTGATCCGTTTTGCCGGTGGGCAGCCGTCCCAGCTCGCTGTCGACCATATCGCGCAAACGCTTTATATCCGTACCAATCTTCTGAAGGATCGCTACGGTGACCCCCTTATCCTCATCAAGAAGCGCATGCAGTAGGTGCAGGGTAGACAGCACCGTATTGCCTCTTGCCATGGCGTGTTGCTGTGCGGAGGCCAGGGCCTCTTGTGCTTTTATGGTGTATTTGTCGTATTTCATGGAAAACCTCCGAAAAGTCTGATCAGTTACTCGAAGCAACAACAAGTTGGATGCCGCGACGGATCAGCATCACGGCAATCGCTCCAAGGAGAAGACTCATGACCTTGGATAATGCCTTGGCTCCGGCGTCGCCGATCAAACGCATGAACAAAGATGCACTGCGAAAGAGCAAACCTACTACTAAAATGTTCAAAACCACGGACACAATCGTCGCCAAAACTCCGTACTGCGACACGCTCACGAGTGACGTAGTAAGCACTGCCGGCCCGGCGATCAGCGGAGTTCCGAGAGGCACTACTCCAAGGTCTTTGCCAGGCAGGCGCCGTTCCTTATCCCCATGGAGGATGTCAATGATCGCCAGGCAGAAAAGGATTGCGCCTCCGGCCATCATAAAGTCCGCCATGGTGATACCCAACAAGCGAAACACTACCTTACCAATCAGGACAAAACCTAATGCAAGAGCAAGGGCCGTGACCGTAGACTGTCGAATTATCCGTTTCTTTTGCTCGCTGTCGAGGTCGGCTGTCAGTGAGGCAAATAGCGGTAGAATACCCACGGCATCAACGGCCACGAACAAGGGTACGAAGGAAGCAACCACATTCTTGACTATCATTGTATCCATTGATTTCCCATCACATCGTAATAAGGCGACGGATCCTTTCCTGCGTTGGCGGGTGGGTCATGAACAGCTTTGTCATGCTATGTCCAGTAAGAGGTTGCACGATAAACATGTTGGCCTGGGCATCCGGGACCCTCAGAGGTATGCGACGGCTGGCGCTGTCCAGTTTTGCCAGGGCATTGGCCAAGCCGCGGCCACTACCCACTAAAGCGGCACCCGAACGATCAGCCTCGAACTCCCGCGAGCGGCTGATAGCCATTTGAATCAGCGCAGCGGCTATAGGGGCGAAGATCAACAGCAGGAGTGAAACAAGAGGATTGCCGCGCCGGTCACGGTCCAGGCCGCCTCCGAACCAGAACGCCATGGTAGCCAGCCATCCGATAGCTCCGGCGACGATAGCTGCTATTGTGCTGATCAGGATGTCACGATGCTTGATATGACTCAATTCGTGGGCGATGACTCCTTCCAGCTCTTCATCGTCAAGCAGATTTCGCAATCCGGCGGTAACGCAAACTGCACTGTGACGCGGACCACGACCCGTTGCAAAGGCATTCGGTGCGCTTGCTGGTGACACATAGACAGCTGGCATGGGCAAGTGCGCCCGCTCGGCCAGGGCCTCCACCAGATCCCACAGAACCGGATCATCGGCGTGGGGTACCGGCCGGGCCCTGACCGTAGCGAGCGCTATCTTGTCGCTGAAAAAAAAGGCAAACAGGTTCATTATACCCCCGATCAAGAGAGCAGGAATGAGGGCCTGTTGACCGCCTATCGCGTAACCAATGGCCAGGCACAATCCCATCAGTCCGGCCATCAGAACCGTTGTCTTGAAATTGTTCCAAAGCATCATCATGTCAAATTCTCCAAACATGCCGGAAAGTCGCGGCATTATGAGCGTTTTACGCAATATGGTAACCAAGGGTTCGATCTCGAAAATCGGTGATTTGTCCGATTTACCTGTCGGGCCAATGGATTGGATGGTGTCGGAAATCACACCGACAATCCTCCCCCTGCATCAACCTCTGTGAATCAAATATGCCACGTACAGACAATAACTACCCAGCATCAGCCATCCTTCCCAGCGGTCGATTATCTTGCGTTTGCCGGTAAACATGGAGACAAACAAAAGCATCGTGGCTGCGATAACCACCCCAATGTCAATGTTGCTGGACTCTTTCAGTGGCAAGGGGCGGGACACGGCGCTGACGCCCAGTATGAAGAAAATATTGAAAATGTTCGAACCGACGACATTGCCTACGGCGATGTCGCAGCTTTTTTTCAAGGCAGCGGTCACAGAGGTGGCCAATTCCGGCAGTGAGGTGCCGACTGCGACTACTGTCAAACCTATAAGAGACTCGCTCACGTTCAAACGTCGGGCAATATGGATCGCACCTGTGACGCAAAGATGTCCGCCAATTGCGAGTGCCCCAATACCAATCAGAATGTAAATACAGGCCCGCCAAATACCGAGGGGGGGACGGGCAAACTCGGCGAACACTGCCGGTGGAGTCTGGCGGGCGATTGCGGCCGAGTAGTAGAGGAAGATGACAAAGAATCCTAGTAGAACAAGCCCGTCACAGCGGGACAGCACAGATCGGTCGACCTGATCCAGCAGATGATCATTGGCCATGACTGCCAAGACCAGGACGGCAAGCAGGCTAAATGGGATTTCCTTCCAGACCGTGCCGGCCCCGACACCAAGGGGACAAATAATCGCGGCCACCCCCAGTATGAGCAGTATGTTGCTGACATTGCTACCCAGAACATTGCCTATCGCCAGTTCAGAACTGCCTCGCAGCCCAGCCAGCACATTCACGAACAGTTCTGGCATAGACGTACCGAATGCGACGACCGTCAAGCCAATCACCAGATCCGAGATGCCAAGTCGTTTGCCTAACGCCGAGCCCCCATCTACCAGCCAGTCGGCTCCCTTGACTAACAGGGCAAATCCACAAATGAGTAGGACGAAGTGCATAATAATCACATCCTCAATTGGAATACGGCCTTTCGTAATTCCTTACGGCCGTTTCTCCCGTGTGTCGTCACTGGCGGTTTGAATGACATTATCTCACTCTGTCTGTGCGACAGCTTGCCCTTCTCACATAGATTAAGGCACCCGACCATACGCTCCTGGGAGCACCTACGGCTCTGTAAAAAGACGAAAATACTGTTTCTTGTACACTTCATCCCTGTTTCTTCTCAGAATCTCGGACACCATCCAGGATACTATACGTATCCGTGGCAATCACTATTTCTTCGTTTGTGGGGATAACGCGTACTTTGACCGGTTTTGATACGACGGAGATCACCGATGCGTTATCGGCATTGTTCTCTTGATCCAGCTCGATACTCAGAAAGCCAAGGCTCTCACAAATGCGCGATCGAATCTCCGGCGACTTTTCACCGACACCCCCCGAAAAAATCAGGGTGTCCAGACCACCTAAGACGGCTGCAAATGCGCCGATCCATTTGCGCGTCTGGTAACAAAAGAACTCCACGGCTTCTGCCGCTCGCCCGTCGCTCACCTGGCACGCTAGCAGCTCTCGCATGTCGGAGCTGATCTCGGAAATACCCAGCAGACCTGACTCATGATTGATCATACGGCTGAAGGCCTGCGGGGTCAGACGTTCTACCTCCATGAGGTACCAGGTGACACCGGGATCCATGTCGCCCGATCGGGTACCCATTGGCAATCCCGCCGTCGGTGTGAACCCCATGCTCGTATCAACACTCTTGCCATCGTATACTGCCGTTAGACTGGAACCGTTGCCCAGGTGCGCGATGATGATTCTACCTTTGCTGGCCTGAATTCCTGCCGTGCGTTCAAGTTCGCGCATCAGAAATGTGCAGGATAGCCCGTGAAAACCATAGCGTTGTATTCCCATCTTGTCGAAACGGCGAGGAATCGGTAATTGTCTTGCAACACGCGACATGGTGTGATGAAAGGCAGTGTCAAAACATACAACTTGATCTACTCGAGGAAATCGCTCGACACAGCACTTGATCAGTTTTATCGCACGAGGGAGATGTTCCGGCGCATACAAAGAGACACGATTCAGATCATCCAACAATGCTGGTGTGACAAGCTGGGATTCACTGTATCGCATACCGTGAACCACGCGGTGCCCGATACCCCCGAGGGCATCAAGATAAGCATGTTCTGTGAGCCAATCGATCAGAAATCCAACAGCATCTGCGGACTCAGCATCAGTGAGTGTGTAGCTGTCCTGCTTTCCCTTTATCGTATCCGTGAAGGTCAAAGTGGTTCCAGATAAACCAACGCGATCTACCTTGCCCCAAAGTCGACGTTGCGGCTCTCCTTCAAAGTCGTAAAGGGCAAACTTGATGCTCGACGAACCCGCGTTGATGGCCAGAATCGAGTTTGACGCAGTCCGAATTCTATCGCTTTTAGATTTCATTTCCTATAGCCTGATCAAACTCGATTAGTAATGTACCTTGCCAATCTTGAGACGCAGGGCTCTCTCGACTCCGCTGGTCAGAACCGCGGCAGCGATCGAGAAAAACTTGCTCTCGGCGGAATCGGCCCTCGAGGTAAGCACAACGGGGGCCTTTGCGCCTATCACCACTCCTGCTACTTTAGCCTGAGCTGCATACACGAACGACTTGACAAGGATGTTGCCTGCCTCGATGTCGGGGACCAACAACACGTCGGCTTGGCCGGCCACGGGACCGCCGATCTGTTTGTGATCTGCGGCCGCGGGCGATAGAGCGTTGTCCAGTGCAAACGGGCCGTCCACAATACACTTGGGATTGTATTGGTTGCGGTCGGCCATCTTGGCCAGGCAGGTAGCGTCCACGGTAGCCTGCATCTTCGGGTTTAGCAACTCGACAGCTGCTAAACACGCAACGCGTGGTGAAGAAATCCCGATGACTTCGCAGAAGTAATCCGCGTTCAAAATAATTTCAGCTTTGGCCTCCAAATCAGGAACGATGTTCATGGACGAGTCTGTGACAATAATCAACCGATCGAAAGCAGGCATTTCACAGGCAAAGACATGGCTCATACGGTAGCCGGTTCGCAGGCCAACGTCCTTATCAAGCACAGCTCGCAGGAAGTCGTCCGTATGGATATGCCCCTTCATGAGGACATCTGCCCGCCCTGTGCTGACCAATTGAGCTGCATAAAGAGCGGCCCTTTCAGGGATGGATTCGGCTACGACATCGTCTTTGCTCAAGGCCAAGTCCGTTTGCTCAGCGTATTCACGAATAACCTTTTCATCACCTACCAAAACAGCGGTGGCTACGCTGGCTTCTTTAGCTGCCTTTACTGCCTCCACCACGGTCACATCTGCGGCCGCTGCTACGGCCACGCGTTTCACCGGATAATCCCTTACCGCTTCGACGATTTCACTCAGTTTTTTCATTTTTTCTTTCTCCCCTTGATTCACCACAAACTTTGCTTCTCGTCGTTGGACTCGGCGTAGCGTGACTCTGGTATATGGAGTGCTTCTCTCGCTTGAACACTGGACCTCGCCCAAACCGATGGCACTGACGATCCTGGAGGTATTCAACGTGCTGCAGCAGGGCCCAGGCCATATTCTGCCAGCGCATCTGGTAACCGCGTTGATGGGCCTGACGCTCCATTGCCAGACGTCGGTTGCGGTTAAAAACTAGAATATCCAGAGCTTGGGCTATTTGTTCGATCGAAGGCTCGCCCGGATCGACCAAGATTCCGCGGGCATGACGGCCGACCATAAGACCTTTCGTGCATCTTTTGTTTGAATGGATAAGTTCCAGGGCATAACGAAACTTGGTCGTGACTGCCACGCGCCCCGAGCCCAGGGTATCAGCCAGGATCCCGCTGGAGATCTGCTGCTGGTTGAGATAGGGCAACAGCATTACATTGGTGGCCCCGTAGATTTTTAGGAGTGTCACCTCATCCAGGAAGGTATCAAGGAAGATTACATCGCAGGTGTCAAAGTCCACGCCCATCAGTGAGTCCACCTTGCAGAAATGCAGGCCTGATTCGTCCAAGGCCTGCTGAAGTTGGTTTTGGAACTCCTGATAGGGCTGCCCCCCCTCTGTCTTGATGAATTCGGGATGGCACTGGCCCGCAATCACGTAGACCATATTCCGCCGCTGCTCAGTTGTGCAGGATTCTTCCAGGAAGCGACCGTAGGCGAGAATGCCGTACTGCACACCCTTGTCTGAAGAGAGCATGCCCAGGGTCGTGACCAAGAAGCGACCAGCCAGTCCGAAGGACTCTTTGATGGCCAAGCGGTCATACTCAGAACGGTGTTGCATGCGCACACCGTGGTCAATGTGTTTCAGCTTGCTGTGGTCGATATGATACGGTTCACGTTCCAAAATCTGTATGGCACTCTCGGTGGTTACAATCAAGCCGTGGCTGTAGCGGGCGAGGTCCTGGATGACGGCCGCCTGGTGTGTGTCTGGGTAGTCCAGCACGGTGTGCAGGTAGACGAGGATCAGAATGCCATCCTCCGTCAAACCACGCGCCATTTGCACATAGTGGGTGCCCTCGCCGTCATGGCCGTCATTGTCCGGGTCCAGACCGTATTCGTGTTGCAGGAGGACAACCGTAGCTTCCTGGCGTTCGCGTGCCCAGGCTCGAATGTCTTTGATGCAATCTAGCCAGGACTGAGGATGGTACTGGTCGATCACCAGATCGACTGGACTCTGGTATGGCAGGTTCTCCTTGTCCAGGGCGGAGACTCGGATGCTACCCACTTCGCCAGTAAAGTGGCCCAAGGCTGTGGCGAGGTCCCGGGAGAAGGTGGCCAAACCGCAGCGACGGGGTGGGTAAGTGCTTACAATACGGATGTGTTTCATAGTTTGGTTCTCAGTTTCTTGTTATTTATTATCAGTTTTCAGGTCATAGTTGCAATTCTTTCCACTGACGCCCCCAGTGCCTGGAACCTATGGCCAAATACCTAGGACTTGTCTCTTTCACTCAGTCGTCGTTTTCCGGGAAAGTTACAGTTTGCTCTTCCAGGTTGTCCAACACATCCTGGAGTTTAACCGTGGCCAAACAAACACAGGTGTCTGCAGCCCCGTAGTACATCCACAATTCGTCATCGCGTAACAGCAGACCCGTGGGAAAGACCACGTTGGGGATCAGGCCGGTGGTTTCGTAGAGTTCGGTGGCCTTGAAGATGGCCTTGGGACTACGGGCAATAAGTTTATACGGTTTGTCCGTGTCGAGCAGGGTAGCCCCGAACCGGTACACCAACTGTCCCGCATACCCCTTGACTCCATGGTAGATCAAGAGCCATCCGTGTTTGGTCAATACCGGCGGCGGGCCAGCGCCGACCTTCAGGCCATCCCAGGCCGCACCCGAACCCTCTGCCAGGACACAGCGTGGATTGCCCCAGTGGACCAGGTCGGGCGAGTACGCGATCCAGATGTTCTCCACCCCGCCGGCATCCGGCCGGTGCAGCATAGCCCATTTTCCCTTAAACTTATGAGGAAACAGGCAGGCATCTTTATTGCTGGGTGACATCACCAGTTGCAGACGTTCAACTTTCTTAAAATCTCGCGTCTTGGCCAGGGCAACGGCCGCCCCAAAAGAGGAATAGGCCGTATAGGTGATGTAGTATAGACCCTCATCTTCCAGATAGATGATACGGGCATCCTCGCAGCCCCACTTTTCGTAGCGGTACTTGGATTGCCCGTGCTTGAGCAGAGGTTTCTTGTCGATCTTCCAATCCGTGACAACGTTTCGACTCCGGGCCACGTAGATGTCAGAATAACCGCTGGTGTCTTCCACACGCAGCAGCAACACGATGTCATCGTTGTGTACCGCAGCCCCGGGATTCAACACAGCCTCGGCACTGAAGGGCATGTCGCGTGGGGTCAGGATGGGATTGGCATCATCACGTTGGAAGAGTGGTTTCACAATGAATCTCCCTTCGTTTCGGGTTCACATGCGTTTGACTGTTTGCGTACAGCATCAAAAAAAGGTGTCTGCTGTTGTTCAACACAGGCGGCTGCATATAGGTACATGGCCGCTGACCAGGTCTGCCAGTCCTCGCCCTGAGCTGTGCCGTCCTGGGCGCGATGCCATTCGTTGAAACCAAAGGGGACATCCGCCACCCGGGCTTGACGCACAAGATCTGTCAGGATCAACAGTTTCTTTCTGGCCAATCGTTGTCGCCCCGAAGCCACTAGGGCGGCAATATAGAAACCACAGATGAATGGCCAGATACCGCCGTTATGGTATTCACCGGGCTGGTTGTATTTTTCGCAACGATCGTTCCAGTCCGGGTCTTCAGGGCGAACATACGGGAAAAAATTTGGGGGTAGGTCTACGGCCAGGTCTTCGTTTCGGTGCAGGGCCTGGCACTCTCTTTCGATCCACTGGATCATCTCGCGGGCCCGGGACGGCGCCGCTATACCGCTCAAGATAGCCAGGCTGTTGCCCAGCAGATCGAAACGTTCGCTACGCAGGACCTTGTAGGACCAGAGGGCGTAGTAGGGCTTATGGCGCAGTTTCAGGCCTTCGTGGACATGGCGGTGTTGTCGCTCGGCCGTAATGGCGAAACGGCCCATGGCTGTACAGATCTGATCGGCGCGGTCGTGGATGCCCAGCAGACGTAGAAAGGTGTACGTAATTGTGTTGACAAACAGACCGTAACCCAGAACCCACTGCTCGTCGCGCCAATCGCTGGTGGGCTGTTGGGCGACCAGGACTCGGTTGGTTGGGCTCTGATAGGTCATCCAGGTCAAGGCCTTGTTCGCGGCATCTGCTAGGAAATCGGATTCACTGGTAGCCTGACGATATAGGCCGACGCTCATGAGAAACAGCGGCGTGGTATCACTGGCGCCACGGTCCTCAGGATCTTGGACCAATGAGGGGATGTGACCACATGGACTCTGGTTCTGTGCCAACTTCGACAAGACTCTTTTCAATGCTTTCATCAAATTGGGATGACCGGAGACGAGAAAACCTAGGGAGGCAATCATAAGGTCCCGGGTATATGGCTCAGGATAGCCCCAACCTGCCGTGCGCGGAAGTCCCTGGTAGGGGCCATGCACATTGTGCAGCAATACCTCCAGCGCTGCTTTCTGGGCCTCCTGTATCTCTTTGTCTAGCGCACTGCCCATCTAATCGATCCCCAGTTTTTCGGATATCAGCTTGACAAAGCGTTTGGCCACCACACGGTAGTCAAAGAGCTCCACAACCCGCTCGCGGCCGGCCTGGCCCATCTTGTCTCGTAACGCCTTGTCCTGCATGAGATCAATCAGGTAATTGGCGATGTCATGCACGCTAGCCCGATAATCCACAATGCGTGGGCGTTTGAAAACGTGTTTGTGGCCACTTTCGTAGCCGGATTCATCCCCCAGCGTGGCCTCACGCAGACGAATCTCCTGTGCCACATCCGCTAGCAAGGCTGTCTTGCCGTGTACCATGGTGTCCAAAGGGCCCATCGCCTTGATACTGATCACCGGCTTACTGCAGGCATTGGCCTCCACTTGGATCATGCCGAAACCCTCCAGTCGTGACGGTGCAGCATAGATGTCGCAAGCGGCCAGGAGGTATGGCATGAAGTTGCGCGAGGTTCGGCTAGTTGTGTATACGACGTTCTTTTCAATGCCAAGACTGGTGGCCAGTTGCAGGTCGGCCAGATTCTGAAGATCCGTGCGCCCCTGGGGCCAGACTTTGCAGACATATTTCCAATCGGGAGCTTTTTGATCGTTGATGGCCAGCGCTTGCATGACCTCCTGAGCACCCTTGGAAGCAGCATCTCCGCCGGCTGTGAGAATCATGATTTGATCGTTCGCCACACCCAGTGCTTCACGGACAGTCCGTACTTTGGGATCGCTGGTGTCACGGGGACAAAAGGCATCAGTATCGCAGCCAACGGGCAATACCTCAATGTTCTTGCCAGAGAGGCCGTCTCGTACATAGACCTTTTTCGCCCAGTTACTGGTCACCAGGATCAGCGGCAGCGCGTCCAGGATCTCACAGTAGTTAGCGACATAACCGTTGGCTACCAGCCAAGGCACGGGTATTGCGCCGTAGCGCTGTGGATGGAGTACCAGATGCGGTGCGTGGCCCCAATATCCGACTCCCAACACGATATCGGGCTCCAACCAGCGGTAGTACCACTCCTTTTCCTGCGCCCCCTCGAAGTTGACGGCATGGGCGTCTATCCCCATCTCCTTGAGACCTCGATAGAGCAGATCGCCTTGGGTAGCAAGACCGCCGGGTGAGGGGGGATAATCGTATTGCACTAAGACCTTCATGATTTTACACTCCTAAATAGTATTCTGTACTTGCCGGGCACCGAACCGCCAGAAGGCCTCCTGTTTCGGCGTGGTCCGGGCTTCCCAACTGTCCGGGGCAAATTTGTAGATGTCGGTTATGACCTCATATTTCTTCTGCCAGATCTTATCGTCTAGATGGATGTAGATTTCCGCTTGGCTGTCGGGTTGGGGCAGGTATCGGCCGCCAGAATCATCATAGGCAAAATGCAGGATCTGTGGGGCGCGCAGGCTCCCGTTCCGGTGCAGGGCCATGACTGCACGTGATACCTCCTCATGACGGACGTGACGGGTATACTCCCCCTGGCGTCCATGTGTAAGGACCAGATCGAAGCGATCTGAAGGCATCAGTTGCCCAAGAGTATCCTCGACCATTTGTGCCGGCAAAGGCACTTGCTCCGGCCCGTCGTCCAGATCCGCCATGATGCCGCGCGCACCATAGATTTCACAGGCCTTGGCGAACCTTGGCGCCCGGTCCGGATCACTTTTTCGGCATACAGTCAGAATCGTCCATCGAACCTCAGGATGCATCAAAACCACCCCGCCGGTCCAGAGAGTCTCGTCGTCAGGATGGGCCACAATGATTACGGCGTGGCTCCCGGATTTAATATTCAATTTTGCAGCGGTGCTGGTCATGACATCCGTAATCCTCAAGCCAGGCATATCCCTCTTTCTTCTCAAGGATCCCCTATGAGTGCGCTGGTCGTGACTAGCTCAGTCGCAATATAGGCCCCGTTCACCTTCCCTGCTTCTTCTGTCGTTACCATATTGATGCATCCTGTTGATAGCTATGTGAAAACACTCTGCAACAAGACATCATCATAGCTGTCAAATGTTTTTCGGGAATAGGACAAGCACCTCATCTTCTTGTCCGGCGGAAGCGATGTCCCTTGTAGGACAATTCCCCGACCCCCCATCCTTGATTCAACGACGATGTCATGACTCTAGCAGTATTGGTGGAAATACCTCCACAATTTAGACTGTACACATGATTGGCAAATGAGTAGACTTGAATTGAAAAATCGACCATTGTTCTCTCCTGTGGAGCAGGCCCAGTGCTAGGTTGATGAGATGGTAAAGCTTGTGAAAGAGATCTTCAATGTCAGTGACTGTCAATCGAAGAGCCGTACAGTTTAATCCTGATCCCAAGCGAGTTATCACCCGTTTCTATGCTCCCGGAGATGACAACA
>Ga0180431_10002812_pt1 | contig 22917 bp, 12 predicted proteins | sample SS_ome_11_FD_132459 | JGI IMG/M metagenome (GOLD analysis project Ga0180431, IMG submission 132459) | Hypersaline lake sediment archaeal communities from the Salton Sea, California, USA - SS_1_MS_1 metaG | ecosystem: Environmental > Aquatic > Non-marine Saline and Alkaline > Hypersaline >...
ACCGTCCGTTATCGAATTGTTGCTCCGGCGTGAAAATGCTGGCCTGCTTCTCGGAGTAAAATACCCGATACGTTTGGCCGTTAAAGCCATACTTAGCCGAGTGTCTTTGAGATTTTATTTCGCCGGAAGCGGCATCCGTCACATGCTGCTCCAGGCTTATAAGGTATCGGCCTTCTGTGTCGATGTGATAGTCCAGTTTATTCAAAATCTTTTCATCCGGAATCTCAATGAATTCCATCTGCTCGGGCGGCTTGCCGGGATCATGGCTGATCTGTACATGGGCCTGGTACCAATTCGCCTTGAATCGCAGATTTCTGAACATTCCCCACTGTTTGTCAAAAGACTCTTGAATCTGCCCGAGCTTGCTTCGAACGTCCGGTCCTGAGCCGTACACTATCGTCGTTTGATTCCGGACCTGAGCGAAGCCCATCATACAAATCATCGCCAAACCGACGTGTTTACTTACGATCCAATCCTTGCCCATGGTCAATCCCCATAACAGTGTTCCCCCGTCGATCCATTTGAATTTCTCGTTCAGGCCAAAGCATCACCTAATAGTAAGACGCTAATGACAAAAAAATGTTACAATGCTATTGGGTTTCTTCACAGCTTTTTCCATATCAATCTTAAATAGGACGCATGAGCCGGACAAACATGATTCACGATATTCGGTTAGAATAATTGCAGAGGATATCGAACCGTGATATAAGAGCATCAAGAAAGAGGACGCATTGAATGAAAGAGGACGATATGACGCGTGAGAAGTTGTTTACAACCCTTTGTTTGAGTCTGTTTCTCTCTTTGTCGGTGATATGCCAAGCCGTCGAGCGCGGCTCGAAATGGACGGTCTATCTGGCCCAGGACAAGCATCTTGACTACAACTGGTGCGGTTCGACGACCGAAGTCGAGTTGCGGATGGCGGCTCTTTTGGACTATTTCTTGGATGCCGCCCAGCAAAATAAGGTTCGTTGGAACATCGAGAGCACACTCTGGGACGAGGTTTATCACCGTCACCGCGGCCAAACCGGCAGGGCGCGTTTGCACGCGGCCATTCACAACGGCCGGATCGGCTATGCGGGCAATTATGCCGTCTTGCTCTGGGGCATCATGGATACGGAAACGGCGATCCGGGCCTGTTACGGGGCCGTTCCGATTGAGACATCCACAGGTATCCCGGCCAGAACGGCCCTGGTCATGGAGAATCCAGCCATGACCTGGGGCGTCGCCAACATCTTATCCGATTGCGGCTTCGACTTCCTGGGCAGGGGGATCTATCGACTTCGGGCGGAGAGTTATCACCACCGTCGTGATCCTTATCCGCTATTCTGGTGGGACGCCCCGAACGGTAAACGTTTGCTCGTTCACTGGCCTCCCTATAAAGATACAAAAAGCTGGGGAGGTTATGCCGAGGCCTATTGTCTGTCGGCTATGGCGGGGGAAAAATGGGACGCCTTTCATGTGAAATCCGTCGGCGAGAGAAACAGCCCGGAAGTCTTCGAGAAAAGAAAGGCGTTCATCCGGCAAACCATTGAGCGTTACGAAGGCTACGGCGACAGCTACCCGATCTCCAGCATTTTATTGCTGGGGACAGGATGGGACAACTGGACGCAAACCGAAGATATCTCCGCATTTATCCGGAAGTTCAATGCGGACTCCGACGGGACCGTTCGCATCGTGGATGCACGGTATGAGGACTTTTTCGTCGCCGCCGAACGAGAAATTCGACAGAAGAACCTGACGCTTCCAAGCTTGAAAGGTTCGTTCGGCATGTGCTGGGAGGAATGGGCGGCCCATTTAGCCGGGCCGACCGCGGAATTCCGCAAAGCCCAACGGCTGCTCCGCATGGCCGAAGCCTCACTGGCACTCAAGACGATGGCCGGAGAAAGCGATGATAAGAATCTCCAACTTCTTCGGCACGGCTTAACGGAGTTGCTGAAGTTTGCCGAGCACGATTTCGGCGGAACGGATCGCCGACGAGCGGCCATGTCGGCCGGCGCACGCATGAGCGCGGTGACACAAGCGATGGACATCGCCCGATCTTTGGGACCGGAATCTAACGTGTTGCTATCGGTGGCTTCAAATGATTTCCAAGAGGAAGAAACAACCTTTTCATGGCGTGGCGGCCGCGTCGTTTTTGATCCCAATCGCTGCGGGGTTACATTGATTATGGATGCCGAGGAACATGAATGGATCTCCAGCAACGGTGGGGCGGCATTGGGCGAATTCGTTCACACACGATATCGAAGCCGGGCCAAACCGGAATCGGTTTTACCGAAAAGAATCGAATCGTCCTCAAAGTTGGCCCTTCGGAATCTTATCTGTAAAAGGGCAAAGCACGGCGTAGAAATTCTCGCCGATTACGATCGCTCCGGCTTTCGTGTCGAGAGCAGATGGCTTTTTCACGCTGCGAATCCCTGGATCGATATCGCATATCGCCTTCGCGATGGATGGACGGATGCGCCGCAGTCCGTGGAGTTCTGTTTTCCGTTTACCCTTGAGAATCCCCGATACCGATACGATGCGCCGGGCGCGGTTCTCGTTGCCGGCCCCAAAAATAAAGGCGGCGACGATCTACCGGGAGCGAATCCGGAACTTTTTGCCGGCGTGACCTTCGCCGCGGCCAGCGGCGGTGATCGCACCGTACTGCTTGTGACACCAGACACGTTTCTATTGCGATTCGGCTCGAAGGTCCCCGGCCTGCCTACACAAATCACGTCGATGCCTATGATGAATCTGACCGGCAACGACCACCAATTCGGGCAGGGGGGGCGGCGCGAGTGGACATTTAGCTACCGGGTTGTCCTTCTCAACGAGGATTTCGATCCGGTGCGGGCCGTTCAGGAGGCGCAACAATTTGTCATCCCTCCATTCTTACAAGCGCCGGAACAAATCCCCGCATTATCCGGCTTGAAAGCTCTCGATATCGAATTTTCGGGCGGACCGCTCTTGGCTTTCAAAACCGCCGAAGACAATCAACGCCTGATTTTACGGTTTTGGAACGTTCAGGACCGTGTAGCCTACGGCTCGCTGAAGTTATGTCCGGGCTGGACGCGGGCTGAGACATGTGATGCACTCGAGCGTTCCATCAAACCGCTCAATGTTCGTGAGGGCCGGATTCAGTTCGAAGCAGAGCCCCGGGCTATATTGACTGTAGCCCTCTTGAAAAAATCCTGAGCCGGTCGGGTTTCGTACCAAACGGCTATCCACCTTCATCCGGCGGCGCGAGACGTTTAAGCTCCTCGAACCAGTTCAGCGTAATATGAATTCCCAGCGGCGCGGATTCCTCCGGCTCCCGGATCATTAAAAAACGCCCATCGGAGGCGACGTCAAAATCCCGGCGGTTCACACGAGACAGATACGTTCCCTCGAACAAGACCTCACATTTGATGACCCTAAATGCCGGCTCCATCTCAACGGCGGCGGACATCATTTTGTCTTTACTGCGAAAGAACAACTCTTTGCCATCCTGCGCCCAGACCGGTTGGAAACCGCCCTCGGTCGAAACCATCGTCTTCGGACCGGGCCCCGGATACGGCTCGACATACACCTCCCACCGGCCGGTCTCGTCTGAAGCATAGGCAATCCACCGCCCATCCGGAGACCAGATGCCATGTCTTTGATTATGATTCCTTTGGATGAACGGCTGAGATTGAATCTTTTGGTTCTGCTCGTCTAAAAAAAGAACATAAATATCGTCGTCCCACATGGGATGCTCCGGATCGGACCAGGAAACGAGCACTTTCGAGCCATCCGGGGAGCAGGCGATCGGGGCCCCCGGCGGATCTTCTAACGTTGCACACAATACCGGTTCACCGCTACTCGATACACGTTGCTTAAAGAGTTGAGGTCTCCTGGCCTGATAGGAACCAAACAGTAGTGATTCGCCGTCCGGCGACCAGATCGGCAGACCGCTGTATCCTCCGGAAGTCAATGGATTGAGAGTGTGTCGTGTCAGATCGTAAATCCAAATATCGCTGTTGAGCCCATCCTGGATAGTAAAAGCAATCCAGTTTTCATTGGGAGAGATTCTCGCATCTCCATAATTTCGAGGCATGGCCATCGGTAGAACCTCAAACTGCCCCTGCCGATCGACCCAAACGGGTCTTAACTCTGCACTGTGCGTCACGGCCGGAATAAAAGCAAAGGATCCATCGTTGGATATGGCACATTGCGCCGATCCGCTCCCCGGCGTCATGATATCCTGGGCAACCGGAACGGCAGAGCGGATCACTTTGAGCTGTTCCAAATCGAACGGTACGGCATACAGGGTTTTATTATCCACATACACAATATGCCCCGTGGGGACATAACGCGCGCACGTTCCACCTTTCATGAGTACACGCCGCATGCCTGTCTGGAGTGAGCAAAGCTCGAACTGATTCTCCACACCGTTACAATAGCGGGTGAAGAGAATCCATTGATTACCCGGTAATATCTGCGGCCACGTATGCCCCCACTCACCCTCGCCCAGGACGGTGAGTTGCTGCATCTGCTCTCCGGAGGCAGAAATACGCCAGAGCCCGCCTCCTGAAATTGTGCCCGCGGCAGGCGCAAAAATAATCGTGTCATCCGTACCCCAACTCCCACCGCGAAAATGTACGGCATCCGTCAGGACAAGGGGGTCTCCGCCCTTGAAAGAAACCTTCTTGAGCTTTCTTTGAAAATGATCGGTATATCCGATCCACTCGCCATCGGGCGAAAAGAACGGGCTGATCGCACCTTCCGTGCCCGGCAGCGCCCGTGCTTTGAATTGATTGAGCTCTCGCACATAGATATTGCGCCGTCCATCCGTTCCTTCTTCGACGTACGCCAGGCGTTGTCCATCGGGCGACAGGGCCAGCGCGCAGTGCCATAAGGCCTCGAATTCGAAACTCGTCTCCGGATAGATGACAAAGCGTTTAACCGGTTGGATTGTCGGCTCGTTCGTTTGCCGTTGGCTCAAGATGGCCACGGCGCCGAGACCGATACCGAGAAAAAGACAAACCGCTCCCAATACGAGACGTTTCTTCCAATGACTCGAGCGCACGTATTCCAATGAAGCCGTGGTGGTCGGCGGCGCCACCGACGGCAGATCTAACGTTTCACGGATCTCAATTGCGGCATCTGCAATATCGTGGAGCCGCCGGTTCGGATCTTTCTCCAGGCATCGGCGCAGGAGCACGCGGATATTGTTGGGTGTCTCGGCCGGCAATTTCTGCCAGTTCGGCTCCGCCCGCAGGATGCCGGCCAGCGTATCGGAACTCGTCTCGCCTTCGAAAGCCGGCAAACCCGTCAGCATCTCATAGAGGACGCAGCCGAACGACCAGATATCGCTGTGGTGGTCGACGGCTTTGCCGCGCGTCTGCTCGGGACTCATAAACGCAGGGGTTCCGATGATCCGCCCGGGCCGGGTAAGCGTGCTTGCCTCGCCGGATACGTCGGCTTCGATCGGCTTGGCGATACCGAAATCCAGCACCTTGACTTTATCGTCCGGCGTAATCTTGATGTTGCCCGGCTTTAGATCGCGGTGGATGATACCTTTGCTATGCGCGCCGGAGACTGCCTCGGCGATTTGAAGGCCGATCGGCAAGGCCTCGTCCAAAGGTAGCCTGCCGCGAATGATCCGTTCGGCCAGGGTCTCACCGGCAACGTATTCGAGAACCAAATATCCGATACCATCGGAGACACCAAGTTCCTCATAAATTGCCGCGATGTTCGGATGATTCAATGAGGCCAGGAGTCTGGCCTCCCGTTCCAGCCGTGACCGAATCGACTCGTCGCCCATCACCTCCGGCGAAAGGCACTTGATCGCCACGGAACGGTCGAGTTTGGTATCACAGGCAAGATAGACCACCCCCATGCCGCCTCGCCCAAGCTCGCTCTCGATCCGGAATCGGCCGATCAGATTACCCGGCTCCGGCATCGAGCCCTTAGAACTCGACGCCGAAGGCACGTCTTCCCCGCTCCTCCGGTCTTGATCGCGTTTGTCGAGATTGCTCATCGGCGCTCATTTTATGAAGGTTACTTGACGCCCTTGACACTCATTCGCAGCGAATAGAGTGAGGTTTGGGCCGTAATAAAGAGCGTGTGCCGGTCCTGACCGCCGAAGGTAACGTTTGCCGTCCAGCCGGCGTCGACCGGGATATGCTCGATCTTCTCGCCCGCCGCATTAAAGACGGTCACGCCCCGTCCCGTTAAATAGACATTGCCCTCATTGTCAATCGTCATTCCGTCCGAGCCCATCGAGCAGAAGAGCGTCTTGTTGGATAGCGTCGCGTCCGGATTGATGTCGTATACATACGTCTTCCTATCACCGAGGTCGGCGACGTAAAGCTTTTTGCCGTCCGGCGTACCGATGATCCCGTTGGGCGTGACGAGATCCTGCGTCACTCGGATCAACTCTTTGTAGCCGGGCTTGAGATAGTAAACATGCTTGCCGTCCTGCTGCATGGCCGGATCGCGGGTCCAGTAGGATCGCTTATAGAGGGGGTCGGTGAAGTAAACGCCGCCTTTGGGATCTTCCCACAGGTCGTTCGGGCCGTTGAGTTTTTTGCCCTTGTAATTCTTGACCAGTACGGTTGCCTTGCCGTTCAGATCAATCGACCAGAGCTCATTATCCATATCGGCACAGGCCAGCAAATTTCCCTTTTTATTGAAGTATAGACCGTTGGCCCGGCCCGGCCTCTCGTGCCACGTCGAAAGCCTGCCGTCCACCGACCACTTGTGAATCCGGTTATTCGGTTGATCGGTAAAAAAGACGTTCCCCTCGGCGTCCACGGCGGGGCCTTCCGTGAACTTGAAGCCGTCGGCGAGTTTTTCCACCTTCGCCCCTGGCGCGATGAGATTGGATGCTTTCACCGTCACAAGCTCGATACCCTCGGCGGCGCCCAAATTGCGGGAGTACTTCTTCTCTCGTGGATTGTTCCAATGCTCGTGCACGCCGAGACTGGCGAGGCGTTTCACATTGCCGGGATGGTCCGGGTCGTAGAATGTTTTCGACTCCGGACTGTCCGCGCAAGCGGCTTCATGGAGATAGTCATCGGCGCCGGACCGGCGCGATGGATTCTCATATTCGGCATACAGAAAATCGAAACCGACCGAATCAATCGCCACGGGATCCTGTGAAGCCAGCAAGCTGGATGTCCAGTCTCCGTTGAAGGGAGCCGATCTCCATCGTCGCGGGCCTTTGTTCATATCCACCGGGTGAATTCCACAATACAGGCTATCGATCAGGAACAGCATCGTCTTGCCGCCGATATGCGAATGGCCCATCAGATCCACATGGTTCCGATAGATTCCCACGTCCCTGGAAAACGCCGCCTTGTGCATGTCGTAATAGCCCTTCTGCACCGGCCAGCGGACCAGCGAGCCGTAATGGTTCTTCGCACAGAGCGTGACGCCGGAGCCGGTATGGCCTTTGAGGTTTGCCAGATTGATCAGGTATTCCGCTTCGGCAAAGGATACCGGGACATAATCCTGTTTGCATCCCGTTGGATTGCAACTCCAGTAGAGAGGAACTGAAGATTCCGTCATTTTGACCCGGCCGAACTTACCCGTTCGGTCCAGACACCGCACGCCCGGAAATTCCTTCTTGATGATATCAAAATATTCGTTGGCGAAATAGGCCAGGCTGTCACAGATGGCGATATCCGTTTGTTTAACGCCGGCCTCATTCACGAGCTGCCGCAACAAAGCGATAAGCATCTGCGGCGACGTATTCATGTAATCCCTTTTGGTTTCGAGATTGTAGTTCTCCGGATTCACACCGCCGTGCGTGAAGATAAACCCGACAAAATTGACCTTAATGACGATCTTCTCGCCGGCCTTATAACCGACGTTGCCCCTGTCTCGGTTCCTGTTGTGGTATTTGAACAGCGCCTCCCACGCCCCGGCGTCATTGGCGGCGCCGGTCAGCTCGCGGACGGCGCGGGACATCATCGCGTGCACCCGCCCGACGTCCGTATGCTCGGCCTGCCAGGGATGCCCATCACCGGGTCCGTCCCAATCCGTGGCCTCCGGGTCGTGTGCCCAAACCACCCGGCCGGGATAAATGCCCCTGGCAATGCCCATGGGCCGATTCGCCGGCTGCGGTTCGGCCAGCGCGGATTTCTCATCCGTTAGGCTGACGGCTATCCATAAAGCACTCACACTGAGGACGACACACAACACGCCCAGCATATATCGCCGGCGTGTAAAGCTGAGTTTTGCTTTTCTAAAGGCCACCACCGAGGCGATAGAGCCCATCAGCCAGATCACAAATCCTGACGCCAATGGAAACGCCATCCGCTGGCATGGATAGAACGCGCGCGACGGCTTCGGAATCACACGAATCAGAAACCATACCAACGATGCAAGACCCGCGAGCGGAAAGAGAAATTTCAGCCAACCCCATTTCCAATCGCGCTTGTGTGAATTAACGTGTGTCGGACAGGAATGGGTGTCTTTTGGTTTTGAGAACCGCATCTTTACCTCCAGAATAATTCGACAGACTTTGTACAGTAAATTTCTATTCAGATTGTACTTACCCCCGCTAAAAGCGCCAAGTGCAAATCCTTGATCGTACGTGTGTTGGCCAGGCTAAGTCGTCCTCGAAGATCCGGAATTCAAACACATGATTCGCCTGCCTAATCCAACTCGTCGGCCGCTCTCGATCTCTTTTTCTTTCCCATGAGGCGATCCAGGTGTTTGGACAGTCTTCCAAGGCAAAGGAGAACAAAGAGGGCAATCGCCGCGGCGATGATTGCAAGCTGGTAAAAGCGCGCGCCGCAGGCCATTCCGATACTGGCCACGAGCCAGATCGTCGCCGCAGTCGTCAGGCCATGCACGCCGCCGCGATCCTGGATGATGGCGCCGGCTCCCAGAAAACCCACACCGGTAACGATCTGAGCGGCTATCCGTGTCGTCGAATCCTTCGCGCCGGCCGCCATTTCTGCGGAGATGATGGTAAACAACGCCGCCCCAAGGCATATCAGCAGATTCGTCCGAAGCCCGGCCGCCTTGCCGCTAAGCTCCCGCTCCAATCCGATGCACGCTCCAAGAAAGGTCGCTAAGAGGATACTGATTAAGTCATCCGGCCACACCATGGCTCTACCTCTCGATGAGCGTCTCATCGACCTTCATGCCGAAGTGCCTGCCGGCTTTTTCGATACGCCCCAGAACCTGATCGCCCGGCTTGAGTGTTGTGACCGAAACGGCCTGACCGTCCGGCCTGACCAATCGGATGGTCTCGGCGTTCTGCAGGACCAGACTAATCGGCTGACCTTCGGCCTCGGCCTCGATGAGCATCATGGGCCGCTTTTCGATCTTGTTCCGGCCCAAATAAGCGATTTGACTCTTGCCGTGAAAATTCACCAGCATGACCTCATCCCCGGCTTTAAGGTCGGCCAGGTATTTCGTCTTACCGCCCGGCGTCAACGTATAAGCGTGGACCGCCCCGGCGTTTACTCGGAACGGCCGGGATGCCACGTAGGGATTGTCAATGGATTCGGAATGGATGAGAAAAAAGCCCGAAGCCGTATTGCCGACGAGCATCCCTTCGCCTAACGTCATCTGCGTGCATGTATCTATACAGGCCCGGTCGCCCATGCCTAATTGCCTGGCGGAAGTGACTGTCGCGGTCACAAGGTCGATCTTTTCACTCACGCCCTGGATAATGTCGGCACATCGCTTAATCTCGTTCACATCGTCGGTTTTAAGCACGACGCCATCAACGCCTTTTTCCAGGATTTCAACCATGAGTTTGGCCTGCTCGCTATTACTCACCTGGACCATGATATTCTTACCCCGCCGGGCGAGCAGATTCTCAATGGGGATGATCGTCCAATCGAGCATTCGAAGAACAACGATCCGCTCTGCAGGCACAGCCGCGGCCTTGTCTTCGTCTTCTTTGCCGGCTATGTCTATAAATTCCACATCTATACCCGGTTTGAGGTCGCCCTGAGCCTCGACCGTTTTGATTTTACCGAACTGCCGGACCGTATCGCTTTGCCCATCCGGCAATACGACCGCCTCCGCGCCGCTTTCCAGGGCCGCGATAGCGATCTCTTTGTTGTATGGAACTACATCGATCCAAAGTTTTTTCATTGCTTTCACCTTATCTTTGATCTATAAACTGCCTTGCCTTCAAAACTTATCACAAACACGAGAAGGAGAACCAATCCAAATCCTCTTTAAAGATTTAATGCTTTTCGGCGCCTACGTCAACACTTTTCGGCACGTCGGAACGAGTTTTGACAATAGGTGAATCGCGTGAGATAATGTACCTTTCGAGAAGAGTATATTCCACATCCCTGGAAAAAAGAGCATAGCATCCCCAATACGAGAGATCCCAGGATATTCGCTGCGATGGCTGCAAGTCGGGCAACGCTCTATTCAACTGCGATGCTGAGAAATGTGCCATTGGCAGAAACCTATTTAGCTTCGTAGGTTACCCATGCTTCTTATGTTTCGATAAAGAGGTGTTGTTAAGTTTGCTATCTTAAATAGGTAAGTCGAAGCTATGCGAACAAAACTGCAGAGTCAACAAGATTTGAGCGGTATGAATGAGGACGCTGACGTTCCTTATTTAAGCTATTTTCCTCTCCTTCCGATATTAGTGACATTTCAACGCACTTTTTTTGGATTCTTATCGGATTTTTCTGTGCTGAAACACCCTTTTTTGTCGATGTACCGATAAAGGCATGTCTAAAATTGAGGCTAAGGAGCTGCCGGATTTTCGCTCCGTATTTGAGCCGGGAAGTGTTATGGAATGGAGTCCAGGAACATATCGTATTTCGGAGAAAACAGGATGACCGCAACCATGAAAAGTCTAATCAGAAGGGGGAACATGAAAGGTGTTGTCGCCCACTTGATGTTGGGATTATTCACGACCTTATTTATTTCTTTCTTTTTGGTCGGTATCTATTTCTTCGAGGAGCCCACGCACAAATTAGTTTCCGGCATCGGCGTGCTCCTGGCCTGCGAGACATTAGTGATCATCACCAAGCGGATTCAGCGCGTCTGGAAAAAGATGAAGCCGTTGGGTTACTATTTCTTTCCCACAACGGTTCTTTTTTGGCTATTGGATCAAAGAAACCATCGATTGAAAGCAGAAGCGAAAATCACGGAATTGCGAGAACTTATCGCTTCCTGGCCGGACGTGAGCCTCGGTATTACCACGGGGATGATCGACGTCAATCAACAAGAGAGGGTTCTTACCATCATGCTCAATGAGATGGGGTCCATGAAGGACTCCCGTCTCTCGACCGTGACGGATCGTATCCGGCAATATCTGCCCGAAATCTTGACGTCGGTCAAACAGTGTGAAAACTACCCGTTATTCGGGCAGGTTATGATGCGTTTGTCCTCCTTTGGACCGGCCAGGTATCGACAAACCTACAAGAGTTTCCTGGGTTTATTGTCGGATACGTTTAATCCGTGGCGACCGGAAAGTTTCGACCGGCATTTCCAGAAGTATATGAAAGGTCCGCTTCAAAATGCCCTCGATCATGCGGATCAAGGCGATGCCGGCCACATTCAAAACATCATCGCCAGGATCATGGCCGATGAAGAGGACAAACATGAGATTCCCAACAGTGTCACGGCGATGCTGCTTCAGTTGGACTGGAACGAAAAGTGCGAGATCTGCCGCGTTATTTTCGATGAGAGCCTCAAGCGAGCCTTTCAATTCCCCAAGAATTTCGGCATCGATTTCTTAAACATGCTCAGCCAGTTGGAACACAGGATATTCTGGCTGGACGTCCAATCGTTGCGGAAGGTCCTTGAGGAATCCTTGACTCAGGAGGGCATCGGGTTAATCAATATGAACCTCGGCGTTTACGGTCGGATCTGCTCGAAAGTACTGGCTCCCCTTGAAAATCCCGCGTGCGACGGAATGCGGAACGCGCGCGTATTCCGGCGGCTCAAAGGCGATAACGGCAAAGTCTGGATCGAGTGTACCTCGCCGGACGGTCATGTCTGCCGTTGCGAAGGTGAGAGCCTGAGTTTTCGGGGCGTGTACAGCAAAGCGTGTCGTAAGAAGGCGGGGGAGCAACTCTCCATGAACATCGTCTCCGTTCAGGACGCTCAACGCCGTTTTGCCGTCAAGGCCAAGGTCGCACCGCTTCATGCCTACGAGGCCGGCAACCAGGGCCCGGGCCGTGGAGCGTTCTTCGAAGAAGCCGAGCCCTCCGAGGTGAGAGAGCTTTACGAATACATCTCTGCAAAAGAATAAAAAGTCGAGTAACTTGACCTCGATCCTCATCGTGGATCACGCAAAGACGTCGGCTTCGCCGCTGGAATGGACGAGGATCGTGGTGGGCATCTCCAAGAGCAAATCGGTTAGACGGCGATACGTTTGTCCGGCGGCTTCATCGCCGGGAGGTTGCATCCCCAAAAAGATCACGTCCGCCTTGGCCGAATGGCTTCGGAAAACGTTTTCAAACGAATCCGACGAGACAATCACGCGAGGTTCCGCCCGGATGCGGGTGGCCTCGACGAGTTCCCGAATAGCGCGGCGGGATGATTGCCGACCGACCTCGTCGCCGATGACGCGGAGGATGCGAATCTTGCTGTCGCGCCATTGCCAGTTTTGGGTAAGCAGGTGGGCGAGCGTCGCCATAAGCGAACCGTTCTGCTGACCTCGCCACCAGATGTCGATTCGATGTTGTTGCCGATACTCCGACGGCAATCCCTTGTCCACCACAATCACAACACTTTTACCCAATGCGGCGATACTCCTGACATGCCGGAAGATCACGTCCGCTCGCTCCTCGCCGCTGGGCCAGCCGAATAACACGGTATTCGGTTTCAGCGGACCGATGGAATGACTTTGCACCAGCGTGCGAATCCCCTCGTTCACGTCCTCGGCAAAAATGACTTCCGGAAAGACCGCCAGTTCGTTGTTCTGAAGAAATGTTTCCATCGCCGAGCGCAGGCTCTCGACCCGGGCGGCAAAGGTCTCCAGGTCGCCCGAGATGACCTGGGCGGCCGTGACGAGACCCCGTCCGCCTTCCATCCAGACCGCGTATTGGATTAAGGTTATGTGCCGTTGCGTGCTGCCGGCCATGACCAGGAATGTGGGACGCCAATTCTTCGCGTGCGGCGCCATCCAGCGAAGCTTCTGTAACGCGCGCACGGCCAGGGTATATTGAAACCCCCGCCGGGCATCCCCAAAGGCCGAGCGAAATACCCGGCGGCTCAGAAATACATAGATCCCGGCCACCACAACAAACGCCACTAAAGCCGCCAGGGCATCGATGAGAATCATAACGACCAGACATGCGATAAAGCCGAGCAGAGACGTCGTCCAATGATAGAATCGGAAACGCGGTCGAAATGAGGGATTCGCGCTGAAGGATTCGACGAAGGCCGCCAGGTTAATCATCCCGTAGGTGGCGAGGAAAAACATGGCAACAATGGCAGCGATGATGTCAAAGGCTGTCATCGACCCGCCGCCGCCCGCCAGCAGGATAACACCGAATGTCAGGACGAGTGTAAGGGCAAGTCCTAACCTCGGCTCGTCTTTGCCTTTCGAGCCCCGGCCGAAGATGCTGAGCATGGGAAATATCCGATCGCGGGCCAGGGCTTGCAACACGCGCGGCGCGCCAAGGTAGGAACCCACGGCGCTCGAAATCGTCGCGGCAAACACGCCCCCAACAACCAGAAACCACGTTCCCCACAGGGCATTATCCACCAGCGTTTCAAAAGGGCGCTCCAGCAGATCAGCCCGCGGCTGAGAGCCGCCGCACAGGGCCATTTGAAGCAGATAAACAAAAAAACCGACGACAATGGCCGCCATCGTGCCACGCACGAGTGAGCGCGGGGGATCCTTCAAATCACCCGACATGTTCACGCCGGCCAGAATGCCGGTGACCGCAGGGAAGTAAATCGCAAAAACCGTCCAGAAACCAATCGTCGGCTTCGAGTAAGCCGGGCCGTAGTTCGCCTGGAACAGTTCCGGATCGAAACGGATCAATGCGCCCCCTAAAAAAGACGCGATGGCCAGGGCCAGCAACGTCATGACGACGTACTGTAAACGAATCGCCGCGCCCGAACTAATCAGATTGATGATAAAAAGGACGGTCGCCGTGCCCAAAGCGATGGGCAGAAACCAGGGGGCCAGGCTGGAAAATCGCAAGATAAGGGAATTGGTGAAAGCCAAAACGTAAAAGGGCACTGAGAGGGCCTGGGCCAGGAACAACGCCAGACCGATGGCCCCGCCGAACTGGGGACCTAATGCACGCGAGATCAGGAAATAAGCGCCGCCGCCGGCCACCGGTGTATTCGTGGCGATCGCGCTCATGGAGACGGCGGTGAGCAGACTGATGACCTCGGCAGCGCACAGGATCAAAATCGCATTGAGAATCCCGGCTTCGCCCACCACGTACCCGGCGCGGAGAAACATGATCGCGCCGAGGATCGTGAGGATCGACGGGGTAAAAACCCCCGCAAACGTGCTGAACTGGTTTCCCTTCTGGTCCATAGACAATCCTTTGACGGGACGCGATTATAGCTTTCAAAGGATAAAATGTACAATCCCGCTTTAAAGGGATCGAATCCATATATTGCGGAAGCGAACGGGGTTGTTGTGGGCCGAGAGGCACAACGGCAATTTCTCCGGGATCGGCTTGTCGTACTTCGGCAGAATCCGGTGGCCGGTCGGACCGTAGATTTCCTGATTGTGGTGGACGAGGACGCCGTTGTGAAGCACGGTGACCCGGGCAGGTTTTTCGAGCGTACCGTTTTTGAAAACCGGGGCGAAGAAAACGATGTCATAGCTCTGCCACTGGCCGGGCGGACGGCACGCATTCACCATGGGAGGCGTTTGGCCATAGACGGAGGCCGCCTGGCCGTCGGGGTAAAGCGGCGTCGTATAGGTATCGAAAATCTGTATCTCGAACAGACCCATCAGCAGCACGCCGTTATTACCGCGGTCCCATTCGTGCCCCTGGGGTGGGTTCGGGGCCTGCCATTCCAGGTGCAACTGACAATCGCCGAACCCCTGCTTCGTGCTCAGCCTGCCGGAGACGGCAACAAGCTCATTATCTTCAATTTTCCAGTCGGACGCCTTCCATGCCGACAGGTCCGAGCCATCAAAGAGCGCTACGGCATCGGAGGGCGCCGTTGGGCGGGTCGATGGGCTCGGTGTGACTTTCGGCGGGGCGGGACGGTCCGGATCATGGACGTGATAGCCGCACCAGGGCAGAATCAGCGTATCCTTGTAGCCAACGACGCCGGAGCCGTCCTTGGCCTTAACGAGTTTCGTCTGGATTTGTCCCGGCGTGATCTTGGTCGTATTCAGAAATAAGGCCGCAACAACGATTACGATGACGATACAAATGGTTCGATGACGGCACATTTGTTCATCCCTTCCTTGCGGTTGATATTCGATTATTTCAGGGCCTCGATGGCCTCTGCGACGCTCGCATTGTGATGGACCATTTTGCTCAACGCCTGGACCATCTTCGTGGGATCGTTGTGCTGGAAGGCGTTCCGGCCGATGGAAACGCCCGCAGCGCCGGCCTGCAGCGCGCCTTCCACCATTTTGAAAATCTCCTCATCACTACCCATTTTCGCACCGCCCGCAATCACGACCGGCACGGGGCAGCCTTCGACCACGCCGGCAAAACTCTCGACGCTGCCGGTATAGACGACCTTGACAATATCGGCGCCCAGCTCGGCGCCGACCCGGGCGGCGTGCTTGACGTTCTGCACGTCGTATTCATCCTGGATTTTCGGCCCGCGGGTGTACATCATCGCCACCAGCGGCATCTGCCATTCAAGGCATCGCTCGCCGACTTGCCCCAATTGTCGCAGCATTTCTTTGTCGGTCTCGGCCCCGAGGTTAATGTGGACGGAAACGGCATCCGCCCCGAGCTTAATCGCCTCCTCGACGGTACAGACCAGTTCCTTCGCGTTCGGATCGGGGCTGAGCGAGGTCCCGCCGGAAAGATGAATAATCAATCCGACATCCTTGCCCGCACCGCGATGCCCGGCCCGGACGATCCCCTTGTGCATCAGGATGCCGTTGGCCCCGCCGGCCACCACCTTGCCGATTGTCGTTCGCATGTCGGTCAAACCCTCAATGGGCCCAACGGTGATGCCGTGGTCCATCGGAATGATGACCGCTTTACGAGAATCACGGTCGATAATTCGTTCAAGTCGTATCTTTTTACCGATCATATCCAAATCTCCAAATTGTCATTACGATTACTTATCACCCCAAAATCTACCCCGAACCGAACAAAAAGCAAGAAAAAACGCTTGCCTTAAAATTTCGGAACGCCCTATGATACCTGTTCAGACGGATTTTTAATTGCTCATAATTCCTGACGAGTTTCATCGAGGTATCTATGAAAGACGACAATGTTTCGAGAAGAGAGTTTGTGAAGGCCGGCGTAGGAAGTCTCGGCGCCATGGCGTTTGGAGTACGGGGCGTTCCTGCTAAAACGATCGGGCATTCAGGAGATGAAATGGCTCACGAGACAGTACGTATCGCAGTCGTGCAGCAAAATAGCGTTCCGGGAGAGGTAGAGAGCAACAGGGCCAAGGCCCTGGCCTTCGCCAAACAAGCCCTCGCAAACGACGCCGATATCGTCCTTTTCCACGAGGAGCTGTTGGTGGGTTATGTGGAAAATATGAGAGAATTGGCCGAGGAAGTCGATGGTCCGACAACCCAGGCATTCCAGTCACTGCTGACGGGAAGCGAGTCCCTGATCCTGTGGGGTCTGACCGAGCGTGAGAAGGATAAGCACTACATCGCGGCCACGTTAGTCGGCGCCTCGGGAGTACTGGCCAATTATCGGAAAACCCATCTCTGGTGGAAGGCCAAAGGGCTGCGCCATGAACCGTCCTTTTACGAGCCCGGCGACGAACTGGTCACCTTCGAGGTCAAGGGCCATAAGAGCGGCGTCATGATCTGCTACGACGGTGATTTTCCCGAAATGACCCGCGCCTACGCCAATCTGGATTGCTGCATGTTATTCTGGTTGAATAACCGCGGCGAAAGGGGGCACGGGGAAGTCACAAAGCTGGCCAAGACCAACTCGATGATCATGGCCGTATCCTGCGTGTGCGGGAAAAACGAACGCGGCTATGCTTGCCGCGGGGGGAGCAATATGACGAACCACAACGGCGGTCTTCTCGCAGAAATATGGGATAAGGAGGGTGTGATCTACGCCGATGTTGAACCCGAAGCCGTACCGGAAGCACGCAGGAATAATCCCTGGTACGTCGGACGCCGGAGTGACCTTTACTGCCGGTATGTCTGAGTAATGTAGGTCTCTCATTAGAAAATTGAACGGTCAATTGCAGGGGCTCTGACCGCCGATTATTGTCAGAAAATCATGAAATCGATTTTCTGAAATAATATATGCCTAACTTCAATTCTGCAAAAACTCTTGTTAATTCCAATGCATTATTTTCATATAATAATGCCAATGGATAGAAAAAAACATATTCGTAAACTTTTGATCGTTGTCGTATGCGTCTTTCTTCACAGCCTGATTACAGGCCGTGCTTTAGCGCGAAACACGTCCAGGGATAGCGGAAAACTTCGTGACGCCATCACCGACCTGATCCACACCTTTGGCACTCGCTATCCCGAAGGAACAGATTATCTTAACCGTTTAAAGCGTATTGAGAATCGAATCCGGCAAGGCGATACAGACGCCCCGAGAGAACTCGAAACGCTGCGTCGAGAAGCCCTTTTGGCAAATCCCCTGCTAAGGGATCTGCCCGGCATACTCCTGGTCAAACGTACCCCCAAAGACCTGTTCAAAGAGGGTGTTTTTACAGACGAGGACAAACATATCGGTTATTCGGCCGGACCGGGCCGTGAGATCGGTATGCCGTCTAATCATGAGTGCAATGCCTCGCTCGAGCGGCATGGGTATGATAACGAAATATGTATGCTTTCACCCGTTACGCCGGATGGTGATTTGAGGACCGTTTATCGTCCCCATGACGGCGGATATGTCGGCGAGCTGGATCTCCATTTCGACGGCAAACGCCTGCTCTTCACAAAGTCTGACACCGTGAACTGGAAACTGATGGAGACAGACATCGACGGAGGGCCGGCGCGCCCCATCTCGCAGATGCCGGACGATGTGGATGCCATGGACGGCTGCTACCTGCCGAACGGTAAGATCGTTTTCGGCTCGACCGCCTCGTATCAATCGGTTCCCTGCTGGCATGGCCGCAAGCGCGTTAGCAACTTATACCTGATGGACGCGGACGGCTCGAAGATCCGGCAGCTCTGCTTCGATCAGGACCATGATTTCCACCCGGTCGTGTTAAATAGTGGACAAGTTCTTTATTTACGCTGGGATTATACGGGCATTTGCCATATCTTCCTGCGACAGCTCATGACGATGAATCCGGACGGCACGAAACAACTGGCACTTTACGGCAGCAATTCGTGGTATCCGAATTCGCTCTATTTCCCCCGCCCTATCCCGGGGTCGAATCGCCTGGTCTGTATCCTGTCCGGCTACCACGGCGTCCATCGTATGGGGCAGCTTGTTATCGTCGATCCGAGAGCGGGATGGTACGATGAACACGGCATCGTCCGGCGAATCACGGGACGCGGGAAGCCCATCCAGCCCAAGATCCGCGACAATCTCGTCGATGGCGACTGGCCGATGTTCCTGCATCCTTATCCACTCAGTGACAAGTACTTTCTTGTGAGCGGCTGGATGAATAAGACGTCCTCGTGGGGGATCTATCTGGCGGACATCTTCGACAATCTCGTTCTCGTCCATCAATCCCCGGATTATGCATTGCTGGAACCGATTCCCGTCCAACCTCGACCAACGCCGCCGATTCTTCAAGATCAGGTTGAACTGGATAAGGACGAGGGAACGGTTTACATCAGCGATATCTACACGGGAGAGGGGCTGAAAGGTGTACCGCGTGGAACGATTCGGCATTTGCGCGTGATGGGATTCCACTTCGGCTACCGCGGATTGGCCGGCGCGGATAAAATCGGCTACGGCGGTCCCTGGGAAGTGATGCGTATTTTAGGAACCGTTCCCGTAGAGCGGGACGGGTCGGTGAGTTTTGTCGTTCCGGCCAACACGCCGATTGCCCTCCAGACGCTGGACCGGGAAGGCAAGGCCGTGCAGATCATGCGAAGCTGGTTCACGGCCATGCCCGGCGAAAAGATTTCATGTATCGGATGCCATGAGTCGCCGAGGGACGTTTCCGTTCCGCGTCCCAATATCGCCGCGTCCCAACCGCCCCGAAAAGTGACGCCCTGGTATGGCCCCGCGCGGGGTTTCGACTTCGAGCGGGAAATTCAGCCGGTTCTTAACGGATACTGCATTTCGTGCCACGACGGCTCACAGAGAGGTGTTGCTGATCTTCGTTCAGAAAAAGACGGAGGCCGGATCGTTCCCAAACCGATTGGCTATGTGTCGCGCCTTCATCCGGATATGCTCGCGGCAACCCATGGAAAGCTTCGTTACAGCCCGGCCTATGACGTGTTGATCCATTACATCCGCCGTGTCGGCGTCGAGGATGACGTGAGTCTTCTGACACCGGGTGAATATCACGCTGATACCAGTGAACTTATCCAAATGCTTGCAAAGGGACATTACGGCATCGAACTCGACGAGGAGGCCTGGAGCCGTTTCATCACATGGATCGACCTGAATGGGCCGTGTCACGGAACGTGGAACGATGTCTTTCCCATACCGGACGGCGCTCACGAGCGACGGATGGAACTGTGCAGACTCTACGGGGGCCCCACAGTTGATCCCGAGCGGGTATTCGAAACATCCTGGACGCCAATGAGTCCTGTGTCCTTGAATAAGGTATCCTCAACCGAGTCATATCGATTCGAGAAAAAGACGCTTACTGCTTCTCATGCCGATATGCAACAAGACCCTCAAGCGCCTATCCGGAGACAGATCGACCTGAACGGAAAGACATTAAACCTCGTGCGCATCCCGGCGGGGCACTTTGTCGTGGGCGATCGCAACGCTGTAACAATCGAAAAGTCATTCTGGATCGGAGAGTGCGAAGTCAACAATGCTCAGTTCAGACAATTCGATCCGTCGCATGATAGCGGATACTACGTCAAGCGCCGTGATCGCGCCGACGGGAAAGGGCTTTCACTTGACGGCGACGGCCAACCCGTTCTCCGCGTATCGTGGGCACAGGCGATGGAATTCTGCCGATGGCTCTCAAGGCGAACGGGACTGACGGTCACGCTTCCGACGGAGCAGCAGTGGGAATATGCCTGCCGGGCAACACGTTTAACGCCCTTACATTATGGAACAATGGATGACGATTTCTCAGCCTGGGCGAATATGGCGGATCGAAGTTTCAGCACGGGGCTCATGAACGCGAAGGGACGAATGATGCCGGAGGGCGGTGTCACCCAAGCGACGGGGGGCGTCCCCCACGTACTTCTCGAAGGGGCAAAGCTCGCCGAGACGCGATTCGACGACGGCCACCGCGTCACCGCCAACATCGGCTCCTTTCGTCCGAATCCGTGGGGACTTTATGACGTGCACGGCAATGCCGCGGAGTGGACGCTTAGCGATTATGACCCGTCGGGGCGAAAAGTCGTTCGCGGCGGTTCGTTCTTCGACCGGCCCGAGCGTTGCCGGAGCAGCTTTCGGTGGCGTTATCCTCCCTGGCAACGCGTGTTCAACGTGGGCTTCCGCATTGTCGTTCTCGATGACGACTTTGCGAAACGGACCGATTCCTCATTGCGTTAACGTCTCGTTCAGCTCAGACCGTTAACGGACCGGTGTAGCCCGTGTCGGCCAATTCCATTTTGTACAGTTGCGCGAAGAGTCGGAACTTCCTTGCGAACTCCCCACAGAAAATGAGATTGTGGTGGCCTTTGACCATGCAGGCATCGGGCCGATCCGTAATTTCAATCTCCACGTTCGTCGTGCAACCGGCAGCGGGAGGCATGTGATGAGATGTCACAACGCGGCCGGCATAGACGTCCAGCGCGGGCTTGTCGCCGGGATAATACTTGATCATCGTTACCGGATCTCCGGGATTCCAGAAGACTTGAATGGCACAACTGCCTTCGTTCGTGTGCGCGAAGCGGCGCAACAGATAATCCAGACCAGACCCTTGGGGGCCATACATTTTCGTCGCGCAGGTGCAGTGCGAGGCGTAATAATGATTTTTCTCGGTTTCATAGCACGGATTGTGCTGAAAGCCCGGCCGTCCGATGAGCCGTTGTCCAAGCAACTGGGTATAAACTGCCGGTAAATCGTTTTCGCACGCTGCCGGGACCAGCCCACTGTTTAGAAGCGAAAAACTCACGCATGGCTTGAGCATTCCCCGCCGCAGACAATTCATCGTCAAACCATCGGCATTCTCGATACGCAGCAATTCCTTGAGGGCAAGGTGGGCCCGCATGGCGTTGCTCAGACTGCCTCGGTTAAGGCCTCTTATTTCTTTTGCTTCCCGGGTAAGTTTCTTCATCAAATCCCGAGCGATATCGTCTATTTCGACTTTGTGAAACAGCTTAGCATAGCGAGCAAAGGGAATGACCCGCACCTTGATGCCGAAGAATTTCTCTATCCCTTCGCGCGGCTTGTCTGCTTCCGTGATGCTCAGAAGCAAAGATTGTCCCAGGTGCTTCCGCGTGTTAATCATCCGCATCCCATATTCGATGGCCTCGAAATTGTCGAGCGATTGTATGAAGTAGATACCCGGACGTCGATAGTGGCTGACCGAGCCATGCTTGACGCCGAGGCCGATAAAGAAAACAACCGGAATGTTCAGTTTTTGAGCCGCTTCTAAAAGCATATCAGCCTGCGAGAGGCTCCGATTGTAGAACATCACCAGGAGCAGGCCGTCGGGACGAGTCGTCTCGATGTCCCTAATCAGCTTCTCGACATCCCGGTTAGTGACGATAGCACGATTCTCGGTGGTGATCTTCATGCCAAGGCGCTTTTCAATCCCCTTCAGCGCCGCGGTGTAGGTTTTCTGACGCCCTTCGGCATCGAACTCGTTGCCCGGCCAGCTCCACCAGCCGTCCGGATCGTCGGAAAAGGTCGTTGACGGCGGATAAAGAAACACCGCTCGAACGGTGGCGCCGTCCTTTGCTCGTGGAGTGACCCGGACATTTTCGCGGGCATTCGCTTCCATCCACGGCACCGCCAATGCACCGTACGCGCCGCCCATGGCAGTCAGGAAATGCCGGCGGTTGAAAGTATAATTCGCTGTGAGATGATGATGGTCTTGCATGGTTAAGCTCCTGCCTATTGATTTAACCTGGAAAAATTGTCTTCGTTGCGTTTCTATACCTTTTAAAAACACTTTTCAAGATATATTTGGGGCGTTTTGCAATACCTTTGTTTAAAAGAGACGGGATGTGTTTGTTCTCAGAGGGCACATTGAGTATAATAATCAAAGTTAGTTCTGATTGAGCGACGGAGCAAATAAGGCGTTGCAGAATGGCGAGTTGTGTGACATTTAAGGCGATGCTTGGGCGGCACAAACGTGGAGCCTTCATGCTGGCGACCATCGCTCTTGTTTTGATACTCGGCCTTTCAGCTTATTATAAGCAAGCTTCCATCCCAGATGCAGAGATATCCGTTCAGTCGAAAGAACCTGCGGAGATCTTCGAATCCGTTTCTATCAATAACGACCTATCAGATCGGATTAAGCAATTGGTCAAGGATCTTGAATATCCTGATAAAGTCGCCGAAGATTTAACTCGGACGGTCATGGACTGGAAGGACGAGAAAAAACGCTCCGTTCTTGTTCGTTGGAAGGGAGAACTTTCCAACGCCCATCAACAATATCAAGAAGGCAAGATAACCAGAAACGACATTGTGAATATTGAGGAAAGTATTTTAAGAGAGTTCTGCCATAAAATTAGAAAACAGTTTAACCCTGGATATGTTTTCGAGCTTTCCAATGTGATCGAAAATCGACAAGCGAACTGCCTTGGTTATTCACAATTGATATACATAATTGGAA
>Ga0180431_10002813_pt1 | contig 22895 bp, 16 predicted proteins | sample SS_ome_11_FD_132459 | JGI IMG/M metagenome (GOLD analysis project Ga0180431, IMG submission 132459) | Hypersaline lake sediment archaeal communities from the Salton Sea, California, USA - SS_1_MS_1 metaG | ecosystem: Environmental > Aquatic > Non-marine Saline and Alkaline > Hypersaline >...
CGGCTATGTCGGCAAGGATATTATTGTCTATACTGTCTCCGATTCCACCGGCTTGCTCAACACGGACCTGGTCAGGATCGAAGTGATAAACGGCTGGCTCGCCGCCCACTGGCGGCTCGAAGAGGCCGGGCCGGCTCCCGTACGCGGCCGTGCCGCGACACATGCATTCGACGCCAGCGGCAACGGCCATGACGCGTTGCTGCCCGAGGACTACGAGTCCGTTACTGGGATAGTCGGCAGGGCGATAAGAATTCCCGCAGGTTCGTCGATGGTCTGCGATGACAGCTCCATTGTTCCGGCAGCGCCGGGCCATTGGGTAAAGCCTTTGTGGCATTCGTATCCCGTCGAGGAGCAGGCGAGCAACTTTTTCGATCCTATGGATGCTTCCTTCTCCCTGACTTTCTCGTTCAATGTAATAAATTTTGGCGATGGCGAGGAACCTGCGATCTTATTTAACAAGGCAAACAAAGCCGGTCTGGGTTATTCAATTACGACCGATACTAACGGCATATACTTCAAGGTCAGAGAGTGGGGCGGTCTCTACAAGACTAAGGAGCTTGCCTGGAGTAACGCAGTGCATCCGGGATTGTGGTATCACGTCACGATGGTTATCGATCGCAATGATAACAGGCTCAAAGCCTGGGTAAATAACCAGTTTATCTCTGAAAGTGTAAAGCTGACGCCCGGAGCGTTCATTTGCGCCGGCCGTACCGACCTGACGATCGGCGGCAACGCAGACGTGGCTTTTGACGAAGTGTACATTTACACCACCGTGTTGACATCGAGGGGAGTGCCGGGTAGGTTTTGACGTATTGCCCTCAATAACATGACTAATCGCTTCGAGTGGAAATTCTCACCTGAAAGGAATCAATGAATGGCAAAGCAATGGAGTGCCGAGGAAGTGTTGGAGGCAGCACGGGCGTTTCAGCCGGCGTGCGTGCTGACGGCCGGGGCGGATTTGGATGTTTTCAGCGCCCTTGACGGCAGGCCAATGACGGCCGATGCGCTGGCCGATGAACTCGGCACGGACGAGCGGGCGACGACCATCCTGCTCGATGCACTAACGGCTTTGGAGTTCCTGACCAAACAAGGCGACGAGTACGGAGTCGGTGAAGACGTGGCTGAGTCGCTGAGCGATAAATCCGAAAAAAATGTCCTGCCAATGCTCCGCCACATCGCCAATTGCCTTTCCCGGTGGGCTCAGTTGGCGCGGATAACTCAGAGCGGCAAGCCCGCCGAGCGTGTAGCCAGTGTTCGCGGCGAAGCGGCCGACCGGGCCGCCTTCATAGGGGGTATGCACAATCTCTCTGTGCCTGTCGCGGCTGAGGTTGTGCGCAGGCTCGAACCGCTCAAGTTCAGCCGCCTGCTCGATATCGGCGGCGCCTCAGGGACGTGGACAATTGCGTTTCTCGACGCTGTTCCCGAGGCCAAAGCGACACTGTTCGATTTGCCGGACGTTATTCCGATGGCTCAAAGGCGTTTATCCGAGACTGGTCTGGCCGATAAAGTCACCCTTGTCCCGGGTGATTTCTATGCCGATGATCTTCCCGCAGGGGCCGACCTTGCCTGGCTCGGTGCGATCTGCCACCAGAACTCCAGGCGACAGAACCGCGACCTTTTCGCAAGGATTCACAAGGCCCTGACCGGCGACGGCCACGTCGTCATACGTGACGTCGTCATGGAGCCGTCGCGCACCAGCCCCGTTGGTGGTGCATTGTTCGCCGTCAATATGCTGGTAGCGACCGAAGGAGGGGGTACTTACACTTTGGACGAATACAGTGAGGACCTCCGCGACGCCGGTTTTGGCCACGTAACACTCGTGCATCGCGATGAATTCATGAATTCGCTGATTCGCGCCAAGAAGATGTGAAAATGCCTGTTAATCAGTGCGAGTTGCCCGTTCCGGGCGCAGCCAGACGCGGCCTCTTGGGGGAATGGGTAGGGACAAAGTGATATTTTTCCCGGTCCGGGTTCGGCGAAACGGGACATGCGTTCCGGAAAACACATCCACGACTCGGCCGGGCTCGCCTTGCCGGCCTGCAAGGGTGAGAATGACCATCACGGTTCGGTCATTGAAGTTTTGGATGACGCACTTTCCCGACGTGAGAGAGCCGAAAGGATGATACGTAACACAGGCCGGGCCCGCGAACGCCGCGCTGCCGAATGCTTCTCGAAGAGTTGAAAGAGCCGGCTCCTGGATATCCAGTAGACCTAACGGCCGCGGGCAGAGCAAGACTTCACCCACGGCGTCGAAGTCGGCTTGATTGTAGGTATGCGTGTTTAATAGCGCGATGTGTCCGTCCGGCGTCTGCTTCGAGGACAAAAGCGGTACCTGTTTGCCGCCGAAGGTGCACATTATGTTTCCGGACGAGGGTTCGGCCTCTATCGGCGATTCAAGATCGACGGTTACATCTGCTCCGGATTCTTGAATCAGTTGCGCACGGATCGGTTTTGACTGCACATTTGGGCCCACTCCGGCCATGCGCGCCAGCTTCCGGCCGTCTGGAGATGCTGTCAGAAGACTTGTTGTTAGTATCAGGTCGCAGCCTCGCGCGCGGGCCTTCTCTATCTTGTCGAGAAGTTTCGGATCGGCAGCCGCCTGGGCAGGCAGGAAAATAACCGGGGCCTCTTCGGGAAACTCATGTACGGGAATGATTGGGATTCCGAGCATCCCGAGAAAGTCCATAATGTACATGTCGCCGGCCGGATCGCTGTTCGGCGGCTTGTAGGCGGGGACACCGACGACTGGATGTTTGCTCACAAAGGCGGCCAGTTCGGCAAGTCTGTCGAATTCGACAATAACCTTGTCGTGATCGGGGTGGCCTGCCATGATGTTGCCGAAGTTGAAGAAGACCAGCTCCGCGGCCCCGGCCAGGACGCTCGTGCAGGCCTGATCGAGAAAGTCGTGCTCGGCGCAGTCGCCGTGGTCGAACCAGGCGCCGCCGATCTTTTCGCCTGAGATGCCGGCGAGCCAGCGGTAGTTGACGAATCCTTCGTAAGGCTGAACGAAGCCGAATCGCTGTGTATTGCGGCCGCGCGTCTCTGTGCCGACCCAGACTTTGTCGAAAATCTCAGGCAGCGTCCGCGTGTCATATCCGAACAGGTGAAACCGGTCGTACCACTGCGGGTATTTGACTATCATGGTTATGCCGGGATTGACCTCTTTTGCGGGCCCGACGAATACGGATTGAGCCAGTTCGGTGAGCAGGGCCCGGCGGTATTCGCCCCAGGAGCGGTTGCCCCTGGCGGCTTCGGATTCGGCGCTTACGTCGCCAGTGCAGAGGAAGTCGTCGACGATGAAGGAATCGAAGACGCCTGCCGCCGTGCGAACGACTCTTTCGAGATCCCGCTGAGTCTTTTCGTTTTGCCAGTTGAACCAGCCGAGCGGGCCTTTCTGTCGCACCCCGAAATCGCCGCCCGGAACCGTTGCGATGCCGCCAACTGCTTCTACGGCATTGTCTCTGAGCCAGTCGCGCACGAAGACGAGGTGTTCTTGTGAAACCACGTGACCTCCGCGATAGACCTCGATGTAGATTTTTGTGATGCGCATGCCCTCGATAGTCTTCAAGGCTTGCTCGCGTGCGGCCCGGTCGGTGGCAAGCTGTTCTACATGCCGCGACGTGGCGTAGGATGCGAATCGAAGATCCCCGGATGGCTCATGATGCTTTCGCTGTGCCGCTTTGATATTGCCGACCAAGCCTGCTATCAATGCCAAAGAAATGGCGAAGAAAGATTTTCTTGCTGTCATCGCTATTCCTTGTGGAGAATTCACAATAATCTATCGTTTCTCAGATGATCGACAATTCAAAAGAAATAGTCGGGTTCCCTTTCCACAGGATACAATCTATCATGAAATCCCAAATCAAAGCAACATGGATCGGAAAATGAGGAGGTTTATTTTCCGGCCGGCTCGATGTAGATATTTCTGAACTCGATGGGGCTGCCTTCACTCTGCAGACAAATCCAGCCTGATGTAATCGTCGCGGCGGCGCCTTGGTTTTGCAGCATCCCGTTGACGTAACAGCGAATCGTGTCACCTTGGCAGTGAATGTCATACGCGTTCCACTGGCCGGCTGCCTTCTCACTGCTGATTTCTTTCTTTTTCGCCACGACGAACTGTTTGTCTTTGTTTTGCATGTCTTTGCCGTCTACGGTTATGCCGGGGCCGTTTATGAGCACAAAATCACCGGCATTGCCCGATTTCAACTGGCACTCGATAGTCAGAGGCCAGACCTGATCCGGTCCCCGGGCGTGCAGAAGTACGCCGCTGTTGGTCGGCTTCTCGGGCCAGCGCCATTCGAGATGGAGGCGATAATCTGCGTATTCGGCCTTGGTTCGCATGTAGCCGTTAGGTGCCCCTTTACAGCAAACGACCTCATTGCTTACCGACCAGACGTCATGAACATCTATGTTCTCATCGGGGATGAATAATTTCCAGCCGGTAAAGTCTTTGCCGTTAAAGATCATTATCTTTTCTTTCGGCTTAACAGGCCCCAACATTCCCTGGCAACCCGACAGCGTCGAGAGAAAAACAACTAAAATACTAAAAGTTATCAGCCTGCGTGCAACTTGTCTCATGCTCGTGTCTCCTTTTAATCCGTTAAAGAAAGCAATCCGTTGCTCAACCGATCGGGCCACTCGCCCGGATATCACGATTGAAAAGCATACCAAACCTATCAAAATGGTGCAACTTCGGGATGTTTTTCGCCCGGAATTATTGAGATGGACCGGTCGCGAAAAAATGTGTGTCAAGGGTTGCATTTTTGGGCAGAATCGCTTATTCTGTAGCTTCATAATTCAGAATCCGTTTTGAGCGGATGTATGGTGTCCGGAATAAGTATTTTGGAGACATATTATGGATAACAAGCTGCTTTGTTCATTGCTGGCGTTTCTTCTGGCAGGCCTGATCGCAGGCCCCGCTCAGCAGGACGTCGTCGCCGCCGACAAGGAAAAACAGACTACTCTCGATAAGGACCCCCACCTTGCCGGCTGGTGGAAGCTCGATGAGACTTCCGGCAAGATTGCCGCCGATTCTTCCGGGCACAAGCGCAAGGGCACACTTATGGAAGGGCTGTCTTTCGACAAGGGCTCGTCTGCCGGCAAGACCGGCAAGGCTCTCAAGTTCGGCGGCGAGGAGGGTCACATCAAAATAACAAAGTACAAGGGTGTCGTCGGCACAAAGCCCCGTACCGTTACCGCCTGGATCAGGACGACAAGGTCGAGAGGGGAAATAGTATCATGGGGCGCCGATGACTTCGGCAAGATGTTTATTTTCCGCTTCCATAGGGGCCGCCTGGGCATTATACCCAATGGCGGATACTACTATATGAACGATCCGGTCCACGACGACGAGTGGCATCACGTCGCGGCTGTGATTAAGGAAGCCGAGCTGCCGAATCTGCATGATGACGCCGTGCTCTACAAGGACGGCGTTGTTGCCGAGATACACGACATCGGCCTGCTCGATCTCTGGCCGATTGATACCGGCAGCGATCTGGATGTTACTATAGGCGATGGATTCAATGGTCTGATAGACGACGTTCGCATATACGATCGTGCTTTGTCCGATGATGAAGTGATGGCTCTGTTTAAGCTGCAAAGCAATCGTCCGTTAGCGAAACCGAAAAATGATTAAGCGTGTAGGGTGTGCACTGCACACCATAATATCATCGGTGGGCAAAGCCCACCCTACGTAAAATTCCGAAGGAGATTTACAATGGAAGACAAGCGAGTAACACGGCGTAAGTTCATGCGCGACGGCGCAATGGTTGCAGCGGGGGCGGCTGTGGGTCTCGGCGCCAAGACGGTCGGCGGTGCAGCGGTCAATACATCCAAAATCCTCAACTATAACCCGAACATGGAGTACCGCCGGCAGGGCAAGACGAACCTGATGGTTTCAGCGGTCTGCCTCGGCGGGCATTCCCGAAGTAACCAGAAAGAGCGCACTGAGATAGTCAGCCGTGCGATTGATATCGGCATCAATTACATCGACGCTTGCTCGAGGCACGAAGTAATACGGGATGCGGAGGCTCTGAAGGGGCGCCGTGACAAGATGTATCTGTCGCTGTCGTACTGCGGCAAAGAAACCCGCAACGAGAAATACCGAACGGCCAAAAAGCTGATGGAAAGTCTCGATGAGCTACTTCAAGTCTCAAACCAGGAGTACACCGATCTGTGGCGCATCACCTGCTTCGAGCCGGGCGGCAGACACACTTTCAACACCTCCTGCGAGATGATCGAGGCTCTTGAGAAGGCGAAAAAGCAGGGCAAAGCGCGGTTCATCGGATTTTCCACACACGATCGAGACTGGATCAAGTTCATGATCGAGTATTTCCCACAGGTCGAGTGTGTATGCTTCCCATTCACTACTATGAGCAAGAGGGCCCAAACGCACAGCGTCTTCGACTCTTTGAAGAAGCAGGATGTAGGCGCTTTCGGCATCAAGCCGTTCGCCGCCGGCTCGCTGTTCACGAATGACAAAAAGCTCAATTTCCAGCGAGCGCGTCTGGCAATCCGCTTTATTCTGCACAGCGATACGGTGATTCCTATTCCCGGTCTAAACGACGTCGAGCATATCGACAACGTGGCCAGGGCCGTTATGGAGCGCCGCGAACTCGACGTGAAAGAAACCGCGGAACTGGAAAGCGCCAGCAGAGAGGCCTGGGCGAAGCTGCCTGCGCACTATCAGTGGCTCAAGAACTGGGAACAGGTCTGATCGACAGCGCGTAACGTATCAGGGATTTCCCTTTAAGGTATTAATATGGATGCGTTTAGGGCTGCTTGTGTACGCATAAGGAAGAAGTCTATGAAATACTGTCTATTGTCTTTTGTACTTGTAGTGGTTTGTGTTGCCGTAGCCGGCTGTGAGCGGTCTGAGAGCGTGCAGGAACCGCAGATCAATTCGGAACCCGTAAAGGAAGTTGCAAAAGAAGTCGAAAAAGAGCCGCCTCTTCTGCTCGACGACGAGCCACCGCTGCTGCTCGATGATGAACCGCTGTTGTTGCTGGACGATGACGAAGGTTCCGGGAATTCGGGCGCAGGACCGCAGGCCGACAACAGCCGCTGCTTTGTCTGTCACATAAACTACATGCAAGAGGATATCGCCGTGATCCACGCCGGTGTCGGCATGGGCTGTGCGCACTGTCACGGTGAATCCGACGAGCACATCGCCGATGAGTCATGGGCTTCCGGCGGCAACGGCACGGCGCCGGAAACGATGTTTCCGAAGCCCAGGATCAATCCTTTCTGCATGGGCTGTCATCCGAAGGATAAAATCGACGCCGTTCAGCATCAGCCGCTCTTTGCGGCCATGGAAAAAATGGTCTGCACCGATTGTCACGGCAAGCACCGAATCACCACACCCCGCAAGTGTAAATGGAAGTAGGTCGGATCCTTCCGTAGATGCAATTTGCAGGAGCACGAATGAGCCCAGCCAACAGCTTGAGGAAGTACTTGCAACGCTTTCGAATTGACGTTCATCCCGCGCGCGCATTGAAGAGGTAGTCACAACCGGATGTTCTCCCAGTCGTCGGCAAGCAGATCGAAGAAGTGCATTGTTGACTGTTTGGATTGGCATTTGTCCATGAGAATCCGGCACCCTTTTGCCGCCATCAGACTTGCGGCGGCTGCGGCGGTAAACACCGGGGTCCCAAGTTCCTTTTCCAACCCCTCACGCTGACTCTGGTAATGCTTTTCCAGCATCTTGCTGCCGGGCCGGACGATGCCGACCTCGCCATACCATCCGGCAACGGCACCGTGCACTAACGTGCAATTTGCCGCCGAGCATTTCCGTGCGAGAACCAGTCTGTCGCCGATACTATCCAGGCAGTCGAACACCAGATCGGCCTTCTCCCAGACATCATCCGGCAACTCTTCAAGACGGCATTGAAAACCGACAAACTCCACGGCTCTGTTGATCCTATCGAGATGCTTCTTCGCCTCGCCGACCTTTTTTGTTCCGAGGTTTGACTCGTTCGACAACAACTGTCTGTTCAGGTTGGTCTCATCGAAAACATCAGGCTCTACTGCGATTATTTTTCCGACACCGGCACGACCAAGCTGCTCAAGCAGTTGCCCGCCGAGACCGCCGAGGCCCGCCATGACTGCGGTGCTTTCGAGAAGTTTCAACTGCCCGCGAGCAAAGAAAATGCCCAGGTTTCTTTGGTAGCGATGAGGGATAAAATTCCTCCTGATTGCGAACCATTCAACCTTCCTGAGGGAGACGCCGGCTTGGGCGCAAATTTGGTCCAACCGCTCTATAGCGATTTCCGAAGGTTCGCATTGGGCGAAATACGGCTCCAGAAGTCTCTCTTCTTCGGCGGTAACCATTGGGCTATCCTCCGCCTATGGCCGGCGGGAAGATATATACCAGGTCCCCATCCGACAGGACTTTGTCAAGGTCTTCCTGCTTGCCGTTTACAGTGATTATCCGGACGAGTTTGACGGGCATTCCGAGATTCTCCGCCAATGATCGCACCGTCGCGTTTTCTTCGACCTCTACCTTGCCGTCCGGATTGTTCTTCAGGTATTTGGCAAACATGCTCATGAGCTTTACGTTAATAACCATCGGCCATATACCTCATCGCACGGTTCTTCATCATGCTAAACCCAGTTGTTCCATCAATTCTGCCGTCGGCTCGCCGTTGTCATCCCAGTTTCGCAGGGCATAGTATTCTTCCATCAGATCCTCGAATGGGATCGCCTTGCCGGCGCGGAATCCTTCCTTGGCCACCTTGGACATCTTCCTGGGAAGGGCGTCCGTGGCCTTGTTATAGCCGTCCCGAATATTGTTAAGCCGCTGCACGGTGAAACCTCGCCGCCCGGCAAGCATCAGGTCGTCGACGGAGAAATCCCATCCGGTTATCGCATTGAACATTCCGGCAATGTCCGTCAGGGACCAGTCGCCGCCGTCCACCATAAACATGCAAAGCACCAGCGAGTTGATCAGGACTCCGAGGTCCTGGCACTCTACGGCCAGCCTGCTTTGGTTCTCTTTCTCGAAGAACTTTACGTCCCCTTCTTTAATGTCAACCTCAGGGATAAAGAAGCCGCCCATTTCGACGTCCTCGGTCGGACCGCGGAAGTGACAGGCGCCCCGTGTTCCCGTCGCATAGGTAGGCGCCAGCGAAATGCAGGCCCGTGGGTCGTGCGAAGGAAAATCCAGGCCCTTGCAGTGCACAACCTCAGCTACTGAATCCGGATGGATCCTTCCGGCCGCCTCTAATGTGCCGTCAGCGAAGATAGCGCCGAAGCCTTCCCTGCGCCCAATCTGCTCGACCAGCGTAAACAACACATTCGGATCACCCCATTTCAGCTCCAGGCCGTCGGTGTCGGCGGTTGTGATCCATCCTTTTTCATAGCACTCCATCGCGAAGCCAACCATCGCTCCGGCGCTGATGGTATCCAGTCCCAGACGATTGGCGAGGTCATTGGCGATGGCGACAACCTTCGGATCGTCAATCAGCAGATTCGTACCCATCAATCCGAGAGTCTCATACTCCGGCCCTATACCTTCATACTTATATTCTTCAGGCTCGGTAATTGTAATCTTGCGGTGGCATCCGATCGGGCAATACTTGCAGGGCAGGGGCTTGGCGTTCAGACCTTCGGTATAGCTTGGGCCGCCAAGTTTCCGGGCGCCCTCAGGCCATACATCCTGCTCCCAGTACTTGATCGGCATATCGCCCAAGCCTTCGGCAGTTTCACAAAGCCCCGGTGTTCCGTGCAGCCTTAACTCGTTTTCCACCGTTGTTTCGTTTATCTGTTTCTGATATTTCTTGATCAGTTTGCGGGCGGCCTCCGGATCATGCACCTCCACCTTCTTGGTTCCACGCACGGCTACGGCCTTGACGTTCTTGGCCCCCATGACGGCTCCCAGGCCGCAGCGCCCGGCAAAGCTGTGATTATCCACGGCGATGCACGCGATCGCCACTTTGCGTTCTCCGGCGGGACCTATTGCGGCAATGCTGAGCTTATTATCACCGGTCTGTTCGTGAATTGCATCGACCGTATCGAAGGTATCCCTGCCCCACAGGCCGGCAGCATCTTCGATCCGGACATCGTCATCCACGATTTTCAAGTACACGGGTTTTTCGGATACTCCTTCGAGGATGAGCACGTCATATCCGGCGTCTTTTAACGCGGGTCCCCATGCCGCGCCGGCGGCGGTATCGGCAAATGTACCGGTAAGCGGAGATATGCCGACAATGCTGAACTTCGCCCCGCCCGGCACAGCGGGTCCCTGGAACGGACCGGTTGCGAAAATAACAAGGTTGCGGGGATCGTACGCTTCGATCTTCTCCGGCAGTTCTCTGCGCAGGATCTCAGCACCCAGGCCGGCGCCTCCAATGAAATCCTTCAGATCCTTGGCGTCTATCGACTCAACTGTCGATTCCTGCTTTGTCAGGTTCACTCTTAGAATCTTCTGCCAATAACCATTTGACATTGTTTGTTCTCCATACTTCCCGACCTTACCGTTCACTTTCAGAGGTAAGGCGCCCGATGAATAATTTTGTCCTAATCAGCGTTCCGTCTCGATCCCGGGCCGGGCGGCAGATTCTCCTTCAGGTATCCGGTCATCAATCCGTAAAGGTGGCGCCTGGTCCCCTTGCCTTCTTTTATCGAGTGAGTCCGGTTGGGATACGACATCATCGTGAAATGCTTGCCGTGCTCGATCAGCTTATTGACGAGAGCCTGGAAGCTCTGGTAGTGACAGTTGTCGTCGGCGGTGCCGTGGATAATCAGCAGGTTTCCTTTGAGCTTGTGCGTGAAGGTAATCGGCGAGCCTTCGCGAAATCCTTGCTCATTGTCGTCCGGCAGGCCCATGTACCGCTCCTGGTAGATTGTATCGTAGAAACGCTGGTTGCTGATGAAAGCAATCGCCATTGCGGTGTGGTACAGATCGGGATATCTGAATATTGCGTTTAGACTCATGGAGCCGCCGCCGCTCCAGCCCCAAATGCCGACTCTGTCGGGATCGACGTATGGCCATTTTTTGATGATGGCTCGCGTCGCTGCCGCCTGGTCCGCCGATGCAAGAATTCCGATCTGGCGGTAGATGCACTTTCTCCACTCTCTGCCGCGAGGCGCCGGCGTGCCCCGGTTGTCCACGTTCACGACCAGGTATCCCTGCTGCGCGAGCATTAGATGCCACAGATATTTTTCCCCACCCCATCTGTCGACGGCGGTTTGCCCCGCCGGCTCGCCGTAGACGTAGAAGAACAGCGGATATTTTTTTTGCGGATCGAAATCGGGCGGCTTGATCCGGTAGCCGTCGAGCAGGACACCGTCGCCGATGTCAATGCGGAAGAACTCGGTCGGCAGCCTCTTGAGCGAAGCTACCTTCTCGAAAAGCTCGGAATTGTCCTCCAGGACGCGGACCGTTTCGTGCTCAGGCAGGCGGACAAGATCGATCACGGGAGGCCTGTTGGCCGAAGAATACGTGTGAATGGCCCACCTTGAATCTTTGGATATCTGGTAGCTGTGTGATCCGTCCAGCCCGGCCGGCGTGATCCTCTCGACTTTGCCGGAACCGTCGAGCGGGCTGCGGTAAAGGTAGCGTTGAGTGGGATTGTCCGGCGAGGCGATGTAGTAGGCCCAGCCTCGCTCGGCGTCGACGCTGACCATTGAGATTACGTCGAATCCGCCGGGAGTCAGAAGTCTGACTCTGCTGCCCGACCGCGACACCAGATACAGATGCCGCCAGCCGTCGCGCTCGCTCAGCCACGTGAACTGTTTGCCGCCGTCTAACCAGAGAAGGTTCAGATCGTCTCTGACGTCGAGCCAGGCCTCATCCTTCTCGGTCATTATTTTCCGCATCGAGCCGTTGCGCACGTTGCCCAGCGTGATTTCATTGGTGTTTTGAAGGCGATTGAGATGTTGAAAGACGATCTGTTTCGAGTTCTCGGCCCATTCCATTCTTGGGATATAGTGGTTGCGCAGATCGTCCGAAGGCTCGAACCAGCGCGTCTTGCCGCCGCGAGAGCTTATGACGCCCACCCGGCAAGCGGAGTTCATCTGGCCCACCTTGGGATATTCGAAGGTGGTTATTTTCGGATAGAGTTCGTCGGTATAATTGACAAGATGAAAATCTCTTACGCCTTCGGTGTTGAACTGCCAATAGGCGATTAGCTTGCCGTTGGGGCTCCAGCGGAAACCGTCTCGAAGAGCGAATTCTTCTTCGTACACCCAGTCGGAAGTGCCGTTGATGAGGTTCTCGGCCCCGTCGTTGGTCAACTGCGTGATCCGGAGATTCCTGAGGCTCTGCACGTACAGGTTCTTCTCTCGAACGTAAGCGACCCGTGTCCCGTCGGGCGAGAATTTTGCGAACATCAGCGTGGATGGCTCAGCATCGCCGCCGAGCTTCTGCAAGCTGGAACTGGCCAGATCGAGCACCCAGTAATCTCCTCGCGTGTTCCTGCGCCAGACGCGTTTGGTGTTTGTGAAGATCAGGAGCTTCTTGCCGTCTTTTGACCACGAGTAGTCGTCGATCTTCAGTGAATTTGCATCGGTACTCGGTTTCAACAGCTCTGCCGAGACCAGTATCTTACGCTGCCCGCTTTCCGGATCGTATCGGACGATGTCTTTGACTTTCTTTTCGTCCGAATCTTCATTTTCTTTGGCGGCTGATGAGTCTTCCAGAGTAGTATACCCGGATCCGTCTTGAAGCCAGCGAATCGGGCCGTAAGATTTGGAATCAAACTCATCCGAGTCAATGATTCTGTCGAGAGTCAGACAACCAGCATCGGTTTCAGACGGCGTCTTGTCCGCTGCGAAAATAGTCGGAGCTGCGGTTAGAATAATGCAGAGACCTATGATGGTTGATTTTGTCTTCACGTTACCTACCTCATTTTGAATTAACTAATACTCTTCCGTCCGGTTTGACGATAAGATGGTCATCCTGCTTGATGGATAGAAAATCATCTTGCCGAAGTATCACGATCGGCACCGTCCTTTGGTACAGCTCATCCGACACGATGCTCCCCAAAGCCAGCATCGGGTCGATGCTTAGATTGATTATAGCCGCAGGTGCGACACCGGCCTTGATGCTCTGCATCAAAACGGCGCTGGACGTGCTCGAGCCTCTGCCGGTGGGAAACACGAACACCTTGCCTGTTACGTTCGCTCCGGATAGCTCGTGGCGCCGGTCGATGATCTCTCCGGTTCGCGGGCATACGCCTCCCCAGAAGCTGATGGGTTCTTTAGAGACCAGGGCGGTCCCTTTAGCCGAGGCTGCGACTATCGGTCTTCCGATCAGAGTTCTTTCCATATCGACTCCTTTCGGCAGACCTCGCCCCTGACGGCGGACTCGACGCACTCTGCCATACTGCCGAAAGCGACTTTCACGCCGAGTTCGCCGGGCGCGTAGTACGAGCACTTGCCCGAGTTGGTCATAATTATTTTGGTCTCCGGGTGGATCATCGGCGTATGAAAGACGCAGGTGTCGAGCGTTATCTCGATCCCGAAGCCGGCGAGCACGTCGAGGAAATCACCTCGCTGCAGCAGGGCGTGCGACGTCTGCGAGGAGATTACGACGAATCTCACGCCGGGATCGAGCGAATTGCCTTTCTGCGTCTGCTCGCGCACGAGATCGGCCAGCTCGCGAAACTCATCGAACGAAAAGTGAGGACAACCCAGCACGACGAGATCTAGCCGGTCTCCTTCGGCGGCTGTGGACAATTCGGAGCGGGCCTTGCGCAACTCGGCAGGGCCGATATCGATGATCCGCTCGGGCTCGTTGCCGCCAAACGCATCTTCCAGCGAGTCCGCTTCGGGCGTCACTCCGACGGCGTGAAAAAGAGCCACCGCGCCGGATGAAGCCGCGGCCGCACAGAAGGCTTTCAAGCAGTCGCTGGATGGGTTATGGGCGAGCCCCTGGATAACCGCGATTTTGTCCCCGGCAAGAGTTCCCAGCAGATGGCCGAGCACCACGTAGAATTCGTTGGTTTGCATGAAAACGGTGGAAAGATCCGCGAGGCGCAGTAGTATCTGCCCCCTGCGGTTTTCTTTCAGATGAAGGCCGCATCTGGGTACTCTGCCCGTTATGGCGGCGCAGATGTCCATGTAGTCGGCGTATCTGTTGGTTCTCGCTCCCAGGACGGAATTCGCGTAGCAGATCGCATTGGATTCGCCCCATGCGATTTGCTGGCCGAATCGCGGCGTCAGATAGCTCTGATAAGGCGCGCACGTCCACGTGGGAATGCAGCCCATCCGCCCGTAAGCTTTGGCCTGCCTGATCGCTTTGCGGGCGAAGTCTTCATCGATGCTGAATTCTCTCCAATTCTGCAAATCGAGCGGGCCCATATTCAGGGTTGTGGGTACGCAAACCCTGCCGCCTTTGCCCGCGAGCGTCTCGGCGAATTCCAGACCCGTTTCGCTGAGCAATCCGCAGCCGTCGATATGCGCCTGGGTTATGTCCATAAGCTCCGGAGCCTCGTGGACCTCGGCCATCCTGGCTACGATCCGCATGGCCATGCGGGCGCCCTCGCCGTGCCGGCCGTCCAGGAATTCCTTATCGCGTTTGCTCAGCTTTACTGACATCGGATTCATCGTCAACTACAACATCCAGCGGATTTTTCATACTGCCGCAAATGATAGCCGAGATGGCCGGCGGCTTCCAACGTTTTCTTTTGGAAGCGTGTCTTTTCCGGTATAATTACCCGGTCGCAATTTGTTACTTGTATGAGGTTTGTGAAAGATGAATTGTCTAAAGCAGACACGTCGTGACTTTCTAAAAGTGCTTGGTTTGGGACTCGCGGCGTTGGGCGCGCCGGCATCGGGCAGGTTGCGCGAATCGCGCGAGGCTGCCGCCCCAAAGCCTAATTTCATTATCATTTTCACCGATGACCAGGGCTATCAGGACGTCGGCTGTTTCGGCTCGCCGCTGATTAAAACGCCGCGTCTCGACCGGATGGCCGCCGAAGGCGTGAAATTTACCAGTTTCTACGCGCAAACGGTCTGCGGCCCGTCGCGTGCGGCGCTTATGACCGGTTGCTATCCCCTGCGCGTGGCGAAGCGCAACAATCAGGTGGACATCCATCCATACCTGCACACGAAGGAAATCACCATCGCCGAAGTGCTGAAAGACGCCGGCTATGCGACCGCGTGTTTCGGCAAGTGGGACCTGGCCGGGCACAGGCAAGCCGGTTTCGACTACGACCTTTTGCCGACCAAGCAGGGATTCGATTACTTTTTCGGCACGCCGACGAGCAATGACAGCATCGTGAACCTGCTGCGGAACGATACTGTCATCGAGAAAAAAGCCGACATGAACACTCTGACGAGGCGCTACACCGACGAAGCGCTGGCCTTCATTCGGAACAACACCAACAGGCCTTTCTTTGTCTATATCCCTCACACCATGGCCCATACGAAACTGGGAGCTTCGGCACAGTTCCGGGGCAAGTCCAAACGCGGCCTGTACGGCGACGTCGTCGAGGAGATCGACTTCAACGTGGGCCGGATTCTGGATACTGTCAGGGAACTCGGGCTCGACGGCAGGACCTACATTATCTTCATGAGCGACAACGGCCCGTGGGCGATCAAGAAAGAGCACGGTGGGTCTGCGCTGCCCCTGCGCGGCACCAAGACCTCGACGTGGGAAGGGGGCCTTCGCGTTCCCTGCATTATGCGGGCGCCCGGCAGAATCCCGGCGGGCATCGTATGCGATGAAATCGCCAGTACGATGGACATGCTGCCGACCCTGGCAAAACTCGCCGGCGGAAAAACCCCGACCGACCGGGTCATAGATGGACACGATATAAGTGCTCTCATGCACGGTGAGAGAGGCGCTGCAAGCCCGGCCGAGGCTTTCTTCTATTATCAACACACGCATCTTCAGGCGGTTCGCTCGGGCAAATGGAAACTCCACCTGCCGCGACCGGCCAATCCGCCCTGGACGCCGAACTGGGCGCGTCATATCGACGCCGAGGACGTATTCGATATCGAAGAGCCGATGCTTTTCGATCTGGATAGCGACATCGGGGAGAGTCACGACGTTGCGGCCGAACACCCGGAAGTAGTAGGGCGGCTGCTCGAATTTGCCGAGCGGGCCAGATCCGATATCGGCGATTACAACCGCGTAGGCAGGAACGCCCGATTCTTCGATCCTCAGCCCCGGCGGCCCGACGCCGCAAAGTGGATTGGCAGACGCGACTGAAGCGCCGAGCCGCCTTGCATAATTGACGTGCATTTGGTATAGTGATACCGACCGGACCCATGCTGATTGGGCGGTGCAAACATGCAAACTTGATATGGCAGGAAGATCAAATGCTCGCTAAACAACTTGAAGATCAACCCATAACGAACAATCTGGCCAACCTGACGCGGCGCAGTTTCCTTGGAGTTGTGGGGGCTGCGACGGTGGGACTGGCGTTGCCCGGGACCTCTTATTCTGCAATGAGGAAGACCCGCCCAAACATTATTTTCATCATGGTCGACGATCTCGGCAAGGAGTGGATAAGCTGCTACGGGGCCGAGGACATAAAGACGCCGAACATCGACGCCCTGGCGAAAACGGGTATGCAGTTCGAGAATGCGTACTCCATGCCGCAGTGCACGCCGAGCCGGGCGTCGCTGCTGACCGGGCAGTACCCCTGGAGGACCGGATGGGTCAACCATTGGGACGTTCCCCGCTGGGGAGTGGGCTACTTCGACTGGAAGGTAAGGCAGAATATGACCTTCGCCCGCATTATGAAGAAGGCGGGCTACGCGACCGCCGCAGTCGGCAAATGGCAGATTAACGACTTCCGCGTCGAGCCGGAGGCGATGAAAAAGCACGGCTTCGACGACTGGTGCATGTGGACCGGATATGAGGGCGGCAATCCTCCCAGCGGCAATCGGTACTGGGACGCTTACATCAATACACCGAAGGGCAGCAAGACCTACAAGGGCAAATTCGGGCCCGACGTGTACACGGATTACCTGATCCGGTTCATGAGCAAGCACAAGAACGAACCGATGATGCTCTACTTCCCGATGGCGCTTACACACGGGCCTCTGACAACGACTCCGAGCGAGCCGGATGTTGAGGGCAAGCTCGAGACGCACAAGGCGATGGTTCGCTACACCGACGAGCTTGTCGGCAGGATTGTCAAAGCACTCGACGATCTGAAGATACGCGACCGGACCATCGTCATCTTCACGACGGACAACGGTTCCGGCGGAGGCTGGACGGGAACGCGAAACGGCCACAAAGTCCGCGGCGGCAAGGCCAAGAAGACCGAAAACGGAGTCTGCGCCCCGTATATCGTCAATTGCCCCGGACTCGTGCCGCAGGGCATTGTCACCGAAGCCCTGACGGACTTCACGGACCTGTTGCCGACGTTCGTCGAGCTGGGCGGCGCCGAAGTTCCGAAGGACCTCACGATCGACGGCGTTTCATTCGCCCCCTTGCTGCTCGGCAAAGCCAAGGATTCGCCCCGCGAGTGGATCATGGCGCTCGGTCACGGAGCGGCCAGGCTGGACACCAAGGGCGTTCGAGGGGTGGTTGATTATACCGAACGCGTGATCCGCGACAAGCGTTATAAAGTATGGGTAAGCGAGCAGCGGAAAATATCGCAGCTTTACGATTTGGACAGGGATCCGTTCGAGAAAAACAACCTGATCGCCAGCACCAGGCCCGAACATCTGGCCGCGATACGCAAGTTCCAGGCGGTAGTGGATTCGATGCCTGAAAAGGACAGCAGACCGGATTACACGCCGAGAAAGGCCAATCCGTGGGACAAAAAGCTGTCTACCAAAAGTCGAAAACGTAAATAGATAATATCGAAAAGGTTGCGGAAATGATGCTGCATAGAAGCTCATACAATCGACCGTTCTGCGAAGAGACACGCGAATCTGCCTCGCACAAGAGTAAACGTTGCCGGTACTCATGGATACTTCCTTTCGGCGGACTGTTAGCGCTGATGTGGTTCCTGCTTCGGGTGATACCGAAGCCTTCACGTGCGGCATATCCCTGCCAGCGGGCGGCCTTTCCCTTGGCGTCCGGTTTCGTGATTTGGCTTGCCGGAGCCGTCGGCTCGGTCGCGGCGTTTCGCAGGGCAAGACGATGCCTGGCGCAGTCACGCTATTTGTTATGCGCCGTCCTGCTTGCTGCTGGGGTTGGATCCGTATGGCTGGCGCAAAGCTTCACTACTGAGACAATCGTTTTTGCCGAAGAGCCTGTTGCGAATTCTCCGATTGGAACCGCCAAAGGGATTCATCCCGGCCGCGTCGTTTGGGTGCACGATCCTGATGCGACCGATTGGCAGGGCCCCGGCAAAGGGCACTGGTGGCAGAGCAGCCACACCGATCAGGCTGTGGTGGATGAGATGATGGGCAGGGCGGTCAGATCGCTCGCCGGCGAGGCAACGAATTCCGCCGCATGGGATTCACTTTTCAAGCACTTCAACGAGGCCCGCGGCAAAAACGGCGCCGGATACGAGCAGGGCCAGAAGATCGTCGTCAAAGTGAACTTTGTCGGTTGTATCAGAATCTGGCGCGGCCGCTCCGTGGCGAGTGTTCAAGAGTACAACCTGCGGAGTGTTGATTACATGAACACCTCCCCGCATGTCATAATCGCTCTGCTGCGGCAGCTTGTCGATACGGTCGGCGTTGCTCAGGCCGACATAACTGTAGGCGATACTCTATGCTATTTTCCCAATGAATTCTTCGATATGTGTCACGCCGAGTTTCCCGACGTCAGGTATCTGGAATATCTGGGCGAGTTCGGCCGGACCGCCGCGAAACATTCCTCTGTTCCATTCTACTGGAGCACGGCGGATGCCGGGGGCAAGACCACGGACTATATCCCCGAGTCCTACGTTCAGGCCGACTACCTGATAAACCTGGCAAATCTCAAAAGCCACAACGATCTGGCGGGTATAACGCTTTGCGCCAAGAACCACTACGGTTCGCTGATAAGGAAACCGTCCCGAACGCCGGACCGCTTCGACATGCATAAAGACCTTCCTCGCAACAAGCCCGGCATGGGGCATTACAGGCCTTTGGTTGATCTGACAGGGCACAGTCAGCTTGGCGGCAAGACTTTGCTTTATCTGATTGACGGACTCTACGCCGGCAAGCACGCAAAGGAACGTGCTCCGAGAAAATGGAATATGAGCCCTTTCAACGGAGACTGGACTTCGAGTCTTTTTGCGTCTCAGGATCCGGTTGCGATCGATTCTGTCGGTTTCGATTTCCTCTGGACCGAATGGGATGATGCCCCTCACTGGTCCGGCACGGGCGACTATCTCGTCGAGGCCGCGATGGCAAACGATCCGCCTTCCGGGACGTTCTACGATCCCGACCATAAAGGCGAAGTTGCCCGCCTGAAAAGTCTGGGCGTTCATGAGCACTGGAACAATCCCTCCGACAAGCAGTATTCGCGCAACATGGGCGCGGGCAAGGGCATCGAGCTACTGAAGCCGGCCGCAAGAGAGTCCCGCGTAGTCGGTGTCGCCGGCTCGCCGCCCAACAGGTAGAGCCTCCGAGCCGCTGTAACTGCAAAAAAAAACGGGGCCTATACCGAGTCAAGCAGTATAGGCCCCGGGTTAAGAATGTGTCGGCCGCGCAAGTACGCGCAGTTTCAATAATCGCTCAAAATCTACCGAATCAACCGAATGTCGTCGAAGTACACGATCCCTGTGCCGCCGCCGGGAGACGGGACGTTCTTGGTTCCAATGCCGATGGTTATCGTGTTGACGTTCGTAAGATTCACGCCGAAAGCAGCTAAGTCGATGACCCACTCAGTCCATCCTACGATCTGCGTCGCGGCCGGATCGTCGTGATAGACCACGGCAGTCCCGTTGAGCGCCACGTAAAGGCGGTCCGACGCGTTGTCGGCGCTGCCGTTAAGCCAAAGGCTGAGCTTCGTAACGCCTTGCTCGGTCCAGTCACGAGGATAGACCAGTGTCAAAGTCGCTTCGGACGTCTTGCCGGCATCGTCGTAGCTGTAGTTCATCGACTGCAAACCGCCGTGAACAATGACCCGCTCGGCATAAGGCGGCATAGGATTGCCCACTATAGCGCCGTTTGTGAGCGGGGTATCGTATCCATCGATCCACTTGTCGAAAATCCTGTTAAGCCCCGGCTCGCCGGGAGCAGGATCAATGTCATCGTACGACTCGAAATCTTCAACCGTGAGATAGTCGGCCACCGTGAAATTCCAGACGTGGCCTTTGGTAACCGTCGCATCGGTATTATGTTCATCGACGCGCCAGTAGTAAGGCCCGCCGCCCCATTCCACTCCTTCGGGCGGAGAATAGCTGGTCGCAGTTCGCCGGCCCCGGTACACGCCCGTTGTGTCGGATGCGTCCGCATTGCCAACTGCATCCCTATCGGTGCCGAAGTACACGGCATGTTCGGAGACTTTATCGCCAGGCGACCAACTCAAAGACGCGGCGCGGAATACATCCGAAGTCGAGCCATCAGCCGGGCTCGGATCCCAGGCGCGTGTAGTGTCGCCCCTCATGGCCTGCTTTAGCTCGGTTGCCGTCAACACCTTGTTGTAGGCACGGACCTCGTCGATCAGACCGTTGAACCACGGAGAGGCTGGAAAATTGCCGTTCGTAAATCCGATTTTGACGGACTGTGAACCTTCACTGAACTGATTCACGTTCCAGTCATTCCTGCTTCCGGCAAATTCGCCATCGATGTACAGTGTTGTCGTATCCTCGGTAACGCCGGTTTGGAACTGAGTGGTCGCGGCCACGTGATGCCATTGACCGTCATCGACGGCTATGGTTGATTCGACATATCCAACCCAGCCGACATCAACTGTCAGCAATCCGCCGCGCACGAAGAGCGACTTGCCGCCCTGCGCCCAGTTGCCTGTGGCCGGAGCCCTTGCTATGACCGTCCCGTCACTGGATGTCTTGATCCATGCAGTCCAGGTGAAATCGGTTCCGAAATCCAGATTGGCCGGACCCGGGACGTGCACGAAGTCATCCCTGCCACCGAATTCCAGCGCCCCGCCGTCATATCCGTTTACGTGCTGTGGATTGCCCATGAGAGTGCCGTGATGGTCGTGGCCCGACCAATCCACCGCAGCAGTGCCGGAAGCTTCATCGAGACGCCACCAGGCGACAAGATTAGGATCGGTGACCGGTATGTCGGGCAGTGTTGTGAAGCTCCAGATATCGCCTTTGACCGGGGGATTCGGAGGATTAGACTCATCGATCCGCCAGTAGTAGGTCTTGCCCTTTTCGAGAGCGCCCGGTGCAAAGATCGTATCAGCCGTCTGCTCGCCCGCGTCCACCAAAGCATTGTTCACATTGTCAAAGTTGTCGTCGAAGTGGATGTAGTGCAATTTCGCATCCATGCCTGCGGTCCAGCCAAGAATCGCGTCGGCGCTAACGAAAGGAGCTCCGTCGGCCGGATAGGGTTCGTAGGCCTTTATTGGCGGAACCCAGAAGCTCCAGACGTCGCCTTTCCACGGGCTGTTCGGATTGGAGTTATTAACCTCGTCGATCCGCCAATAGTAGGTCGTGCCCGGTACGAGGCCGTCGGGATAGGGAAATCCGAAGAAACCGGCAATGAGCATAGTATCGGTCAGGGCCTTGCTACCCTGGAATACCGGTGAGTTGGGAGTTCCGTCGTTGACGTCGTCAAAGTTGTCACTCAAGTACACATCGTGCGAAACCGCAAGCTCTCCCGGCATCCACTTGAGAGTCACCCAAGTGCCCCCAACCATGGCGCCGTCGGCGGGGCTGGGATTCTCAGCCTTTGTGAACTCGGGAGGGATACCATTGAACAGGTTTTCTGTTTGCTTTTCCGACAGAATGCGGTCGTAAATGCGCAAATCGTCCAGAACGCCATCCCAATATCTGTTGGTATTCCACGAACCGATGGTGAACGGAGACCTTAGAAATATCTCAGTCGCTGAAGGCGAGCTGTTAGTTGCAGAATCGAGCATACCATCGATGTAGATTTGTGTATGGCCCGTGGTAATGTCAAATGTCGCCACTACATGGTATATAGTTCCGGCTTCCAAAACGGCTTGTGAATTGAAATCGTTAGGCCCCCTTCCATTCAAACTGAAACCAACCACACCGCTGCTGCGCACCATGAAGTGAATGCCGCCGGCGGACCAGTCTTCGTGAAACAATGAATTATACGGCCCCGGCAGATTGTCGAACTTCAACCACAAAGCAACCGACACTTGTTCGAACGTCCCCCAATTCTGACCAGTCACGTTGACGTAAGCATCTGAACCGTTAAAGTCCAGTGCGGACGTCGATCCCGGAAAAAGCCCCTGCGTCCAGGTCGCGTTAACCACATCCCCTGCAACGCCTCCTGCTGAGTCAGTGACGGTAGAGCCGCTGTTTTCATCAAAAGCCCAATGCACTACCAGATGCCCGGCAGCCTCACAGGCAACACATACAGTCAGACTCAGGACAAAAACAAAATAAGTTAGACAAATCAGTTTCTTAGACATAATAGTCCTCCTTCATAAAAGAAGTTTCCATGAGCCTCCTCTGGGCGCCCCCAGAGCGACTGATAGACCTATACTCAATAAGTCAGTACAAGCTCCGAATTCCCGGATAGTTTCATCCTTTTAATACGGCACAAGCTTTACTGTCCCGGCAGAGTTAGAACGGCTTATCGTACGGCTGAGTTATGCCGGCAAGGCCGGACATTTCTTCGTCCGACAGGACGCGGTTGTAGATGCGGAAGTCGTCAACCTGGCCCGGGAAGTAATTGTCGTTGTCCTGCCGCTTGCCGACGTGGACGTTGTCGGGCGTGGCGAGAGTCCGGTCTTCGCTGCCGACGAGCAGGCCGTCGCCATACCATTTGATCGTCGTGCCGTCGTACGAAGCGGCCAGATGGTGCCATTCGAGATCGATCGGCATGATATCCTGCTCCCAGCCGTATACGTGAAGCCCGTACCAGCCGAGAGTCGTGGTGCCTGTATCGCC
>Ga0180431_10002814_pt1 | contig 22885 bp, 15 predicted proteins | sample SS_ome_11_FD_132459 | JGI IMG/M metagenome (GOLD analysis project Ga0180431, IMG submission 132459) | Hypersaline lake sediment archaeal communities from the Salton Sea, California, USA - SS_1_MS_1 metaG | ecosystem: Environmental > Aquatic > Non-marine Saline and Alkaline > Hypersaline >...
CTCGATGGGTCCCTCCTGCGGCCCCTCCTCCTGGGCGGGTTGGACCGCCAGGGAAGGGAAGCTGCGCAGCGGGCCGTCGGCGTGGGCATCCCACCGGGGGAACACCAGATCCGACTGCAGCCATACGGTCAGCAGCCGGGCCAGGCCGTTCAGGCTGTTCATGTGGGTGCGTTCGTGCCCATGGCTGGCGTCGACGCCGAAGCCCAGCAGCGCCACCCGCAGGTGGGCGCCGGCCTCGATCGCGGCGGCGGCGTCGGACCGGTAGTGGGCGAACGTGTCGCGCACTACCTCGATATCGTTCTCGCGGGCCAGGGAGTGCATACGTCGGGTCAGGTGATAGTCGAACGGGCCGACACTGTCGGCCATCGCCACCGTCACGGCCGTCTCACGGGACTGCTGACCGGGGGCGACGATGGCGGCGTCGACCGAAACCATCTCGGCGACGTCCGGGTCGAGGCCGTGGCTGGCGCCGTGTCCGATCTCCTCGGTGCAGGTCACCAGCAACTGGGCGCGTACCGGCAACTCGCCGCCGGACTCCTTGAGGGCCTTCAGCGCGGCCAGGGTTGCCGCCACGCCGGCCTTGTCGTCCAGGTGCCGGGAGCGGACGAATCCGTTGTCGGTGATCAGCGGATGCGCCAACGGGGCGACGAAGTCGCCGACGTCCAGACCGAGGTCGCGCAGATCCTCGATTCCCGCGACGTGCTCGTCGAGGCGGACCTCGACGTCCTCCCAGGAGACGCCCTGCGAGTCGACCTCTTCGTTCCATCGGTGCCCGGATGCCTTCAGCGGCAGGACCTGTCCGGTGTAGACGGTTTCCAGGTCATCGGGGAACACCCACACCGCGGCACCCTCGGAGAACCGCGCCGAATGGTGTCCGACCGGTTTGAGTTCGAGGCGGCCATTGCTCTTGAGGTTGCGGATCATCGCGCCGATGGTGTCGGTATGCACGACGACTGCCCGGCTGGCCTCGGAGGAGGCCGGCCCGCCCAACTCGGCCACGATCGCTCCGCGCCGGGTGACCACGAAGGGCACACCGAGGCGGTCCAGCCGTTCGCCGACGTACTGCTGTACGTGGTCGGTCCGCCCGGTAGGGCTGGGGATGTCGAGCAGTTCCAGCAGCACCTGGCGCAGGAAGCCGAGGTCGATATCCAGGGCGGTCACCCCCGCACCGTAGCGTCTCCCGCTGCGGTGGGCATGCGCTGACCACGCGGGCGCGTCACGTGGAGGGGTCGGCGTGGCGGCCCCGGCGGGTGCGCCGGCGGCCCTTCGCCGCCCGGGCCGCCCGGGCCGGCCGGGGCGGCGCCGCGGTGGTCGGGAACAGCAGGTCCATGAACCGCTCGGTGGTCGGCTGCGGTTCGTGATTGGCCAGGCCCGGACGCTCGTTGGCCTCGATGATGACGTACCCGGGCTGGTCTGGGGCGGGTGCCAGCAAGTCGATCCCGGTGACCGGGATCGACAGGGCCAGGCTGGCGGTCACACACGCCTCGGCAAGGTGCGGGTGCAGGTCGGCGGTCACGTCGTGGATGGTCCCGCCGGTATGCAGGTTCGCGGTCCCGCGCACGGTGAGTTCCCGGCCCTGGGGCAGCACATCGTCCATCGACCAGCCCGCCTCGGCCACGGTGTCGGCGGTGACCGAGTCCAGCGGGATTTGCGACTCCCCGCCGGTCGCCGCAGCGCGGCGCCGGGACTGCCGCTCGATCAGTTGCGCGACGGTGTGCTCACCGTCGCCCAGGACACTGGCCGGCCGTCGCACCGCGGCCGCCACCACCTTGTGGTCGATGACCAGGACGCGGATGTCCTCCCCGGCCACCATCTCCTCGATCAGGACGTCGGGACAGTGGGCGCGGGCTTCGCTGACCGCACGACGCAGTGCAGCGTGCTCCCGGACCCCCACGGTGATCCCCCGGCCCTGCTCGCCGCGGGCGGGCTTGACCACGACTGTCCCCACCTCGTCGAGAAATTCGGCCTCGGCGGCCTCCTCGCCGGCGGTGATGCCGCGCGGGATCCTCAGTCCGGCATCGGAGAGCACCCGCCGGGTGACCCGCTTGTCATCGCAGCGCGCCATCGCCAGCGCGCTGGTCAGTTCCGACAGCGACTCCCGGGTGTGGATGACTCGGGCGCCCTCGGTGAGCCGCAACTCCCCCCACTGGGCGTCGGTGACCTCCACCCTGATTCCCCTGCGCATGGCCTCGTCAGCGACGATCTTGGCGTACGGGTTGAGCTGGTCGTAGTTCTCCGGCGGCGCCGCGCGGAAGAGCCGCTCGTTGATCGGGTTCTTGCGTTTGACCACCAGCTCTGGCACCTGGTGGAAACCCAGACGCTCATAAAGCCGGATGGCGCCGGTGTTGTCGGCGAGCACCGACAGGTCGACGAAGGCGCGTCCCCGCGCGGCCAGCTCGGCGGCCAGCCGGCCCAGCAGCGCCTGGCCCAGCCCCACGGGGGCTGCGTCGGGATCCACCGTCAGGCACCACAGCGACGAGCCGTTTGCGGGGTCGTCGAACAGGGCCGCATGATCGACGACAGTGACGGTGCCGACCACCCGTCCGGTCGACAGGGACGCCACCAGGTGCTGCACCTCGGGCCGGGCCGCCACCTGCAGCAGAATGTCGGAGGGGGCGGTGACCATGCCGTTGCGGGCGTAGATGGTGTTGACCGCGTCCGCCTCCCCGATGGTCCGTAACTCGCTGATCGTCACATTCGGGGGCGGTTCGGGGCTGATCTGCGGGGCCGGAAGATCGAGGCGGAAGGTCAACGACGGGTCGACGAAGAACTCGTCCGGGTGTTCGGCGACGAACACATGGGCGTCCCGCAGGTAGATGCAGATATCGCGGGTGCCCTCGGCCTCCGCGCGCAACACCTCAGCGGCCTCGCTGCGGTCGGCAAAGGTCTGGCCGAACACGATCTGGCCCCAGCCGCAGTCCAGGGCCACCCCGGGTGGCGGTTCGGCGCGCTCGGTCTCGGTGTGGGCGATCCGCGGGTCGCCGCCGGGGCCGATGGCCTCGCGCGCCATGGGCCGGCGCTCCGCGGCGCCGGCGGGCCGAGCGGCTTCCTCCTCAGATGCCATGAGCCTGGAGCCACATCTCGAGCAGTCCCAGTTGCCAGAGCTTGTTGCCGTGCAACGGCGTCAGCTCGCTGTTGGGATCCTCCAGCAGCGCGTCGACGTACCGCGGGCGGAACATCCCGCGGTCCCGGGCCGCCGAGTCGTGCAGGGCGTCGCGCACCCGAGCCAGCACCTTGCCTTCGAGGTGGGTGATGCCGGGGACGGGGAAATACCCCTTGGGCCGATCGATCACCTGTGGCGGAAGCATCCGCCGGCCGATGGACTTCAGCACCCCCTTGCCGCCTTGGGCGAGCTTGAGCTCCGGCGGGCAGGTGGCGGCGAGTTCGACGAACTCGTGGTCCAGGAAAGGCACGCGGGCTTCCAGGCCGTGGGCCATGGTCATGTTGTCGACCCGCTTGACCGGATCGTCGACGAGCATGACCTCGGTGTCGATGCGCAGCGCGGCGTCGACCGCGGTCTGCGCCCCCGGGGCGGACATGTGCGCTGCCACGTACTCCCGGGGCGGGTCGCCCCCGGGGAGATAGTCGGGGTTGAGCACCTCAGCGAGGCCGGCGGCGTCACGATCGAAGAAGGCCTTGGCGTAGGTGTCCACCGCGTCCGCGCGCGGGACCCCGGCCAGTGGCGGATACCAGTGGTAGCCGCCCAGGATCTCGTCGGCACCCTGGCCGGACTGGACCACCTTCAGGTGCCGGGCGACGGCCTCGGAGAGCAGGTAGAAGGCGACCGCGTCGTGGCTGACCATCGGTTCGGCCATCGCTGCGACCGCGGCCTCCAGTGGCGGAAGCAGGTCGGTGTGCGGGATCAGGATGCGGTGGTGGTCGGTGCCGAACCGTTCGGCGATCACATCGGAGTACTGGAACTCGTCGCCCTCGCGGCCGCCGACGGACTCGAAACCGATGGAGAACGTCGACAAACCGGTCTGGCCCTGCTCGGCGAGCAGGGCTACCACCAGCGAGGAGTCCAGGCCCCCGGAGAGCAGGACGCCGACGGGGACGTCGGAGACCATCCGCCGCCGGACCGCCGTGGACAGGGACTCGGCGAGCGCGTCCTGCCAGTCGTTCTCCGTCCAGTCGGCGCGGGCCGGGTCGCGGGCGAAGGGCGCGTCCCAGTAGCGGCGCTCGCTGCTCGTGCCGTCGGGCTCGTAGACCCGCACGGTCGCGGGCGGCAGTTTGCGCACGCCGGCGAGGATCGTGCGCGGCGGCGGCACCACGGCGTGGAATGTCAGGTAGTACGCCAGCGCCGTCGTGTCGATACTGGTGTCGATTCCGCCCGCGGCGAGCAGTGCGGGCAGCGTCGAGGCGAACCGGACGGTGTCGGCGGACTCGGCGACGTACAACGGCTTGATTCCGAGGCGGTCGCGTGCCAGGACCACCCGACCGCTGTCGCGCTCGACGATCGCCACTGCGAACATCCCGATGAGGTGGTCGACGAAGGCCTCGCCCCACTCCGCGTAGGCCTTGACGACAACCTCGGAGTCGCCGTGGGAGAAGAAGCGGTGACCTTTGCCCGCGAGTTCGTCGCGCAGTTCCACGTAGTTGTAGATGCACCCGTTGAACACGCCGGTGAGGCCCGCCGCTGAATCGACGATCGGCTGACCGCTCGCGGCGGACAGGTCGATGATTTTCAGCCGGCGGTGTGCGAGCGCCACCCGTCCGGAGGCCCAGGCCCCGGAGTCGTCGGGACCGCGGTCAGCCATCGTCGCCGCCATCTTCTCGACGGCCACCACATCTGCCCGGCCCCCGTCCAATCGCACCTCTCCAGCGAGTCCGCACATGACCCCAGTCTCCCAGGCTGGCCGGTGGCGGACACCTCGGCGTTGTTGTGCCTGGTCAGGCGGCGGGAGCGCGGCGCGCCGAGCAATATCGCGGTGCCCGGGACGTGCGGGGCGCCGAGTGGTTAGCATCGGGGCGCCCTGGAAGGAGAGCGCCATCAACGCACCTGAGACCGCCGCCAAACTGCCCCGGCCGGGACTGACCGATGGAAACAGCGGTGAGTTCCTGGTGATGACCAAGCTCGTGCCGGGCGGGGCCGACGGGATCCGGGCCTGGCACGCCAAGAGGGTCGCCGATCCGAGCAAGGAGGCGGAGACCAGGGCCGCGCTGCGCGAGATCGGCACCCTGCACGACTCGCGGCAGGTCATCTTCGACAACGACACCCGCTTCATCTTTGCCAGCGTCTTCGACGGCACCTGGGACAAGTACATCGACGACTTCGCCACGACCTCGATCGGCACCGCCTTCGACGAGTTGTTCTCCTTCTCCGAGGGGTTCCCCGGCATCAAGGACCCCGACGTCAAGGAGTGGTTCGTCGCCCACCAGGTGCCCGCGACCATATTCTTGAGCGCCTACCCCGACCTGACCACCCAGCAGATCTGGAAAGACCAACGGGTCAACGCGGCCTTCCAGGCGGTCCTGGACACGCCGGAGTTCCGCGCCATGATCGAGAACCCGGCCAACGCAGCCCTGGTGGCGACGCCGGCCTTCCAGCAACTGCTCGAAGAGTCTGAGAGCTGAGCGGCGCCGGAGTATGCAGCCACACGGTCAATACCAGCGGGCAGACGCCCTGGTCACCGGAATCCACCAGGTCAACGGATTTCACCCCGGCTACCGTGCGGTGCACGCGCTGGGCCGGATCTACCGCGGGTCATTCACCGCTACCGGCGAGGGTTCCGCGCTGACCCGCGCCGCGCACCTGCAGCCCGGCGCGGTCGTTCCGGCGACGATGCGGTTCTCGTCGGCCTCCTCCGACCCCCAGGCTCCCCCTTCCCCGGTCACGGCCATGGCGACGAAGTTCTACCTCGACAACGGCACCGTCACCGACCTGATCGCCCTGAACATCCCCGCCTTTCCCGCGGCGACCCCCGATGAGGTCTTGAACGTGGTCACCGCGAACAAGGACCCCGATTCGATGCGGGAGTTCCTCGCCGAGAATCCGAGGATCGCGCGCGCCCTCAAGGATCTCGGGGCGGTTCCCGCACCGATCAGCCTGGCCCAAACCGCGTTTCACGCGATCCACACCTTCTGGTTCGAGAACCGCACCCGGGAGCGCCGGGCAGTGCGTTACCACTGGGAACCGGAGGCCGGGCTGGCCACGCAACCCGCCGCGGACCTCGCCGCACAGCCGAATGACTCGCTGTTCACCGAACTCGAGACCCGCCTGGAGGACGGGCCGGTGAACTTCCGCCTGGTCATCAGCCTGGCCGGGGAGGGCGACGACCTCCTCGATCCGAGCACCGCATGGCCCGAGGACCGGGAACGTGTGACCCTGGGGTTGCTCAGTGTGCGACGCCGGACCTCGCTGGAGGAGATCGGCGACCCGATCATGATGCACGACCCGACCCGCACGACTGACGGCATCGAGACCAGCGACGACCCGATCCTGGCCGCCCGGCGCGGGATCTATGAGGCCTCCGCGGTCAACCGGGGCGCCGGCTGGAAGACCCGGGCCGCGGAGGCCGCCGCGCGGTCGGGGGCCAGTTAGGTGTCTGCGTCATCCGAATCCCCCTCCGGCGGAGTCGAACTCGAACTCGACGACATCCAGAGCGGGGTGCTGCATCCGCGTCCCACCCCGTATGTCGGCCGGTTCCTGCTTGTCCGCATCGACAGCCCGGCGGCCGGCAGTGCGATGGTGCGCGCGCTGCTCCCGGCGATCAGCATCGGTCTGCCCGCCGGCAACCAGGATCAGGACGCCTGGCTGAGCGTGGCGTTCAGCTGTCAGGGGCTGCGCGCGCTCGGTGTTCCCGAAGAGTCGCTGTCCAGCTTCCCCATCCCGTTCCAACAGGGGATGGCGGCTCGGGCGGCCGTCCTCGGCGATGTCGGCGAGAGTGACCCGGCGAACTGGGACTCCCCTTTCGGAACGCCGGACCTGCACGCGGCGATCGCGGCGATCGCGCCTGACGCCGAGCGGCTCGACGCCGCCCTGGAGCGGGCCCGCACCGCCCTTCGGGACACCGCCGGAATCAGCGTGATAATGCGTCAGGAAGTGCAGCAACTACCAACCGGGCGAACAACTTTCGGGTTCCGAGACGGTATCAGCTATCCAGCGATCGAAGGGACCGGCATTGCCGGCACCAACACCGGGGAGGTGCCACTGAAAGCCGGGGAATTCGTTCTGGGATACCCCGACGAAACCGGGAACACCCCGCCCGTGCCGCAGCCCGATGTGCTCGGTCGCAACGGCACGTATGTGGCGATCCGAAAACTCCACACCAAGGTGGCGCTGTGGCGCCAGTACCTGCGCTCGGCGGCGACCTCCCCGGACGACGAGGGACTGCTGGCGGCGAAGATGGTCGGGCGCTGGCCCAGCGGTGCGCCGTTGGCGCTGTCGCCCGACCACGAGGACGAGGCGCTGGGCGCGGACAACTCGCGCAACAACGATTTCCTCTACGGCGATGACGAGAAGGGTTTGAAATGCCCCGCCGGTGCTCACGTCCGGCGCGCGAACCCGCGTGACGCCTCCATCATCGGCGTGGCGCGGATGCACCGGATCCTGCGCAGGGGCACCACGTACGGGCCACCGCTGCCGGAGGGTGTCCTGGATGACGACGGGGCAGATCGGGGATTGTTCGGGATCTTCATCGGCGCGCACTTGGACCGGCAGTTCGAGTTCATCAAGTCCGAGTGGATCAATGACGGCAACTTCATCAGCTACCCCGGTGAACAGGACCCGATGGCGGGCCGCAACGACGGCTCGGGCGTCGCCACGATCCCGGAACGACCGATCCGCCGCCGCCTGCACGACCTGCCCAGCTTCGTGGCGACCCGGGGCGGCGAATACTGCTTCATGCCGGGGCTGACCGCCCTGCGATGGCTGGCCGACCTGAACCCGCCGACGAGCCCGTGATGCCCGGTGACACGCGCCCGGCACAGACGCGGACGCCCGACATCACCACAGCGGTGGCGACAGGATTTGAACCTGCGGAGGCTGTTACACCCCTCTCGCTTTCAAGGCGAGTGCATTAGGCCGCTCTGCCACGCCACCGTCGACCAGCCTAACGGTGGGCAGCGGTAGCGTGGGGCCGATGTGGGCCACCGCGACCGCTGCCGGCGGCACCTTGCGGTGGGAACAGACCGCCGACGCATCGGCCGGTCCCGGGGACGTCCTCATCGAGGTTGTGGCCGCCGGAGTCAACCGTGCCGACCTGCTGCAGGCCGCCGGTAAGTACCCTCCCCCGCCGGGGGCAAGCCGGATTCTGGGGCTGGAAGTCTCGGGTACGGTCGCCGCTCTGGGAGCCGGCGTCACCGATGTCGCTGTCGGACAACGCGTTTGCGCGCTGCTGACTGGCGGCGGCTACGCGCAGTTGGTGGCCGTGCCGGCCGAACAGGTGTTGCCGGTGCCGGACGGAGTCCCGCTGCCCGACGCCGCAGCGCTGCCGGAGGTGGCCTGCACGGTGTGGTCGAACCTGGTGATGGCCGCCGGACTGCGCCGCGACGAGGTGGTGCTGGTGCACGGCGGCGCTTCGGGGGTGGGAACCCACGCCATTCAGGTCGCCCGCGCGCTGGGCGCGCGGGTGGCGGTGACGGCCGGGTCGGCGGAGAAGCTGGCGGCCTGCCGGGAACTCGGCGCCGATATCCTCATCTGCTACCGCGACGAGGACTTCGTGGCGCAGATCCGCGCCGCCACGGCGGGGGCGGGGGCCGATGTGATCCTCGACATCATGGGTGCCAGCTACCTGGACCGCAATCTTGCGGCGCTCGCGCACGACGGCCGCCTGGTGGTGATCGGCATGCAGGGCGGGACCACTGCGGAACTGAGCCTGGCGACGTTGCTCAGCAGGCGGTTGCGGGTGATCGGCACGACACTTCGGGGCCGGCCGGTGTCCGGGCCGCGGGGCAAGGCGGCGATCGTGGCGGCCGTTCGGGAGTCGGTCTGGCCGATGATCGCCGATGCGGCCGTGCGTCCGGTGATCGGCGCCCGGTTCCCGATCGAACGGGCCGCCGAGGCCCACCGGGCGCTGGCCTCAGGCCAGACGGTCGGAAAGGTGCTGCTGGACCTGCCCGGGTCAGCCGAGTGAGGCCAGCGCCCGCACCAGCTGATCGACCTCGCCGGCGGTGGTGTAGTGGGCCAGCCCCACAGTGACTGCACCGCCGATCTCGTTGACGCCGATGAGGTCCAGAACCCGCGAGTGCGGGTTGGCGATCGCCAGCACCCGGTTGTCGGCCAGTCGCTGAACAACCCGTTCGGCCGGCACCCCGTTGACGACGAAGCTGATCACCGGGATCCGTGCCGGAGGCTCACCGATCACGGTCACCATCGGCAGCGAGCGCAGAGCCGCCAGCAGATAGTCGAACAGGCCGGTGAGGTGCGACTGCATCGAGCGCATCGAGCGGGCCAGCCGCTCGGGCCGGCTGCCCTCGGCGTCCTCGTCGAGGCCGGCCAGGTAATCCACGCCGGCAACCACTCCGCCGAGCAGGCCGATCTGATGACCACCCAGCTCGAGCCGGGCCGGTCCGCTGGCGTAGGGGTTGGTCGATACCGAATTGAGCGTGTCGATCAGGCCGGGGTTGGCGAACACCAGTGCCCCGATCGGCGGCCCACCCCACGCCGCGGCGTTGAGCGCCACCACATCGGCCTCGGCCCCGGCGATGTCGAGCAGCAGGTAGGGCGCGGCGGCGGTGTGGTCCACAACGACCAAGCCGCCGACCTCGTGCACCCGCTTGGCGACGGCGGCGACGTCGGTCATCGTCCCCAGCGTCGAGGACGCCGAGGAGATCGCGACCAGGCTGGTGTCGGCATCGAGCAGGTCGTCCCACTGCCACAGCGGCAACTCGGCGGTCTCGACGTCGACCTCGGCCCACCGGACCTGCGCGCCGTTCCGGCTGGCCGCGCGCACCCAGGGGGCGATGTTGGCCTCGTCGTCGAGCCGGCTGACGATCACCCGCCGGCCGGTTCCGGTGCGCCCGGAGGCGGCCTCCGCCAGCGAGGCGAGCAAGGTCGCCCGGTCAGGGCCCAGCACCACCCCGGCCGGATCGGCGTTGAACATGTCGGCGATCGCACGCCGCGCCGCCGAGAGCACCGCAGCGCCGCGTTGGGCCGCCGGGTGCGGACCGGCGATGTTGGCGGTGGCCCCGCGGAACGCGGTCGAGACGGCGGAGGCGACGGACTCCGGCGTCACCATCCCCGTGGGGGCGTCGAAGCGGACCCAACCGTCCCCCAGCGCTGGGTGCAGCCCCCGCACCCGGGCAACGTCGTACCCCATGTCAACCACTTTCGACTGCCGCGGCCGGTCCGGCCGCTCACTCCCACCCGTGGTCCGGCATGCCGCCGTTCCGGGCCGCTCACAATACTAGGGCAGCGAACTCGGCGGCTGGGCGGCTGATCACGGCACGGCCACGCTCCGGCGTTTCGCCGGCCGTGACGGGCTAGTGTCACTAGACCATGCCCGGCTCGTGGGCGAAGATCGACGACGACGGACGGCCCGCAGCCACGAGCGCCGCGGGCAGCGGGCCGGATCGGGATAGGAACGTTGCGGAGTATGACGACCAACGCCGACGATCAGGACGGCCCGGAGGGCGGCGACGCCGATTCCGATTTCGAGGTCATCACCGGACCCGACGGCGCCGACGACGAGCGTTCGGTCACCGATCTGGTCGAGCAGCCGGCCAAGGTCATGCGCATCGGCACGATGATCAAGCAGCTGCTGGAGGAGGTCCGGGCCGCACCGCTGGACGATGCCTCCCGCAGCCGGCTGCGGGAGATCCACGCCACCAGCATCCGCGAACTCGAGGACGGGCTGGCGCCGGAGCTCCGCGATGAACTGGCCCGGCTCGCGCTGCCCTTCTCCGAGGACGCCACCCCCTCGGACGCCGAGCTGCGCATCGCCCAGGCACAGCTGGTCGGCTGGCTGGAGGGACTGTTCCACGGCATCCAGACCGCGTTGTTCGCCCAGCAGATGGCCGCCCGCGCCCAGCTGGAGCACATGCGCCAGGGTGCGCTGCCGCCCGGCATGTCTCCCCCGGGCGCGCCGGGCGGGCCGGGTGGATCCGGTCACGGAACCGGCCAGTACCTCTAGACCGGCGGTCACAGGTGGTAGCCGATCCGTTCATTCAGACCCGGGAGGCCTGGGTCGAGTTCCCGATCTTCGACGCCAAGACCCGATCGCTGAAGAAGGCGTTCCTGGGTAAGGCCGGCGGGGCGATCGGCCGCACCGGCGACAACGTCGTGGTCATCGAGGCGTTGCGGGACATCACCATGACCTTGCGGATGGGCGACCGGGTCGGCCTGGTCGGCCACAACGGGGCCGGCAAATCCACGCTGCTGCGGCTGCTGTCGGGCATCTACGAGCCGACTCGCGGCATGACGGTGATCCGGGGACGGGTCGCGCCGGTCTTCGACCTCGGGGTCGGCATGGACCCGGACACCACCGGCTACGAGAACATCGTCATCCGGGGCATGTTCCTGGGCCAGACCCGCAAGCAGATGCAGGCCAAGATCGACGAGATCGCCGAGTTCACCGAGCTCGGCGACTACCTGTCGATGCCGCTGCGCACCTACTCCACCGGCATGCGTGTCCGCCTGGCGATGGGCGTGGTCACCAGCATCGACCCGGAGATCCTGTTGCTCGACGAAGGGATCGGTGCGGTCGACGCGGAGTTCCTCAAGAAGGCGCAATCCCGGCTCCAGGCACTGGTGGAGCGGTCCGGGATCTTGGTCTTCGCCAGCCACTCCAACGAGTTTCTGGCGAGGTTGTGCAAGACCGCGATGTGGATCGACCACGGCACGATCCGGCTGCGGGGCGGGATCGAAGAGGTGGTGGGCGCCTACGAGGGTCCCGAGGCCGCCCGGCACGTCCGGGAGGTGCTCGCCGAGCACCGCGCCGACTGGACTGACGGGGCGGCCACGTCATGACCGGTCCCGCAACCGGGATGGTGTGCGCAGTCGTCGTCACCCACCGCCGTCCCGACGATCTGGTGAAGTCGCTGGACGTGCTGACCACCCAGAGCAGGATGATCGACCACCTCGTCGTCGTCGACAACGACGATGACGAGCGGGTGCGCGATATCGTCGCCGGCCAACCCGTCGCCAGCACCTATCTGGGTTCCCGCCGGAACCTCGGCGGGGCAGGCGGATTCGCGTTGGGCATGCTGCATGCGCTGGCCCTCGGCGCGGACTGGGTGTGGCTGGCCGACGACGACGGCCGCCCCGGGGACACCGAGGTGCTGGCCACCCTGCTCGCCTGCGCGGATCGGCACGGCCTCGCCGAGGTCTCCCCCATGGTGTGCGCCCTGGACCGGCCCGGCGAATTGGCCTTCCCGCTGCGGCGCGGCCTGGTGTGGCGGCGGCGGGTCGAGGAACTGCGCGCCAAGGACACGCCCAGGGACTCCCCCGGCGGCGACCTGCTGCCCGGTTACGCGTCGCTGTTCAACGGGGCGCTGTTCCGGGCCGAGACGATCGAAGCGGTGGGCGTGCCCGACATCCGCCTTTTCGTGCGCGGCGACGAGTACGAGGTGCACCGCCGCCTGACCCGCAGCGGCCTGCCGTTCGGAACCTGTTTGGACACCGTGTACCTGCACCCCTGCGGCAGCGACGAGTTCAGGCCGATCCTCGGCGGCCGGATGCACACCCAGTACCCCGACGATCCGGTGAAACGGTTCTTCACCTACCGCAACCGCGGGTACGTGCTCGCCCAGCCGGGCCTGCGCAAACTGGTGCCACAGGAGTGGCTGCGTTTCGGCTGGTTCTTCCTGGTGACCCGCCGCGACCCGGCGGGGCTGCGGGAGTGGTCCCGGTTGCGGCGGATGGGCCGCCGGGAACGCTTCAGCCGTCCCGACGGGAACCGCCGATGACCTTCGTCGAGGCCGCCAACCAGTCCAAGACGTTCACCCGTGCCTGGGGTGACCTCGTCGAGGGCTTCCGGCGCCGGGAACTGTGGCTGCACCTGGGCTGGCAGGACATCAAACAGAAGTACCGGCGCAGCGTGCTGGGCCCGTTCTGGATCACCATCGCCACCGGCACCACCGCCATCGCGATGGGCCTGCTCTACAGCAAACTGTTCAACCTCGAACTCTCCGAGCACCTGCCCTACGTGACGTTGGGCCTGATCATCTGGAACATGATCAACGCCGCCATCCTGGATGGATCGGAGGTGTTCATCGCCAACGAGGGCCTGATCAAGCAATTGCCCACGTCGTTGAGCGTGCACGTCTACCGGTTGGTGTGGCGGCAGATGATCCTCTTCGCCCACAACATGGTGATCTTCGTGGTGATCGCGATCATCTTCCCCAAGCCCTGGTCGTGGGCCACCTTGGCGGTGTTCCCGGCGCTGGCGCTGATCCTGCTCAACTGCGTGTGGGTGGCCTTCTGCTTCGGGATCCTGGCCACCCGCTACCGCGATATCGGGCCGCTGCTGAGTTCGCTGGTCCAGTTGCTGTTCTTCATGACCCCGATCATCTGGAACGCCGAAACCCTGCAGCGCCAGGGCGCCGGGCGCTGGGCCGGGATCATCGAGTTCAACCCATTGCTGCACTATCTGGACATTCTGCGGGCCCCATTGCTGGGCGCCCAGCAGGATTTGCGGCACTGGGTGGTGGTCGGCGTGCTGACCCTGCTGGGATGGGGCGCGGCGGCGCTGGCGCTTCGCCAGTACCGCGCGCGGGTCCCCTACTGGGTCTGAGCGGTCCGGCGCCGCCGGCCGGGCGCCGGTAGAATCGACCCGAGTTGGCATGTCAGGCTACGCCTGCCTATCGTTTCGATACCGATTGACACCACAGATCGGGCCACCGTTCACCGAAGCACGGAGGTAGTCGACGAACCCGCTGTGGGACACGTGAAGGGTCAGGTGCTTATGTCGTTGCCTCAGGCGAAGGCCGTCGGGCTCTATAACCCCGCATTCGAGCACGACGCCTGCGGCGTGGCCATGGTCGTTGACATGCACGGGCGGCGCAGCCGCGCCATTGTCGACCATGCCATCACCGCCCTGCTGAACCTCGAGCACCGCGGTGCCGCGGGCGCCGAGCCCCATTCGGGCGACGGCGCGGGCATCATGATCGGGATCCCGGACGGTTTTCTGCGGGCCGTCGTTCCCTTCGAACTCCCCGCCGAGGGCAGCTACGCCACCGGAATCGCCTTCTTGCCCCAGTCCTCCCGCGACGCGGCGATGGCCTGCGAGGCCGTCGAGAAGATCGCCGAGGCCGAGGGGCTGACCGTTCTCGGCTGGCGCGACGTGCCGATCGACGACTCGTCGCTGGGCGCGCTGGCCCGCGACGCGATGCCGACGTTCCGGCAGGTCTTTCTGGGCGGGGCGTCAGGGATGGATCTCGAGCGCAAGTGCTACGTGGTCCGCAAACGTGCCGAGCACGAGTTGGGAACCAAAGGACCAGGTCAGGACGGTCCCGGCCGGGAGACGGTGTACTTCCCGAGCCTGTCTGGAACCACCCTTGTGTACAAGGGAATGCTGACCACCCCGCAGCTGAAGGCCTTCTACTGCGACCTGCAGGACGGCCGGATGGAGAGCGCGCTGGGCATCGTGCACTCCCGGTTCTCCACCAACACCTTCCCGTCCTGGCCGTTGGCCCATCCGTTCCGGCGGATCGCCCACAACGGTGAGATCAACACCGTCACCGGCAACGAGAACTGGATGCGCGCCCGCGAGGCGCTGATCGCCACCGACGACTTCGGTCCTGACGTGGAGAAGATCTTCCCGATCTGCACACCCGGCGCCTCGGACAGCGCCCGTTTCGACGAGGTGCTCGAGTTGCTGCACCTCGGTGGGCGCAGCCTGGCCCACGCCGTGTTGATGATGATTCCGGAGGCCTGGGAGCGTCACGAGTCGATGGACCCCGCCCGCCGCGCGTTCTACGCCTACCACGCCGCGCTGATGGAGCCCTGGGACGGCCCGGCCTCGGTCTGCTTCTCCGACGGCACCGTGGTGGGCGCGGTTCTGGACCGCAACGGGCTGCGCCCGTCGCGCATCTGGGTGACTGACGAGGGCCTCGTGGTCATGGCCTCGGAGGCCGGGGTGCTTGATCTCGACCCCGCTCGGGTCGTCAAGCGGATGCGACTGCAGCCCGGCCGGATGTTCCTGGTGGACACCGCTCAGGGCCGCATCATCGCCGACGAGGAGATCAAGGCCGAACTGGCCGCCGCGCAGCCCTACCAGGAGTGGCTCGACGCCGAGCAGTTCCCGCTCGACGAGCTTCCACAGGGCCCCTACATCAGGATGCCCCATCATCGGGTTGTGCACCGCCAGCAGGCTTTTGGCTACACTTATGAGGAACTCAACCTGCTGGTCGCCCCGATGGCGCGGACCGGCGCCGAGCCCCTCGGGTCGATGGGTACCGACACCCCGATCGCGGTGCTATCGGCCCGCCCGCGGATGCTCTACGACTACTTCCAGCAGCTGTTCGCCCAGGTGACCAATCCCCCACTGGACGCCATCCGTGAAGAGGTGGTGACAAGTCTGCAGGCCACCCTCGGGCCGGAGCGCGACCTGCTCAACCCGACGGCGGAATCCTGCCACCAGATCCTGTTGCCGCAGCCCATCCTCCGCAATCACGAGTTGGCCAAGCTGGTCAATCTCAACCCGGACGACGAGATCAACGGCCGCCGGCACGGCCTGAGGTCGGCGGTGATCCGGTGCCTCTACCCGGTCGCCAAGGGCGGCGCCGGGCTGCGCCGCGCGCTGGACGACATCCGCGCGTCGGCGGCCGCCGCGATCGCCGACGGCGCACAAGTCCTGATCCTCTCCGACCGGGACTCCAACGAGACCTGGGCGCCGATCCCGTCGCTGCTGTCGGTGGCCGCAGTCCACCACCATCTGGTACGCGAGCGCACCCGCACCCAGGTGGGCCTGGTCGTCGAGTCCGGCGACGCCCGCGAGGTGCACCACATGGCCATGCTCATCGGTTTCGGCGCCGCCGCGATCAACCCCTACATGGCGTTCGAGTCGATCAGCGACATGATCGACAGAGGCCTGATCGGCGGCGCCGCCGCCGGTGGCGGCTCGGCGGGTATCGACCGGGAGAAGGCGCTGGGCAACTACATCAAAGCCGCCGGTAAGGGCGTGCTGAAGGTGATGTCCAAGATGGGCATCTCCACGGTCGCCTCCTACACCGGCGCCCAGCTGTTCCAGGCCATCGGCATCTCCCAGGATGTTCTCGACGAGTACTTCACCGGCTTGACCTGTCAGGTCGGCGGAATCGACCTCGACGACATCGCCGCCGACGTCGCTTCCCGCCACCAGCTCGCCTATCTGGACCGGCCTGACGAACGCGCGCACCGCGATCTCGAGGTGGGCGGTGAGTACCAGTGGCGCCGCGAGGGCGAGTACCACCTGTTCAACCCGGACACCGTGTTCAAACTCCAGCACTCCACCCGGACCGGTCAGTACTCGATCTTCAAGGAGTACACCAAGCTGGTCGACGACCAGGGTGAGCGGATGGCCTCGCTGCGCGGCCTGCTGAAATTCAAAGAGGGCGTTCGTCCCCCGGTGCCGATCGAGGAGGTCGAGCCGGCCAGCGAGATCGTCAGGCGTTTCTCCACCGGCGCGATGAGCTACGGCTCGATCTCGGCCGAAGCCCACGAGACTCTGGCGATCGCGATGAACCGGCTCGGCGGACGGTCGAATTCGGGCGAGGGCGGTGAGGCCGTGAGCCGCTTCGAGCCGGAGCCCAACGGGGACTGGCGGCGCAGTGCGATCAAGCAGGTGGCTTCGGGCCGGTTCGGGGTCACCAGCCACTACCTGACCAACTGCACCGATATCCAGATCAAAATGGCGCAGGGCGCCAAACCTGGTGAGGGAGGCCAGCTTCCGGGCCACAAGGTTTACCCGTGGGTGGCCGAGGTGCGACACTCCACCCCGGGGGTCGGCCTGATCTCCCCTCCCCCGCACCACGACATCTATTCGATCGAGGACCTGGCCCAGCTCATCTACGACCTGAAGAACGCCAACCCGCAGGCCCGCATCCACGTCAAGCTCGTCAGCGAGAACGGGGTCGGCACCGTCGCCGCCGGGGTGTCCAAGGCGCACGCCGACGTGGTCCTGATCTCGGGTCACGACGGAGGCACCGGGGCCACGCCGCTGACCTCGATGAAGCACGCCGGCGCACCATGGGAGCTCGGACTGGCCGAAACCCAGCAGACGCTGCTGCTCAACGGGCTTCGGGACCGGATCGTCGTGCAGGTCGACGGCCAGCTCAAGACCGGTCGTGACGTGGTGGTCGCGGCGTTGCTGGGGGCCGAGGAATTCGGTTTCGCCACCGCTCCGCTGGTGGTCTCCGGCTGCATCATGATGCGGGTCTGTCATCTGGACACCTGCCCGGTCGGGGTGGCGACCCAGAATCCGGTTCTGCGCGAACGCTTCACGGGCAAGCCCGAATTCGTCGAGAACTTCTTCCTGTTCGTCGCCGAAGAGGTCCGCGAGCTCATGGCCGCGCTGGGATTCCGCACCGTCAACGAGATGGTCGGCCAGGTCAACGCGCTGGACACCGCCCGGGCGGCCGCGCACTGGAAGGCGCACAAGCTGGACCTGGCACCGGTTCTGCACGAGCCGGAGTCGGCTTTCATGAACCAGGATCTCTACTGCAGCTCCCGGCAGGACCACGGACTGGACAAGGCGCTCGATCAGCAGTTGATCGCCCAGTGCCGCGAGGCGCTCGATTCGGGCACCCCGGTCCGGTTCACCACCAAGATCTCCAACACCAACCGCACGGTCGGCACCATGCTGGGCCACGAGGTGACCAAGGCCTACGGCGGGGACGGCCTGCCCGACGGAACCATCGACATCACCTTCACCGGTTCGGCCGGCAACAGCTTCGGGGCGTTCCTGCCCCGCGGCATCACACTGCGGGTCCACGGTGACGCCAACGACTACGTCGGCAAGGGCCTCTCCGGTGGGCGTCTCGTACTCCGGCCGTCCGACGAGGCGCCGGCCGGATACGTCGCCGAGGACAACATCATCGGCGGCAACGTGATCCTGTTCGGGGCCACCAGCGGTCAGGCCTTCATCCGCGGAACGGTGGGGGAGCGGTTCGCGGTCCGGAACTCCGGCGCCCACGCGGTGGTGGAAGGTGTCGGTGACCACGGCTGTGAGTACATGACCGGCGGGAGGGTTGTCATTCTCGGCGTCACCGGCCGTAATTTCGCCGCCGGGATGTCGGGAGGCATTGCCTACGTTCACGACCCGGCCCGGCGACTGGCGGAGAACCTCAACACCGAGATGGTGGACTTGGAGGACCTGGATGAGACCGACACCGGATGGCTGCACGACATGCTCGTCGCACACCGCGATGCGACTGACTCGGCCGTCGCCGCCGCGGTTCTCGCCGATTGGCCCCGGAAGGCGGTGGATTTCGTGAAGGTGATGCCGCGCGACTACAAACGGGTGCTGCAGGCCATCGCCGAGGCGGAAAGCGCCGGCGAGGACGTCGACACGGCGATCATGGCGGCCTCCCGTGGCTGACCCGACCGGCTTCCTGAAGTACGAGCAGCGCAGGACCCCCGCCCGCCGGCCGGTTCCGCTGCGGCTGCGCGACTGGCAGGAGGTCTACGAGGACTTCGACCACGGAGCGCTGCAGCAGCAGGCGGCGCGGTGCATGGATTGCGGAATCCCGTTCTGCCACAACGGCTGTCCTCTGGGAAACCTGATCCCGGAGTGGAACGACCTGGTCTACCGGGACCGGTGGCGGGACGCCATCGAGCGATTGCACGCGACGAACAACTTCCCGGAGTTCACCGGAAGGCTGTGTCCCGCGCCGTGCGAGGCGTCCTGTGTGCTGGGCATCAACTCCGACCCGGTGACGATCAAGCAGGTCGAGGTCGAGATCATCGACAACGCCTTCGATGAGGGTTGGGTGGTACCCAACCCACCGCATCTGCTCACCGGCAAGAAGGTGGCGGTGGTGGGGTCCGGCCCCGCGGGTCTGGCCGCTGCTCAGCAACTCACCCGGGCCGGCCACGACGTGACCGTCTTCGAACGGGCCGACCGGATCGGCGGGCTGCTGCGTTACGGCATCCCCGAGTTCAAGATGGAGAAGCGACACATCGACCGCAGGCTGCAGCAGATGCAGGCCGAGGGGACCACCTTCCGCGCCGGGGTGAACGTCGGGATCGACGTCACCGCCGAGGAACTGCGGGGGCGCTTCGACGCGGTCGTGCTGGCCGGTGGGGCCACCGACTGGCGTGACCTGCCCATCCCGGGCCGGCAGTTCGACGGTATCCACCAGGCCATGGAGTACCTGCCCTGGGCGAACCGGGCCACCCACGGCGATCCGGTCCTCGACGCCGAGGGGCAGCCGCCGATCACGGCCAAGGGCAAGCGGGTCGTCATCATCGGTGGCGGTGACACCGGCGCGGACTGCCTGGGAACCGCCCACCGGCAGGGGGCGGCCAGCGTGCACCAGTTCGAGATCATGCCGCGCCCGCCCGAACACCGGGCCGACTCCACCCCGTGGCCCACGTACCCGCTGATGTTCCGGGTGTCCTCAGCCCACGAGGAGGGCGGGGAGCGGGTGTTCTCGGTCAACACCGAACGTTTCCTGGGCGCCGACGGACGGGTCACCGGCTTGCGCGCACACGAAGTGGTCATGCGCGACGGCAGGTTCGAGAAGGTCGAAGGCACCGACTTCGAGGTCGAGGCCGACTTGGTGCTGCTGGCGATGGGATTCGTCGGACCCGAGCGGCCGGGATTGCTGACCGACCTCGGGGTGCAGCTCACCGATCGCGGGAACGTTGCCCGCAACGACGACTTCCAGACCTCCGTCGAGGGTGTCTTCGTCGCCGGCGACATGGGCCGTGGCCAGTCGCTGATCGTCTGGGCGATCGCCGAAGGCCGGGCGGCGGCTGCTGGGGTCGACCGCTACCTGATGGGGCATTCAGCTTTGCCGGCTCCTATCGCACCCACGGCCGCACCGCAACGCTAGTAACTTCAGTAACAATAGAAGCATCTGACCTGGGGTCGGCGCGCCTGCGCCCGATTACCCTCCCGTCGGGCTGTAATTGCTGGGCAGGGATGCTGCGGCCGTGGCGTCCCCGGTTGCCGAAGACGCCGACCACAGGGAGGGCCACTCGTGCACCTCAATCCACTGAGCCCGATCTCGCGCTCGCGGGCCGCGCGCATCGCCTGGTCGCTGTTGCGGCATCCAGTCAAGTGCGTTGACTTCCCCGCCGAACATGAACGGCTGATCACGCGTGACGAGTTGATGCGGTACGGATTTCCCGGCCTCGCCGGCCGCTAGCGCCCAGGGATCGGCGGAGCCGGGCCGGCACTGGCGATGTCCCGCCGCGGCTAGGCTGAGCAGGTGCGTTTCGCGTTCAAGACCGCGCCCCAGCACACCACCTGGCCGCAGATGCTGGCCGTCTGGCAGGCCGCCGATGCGGTAGAGGTCTTCGAGTCGGGTTGGACCTTCGACCATCTCCAGCCGATCTTCTCCGACCCCACCGGCCCCTGTCTGGAGGGCTGGACCACCCTGGCGGCCCTGGCCGCCGCCACTTCCCGGTTGCGGCTGGGAACGCTGGTCACCGGTATCCACCATCGGCATCCGGCCGTGCTGGCCAAGATGGCCGCCACCCTGGACGTCATCTCCGGAGGCCGGCTGGAACTAGGCCTCGGGGCCGGCTGGAACGAGGACGAGTCGCAGGCCTACGGCATCGAACTGGGCAGCCTCAAGGACCGTTTCGACCGCCTCGATGAGGCATGCCAGGTGCTGGTCAGCCTGCTGAGTCGTGAGACGACGGACTTCGACGGCCGCTTCTACCGACTGCGGGGCGCACGCAACGAACCCAAGGGGCCGCAGCGCCCGCATCCGCCGATCTGTGTCGGGGGAAACGGCGAGAAGCGAACTCTGCGCATCGCCGCCACCTATGCCCAGCACTGGAACTTCGTGGGCGGCACACCCGCCGAGTTCGCCCGCAAGCGCGACGTCCTGGCCGCCCACTGCGCCGACGTCGGGCGCGACCCCAAGGAGATCCTGCTCTCGGCGCACCTGAGGCTGGGCCCGGATCTGCGGTACCGGGCGCTGATCGAGGACACCATCGCGTTGGCAGCTGAGGGCCTGGACCTGGCCATCATCTACCTCCCGGTTCCGCACGACCCGAGCGTGATCGAACCGCTGGCCGAGGCGATCCGCGACTCCGGGCTGTGGCGCCCACAGCACTGAACGCAACCGGTCAGCCCGGCGGCGGCGGAGGCGGCGGGGGTGGTTCGGGTGCCGGTGGGGGAGGTGGTGGCGGGGGCGGCGGCAGTGGCGGCGGGGGTGGTTCGGGTGCCGGTGGGGGCGGCGGCGGGGGTAGTTCGGGTGCCGGCGGTGGTGGCGGCGGCAGCATCGGCACCGTGATGGGCGGCAGACCCGGTATCTCGATGACGTTCATGTTCGGCGGCGGGGGAGCCGGCGGCGGGGGAGGAGGTGGCGGCGGGGCCTCATAGTTGTAGTTGGTGTTGTAGCCGGGGTCGTAGACCGGTGCCGGTGCCTGGTACACCGGTGCCGCGCCGGTGTTGACGGTGATCTCGGGAGCGGGGCTCCCAGGCTTTCCGTTGAGGTAGCGAGGGTCGGTGGGCGGCAGGGTCACCGGGCCGAAGGTGGTCGCGATCGGGCTCATCGCCAGGAACCAGGTCTGCGCCGGCGAGGTGCCGCCGTAGAGGTTCCCGGCGCCGCCGCACTTGCGCAGCGGGTAGGCGCACAGGGCCGCCGGCTTCGGCGAGTCGTCGAAGATGTAGCTGGCCGCCGAAAGCTGATTGGTGTAACCGAGGAAGGCCGAGGAGCGGTGCGACTCGGTGGTGCCGGTCTTGCCGGCCATCGGCAGGCCCCAGCCCACCGAGGCCGCCGCCGGCGCGCCGGTGCCGATGGTCGTGTCCTTGGCCAGTGCGTTGGTCAGTGTGTTGGCCAGCCCTTCGGGCACCACCTGCTCGCACTCCGGACCAGGGACCGCGATCTCGTCGCCGTGGCGGTTGAACACCGCCTTGATCGGAGTCGGCGGGCACCACACCCCGCCGGAAGCCAGGGTGGCGCCGACGTTGGACAGCTCCAGCGCATTGGTCTCGAACGGGCCCAGCGTGAACGAGCCGATGTTCTCCCGCTTGACGTACTCGGCCAGGCTCTCATCGCTCTTGGGGACGTAATCGCGCGCCGATCCCGGTTCGGCGTAGGACCGCAGCCCCAGGCGCACCGCGATGTCGACGGTCCGTCCGACGCCGACCTGCTGGATCAGCTTGGCGAAAGCGGTGTTCGGCGACAGAGCCAGCGCGTCGGTCATGCTCATCGGGCTCCGGTACCCGCCGGCGTTCTTGACACACCAGGTCTTGGGTGGGCAACCCGGGGTGCTGCTGTCGCCCAGCCCCACCCCCTGAAAGAACGGCGGTACGTCGAGCAGCGTGTTGATTCCCAGGCCGGTCTCCAGCGCGGCGGCGCTGGTGAAGATCTTGAAGATCGAGCCCGCGCCGTCGCCGAGCAGGGTGAACGGCTGGGGCTGAACAGTCTGCCCGGAGTCCAGTTTCAGGCCGTAGGTGCGATTGTCGGCCATCGCCAGGACCGGGTGCGACTTCTTACCGGGCTTGATCACGCTCATGACGCTGGCCACGCTGTCGAGAGCCGGGGGAGCCACGGTGTTGATGGCCGCCTTGACGCTCTTCTGGACCTCGGGATCCAGCGTGGTCTTGATCAGGTAGCCCTCGCGGGCCACCTGTTCCTTGCTGATCCCCGCACGGGCCAGGTACTCCAATGCGTAGTCGCAGAAAAAGGCGCGGTCGCCCGCCGCGATGCAGCCCTGTGGCAGCAGCTTCGGCTTGGCCAGGATTCCCAGAGGGCGCTCTTTGGCCGCCCGCAGGGCGTCCCCGTACTCGGCGGGCAGGTTCTCGATCATGGTGTCCAGCACCAGATTCCGCCGCTCCAGGGC
>Ga0180431_10002820_pt1 | contig 22844 bp, 21 predicted proteins | sample SS_ome_11_FD_132459 | JGI IMG/M metagenome (GOLD analysis project Ga0180431, IMG submission 132459) | Hypersaline lake sediment archaeal communities from the Salton Sea, California, USA - SS_1_MS_1 metaG | ecosystem: Environmental > Aquatic > Non-marine Saline and Alkaline > Hypersaline >...
CCCCTTCGGCTCCGGGCCCATGCCACCCATGCTGGCCCTCGACTAACAACAACAGACAACACCCCCACGCCGCTGAGGGCTTCAGACCGAAGCCCTCAGCGGCATCTCTTTGCCAACAAACCCATCACTCGTCATCGAGCACGTCGCACACCACTGCATCGGCCAGCATCCGCCCGCGATCAGTCAGAACGAACCGGTCCCCGGCGTCGCGCAGCAAACCTGTGTCAACCGCAATACTGACCCGCCCCCGCTCGGTGTCGGTGAGCACCGCCGCCGCCAGCCCGCGGCGCAACCGCGTCCCCAGCAGCACCTGCTCAATGTGGCGGTCCCGCTCTTCGAGCTGCTCGAAACCGGCGACCACGCTCGCACCCCGGCCCAGCGAATCCGCGTATGTCCTGGGATGCTTGACATTCCACCACCGCAAATCACCGATGAAGCCGTGCGCACCGGGCCCGGCGCCCCACCACTGGCCACCGCTCCAGTAGCCCTCATTGTGGCGACATTGCCCGCCCGGTCGGCTCCAGTTCGATACCTCGTACCAATGCAACCCCGCTGCCGACAACCTCTGGTCGATCAGCAGGTAGCGGTGGGCGAGCACATCGTCGTCGGGCGCGGCCATCTCACCGCGGCGCACTCGCCGGGCCAGGGCGGTACCGTCCTCGACCACCAGCGCATACGCCGAGACGTGGTCGACACCGCTGTCCAAGACCGCCTCCACCGATGCCACCAGGTCCGCATCGGACTCTCCAGGCGTGCCGTAGATCAGGTCGAGGTTGACGTGGGCGAAGCCGGCCGCCAACGCCTCGCGGGCGGCAGCCGGCGCCCGACCCGGTGAATGGGTCCGGTCCAGAACCGCCAGAACCCGTGGGGCGACCGATTGCATGCCCAGCGAGACCCTGTTGTAGCCGGCGGCAAGGAGGGCGTCGAAGAACTCCGGGGAGGTGGATTCGGGATTCGCCTCGGTGGTGACCTCGGCATTGCCCCGGAGTCCGAAACCGGATCGGATCGCGTCGAGCACCGCCGCGAGCCGATCCGCGCCGAGCATCGACGGTGTGCCACCACCGACGAACACGCTGTCGACGTCGATTCCACCGAGCATGTCAGCGGCCAATGCCAATTCGGTCCTCAGCGCCGCCAGCCAACCATCAGGGGTGGCGCCACGGAGTTCTCCGGCGGTGTAGGTGTTGAAGTCGCAGTAGCCGCAACGGCTGGAACAGAACGGAACGTGGACGTAGATACCAAAGGCCGTACCCGGCGTGACAGCCAGATGAGGCATCGGGGCCGGCACTGGTTTTACCGACATGGCCCCAGTGTCGCAGAACACGCAGTTCGGCGTGGGCAACGCCATATCGGCCCAGTTGGGCCACCGCGGCCGCCCGTGGCAGAATACGGCTCATGTTCTTCTCCGCCCCGACCCAGCCCGCTGTGGTGCTGGTCGAGCGGCGGCATGTCGACTTCAAGCGCGTCTGCACCTGTTGTTGTCCGGCTTAACGCCGTAGTCCACCCGTCCGTAATCAGCCGGCTCTCGGATTGCGTCGCCGGAACGATGTCCGGCGATAGTGCGCCCCGCAGAACCGGCTCCCCGACCTTGAGGAGCACCGCGAATGACTAAGCCAGCCAAGTCACGCAGTGAAGGCCAGTGGGCTCTCGACGAACGCGAGCCGCTCAATGCCAACGAGGAGTTCAAGCGCCACGAGGACCCACTCGCCGTGCGGGACCGGATCGAGAACATCTACGCAAAGCAGGGCTTCGCCAGCATCGACAAGACCGACCTGCGCGGCCGGTTCCGTTGGTGGGGTCTCTACACCCAGCGCGAGCAGGGCTACGACGGCAGCTTCACCGGTGAGGAGAACATCGACCTGCTGGAGGCCCCTTACTTCATGCTGCGGGTGCGCAGTGACGGTGGGGCGCTGACCGCCGGGTCGCTGCGCGTCCTCGGGCAGATCTCGACCGAGTTCGCCCGCGACACCGCCGACATCTCCGACCGCCAGAATGTGCAGTACCACTGGATTCGGGTCGAGGATATGCCCGAAATTTGGCGGCGACTTGACGCGGTTGGACTCCAGACCACCGAGGCCTGCGGCGACTGCCCCCGCGTCGTGCTGGGATCCCCGTTAGCCGGGGAATCGCTGGACGAGGTGCTCGACCCCACCCCGGCGATCGAGGAGATCGTACGACGCTATATCGGCGAGCCGGAGTACTCGAACCTGCCGCGCAAGTTCAAGACCGCGATCAGCGGTCTGCAGGACGTCGTGCACGAGATCAATGACGTCGCGTTCGTCGGGGTGAACCACCCCGAGCACGGCCCAGGCCTGGACCTGTGGGTCGGTGGCGGGTTGTCCACCAATCCGATGCTGGCTCAGCGCCTCGGCGCGTGGGTGCCCCTGGCTGAGGTGCCCGATGTCTGGGAGTCGGTGGTGAGCCTGTTCCGCGACTACGGCTACCGCCGGCTGCGATCCAAGGCACGCATGAAGTTCCTGGTCAAGGATTGGGGTCCGAAGAAATTCCGCGACGTTCTCGAAGCCGAGTACCTGAAGCGGCCGCTGATCGACGGACCGGCACCGGAGCCCACGGTGCGGCCGATCGACCACGTGGGTGTGCAACGGCTGCGAAACGGACTCAACGCAGTCGGGGTGGCCCCGATCGCCGGCCGGGTGTCGGGCACCATCCTGACCACGATCGCGGACCTGGCCGAGCAGGCGGGCTCCGACCGGATCCGGTTCACCCCTTACCAGAAGCTGATCATTCTGGACGTTCCTGACGATAAGGTCGACGCCCTGGTGGCCGGGCTGGATGCCCTGGGCCTGCCGGCACGACCGTCGCACTGGCGACGGAACCTGATGGCCTGCAGCGGAATCGAGTTCTGCAAACTGTCCTTTGCCGAGACCCGGGTTCGGGCGCAGACGCTCGTGCCGGATCTGGAACAACGCCTCGCCGACCTCAACGCCGCACTCGACGTCCCGGTCACGGTCAATATCAACGGCTGCCCGAATTCGTGTGCCCGCATTCAGGTCGCCGATATCGGATTCAAGGGCCAGATGGTCGATGACGGTGACGGACCGGTCGAGGGCTTCCAGGTACACCTCGGCGGCAGCCTGGGCCTGGACAGCGCATTCGGCCGAAAGCTGCGCCAGCACAAGGTCACCAGCATCGAACTCGGCGACTACATCGAGCGGGTGGTTCGCAACTTCACCAACCAGCGCGAGCCCGGCGAGCGATTCGCGCAGTGGGCGATCCGGGCCGATGAGGAGTCGCTGCGATGAGCGCTCGCGCGAAGAGCCAACAGCCTGCGATGAGCGCTCGCGCGAAGAGCCAACAGCCTGCGATGAGCGCTCGCGCGAAGAGCCAACAGCCTGCGATGAGCGCTCGCGCGAAGAGCCAACAGCCTGCGATGAGCGCTCGCGCAGACGAGTTCACCGAGGACCGATTGCGTGAGCTGGCCGAGCGGGGTGCCGCCGAACTCGACGGCGCGGCCGCCAGGGATCTCCTGGAGTGGACCGACCGGCATTTCGGCGGCCATTACGTGGTGGCCTCCAATATGCAGGACGGCATCCTGGTGGATCTGGCCGCCCGGACTCGCCCCGGCGTCGAGGTGCTCTTCCTGGACACCGGCTATCACTTTGCCGAAACCATCGGAACCCGCGACGCGCTGGAATCGGTCTATGATATCACCGTCGTCAACGTGACGCCGGAACACACTGTGGCAGAACAGGACCGGCTGCGCGGCAAGGATCTGTTCGCCCGCGAGCCCAACGAATGCTGCCGGCTACGCAAGGTGGTGCCGCTGCGTCGTGCACTGGGCAACTACGCGGCGTGGGTGACCGGCATCCGGCGGGCAGAGTCACCGACCCGCGCCAACGCTCCGCTGATCTCCTTCGACGAGGCCTTCAAGCTGGTGAAGGTCAACCCGTTGGCCGCCTGGACCGACGAGGACATGCAGGCCTACATCGATACCAACGGCATACTGGTCAATCCCCTTGTCGAAGAGGGTTATCCGTCGATCGGCTGCGCACCGTGCACGGCGAAGCCGACCGAGGGTGCCGACCCGCGCAGCGGGCGGTGGCAGGGCCGGGTCAAGACCGAGTGCGGGCTGCACGCCTCATGACCGTCGATCCGGTCCTGATCCTCACCGCGCACGGCAGTGTCGACCCACGGTCCTCGGCCACCACGTATGCGCTGGCCGATCTGATCCGCAGACGTCGACCGGGATTGAAGGTGCGGGTGGCCTTCTGCGAGAAGAGCATGCCGAACCTCAGTGACGTGCTGGCCCGGCTTCGCGGTCCGGCCGTAGTCACTCCGCTCCTGCTGGCCAGCGCCTACCACGCCCGAGTGGACATCCCGGCGATCGTCGCCGAGTCCGGAGCCGACGTGTTGCAGGCCGAGACACTAGGCGAAGATCCACAGCTGATTCAGGTGCTGGCGCAGCGGCTGACCGAAGTCGGACTCCGGTACCCGGACCCCGACCGCCACGACACCGGCGTGCTGGTGGTCGCGGTCGGCTCGTCGCACGCGGCCGCCAACGCCCGCACCGCATCGCTGGCAGCCCGCCTGAACGGTCCCTGGACCGCGGTCCGGGTGGCATATGCAACCGGACCGGAACCCTCAGTCGTCGACGGTATCGCCGGCTTACGCGCGACCGGGGCCAAACGGATCGTGCTGGCGCCCTGGTTCATCGCGCCGGGACGGATCACCGACCGGGTAGCTGCATTGGCCGCGGCCGATGGCATTCCGATGGCCGATCCACTCGGTGCGCACCCCTTAGTCGCCGCGACCATAATCGACCGATTCGACACTGCGATAGCCGAACGGCTCGTCGCTTAATCTTTCGTCGCTCGACGTTCGTCTCTCTTGACCGGAAGCAAGTCGCTATCGGCCCGATGGCGCGAGATTAAGAACCGGGCTCAAGAATGATCCCGTCGGCACCATCAGCGCCATCAGCGCCATCAGCACCATCAGCGCCATTCACGCCGCCCTGACCGCCTTTCCCTCCCTGACCGCCCTTGCCGCCCTGACCGCCCTTGCCGCCTTGGCCGCCTTGGCCGCCCTTGCCTCCAGCACCGCCCTGGCCGCCGTTTCCTCCGGTCATGGTGTCCTCCTCGCCGCCAGCGGGCGCTGGAGCGACCGTTGACGTCATTGGTTCAGCCTGGGTTGGGGCTCCGGTGGTCGTTGCGCTGCAGCCAGCCACAGCGACGACGACCACGGCCGCCCCCAGTAGCGCCGCGATACGGCGATGATGGGAAAAACGGGGTTGGTCCATCAGCGATTTCCTTCCAACGAAGCACCCTGATCGACGCCGGCGATCGGCGGAATCCTGGTAGCCCGAACATACACCGTGTCACCGCTGCGGATGCCCAGCGCATCGAGGTGCAAACTGCGCAACCAGGACCGCAGAACCGGCCGCGCCTCGGCATTTACTTCGCTGAATGGTTCGTCGAGCAGCAGCACCTCAGCGTCGACGGCCAACGCCCGGGCCGAAACCATCCGCTGCCACTACCCGCGGGAAAACCAAGCCGGATAGCGGGTTGGAAAACGGGCCAGGCCGAAGACCTCCAGCAGGTTGTCCACCTTGACGCGCACCTCGGCCATGGGCAGCTTGCGAGTCTTGAGGCCGAAATCCACGTTATCCCGCACCGTTAGGTACTTGAAGGCGGCGGCACCCAGGTCATATCGACACCGTTGATGGCAACGGTCCCGCTGTCCGGCGGATCCAGGCCGGCGATTGACCGCAGGGGGTTAAAGCGGCGCGCGGGCCCCACAGCGCCGCCCCGGGGCCGGGACCGATGGCTGCCGTCATCCGGTCGCCTTCCGGTAGATGGTCGTGATGGCCCCGTTGTCCTTGTCGAATAACGCGGGATCCACCGTGCTCCAGCCGCCGAGGTCGGCAACGGTCCACAACCGCTGCGGTGCGGGAAACATAGCGGCGAAATCCTCTGCCACGGAGGGGTCCACCGGCCGGAAACCGGCTTGGGCCCAGATTGCCTGTCCTTCCGGGGTGTAGAGGTAGTTCTTCAACGCGTTTGCTTTGTCCACATGTGGGCTGCTGGCGACCACCGCGACCGGGTTGTCGATCTTGAGGGTCTGCGGCGGATTGACGTATTCGACGTCCACTCGCCCCCTCTCGGCGCCCTGCCGTTCGATCTGGATGGCTTCGTTCTCGTAGCTGATCAGGACGTCACCGGTGCCCTGCAGGAAAATATCGGTCGCCTCGCGCGCGGAACCGGGCCGCGTCCTTACGTGGTCGTTGACGAGGGCGCTGATGAAGTCCAGCCCGGCCTGCCGGTCACGTCCGCCCTCACTTTTCGCGGCGAAGGGCGCCAACAGATTCCACTTGGCTGACCCGGAGCTCAACGGGCTGGGCGTGACGACCTCGACACCGGGTGCCAGCAGACTGTCCCAATCCCTGATGTTCTTCGGATTCCCCTTCCGCACTACCAGGGTGACCACCGAACCGAACGGAACTCCACGGGTGACATCCGAATTCCATTCCGGCGCGACCTTGCCGGCCTCGACCAGCCGGGCGATATCCGGTTCGATCGAGAAGTTCACGATGTCGGCCGGCTTACCGTCCGCCACGGCACGGGCCTGATCGCTGGAGGCGCCGTAAGAGGTTGTGACGGCCACCCCCTCCCCTGCCGGGGTGTCGGCGAAGGCGGTGACAACCTCGGTCCAGCCCGGCTCGGCCACCGCATACGCCACCAGGATCAGGGTGGTCTCGGCCTTCCCGTCTGCTTCGCCGCCGAAGACGTCACCGGCTTCGCCGCCGCAGGAGACGAGGAGCAGGGAGACAGCGGCCAACGCCGCCGATACCCGCCGGAAGTGGAATTTCGCTGTGACCATCGCAGAGCCTCTCCGGGGGTTTCTCTCGGTCACGGGTGGCCCGTCAGCGGTTGAGCAACCAGAACAGAACCACCAGCGCAAGCAACGCAACCAGCGCCAACGTGACGCGGGACCGCGGCATCCCGGTCATTTCCCCACCCCCAGCGCCTCTCGCAGCCGGTTGAAGACCCGGATGCCGCCCCCCAACATCACATCAGCCGCGACAGCGATACCGAAGGCCGCCGCTAACACCACCGGCATGACGATCAACGTCTGCCACACGAAACTCAGGCCTGAGAGCCACAGCTCGGTGCTGTCCCACCAACTCAGGAATCCGGCCATCAAACCACCCTATTCCCCCGGATCCCCGGGAACCGTCCGCCACGGTTTATGGTCCGATCGGTAGACGCCGGACGTCTCGACCGCCATGATGACGGGATGGTTCTGCACGCTCAACCCGCTGCTGAAGACATCGGCGGCGGTCGCGGCCAGGATGCCCCGGGCACCCCGCTGACCGTCGCCCCGGCCGGACAGGAGGCGCCCGCCGGACCGCGGCGAAGTCCCTTCCCGCCGATCGCCGACTACGCCTTCCTGTCCGACTGCGAGAACACCTGCCTGGTCTCGGCGGCTGGGTCGGTGGAGTGGATGTGCGTACCGCGCCCCGACTCGCCAAGCGTGTTCGGCGCAATCCTCGACCGCGGGGCCGGACACTTCAAGCTGGCACCGTACGGGGTCTCGGTGCCCGCGGCCCGGCGCTACCTGCCCGGCAGCCTCATCATGGAAACCACTTGGCAGACCCCCACCGGCTGGGTGATCGTGCGGGATGCCCTCGTGATGGGGCCCTGGCACGACTTGGAAGCGCGGTCCCGAACGCATCGCCGGACCCCCATGGACTGGGACGCCGAGCACATCCTGTTGCGCACGGTGCGGTGTGTCAGCGGAACCGTCGAGCTGGTGATGAACTGCGAGCCGTCATTCGACTACGGCCGGACCAACGCAGCCTGGGAATACTCAGCCAACGCCTACGGCGAAGCGATCGCCCGGGCCAGAACCGACCCGGACGCCCACCCGACGCTGCGGCTCACCACCGACCTGCGGATCGGCGTCGAGGGCCGGGAGGCCCGTGCGCGGACCCGACTCAAGGAGGGTGACGACGTCTTCGTCGCGCTGTCCTGGTCGAAGCACCCGGCGCCACAGACCTACGAGCAGGCTGCCGACAAGATGTGGCAGACCAGCGAGGCCTGGCGGCAGTGGATCAATATCGGGGACTTCCCCGACCACCCGTGGCGATCCTATCTGCAGCGCAGCGCACTGACGCTGAAGGGCCTGACCTACTCACCGACGGGCGCTCTGCTGGCGGCGAGCACCACTTCGCTGCCCGAAACCCCGCACGGCGAACGGAATTGGGACTATCGGTACGCCTGGGTGCGGGATTCGACCTTTGCCCTGTGGGGCCTCTACACGCTGGGCCTGGACCGTGAGGCCGATGACTTCTTCTCCTTCATCGCCGACGTATCGGGCGCCAATGACGGCGAGCGGCAGCCACTGCAGGTGATGTACGCGGTCGGCGGTGAGCGCGAGTTGGTCGAGGAGGAGCTCCACCACCTTTCCGGCTACGACGGGGCCCGGCCGGTGCGCATCGGCAACGGCGCCTACAACCAGCGTCAGCATGACATCTGGGGCACCATGCTGGACTCGGTGTATTTGCACTGCAAATCGCGGGAGAGCATCTCCGATCAGCTGTGGCCGGTGCTCAAGGAGCAGGTCGATGAGGCCATCAAGCACTGGCGCGAACCGGACCGGGGAATCTGGGAGGTGCGCGGCGAACCCCAGCACTTCACTTCCTCGAAGGTCATGTGCTGGGTGGCACTGGATCGCGGTGCCCGACTGGCTGAGTTGCAGGGGTCCAAGAGCTACTCCCAGCAGTGGCGCGAGATCGCCGACGAGATCAAGGCCGATGTGCTTGCCAACGGTGTAGATGAACGCGGGGTGTTCACCCAGCGCTACGGCGATGATGCTCTGGACGCCTCGCTACTGCTGGTTCCGCTGCTGAGGTTCCTGCCGTCCGACGATCCGCGGGTGCGGGCCACCGTGCTGGCCATCGCCGATGAACTGACCGAGGACGGCCTGGTGCTGCGTTACCGGGTCCACGAGACCGACGACGGGCTGTCCGGCGAGGAAGGTTCGTTCACGATCTGTTCCTTCTGGCTGGTGTCGGCGCTGGTGGAGATCGGCGAGGTGAGCCGGGCCCGCTATCTGTGCGAGAAACTGCTGTCCTTCGCCAGCCCGCTGCACCTCTACGCGGAGGAGATCGAGCCCAGTACCGGCCGCCACCTGGGTAACTTCCCCCAGGCGTTCACCCACCTGGCCCTGATCAATGCGGTGGTGCACGTTATCCGCGCCGAGGAACAGGGTGATGCCACCGGGGTGTTCCAGCCGGCGAACTCACCTAACTGAACCGTCAGCATTCACCGTCGACGTTCTGCAGCATCAGCCGCACCAGGTGGGCAGCCCGACCGGTCGGCACCGCGCGGGTCACCGTGGCGTCGGTAACTGCGACATCGACATCGACTATGCAGCCGGCTGCGACACCCACCGCGTGTTCGGTGGCGAATGCCGGCTCCTGATCGGCTTCCCCGCTGAGGATCGTCGCGGACAGCACGCCGTCCTCGACCCGAACGTCAGTCACCTTCCACCGCAATGCGGCAGAAGGGGTGATCGTCACGGTGACCGCAGTGCCGTCGCAGGCCTGCCACTGAACGATGAAGGCCGCGAAGAGCCGGGCGGCCTCGGCATCCGATCCGAAACGCACCACCCCGGTGTGGGCACTGGACACGGTCAGCCCCTCGCCGAAGCGGGCGAAATCCCGCAAGGCCACCGCGGCGACGTCGGCATCCTGGTACGTCGCCCGCATCAGAGGCGTGGCCGAGCCGAGACATTCCGCCGGGGTCACCTGGCTACCGTCCCGAATCCCGTTGGGCAGCAAATCAATCGAACCCACCAATGCTGGCCCGGTAGGGTCCAGCGGGTTACCGATCACCCGGTTGACCTGTTCGGGGCTGGGCAGGACCGTCTGCAGGCCGGTGGGGCGCTGACGAACCGCTGAGCCGTCGACGGCGCCGGCACACCCGGCCAGCAGGACCAGCCCGACCGTGGCGCCCAGAATCCGCTTTGCGCGCCCCCGAACGACCGGCCGGTCGCCAGTAATGTTCCGCTACTTCCGGGTCTTGTCGCCCGGTTTGTCACCGGCTGAATCGGTCGACAGTGCGGCAACGAAGGCTTCCTGCGGAACGTCGACCCGTCCGATGGTCTTCATTCGCTTCTTGCCCTCCTTCTGCTTCTCCAGCAGTTTGCGCTTACGGGTGATGTCACCGCCGTAGCATTTGGCCAACACGTCCTTGCGGATCGCCCGGATATTCTCTCGTGCAATGATTTTCGAACCAATCGCCGCCTGAATGGGCACCTCGAACTGCTGGCGTGGGATCAGCTCCTTGAGCTTGGTCGTCATCTTGTTGCCGTAGGTCTGAGCGGAGTCCTTGTGCACGATGGCACTGAAAGCGTCGACCGCCTCACCTTGTAGGAGGATATCGACCTTGACCAGGTCAGCCTCCTGCTCCCCGGCCTCCTCGTAATCGAGGCTGGCGTACCCGCGGGTCCGCGACTTCAGGGAATCGAAGAAATCGAAGATGATCTCGCCCAGCGGCATGGTGTACCGCAGTTCGACGCGTTCCGGCGACAGGTAGTCCATGCCACCGAGCTCGCCCCGCCGGGACTGGCACAATTCCATGATGGTGCCGATGAACTCGCTCGGTGCGATCAACGTGCACTTGACCACCGGCTCATAGATCTCGCGCATCTTGCCCTCCGGCCAGTCCGAGGGGTTGGTGACGATCTTCTCCTCCCCGTCTTCCTGAATCACCCGGTATACGACGTTGGGAGAGGTGGAGATCAGGCCGAGGTCGAACTCGCGTTCCAGACGCTCCCGGGTGATCTCCATATGCAGCAGGCCCAGGAAGCCGCAGCGGAAGCCGAACCCGAGTGCCACCGAGGTCTCCGGCTCGTAGGTGAGCGCCGCATCGTTGAGTTGCAGCTTGTCCAGGGCCTCGCGCAGGTTCGGATAGTCCGACCCGTCGACCGGATAGAGACCGGAGTAGACCATCGGCCTCGGCTCGCGATATCCGGTGAGCGCATCGGTGGCTCCGTTTCGGGCAACGGTGACGGTGTCGCCGACCTTGGACTGGCGGACGTCCTTCACCCCGGTGATGAGGTAGCCCACCTCCCCCACACCCAAGCCTGCGGTCGCCTTGGGTTCCGGCGAGACGATTCCGACCTCGAGTAGCTCGTGTGTGGCGCCGGTGGACATCATCTTGATCTTTTCGCGCGGAACGACCTTCCCGTCCACCACCCGGACGTAGGTGACCACGCCGCGGTAGATGTCGTAGACCGAGTCGAAGATCATGGCGCGGGCGGGGTCGTCGGCATTTCCGGTCGGGGCCGGCACCTGTCGCACGACCTCGTCGATCAGCGCCGGGACTCCTTCGCCGGTCTTGCCGGACACCCGCAGCACGTCTGCGGGGTCGCAACCGATGATGTGGGCGATCTCAGCGGCATAGCGGTCCGGGTCTGCGGCCGGCAGATCGATCTTGTTCAACACCGGGATGACCGTCAGGTCGCGGTCGAGCGCCAGGTACAGGTTGGCCAGGGTCTGCGCCTCGATGCCCTGGGCGGCATCGACCAGCAACACCGCGCCCTCGCAGGCCTCCAGTGCGCGGGAGACCTCATAGGTGAAGTCCACGTGGCCGGGGGTGTCGATCAGGTGCAGCACGTAGTCACCCGGCGCTACTCCTTCGACCCCCTCCTCGACCGCCCAGGGCAGCCGAACGTTCTGCGCCTTGATGGTGATACCGCGCTCTCGCTCGATATCCATCCGATCCAGGTACTGCGCGCGCATGTCCCGGTCGGCGACGACACCGGTCAGCTGCAGCATCCGGTCGGCCAGCGTGGACTTGCCATGGTCGATATGGGCGATGATGCAGAAGTTGCGGATCTGCGCCGGCGCAGTGAACGTCTTATCGGCGAAACTGCTGATGGGAATCTCCTGGTGGGCGGTTCGGGTACCGGTGGGTTCAGCGTATCCAGCCGGGTGCGGCCGGACACAATCGCGGCGCGCAAGGGGATCGCATCCTCGCCTATGCTGTCGAGAATGCCGTCGCAATGGAGGACGTTCCAGCGGCTCGCGGAACATCTCGTCTTCAATGAGGCCCCGAAACTGATCCGGCAGTTGCAGCACCCCAGCACCGTGCCCCGGACCATTCAGGAGGGCATTACGCAGGGTATTCGGATCGGTATCGAAGTACTGGTGGCCACCACTCTTCCGGCTGACCCGCCGGCGGCGATCACCGCTGGGCGGCCCGTCACCAACAACAGCGCCCCGACGGCGCATCGGGCCCGGAAGGTGGTTTACGCACCCGACCTCGACGGGCGGGCCGATCCCGGGGAGATCGTCTGGACTTGGGTGGTCTACGAGGACGACCCGACCCGCGGCAAAGACCGGCCCGTGTTGGTGGTGGGCCGGGACCGCCAGACTTTGTTGGGCCTGATGCTGTCCAGCCAGCCCCATCATGCGCACGACCAGGGTTGGGTCGGAATCGGATCGGGCAGCTGGGACTACGAGGGCCGCCCGAGCTGGGTGCGTTTGGACCGAGTTCTGGACGTCCCCGAGGAGGGCATCCGCCGGGAGGGCGCCATCATGGAACGGCAGACCTTCGACCTGGTCGCCAGCCGCCTTCGCATCGAGTACAGCTGGAGTTGACTGCTACCCGCCCTGGGTGATGTACGCCCGTAGTTGCTGGTGCTCCGCCTGCAGCTCCTCCATCCGGATTTTCACCACATCCCCGATGCTGACGATGCCGACCAACCGGCCGTCGTCGAGTACGGGAACGTGACGAACCCGATTGTTGGTCATCAGCGCGGCCAGGTCATCGACTGGATCGTCCGGGCAGCAGGTCACTGCGATGCCGCTCATGATTTCGGCGACCGGACAGCACAACAGGCCAGGACCCTGTTCATGGAGGCGCCGTACGACATCGCGCTCCGAGACGATACCGATCAACCCTTCCGGGCCGATCACAACCATCGCGCCGATGTTGTGGACCGCGAGTTCGGCCAGCAGCCCGGTGACGGTCGTGGTCGCGGTGGCCGTCGCCACCGTCGATCCCTTGCTGCGCAGAATGTCCGCAATTCGCATAGGACGCTCCCTGCCCGATCGGGGTGATCGCTCGCCGCGACCGCCCGGTGTGATCGATATCACACCAGGCTACGACGCTGGGGGACGCCGTGGGAAGGGGCGGCGGGTAAGACAGTTCAGATGGACATCATCCTGCTCGGAACCGGAAGCCCGTTGGTCGACCCGAACCGGGCCGGCCCGTCCACTCTGGTCGTGACCAGCGGGCAGGAGCGCAGCGACCCGGGGAATGGAACCAGCAGGCAAATTTTTCTGGTGGACTGCGGTCGTGGGGTCCTGATGCGAGCCGCGGCGGCCGGTGTGGGCGCGGCCGATATCACCGCCCTGCTGCTGACTCATCTGCACAGCGATCACATCACCGATCTCTCCGATGTCATCACGACCCGGTGGGTCAGCACTTTCTCGCCTAACGCACTGCCGATCATCGGTCCACCGGGCACCAGGCAGGTGGTGGACGCCACCCTGGCCGCGCTGGCCCCGGACATCTCCTATCGGATCGCCCACCACGCCGACATCACCGAACCGCCCCGTGTTCGGGTGTACGAATGCACTGAGGGTCAGGTGTGGGATGCCGCCGGCGTCCGGATCACCGCGGCACCCACCGATCACCGGCCGGTCGAGCCCACCCTGGCGTTCCGGGTGGAACACGGTGGCGTGTCAGCGGTGCTGGCCGGCGACACCGTTCCTTGCGCCACCCTGGACGCCTTGACTCGGGGCGCGACGGCGCTCGTGCACACCGCGATCCGCAAAGACATCGTGCAGCACATGTCGGCGCAGCGAGTCCGGGATATTCTCGACTACCACTCATCGGTGGAGCAGGCCGCGGCCACCGCCGCCCGCGCCGGGGTCGGCACCTTGGTGCTGACGCACTACGTGCCGCCGCTGGTGCCCGGCCAGGAAGATCAATGGCGGGCGCTGGCCGACTCGGAGTTCACCGGGCGGATAGAACTCGGCGACGACCTGCTGCGCATCTCGTTGGTCTGATCCCTCAGGCCAGTCGCGTCATCTCGACGATGACGTCGAGATCGCTGGACCCCTCACCGGAGTAGATACCCTTCAGGGGCGTTACGTCGGCATAGCTGCGCCCGAAGCCGACGCTGACGTACTGCTCGCTGATCTCGGTGTGATTGGTGGGGTCATAGTGCCACCAGCCGCCGATCCAGGCCTGGATCCAAGCATGGCTCTCCCCCTCCACGGCCTCTCCGACGGCGGCATCCTCCTGCGGATGCAGATACCCCGAAATGTACCGAGCGGGGATCCCCATCGAGCGCAACAGGATCAGAGAGAGGTGGGCGAAGTCCTGACACACCCCCTCGCCCTTTCGCAAAGCGTCCAACCCGGACGAATGGACCCCGGTCGTCCCCGGAACGTACTCCAATTCACTGCGCACCCAGTCGACGGTGGCCAGGACCGCCTCCCGGGGATCACGACCCTTGGCCATCTTCCTGGCAACGCGGTCGGTGCGCTTGCTTTCCGGTGTGTAGCGGGTGGTGCTGAGCGCTTCGTTGTAACGGTCAAGCACCGCTGCGGAGTGCAGGGTGTCCCACTCGACGGTCACCTGCCGTTCTTCGGGCTTCTCGGTCTCCACCACTGAGGAGGAGGTGACCTCGAGTTCGGTGTGCGGCGCGTGCAGGTCGAACGCGGTAACCACGGTGCCCCAGTAGTCGACGTAGCGGTAAGAACGGGTGGCAGGAATGGTCTCGACGCGATTGATGATGATGTTCTGCCGGGAATCCGACCGCGGTGTCAGCCGAGCCTCGTTGTAGGACGCGGTGACCGGTGTTTTGTACGCGTAACCGGTCGCGTGCACGACGCGCATCCGCCACATCAGCTACCACCTTCGGTAATGCCGTCCGCGACCAGGATTCCGCCGGGTTGCCCGGCGTCGGTCCACTCCACCCAGGGTGAAAAACGGAAATATCTCAACGCTAAGGCCTCTCCGACTTCCTGGCAGGTGGTCTGTAATCCGGCAAGTCGGTCCTCCAGTGAATCGAGCACCGCCCCGGGGCGGACGAACTCCAGTTCGCTCCGGGCCCGGCCGAGCAGCCGCCGAGCCTCCTCTCCGGTCCCGGTCCGGTCACTCAGCCCGCGCATCAACTGGTCGAGGCTGTGCTCTGCGAGTTTGAGCGAGTAGAACGCCGACCGCGGGAACTGCCGGTCCAGCAGCAGGAACTCGACGACCCGATTGGCGTCCAGCACGCCACGATGGGTGCGTAGGTAGGTGTCGTGGGCGCCCGCGGCTCGCAGCACACTGACCCAGGTCGGCGAGGAGGCGCTGTCGCCGACACGTGACAGCAGCAGCCGCGCCGTCATGTCGACCCGCTCCAGCGCCCGGCCGAGCACCAGGAAGCGGTAGCCGTCGTCACGGGACAGGGTGGAATCGGCCAGACCGGCGAACATCGCGGCCCTGCCCTCGACGAAGGTGAAGAACTCGTGCGGGCCGAGGCGTCGGGCCGCGCGCTCGCGCTCGGGCAATGCGTTGTAGGTGGTGTTCAGACATTCCCACATATCCCCGGAGATGACTTCGCGCGCCGAGCGGGCGTTTTCCCGGGCGGCGCTGATCGCATCGACGATCGAACAACCGCCGGGCAGTCCGCGCCGGAATGCGACGAGGTCGGTCAGCGCCCACATATCCAGGCGAGTTTTGGGCAGCTCGATACCGAGGACCTCCAGCAGCACCCGGGAGGCCTGGTCGGGGTCGACGGTGGAATCCTCCAGCAGCTGGTGGACGGTGACATCGAGGATCCGGGCGGTGTCGTCGGCTCGTTCGACATAGCGGCCGATCCAGTACAGCGTCTCGGCGTTGCGGGCCAGCATCACTGCCCTCCAGTCTGCTGTTGCTGTTGCTGTTGCTGTTGCTGCTGACCGGCGAGCATCTGGTGCTGTGGCGGGTGCATTTCGGCGGCGGCGATCGACCGGGGCAGCTCCCGCACCACTTGGGCGGCGGACAGTTCACGCGCGGCCGCGGACGTCCGCGACGCCAGCACCCAGGTGTCCTTCGACCCGCCGCCCTGACTGGAGTTGACCACCAGCGAGCCCTCGGTCAGTGCCACCCGGGTCAGCCCGCCTGGCAGCACCCGCACTTGCTCGCCGTCGTTGACCGCGAACGGTCGAAGATCGACATGCCGGGGTGCCAGCACGTCGCCGACCTTGGTGGGCACCGTCGACAGTTGTACGACGGGCTGGGCAATCCAGCCCCGCGGATCGGCCGCGATTTTCCTGCGGACCGTCGCGAGTTCCTTCTCCGACGCGTACGGGCCGAAAACAATGCCGTAGCCGCCGGAGCCCTCGACGGGTTTGATGACGAGTTCGTCGGCCCGATCGAGAACCTCCTCACGCTCGTCGTCGAGCCAGCAGCGCAGCGTGTCGACGTTGGCCAGCAGCGGTTTCTCGCCGAGGTAATACTCGATGATGGTCGGCACATAGGTGTAGACCAACTTGTCGTCACCGACACCGTTGCCGACCGCACTGGAGATCACCACGTTTCCGGCCCGCGCGGCATTGAGCACCCCGGCGACGCCCAGCACCGAGTCGGGCCGGAACTGCATCGGGTCCAGGAAATCGTCGTCGATGCGTCGGTAGATCACATCGACTTGCAACTCCCCCTCGGTGGTGCGCATGTAGACGACATTGTCCCGGCAGAACAGGTCCGGCCCCTCGACGAGTTCGACGCCCATCTGCCGGGCCAGCAACGAGTGCTCGAAATAGGCGGAGTTGAACGGTCCCGGCGTCAACACGACGACGGTCGGATCGGACTCGTTGGTGGCCGAGGCGTTACGCAGGGCGCGCAGAAGGTGCGACGGATACTCGTCGACCGAGCGCACCCGGTGGGTGCTGAACAGGTCCGGAAATACGCGGGTCATCACCCGGCGGTTCTCCATGACGTAGGAGACCCCGGACGGGGAGCGGAGGTTGTCCTCCAGCACCCGGAAGGTGCCCTGCCCGTCACGCACGATGTCGATGCCGGCGACATGGATCCGAACCCCGTTGGGTGGGCTGATGCCGGCGGCCTCCCGATGGAAGTGCTCACAGGAGGTCACCAACCGACGTGGGATGATTCCGTCGCGCAGGATCTCCTGTTCTCCGTAGATATCGTCGAGGAATCGTTCCAGCGCCGTCACCCGTTGGGTGATGCCACTTTCGAGCTTGGCCCACTCGGCCGCCGATATCACCCGCGGTACGAGGTCGAGGGGAAACGGGCGCTCTTCCTCCCCGGATAGCGAGAAGGTAATGCCCTGGTCGACGAACGCCCGCCCCAGCGCCTCGGCCCGACCCTCCAACTCCTCCGGGCCGGTGGGTGCGAGTTCGGCGTGAATTCCGCGGTAGGGGGCTCGGATGTGGTCCCGCCGATCAAACATTTCGTCGAAGGCGGCTGCGTAGGAGCCCATTTCCCGGTAGCCGGCGAAGATATCGGACGCGTCGGGCTCAACCGGCTGCGGAGAGGCGGAACTGGCCTCGACCTGCTTACTACGAAGGGTCACGGGTCACATGCTGCACGAAAATCGCGGTTTTCGCAGGCCGAGCGGCTCCAATTTTGGGAGTGGACCGCCGATGCTGGTATTCTTCGGAAGCGCCGTGAGGGCACAGTTCGTCGTTGTCCCGGCAGCCGGACGCCAACCATCAAGACACCAACTTTGCGAGATTGAGGAACTTAAGCGCGTGGCCAATATCAAGTCGCAGAAGAAACGTATTCTCACCAACGAGCGCCGCAGGCTGCGTAACAAGTCGGTGAAGTCGTCGCTGCACACCGCCATTCGTGCGTTCCGGACCGCGGCCGCTGACGGCGATAAGGACAAAGCCGGCGACCTGCTGACTGCGACCAGCCGCAAGCTGGACAAGGCTGCCAGCAAGGGCGTCATCCACAAGAACCAGGCCGCTAACAAGAAGTCGGCCCTGGCCCAGACTTTCAACAAGATCTGACCGGTCAAGTAACGGCTACTGTCCGGCAACCAGTCGGGCGACCGCGCACACAGCGTTCTCCAACGCGTAGTCGGCGTCGGCTGCTGCACCCTTGACATCAGCGTTCAGTACAGCGACCAGCCGGATAGCGGCCGCGACTTTGTCCCGTGACCACCCCCGGGCCTGTTTCTGCGCCTTCTCGATCCGCCACGGCGGCATCCCGAGTTCGGCTGCCATCCGGTAGGGGTTCCCGGAGAGCGGGCCGATTCGGGCGATGGCGTGCACAGCTTCACCGAGTGCGTCGGCAATCAAAACCGGCTTCACTCCCCGCGCCATCGCCCAGCGAAGCGCCTCGGTGCAACCCTCAACGTCGCCGGTGACAGCTTTGTCGGCGATCTCAAACCCGGTGACGTCGGCTTTTCCGCTGTGGTAGCGACGCACGGCTCCGGCATCGACCCGCCCACCGGTGTCGGCGACCAACTGGGAACAGGCCGAGGCCAATTCACGGATATCGGATCCCACGGTTTCGAGCAGTGCCGCGACGGTGTCGTCGTCCACGGTCACCCTCAGCGTCTCGAACTCGGCGCGTACGAATCCTGCCCGTTCCCTCGCCTTGCTGATCTTCGCGGCCTGGTGGGTCCGGGCGCCCAGGGCACGCAACTGTCCGGCCAATGCCTTGGCTCGACCAGCGCCGGAATGCACCACCACCATGGTGGTGCCGGGGGGTAGATCGGCCGCCGTGGCCGCGATCAGCGCGGCGGAGTCCTTACCGGCCTCGCCCGCGGCTTCCAAAACCACGATGCGCTCGTCGGCGAACAACGACGGGCTGAGTAACGCGGCCAATTCGTTGGTCGAGACCTCCCCGGCCCGCAGTCGGCTGACCGGAATGTCATCACTGCCCGCACCCATACCCGTGCCCGCGGCCGTTCGGGCGGCCCGCAGAATCTCGGCCAGCGCGCGTTCGATGAGGAGACCCTCGTCGCCGAGCACCAGATGAAGTCCCTCTGCAGCGCTCACCTGCTGATGGTGTCACGGGGCGCCGACGACCTCCGACACCGACCATCCCGCAACGCATAGGAGTGAGGCGGTCATGGCCAGCCGGAACCATCGCTGCCGCCACAACGCGACGGCGGCCACTGTTGCACCACCGACGGTGACCACCCCTGCCCATCCCGAGGGCACCGGCACGGCCGCGCCGGGCAACGCCGAAGCTACTTCCGCTACTCGAAGCAGCCACCACACCTCCGGTCCGGTGAATCGGATCAGCAGACCGGCGGCAGCCGGCCAGGCACTGGCCAGTGCGGCGGCCGCCGTCCCCAGAACCGTTATGGGGGGGATGATTGGCGCCACCAAGAGATTTGCCAGCACAGCAACCAAGCTGAACCGTCCTGAGATAGCGGCCACCAGCGGCGCAGTGACCATCTGCGCGGCCAGCGCAATGCTGAGGGCGTCGGCCAGCGGTTTGGGCCACCCGCAGGTGACCAGCCGAGCCGACCACACCGGGGCGAGCACCACCAGCGCTGCCGTCGCGGACACCGACAGGGCGAATCCGAGGTCGACGGCCAGTTGTGGTGCTACCACCATCAGCGCGATCACGGTCGCCGCCAACGCAGGAACGGCCTGCCGCCGCCGCCCCGAGAGCATCGCGAAAAGGGCGATCGCGCCCATCACCGCAGCTCTCAGCACACTGGCGGTGGGCTGCACCACCACGACGAAAACCACCAGTGCCAACGTGGCCAATCCCACCGCCGGCCGGGGGCCGATCAGTTGGGCGGTGAGCAGGACGGCGCCGCAGACGATGGTGACGTTCGCCCCCGACACCGCCGTAAGGTGGGTCAGTCCGGCGATGCGGAACTGAGCCGCGGTGGAAGCGGTGACGGCCGAGGTGTCGCCGAGCACTAAACCCGGCAGGACAGCGGCCTGATCAGGTGCCAGATCGCCACGAGCGGCAACGGCGAACCGATCGCGTACGGCCTGCGCCGCGCGCTGAACCGCCGGAGCCCGGCCGAGCGTGGGGCGGCCCGCCACGGTCAGGACCGCTACGGTGAAGTCTCGCCGGGCCGGTCGCGATATGCGGGCCCGAAATCGGGCCGGGCCGCCCACGCTCACCTCCGCGAAGTCGGCCGCCGACGCAAAGACGATCACCGCACCGCTCATCTGGCTGCCGGCAATATCGACGAGGTCGGCCCGGATCATCAGCCGCCCGCTGCTGATTTGTCGGGGGCTTTCGACCGGTACGACAGTCACCCACGCGGTAGTGCCGAATCGCTGGCTGACGGGATGAGTGCGGACGGCCTCGCTACGTAGTCCGACGGCGATCCCGAAGCCGGCGCCGACGACCGCCGCTCCCAGCACACCGGCCGCAGCGGCACGAATTCGCGGTCGCCGCCGTTCCGGACGGCCACGCGCCGCCCACCAGCCCGCGGCCACCGCCGCACAGAGTGCGGCGAGCCCGGGACCCGCACCCCACACGATTCCGGCGGCGGTCACCGCCCACGCCGCGACTGCGGCGGGAACCAGTCGGACATCCAGTCGAGAAGGCTCCGGGGGCACCTGGTCAGACCCGCACCAGCGGCCGGAGCTTCTCCAACCGGGCCGGCCCGATCCCGTCGACCTCAGCCAATTGGTCGATGCTGGCAAAACTCCCATTCGCCGCCCGCCAGGCCACGATCGCCGCCGCGGTGACCGGACCCACCCCGGGCAGGCTGTCGAGTTGTTCGGCGGTTGCGGTGTTGAGGTTGACCGGCCCGGCGGCAGTGGTGGTCGAGGCCGCGGGCCCGGATTCGGGCAACCCGCCCACCGAACTGCCCAACACCGCGGGCTTGCCGGCCGGCGCGGCGATACCCACGACGATCTGTTCGCCGTCGGCCATCTGACGGGCCAGGTTCAGGCCGAGAGTGTCGGCTCCGTCCAGTGGCCCGCCGGCGGCCGCGACGGCGTCGGAGACGCGGGCATTGGGCGCCAGGGTCACCAGGCCGGGTTGGTGCACCAAACCAACAACGCTGACGATCATCGCCTGATCGGCCGGGTCGGCCGGGTCGGCCGAAGCGTTCGGCCGGGGGGCGTCGGTCGAGACCATCTCCACCGGCGGGAGGTCCGCCGAGACGATTGGCGGCGGACGGTTGCGGGCCAGGGTGAACACCGTCACCAGCACCGCCAGCAACGCGATGGCGGCCAGGGCGAACCCGCCGGCCCGTCCGGGGTCGGCGCGGACTGCGGACAGCCAGGTCTGCCAGGACTGCCCGCGCGGAACTTTCCCGTCGGGTACCCAACTCGGAACGAGTGCCGCCTCGTCGGTCCGATCGTCGGCGTCGCGGACGTCGTCCTCGCCGTGTCCGGCGGCCGGATCGGGTTGTGCACTTATCCGGCGGTGCAGGGTGACCAACGCATCCTGGGTTCGCATAGGGCGACAGTAGGATCGGCGGCCGACCGGTCGGTGCCGACGGATGCGACCAACGGATCTCCCTGTGGATTCGGGCGGGTCTGTGGAAAAGTCGCCGCCGAAGCCAAGTCGAAGTCAGGTCGAGGGCGGGTCGCAGTCAAGTGCCCGCAACCGGCCCGAATCCAGGAGATGCCCGTGACCGCAGACCGTCCCCTTCGGGTGATCCAATGGACCACCGGCAATATCGGCCGACGATCGCTGCACGCCATCATTGGTCGCCCGGATATGGAGCTGGTCGGTGTCTACGCTCACGGGGCCGGCAAGGTCGGCGTGGATGCCGCTGAACTCGCGGGTCTGGCGGAGGGTCGTCACGACCCCACCGGTATCACCGCCACCGACGATATCGACACGTTGCTGGTGGCCAATCCCGACGCCTGTTGCTACAACCCGCTGTGGCCGAATATCGACGAACTGGAGCGGTTGCTGGAGTCCGGGGTCAACGTGTGTACATCGGCGGCCTGGATCACCGGCGCCAAGCAGACTCCCGAGAACCTGGACCGCATCCGGACGGCCTGTGCGCGGGGTAATTCCACGATTTTCGGTAGCGGTGCGCATCCCGGGATGACCAACATGGTCGGCATGGTGCTCTCCGGAGCCTGCGAACGCGTCGACGAGATCAGGATCACCGAGTCGGTGGACTGCTCGACCTACGAATCGGCCGGCACCCAGACCGCGATGGGCTTCTCCCGCGATCCCGCGACCCCGGGACTGGCCGAGAGTGTCCGAGCCGAAAGCGAGGTGTTCGCCGAGTCTGCGGCGATGATGGCCGACGAGATCGGCGCCGAACTGGACCGGATGACGTTCGATGTCACCTTCACCCCGGCCACCGGGGACACCGACCTCGGTTTCATGACGATCCCGGCCGGTACCGTCGCCGGGGTGCAGGGTTACCACCGGGGCTGGGTTGGTACACACAATGTCGTCAGCGTCGGCTTCAACTGGACGATGGGTAACCACGTGGTGCCGCCCAAACCGCTCGAACACGGCCATGTCATCCAGGTCTTCGGCGTCCCGAACATGCGCACCGTGCTGCACTGCCTGCCGCCGAAGGACTGGACCGAACCGGGGTTTATGGGACTGGGGATGATCTACACCGCGATGCCGGTGACCAACGCGGTGCCCGCGGTGGTGGCGGCAGCGCCGGGCATCGTGACCCTGGCCGGGCTACCGCCGGTCACCGGTCGGTTCGCCGTCCCCCCTACGGCCCTTGACACGATGGCCAACAACTCGACGGCCAACAACAAGACGGCCAACAACAAGACGGCCAACAACAAGACGGCCGACGACACGACGAACGCCTAACGGTCCAGTTCCACCACGACGCCCAGCGCCCCGGGCCCGAGGTGCACCCCCAGCACCGGCCCGAGATCGGTCACCACCGGTGGGCCGCAGCCCGGTAACGCGCTGGCCAGGGTCGCCGCCACATCCGCGGCTCCGGCCGGA
>Ga0180431_10002821_pt1 | contig 22843 bp, 19 predicted proteins | sample SS_ome_11_FD_132459 | JGI IMG/M metagenome (GOLD analysis project Ga0180431, IMG submission 132459) | Hypersaline lake sediment archaeal communities from the Salton Sea, California, USA - SS_1_MS_1 metaG | ecosystem: Environmental > Aquatic > Non-marine Saline and Alkaline > Hypersaline >...
CTGTTGCTCTCCCGGTGCCCAAGGAGCAGGGCAAGGAACGTGATCGCGAACCCGGCCAGTACCGCGCTCACGCTGGTGAGTTGACTGTAGAGCTCTGTCATCGTGTCCCCCCTGCTGCCTCCCGACCGTCGCGGCGCGTGATCCTACCCGCGGAAGAACGCCTTGATCCTCGTCCAGGACGTCGCCTCGACCGGTGACTCCGGCGCGGTCACGGTGACGTAGTCGACGGACTCCGACCCGAAGAACGAGTCCTGGTACTTGTAGTACCAGAACGAGATCTCGAGCGACTCGATCTCGGCGGGCTGCATCGATATCAGGAGTTGGTCGGTATCCCAGAAGACGCGGACGGTATCGGCCGAACGCGTGATCCGCGCCGTCGCCGAGCCCGTGTGCGGCAGTCCCCCGATGCCCCCGTCGTAGGACAGTCCGCCGAGGCCGGCCCGGATCGTCCCGAGGTAGGCGATCCACTCATCCGCGTATGCGACCACCGCAAGGTGCTCGCCGGCCGTATCGATGAGTGAGACGCGGAACCTCTGCATCGCGCTGAGTGACTCAGGCTCCGTCGAGGTGTCCCACGAGAAGGCGCACTCGAGATCGAAGTCGCCGGGAAGCGGACAGGACCGGCGGAGCCGAACCGCACAGTACTCGTCCTCGCCCGCTCCGGTGACATCGGTCACCGTGAGGTTGCTCGACGCCACCTCGTACTCCCATGTATCGGCCGCGGGGTCCTCATCAAGATGGACGACCCACGCCGGATCCAGCGCGCCGCCATCGAAGTGGTCGTGGACGATCGTCACACCACCCCCCGCCACACACGGGAGCATGACCATGCCGAGGAGTGTTCCCAACAGAAGATGTCTCATGGCTCTCCCTCCGATACGATCGGTTCATGCCTCAGCACTGCTCTTCATTCTAGTACTTCGCCGGCGAGAGCGTGACCGCCGCTCCCCCGCCGGGCGCGAGCTCGAGCCTCAGCGTGTCGCCGGGCGACACGCTCTCGCGGACGATCTCGTACGCGGTCGGGTTGGTGTCCCAATGCGCCGTCGGCGCGTCGCGATAGATGGAGACACTGTAGTACCTGTCCTCCCCCAGGAAGTCGAGCACGATCTCGACCGTTCTGGGGTTCTCGTCGGTGATGCTCCCGATCCACCAGCTCATGGTGTTCCGGCGCGCGATCGTGACGTGGTCGCCGATGTCGCCGTCGATGACGCGTGTCTCGTCCCACGTGGTCGGGAGCCAGCGCGTGAAGTGGAACATCGGGTGACCCTCGTAATTCTCGATGAGGTCGGCCGCCATCTGGAGCGGACTCTCGAGGACGACCATGAGCGCCAGCTGCTTGGCGATGGTCGTGTAGACGCGGTTGTTCGGCTTGTACTCGTCGAACGTGATGTCGAAGATGCCGGGTGTGTAGTCCAGCGGTCCCGCGAGCATCCGCGTGAACGGGAGGATGGTCGTGTGCTCGGGCGGGTTGCCCTCGCTCCACGCGTTGTACTCCATCCCGCGCACGCCCTCGCGCGTCATCATGTTCGGCCAGGTCCGGCGGATGCCGGTCGGCTTGATCGGCTCGTGCACGTCGAGCATGATGCCGTACTCGGCCGCCTTCTCGACGACCATCCGGTAGTGCTCGACCATCCACTGCCCGTGGTGGTGCTGACCTCTCGGGTAGATGCCGCCGGCGTAGCCCGTCTTGACCGCGTGGATGCCGTTGCTCCGGTAGAGCTCGAAGGCCGCATCGATCTGCCGCTCGTAGGTCGGAACGTCTCCCCCGGTCTCGTGGTGACCGATGAGTTCGACGCCCTTCTTCTCGGCGTATGCCGCGAGCGCCGGAAGGTCGAAGTCCGGGTACGGTGTGACGAAGTCGTACGCGCCCTGCGCGCCCCACTTGTCCCACCCGGTGTTCCAGCCTTCGACGAGCACGCCGCCGATGCCGTGCTTCGAGGCGAAGTCGATGGTGCGGCGAACGTTCTCGTTGGTCGCACCGTGACGCGGACCGTCGTGCCAGGTCTCCTTCGTGATGTGCATCCCCCACCATATCCCGACGTACTTCATCGGGCGGATCCACGAGGTGTCCTGGATCGCGCACGGCTCGTTGAGGTTCTCGATCAGGTGCGACTCGATGAGCGCGCCCGCGCTCTCCCCCACCTGGATGGTCCGCCACGGCGTGACAAGCGGTGCCGCACCGCGGACCTTCACGCCGTCGGGCCACGGAACGAGTTCGCAGGACAGCGCGAGCTCGCGTTCGTCCGAACGCCTGAGCGTCATCCCGGCGTACCGGGTCAGGTTCGCCTCGTGGACCGACAGGTGCAGACCGTGCTCGGTCCGCATCGTCACCGGCGTGTTCGCGGCATCGAGTTCGGAAAGCGGCGTCTCGTTCCACAGGTGTTCGTAGCTGTCGTAGTCGGCCTTGATCCACCACGCGGTGTGGTCGCCGGCGAACCGGAACTCGGTCTCCTCGGCAATCAGCTCGTAGTCCGAAAACCCCTCTGCGCTGGGCATTTCAGAGCGGAAGGCGACGCCGTCGTCGTACGCGCGGAGGGTGATGATGAGCTCGCGCCCGCTGGGTTTGACAAGCTGCACGACCGTCTCTGTGCACCGGTCGTTCACCGCCTCGTCGGTTCCCCAGACGGGCGTCCAGGTCTCGTCGATCGACCGTGTCGTGGAACGCATCGTTTCGAACCCGCGACTCATCGGCTCGCCGTCGGCGAACCGGAACCCGATGACGGACGGCACGACGATGGGGCGCCCGTCGCGCGCAACGGAGTACCTCGGGATGCCGTCCTCGAGCGAGAGCATGATGGCGAGTCGTCCGTCGGGCGAGGTCGCCGCCGCCGTCCTCTCCCCCGCCGCGAAGCCGGGAGGAGCGAAGCATGTCAGCATCACGATCGTGACTCCTGAGAGGATCGCTGTGAGTGGTGTTCCGCGTCTGGTCTTCATCGCTCGTGACCTCGGTGGTTGTCCTGGTGTCTGTTGCGCTATCCACACAGTAAGTACTCTTCTAACTCTCTGATATAGAAAGTTCGAAGCAGTAGTAGGGGCTGTGGATTTGTGGGTAACTCCGTCCGCTCTACACCCTCGTGCAGAGAGAACGCTCCGCAGACCGGCATGTCTCTCGGGCGCCTCACGCGTGACGGCTGTGAACATCGCGTTGGACAATTCGGGATGTCCTCCACAGCTCTCAACAGAACGCCTCCCCTGTGGAAACATGCTCACACTCCCTAACATGATACGCACATGCTATCCACTGTCCGTTTCGTGAAACGGGGCGGCCCCGTCCTGGTAGACGGGGCCGTCCGTTCGGCGTAGGCAGGGTTCACTTGGGGGTTCCATCTGCTACGCCTTCACCTGCATCGCTACACCTTGAGCATGCGCGTGAGGTTTTCGATGTCGCGACGTGTCTGTGCGTTGTTCTCGAACTCGTCGGTGATCTTCCGGTGCGCGTGGAGGACCGTCGTGTGATCGCGTCCACCGAACTGCTCACCGATCTGCGCGAGGGACATGTGCGTCAGTTCGCGCGCGAGGTACATCGCCACCTGTCGCGCATGCGCGATCTGACTCGCGCGACCTCTCGCCTTCATCTTCTCGACCGGAACGCCGTAGTTCTCCGCGACCGCCTGCTGGATGCGTGCGACCGAGACCGGTCCGCGAGGCTTCCCGAGGAACTCAGAGAGAACCTCCTGCGCCAGGTCGGTCGTCATCTCGCTTCCGGTGAGACTCGAGAACGCGAGAAGCCTTACGAGTGAACCCTCGAGTTCGCGGATGTTCGTCGAGACGCTGTTGGCGATGAGATGGATGACGTCGTTCGGGATCGAGATCCCGTCGAGCTCCGCCTTCCGATTGAGGATAGCGATGCGCGTCTCGAGGTCCGGCGCCTGGATGTCCGTCACGAGGCCGGACTCGAAACGTGAGACGAGACGCTCCTCGAGCGTCGCGATCTGTTTCGGCGGCCTGTCGCTTGTGAGGACGATCTGCTTGTGGGCGAGGTAGAGCGCGTTGAACGTGTGGAAGAACTCCTCCTGCGTGCTCTCTTTGCCCGCGAGGAACTGCACGTCGTCGATGAGGAGCAGGTCCTTGCTGCGGTACTTGTCCCGGAACTCGAGCGTCGTGCCGCGCTGGATGGATGTGATGAGCTCGTTCATGAACGTCTCGGACGAGACGTAGTAGACCGACATCTCCGGCCGGTGCTCGCGGACGTAGTGTCCGATGGCCTGCATGAGATGGGTCTTGCCGAGTCCCACACCGCCATATATAAACAGGGGGTTATATGTAGTACCTGGCGCCTCCGCTACTGCCATAGAAGCAGCCTGCGCAAAGCGGTTGCCATTCCCCACGACGAAAGTCGTGAACGAATATCGTGGGTTCAACTGGCACTCATCAGCCGCTACTGTGGTCAGCGGCGGAGGCGCTGGTCTTCGTGTCGAAACCGGCTCGTATTCGTCAGGTCGGCGGTGGGAGACCTGGAAATCGGCCTTGAGAGGCTCTCCAGCGTGCTCCTCGATCGCCCGGCTGATGAGCGTCATGTAGTGCTCTTCGAGCCAATCGGCGAAAAACCGGTTCGGAACTTCGATCCTCAGTGTTCCATCAGTGAGCTCGACGGCTTTGGTCGGCTCAAACCACGTGCGAAAACTCTGTCCTTCGGTCTCTTCCCGTATGGTCTCGAGACAGTGCGTCCAGAGGTCGCCGGCGGTCAATGTTGTCCTCATGTTACCCACATAGAGTTAACAAGTTATCCACACACTGAGCATTCAGCTGTCAATCCGCGAAAATCGGCGTTTTCGAGCAGCGGACGCAGAAAAGCAGGGGTCACGATTATCGACACAGCTGCGCCCAATTGTGGATAACGCGCTAACTTCTCATCTGATGTGTGGTTATGACGGCCACCGAACGACTCGCTGTTGTTGCGCTCTGGTGGGTCTGGCCATAGTGTCGCGGGGCCGCCTGACATTGACTTCGTGTGCCGCCTGCGATCGCCGGTTATGCACGACTGCTGTGGCGACGGGGCATAGTATCACCACCCCCGATTTCGCGCAAGCGTTTTTCGCGGTTGACACGAACTTTTTTCCACAATGCGCTGTGATGCCCATGCGCTGGGGGTTTCCGTGTTGCGACGGGCGCGTCGCCGTCTGCCATGATGGGGCTCAGGGTGCAGAGATCGATGGCGTGACGGAGGGGGTGTGGGCACCCGTGAACTGTCGTTCACGGAGGATGCCGGTGTTTGTGCGGGCCCAGCTGTCCAACGGGGACGCTGGAGAGCGTGCCGAGGCCGATCATCGCTGTCCGAACGGCGAAAACCACAGGAGAGGGCGATGTGGAGATCTGTGTACATAGAGAGGGGCCGAGCGTGCGGAGCCAGGGGGCGTGACGCGGAAGCCGCCGCGCGCCGGGCAGCCCCCTGCGGGGCGGAATCCGCTTGACACCCGCGCACCTGCGCGATAAGATATCGGGTTTGGATGTACTTCGTAACTGCGAACGAACAACACTGAGGGAATCATGAAGCGGACCTACCAGCCAAAGAAGCGCAGGGGCAAGAGGAAGCACGGGTTTCTGAACCGCAGTTCGTCCGCGGGTGGACGCAAGGTCCTGGCCCGTCGCCGTGCCAAAGGCAGGAAGCGACTGACGACCCGGTAGGTGCGCTGTGGCGTCCTTCAGACTGCCCAGGGGCAGGATGATCAGACAACGTTCGCTCCTGGACGATACGATCAGGACCGGGCAGGTGTTGCGTACGCGCTACTTCCGTATGCACTGGCTGGCCGGAGATGGGCCGCCGGGACTGGCGTTCCTGGCGGGACGAAGAGTCGGAGGAGCTGTTCAGAGGAATCGCGCCAAGAGGGTCCTTCGGGAGGTCTTCAGAACCACCGAGCAGGATCTTGCAGGAATCGCGACCCTCGTCCTCGTAGCCACTGACCTCACGGCTCGAGCGCCTCATGCCGATGTCAAGGCCGCGCTCGCAGCCGCTCTGAAGCAGGTCTCCGACGCTACCGGCTGAAGCGGGTTTTGATGCGGCTGCCTCGGGTGGCCAGGACACACGATTGATGCACACCTCGATTGCTTCTTCGAGGGCGGTCTCGGCATCGATGCCGAGGGGTCCACACGCGGCTACGCGCGCGTTCGTCCGGATCATCCGGGCGTACCAGCGCGTCGTGTCGCCGATACTCCCCGCCAGCTGTCGCTACACCCCTACATGTTCCGAGTACACCGCACAGGCGCTCACCTCGCACGGCATCGTGCGCGGCGCGTGGCTGTCTATCAAGAGGGTGGCCCGCTGTCATCCGTGGACCGATGGCGGGTATGACCCCGTGCCCTGACCGAGCGGCACAACGCACGATCTTCTCGCGCGAGCGCATCCACAGGGAGCGTGTCGCGCCCCCCGGAAGAACGGGGAACCCCGGGAGGTTTCATGGACCAGAGACGCGCGCTGATAGCCGTTGTCCTCATCTTCGTCGTGCTCTTCGGCTACAACTACTGGGCCGGACAACAGGCCAGACAGCGTGCCGAGCTCGAGGGCGGGAGAGTCCCGGCCGCGGCCGTCACCGAGGCCGTGGATGGCACCGGGGCGAGCGCGGTTGACTCGCCGGGAGCCGCGGCAGACGAGGGCGCGCCGGCACAGAGACGGACGCCGTCCGGCGACATCGTCAGCGAAGAGGTGGTGGGGGAGAGCGTGGTCGCGGACGCGGTCCTCGAACCCGCGCGTGTCATCACCATCGAGACGCCCATCTATGAGGCGAAGATCAGCACGCACGGCGCCGATATCGTGTCGTGGACGCTCCTCGAGTACGACGCCGCCGACAGCGCGGCGGTGAACCTCGTCCCCGAGGGTTCGCGCGGACTGCCCCTGGCGGTCGGCTACGGTCCGGAGACCGTGGAGGCGAGACGCAGGAGCTTCGACTACAACGGCCCCGAGCGGATCGACCTGAACGAGAGCAGCGCCTCGGCGACACTCAGGTTCGAGTCCATGGGTGCCGACGGCGTCAACATCACGCGCATCTACACATTCGATCCGACGACATACGCATTCTCCACGACCGTCCAGGTCGTCGTTCCGCCGGGCCCCGCGGCCAGGCGCGAACTCAGTCTGGGCTGGCCGGGAATCATGCCGACCGAGAGGAAGGAGGAGGAGAGAGCCATCTCGTCCGTGATGATGCTGGACGGGGGGGCCAGCAGGCAGAACCTTGGCGGACTGAAGAAGGAGAGCAGGAAGGACGCGGGCGAGATCGCCTGGGTCACGTCGCAGTCGCGCTATTTCATGGCGGCGGTCGCGCCGGTCGAGAGAACGTTCAACGAGGCGCTCCGCTTCGGTGATGAGGATCTCCGCACGACCGGGTTCGACGCGACGATGCAGTTCAGTGGTGAGTCCGTACAGCAGACGTTCCTCGTCTACGCGGGACCGCAGGACTTCCTGGAGATCTCGAATCTCGGGATCGAACTGGAATCCGCGGTGGATCTCGGCTGGCGCGTGACCCGACCTCTGTCGGTGCTCATGCTCCGCGCGCTGGTCGCGGTCTACAAGGTGATCCCGAACTACGGCCTCGTCATCATCCTCTTTTCGGTTCTGACGAAGCTTCTCTTCTACCGGCTCACGCACAAGAGCTTCTCGGAGATGAAGCGGATGCAGGACCTCCAGCCGAAGCAGAAGGAACTGCAGGAGAAGTACAAGGACGACAAGGAGGGGCTGGCCAAGGCGCAGATGGAGCTCTACAAGACGGAGAAGGTCAACCCGCTTGGCGGGTGTCTCCCGATGCTGCTCCAGATGCCCGTCTTCGTCGCGCTCTTCCAGGTGCTGCGCACCACGATCGAGCTTCGTGGCGCACCCTTCGCGCTGTGGATCACCGACCTGTCGCAGCCGGATACGATCGCGACGGTCTTCGGGTTCCCGATCCACGTCCTCCCGCTCATCATGGGCGTCGGCATGCTCGTCCAGCAGAAGTTCACATCGAAGGACCCGCAGCAGGCCATGATGGGCAATCTCATGCCCATCGTGTTCACGGCGTTGTTCTACAACTTCGCATCGGGCCTCGTGCTCTACTGGTCCGTCAACACCGCTCTCAGCATCTGGCAGCAGTACTACATCCACCGGGGAGGCAAGGCGCAGGAGACAGAGAGCGAACCTGCCGTCGTTGCCACGGAAGCTACCTCGACCACGGCCGCGCCCGATTTCACGGATGCGGAACCCGCGCCCCCGACGAACGGACCGACGAACGGTTCGGGACGGAAGAAGAAGGGGCGGCGGAAGAAGTAGGTCACCCGGGTGTCGCATGGAGGACATGAAGCAATGACCCGTGCAGTTGAGATCAGAGGAAAGAGCGTCGCAGAAGCCACGAACACAGCGCTTCGCGAACTCGGCATCGGCAGAGACGATGCACATATCGAGATCATCAGCAAAGGGAGCCGCGGCTTCCTCGGTATCTTCGGTGGAACACCTGCGCGCGTGCGAGTCACGGCGCAGGCAGCTGCCGACGACCGCGTCGAAGACCTCGTGAAAGCGATCCTCATCAGGATGGGGTTCAGCACGCAGCTTCACATCACCGAAGAGAAGAACGCGCTCATCGTCGACATCGAAACGGCGGGAGCCGACGGTCTGCTGATCGGCAAGGCCGGCAGCACCCTGACCGCGGTGGAGTATCTGGTCAACCGGATCCTCCAGCGCGAGAACAAGCGCACACCACGGATCATCCTCGACGTCAGCGGCTACAAGCGCCGCCGCGAGGATTTCCTCAAGAGCAAGGCTCTGAGTCTCGCCGAGGAGGTGAAGTCGGCGAAGCAGCAGGTCACGATGGAGCCGCTCGACGCGGAGGACCGCAAGATCGTCCACAACGTCCTGAAGTCCATCCCGGGCGTCTCGACAAAGAGCGTCGGCAGCGGCCGCACCAAGAGTATCGTCGTCGTTCCCGCGTCCGAGAAGAAGAAGTCGCGGAGCGGCGGACGGCGTCCGCGCAGAAGGAAGCGTCGCAGCTAGCCCTCGGGCGGCCGGCGACACAGGGAGTACATATGAGCGCATTGCCCGGGGATACGATCGCGGCGATCTCCACGCCGCCGGGCCCCGGGGGCGTGGCGCTCGTACGGCTTTCGGGGCCGCGGGCCATGGAGATCGCAGATGCGGTCTTCCGTGGTGCGCGGCCTCTTGTTGATTGCTCGACGCACACGGTCCACCACGGCCGCGTCTTCGATACCGACGGCGCGGAGGCCGACGAGGTCATGGCCACCGTGCTGCGCGGCCCCTCCAGCTACACCACCGAGGACATGGTCGAGTTCGGGTGTCACGGCGGGACGATGGCGTCGCACCGCGTGCTCGATGCGTGTCTCGCGGCGGGCGCGCGTCCGGCTCGCCAGGGTGAGTTCACCGAGCGCGCGTTTCTCGGCGGGCGGATCGATCTCGTTCAGGCCGAGGCGGTCGCCGACATCATTGCGGCGCAGACACGCGAGGGTCTTGCGCTCGCCCTCGGCCAGCTCGAGGGCGGGCTGTCGGGACGGCTCGCCGAGCTCCGAGGGACGCTCGTCGACTATCGCGCGGAGGTCGAGGCGCTCATCGACTTCTCCGACGACGACATCGAGCCCGCGACGATGGATGCCATCGCCGCGCTCGGTGAACGCGCCGGGGGAGTGGCGCGCGAGCTTCTCGCGACCGCCGACTACGGCGTGGCCGTGCGTGAGGGTGTCTCGGTCGCCATCGTCGGTCGACCCAACGTCGGCAAATCGACGATCATGAATGCGCTCCTGAATCGGGAACGCGCCATCGTCACGGATGAACCGGGAACGACCCGCGACGTCATCGAGGAGACGATGTCCCTCGGCGGGATCGCGGTGCGGCTCATCGACACCGCCGGCTGGCGCGATGCCTCGAGCGCCGCCGAAGCAGAGGGTGTGAAGCGCGCGCGCGCCGCCGCGAGTGGTGCTGATCTCGTCCTTCACGTCCTCGACGCAGGGGTCGGGGTGACCGGCGAGGACGAGGAGATAGCCCGCGCGCTGACGGATGGTGATGCGGCGTGGCCCCTCGTCGTCATCAACAAGGTCGACCTCGTCGCGTCGACCGATGAGAATGAAGCGCTCCGAGAGATCGCGCACGCGGTGTCGATCTCCGCGCTGACAGGGGAGGGGCTCGACGAGCTTCGTGCGACGCTTGCGCGCGCGATCGTTCCGTCGCACGATTGGGCGAACGACCCGGCGAGCGAGGCTCACGGGGAGACACGCGAGGAGACACGCGAGGAGGCGCGCGTGGATGGCGGCGCGGTCGTGACGAACGCGCGCCATGTCGACGCGCTGATGCGGACCGCGAATGCGACGACCCGCTCGCTCGAGCAGCTCCGCGCGGGCGCGTCCCCGGACGTCGTCGCACAGGAGATCGCCGACGCGGCGGATGCGCTCGGTGACATCACAGGCGAGACGGCGCCCGAGGACGTGCTCCGTCGGGTCTTCGAACGTTTCTGTGTCGGGAAGTAAGTTCACGTAGGGTAAGCATATGCGTAGATATACATACAACGGCTCCTCGTTCGATGTCATCGTCGTCGGCGCCGGCCATGCGGCCATCGAAGCGGCCGTCGCGGCCGCCCGGATGGGGAGGAACGTGGCCGTGGTGACGCTCTCGCTCCGTCACGCGGGGGAGATGCCGTGCAATCCGGCCGTGGGTGGGCTCGCAAAGGGCCAGCTGGTCCGCGAGATCGACGCGCTGGGTGGTGAGATGGGCGTCCTCGCGGACAGGACAGGCATCCAGTTCAGGATGCTCAATACCGGGAAGGGCCCTGCTGTACGCTCGCCTCGGGCGCAGGTTGACAAGGATGCCTATCGAGCCGAGGCTCTCACGCTGCTCCGGTCCACCCCGGGCATCACGCTGATCGAGGGCGCGGTGGCCAGGATCAACGTGGAGCGTGGGTCTGTCAGTGGTGTGACGTTGACAACATGTGGACAACTCCACTCCCCCACTGTGGTCTTGACAACCGGGACATTCCTGTGTGGTCGGCTCCACGTGGGAACTGACAGCCGGCCCGGTGGCCGAACGGCCGAGCCACCGGCCCGATCGCTGTCGTCGAGCCTTCGTGAGCTCGGATTCGCTCTTGGGCGGATGAAGACCGGAACGCCGGCTCGGATCAGCGCGGCCAGTGTGGATTGGGACGTGCTGGCGCGTCAGGACGGCGACGCGGAGCCCGAGCCCTTCTCGTTCCGTACACGGATTGTGGATACCCGGTGGACACGCGGTGCGCAGATGCCGTGCTTCATCACCAGTACCACAGCGGAATCGCACGATATCATCAGAGGCGCGCTCGACCGCTCCCCGCTCTTCGCTGGGACCATCACGGGGATCGGCCCGAGGTACTGCCCCTCCATTGAGGACAAGGTGGTCCGCTTCCCTGAGCGAGACCGGCATCGGATCATCCTCGAGCCCGAGACGCGGCGCGGAGATGTCATCTACCTCAACGGGCTGTCGACGAGCATGCCACTGGATGTTCAGATCGATGTGATGCGGAGCATGCCGGGACTCTCCCGCGCGGAGATTCTCAGACCCGGATACGCCGTCGAATACGACTACGTCGATCCGCGCGGCCTGAGGCAGAGCCTCGAGGCGGAGCACATCCAGGGGCTGTTCCTCGCGGGCCAGATCAATGGAACGTCAGGTTATGAAGAGGCCGCCGCACAGGGCCTCCTGGCGGGCATCAACGCGGTTCGTCACCTCGATGAGCAGGAACCACTGGTGCTCAAGCGCAGCGAGGCGTACATTGGGGTCCTCATCGATGACCTCGTGACCAAGGGGACCGACGAGCCGTACCGGATGTTCACCAGCCGCGCGGAACACCGCCTGGTCCTGCGGCACGACAATGCGGATGTTCGGCTGGCCTGGCGCGGCGCCGAGCTTGGATTGACCCCGCGTGAGGTCGTTGATGCGGCTGAGCGGAAGATGTGTGAAGCCGATGCGGAGGTCGCGCGGCTGACCGCTGCAGCGGTGTCGCCGGAGGCGGCAAATCCCGTGTTGGAGGCCCGTGGGGCGGCGCTTCTGACCGAGCCTGTGCGGGCGATCCGCCTGCTCGGCAGGCCTGAAGTGCGCCTTGAGGATGTCTACCTGATGGTACCGCCGGAGGTGACGATCCCGGCGGCGACGGCGGTCGAGGTCGAGACACGAGTGAAGTACCAGGGGTATATCGAGCGGGCGCAGTCACGGATGCGGAGGCAGGCTGCGCTGGACGATCGACGCATCCCGGGCGGACTCTCGTACGAGGAGGTCCACGGACTCTCGATCGAGTCCAGGCAGAAACTCGGCCGCATCCGGCCGGGCACCATCGGGCAGGCGAGCCGGATCCCCGGCGTGACGCCGGCGGATGTCGGCGTGCTGCTCGTTCATCTGAAGGCACATTCCACGGATACCAGGGAGGTCCATTGACCACCAAGAAGGCGGCCGGGAAGGGCAGAGCATCGCCCAGGGCGAAGAGCTCCACCGGACGGAAGCCCAGCGCGGGCAGGAAGCCGCGACCCACGAAGACCGGCAACAGCGGCAGAGGTGGCAGCAGCGGCGCAGGCAGCAGAGGCGGTAGAGGGAGCGCCGGCGGCAGGGTCAACTCGGGCGGCAGAGCCGCAGCGGGTGAGTCGCGGTCCGCCCGGCCGCGCCAGGAGCGCAAGAGGCGGCGTCCGGGAACCGGCTCGAAGCCGGGGAGTCCGGCGCGTCCGTCGGCCAGGCGAAAGCAGAGCTCCGAGACACGGGCTGACGGAAGCCGACGCCCGGCGAGCAGGGCGAAGCCGACGCCCAGGAGCCGCGCCGGAGCCAGGCCGACGAGCAGAGCGAAGCCGGCAGGTGCACGGAGCGGTGGTCCCAGGACGGGTTCCTCGAGCACTCGAGGCACGGGCGCCAGGATGCGATCTGACAGCAAGGCGAAGCGGTTCAGCCCCGGAAGTGATGGGACCATAGCTCGCTCGGACGGCAGATCGAAGCCGGCTCGGGGTACGGGTACAGGCCCGCGGAAGCGGCGCGATGGCAAGACGAAGGCTGAGACACGGTGGCGGCGGGATACATCGCACCTGAAGGGTAAGAGGCGCAAGCCCACCGCGGAGCGGGAGTCGGAATCACGATCCGGAACGGCGTCGAGGAAACCACCGGCTGCCGGGGGAAAGTCGCGTCAGAAGACGAAGATCGGTCCAATGAAGAAGCTCAGCCCGAAGACAGGGAGCTCCACCCGGCGGAAGGCCCCTGCGAAGGGCAAGCCGGCTGCGAAGCGGGCACCGGCGACGAAGCGGACTCCGGCCAGAAAGGCCGCAGTTCCTGTTGAGGGGCTTAAGTTCAGCGTTCCGAAGGGTAGAATCGCCCATCTGGCGGGCGCTCCGACCGAGGAGATGGTCGAGAAGCTGAAGAGGTTCGGTGATCTGCTCCTCGAGCACGCTACCAAGATGAGCCTGGTCTCAAGGCACGAGCTCTCCCGGCTGCACATCCACGTGCTCGACTCCGCAGCGCTTCTGGCGACCCGGGAGCTTCCGACCGGCGACGGCTGGACAGCGGATCTGGGCACCGGGGGCGGACTGCCGGGCGTAGTTCTGGCGATTCTCAGGCCGGAGGCCAGGATAGCGCTTGTTGATTCGAGGCGGAGCCGCATCGTGTTCCTCAAGATCGTGAAGCGCGAGCTCGGTCTCGACAATGTCGAGATCGTTCATGAGCGGATCGAGGACCTCGCGGGGGCGCGGAAGTTCGAACTCTGCGTGGCCCGGGCGCTGGGCAGGATCGAGAAGGTGCTCGTTCCGAGTCTCGACGTGGTGGCTCCTGGCGGTTCGCTCGTTCTGTTCAAGGGGCCGAAGTGGAAGACGGAGCGCGACCAGGCGCTTCAGATGGCCCTTGGCGTAGGGGCGGAGCTGGTCGAGGAGAAGGACGTCGATATCCGCGGCGAGGACAGAGTCACGACCTTCGTCGAGTTCAAGGTCTGAGATGTTTCACGTGAAACATCGAAGTTGGGTCTGAGGGTTTCACGTGAAACATCGATGCGACCGCGAAACGTTTCACGTGAAACATGGGCGTAGAACGAGACGTTTCACGTGAAACATCTGCGTGGCGCCTGAGCACCCGAGAGAGCAGTTATCCACATATCCACAGGCCGATGAACACACTCCGAACGCCGTCCTCACGGGCGGCGTTTCACGTGAAACACCCGGTTGTGTCGCCTCCGATGCAGAAATCGGTGGATAACTCGCTGTGCTCCCAGATTTCCGCTTGACACCCCGGCGCGCTCCTGTAAGATGCTTGCAACTTCCCACGCCACGCGCATCAAGACGCGTGAATCCGCACGAGTTATCCACAGGTAGGGGGCTATGGGGCGCATCATCGCAGTTGCGAACCAGAAGGGCGGCGTCGGCAAGACCACGACGGCGGTGAACGTGGCTGCCTGCATGGCCGTCGCTGAGCGAAAGACCCTCCTTGTAGACATCGATCCTCAGGCGAACGCCACCAGCGGCGTAGGCATCGAGAAGGGCGACATCCAGAGGAGCATCTACGAGGTGCTCATTGGCGAGGCCGATATCCACGACTCCATCACATCGGCCCCGGACCTGCCCTATCTACACGTACTTCCGGCCCACCAGCGCCTCATCGGCGCCGAGGTCGAGCTCGTCAATGTCATGGCCCGTGAGACCAAGCTCAAGCGGTCGCTCGAGGCCTGCCGCGACGAGTACGAGCATATCATCATCGATTGTCCGCCCTCGCTGGGGCTGCTCACCGTCAACACATTAACGGCGGCTGATACGGTGATTGTTCCCATCCAGTGTGAGTACTACGCGCTGGAGGGATTGGGCCAGCTTCTGAACACGATCCGCCTGGTCCAGCGCAATCTGAACCAGGATCTCCGTATCGAGGGCATACTCCTGACTATGTACGACGGCCGGCTCAATCTGGCTCGCCAGGTGGCTGAGGAGGCCCGCCGCTACTTCGGAGACCGCGTCTACCAGTCCATGATCCCCAGAAACGTCCGTCTGGGGGAGGCCCCGAGCTTCGGTCAACCGATAATACTTTACGACATCCTCTCGGCCGGCGCGCAGGCCTACATCGCACTCACGAAGGAGATCCTCGAGGACACGGCCCCTGAGAAGCTCGCTCCTTTGGTCAAGCAGGCCCAGCAGAGCTAGCAGGGCCCCGTCAGACTCAGCTGTTATATGGAGGTTCTGTATGGGAGGCGCCATGAAGAACAGGACGGCCCTCGGCAGGGGGCTGGGTGCGCTCATCCCCGATGGCGATGACCGCGCGACGCTCGCGCCGTCGACCGGCGTCCGCGAGCTCCCCATCGAGCACATCGAGGCCAACCCAGAGCAGCCGCGCACGAGGTTCGACGAGGACCGTCTCGAGGAGCTGGCAGCGTCGCTCGGCCGGCACGGCGTCATTCAACCGGTCGTGGTCCGCGCCACGCCCGGCGGCGGATACCGGCTCATCGCCGGGGAACGTCGTCTCCGCGCAGCGCGTCTGGCAGGGCTCGAGATGATCCCCGCGATCATCCGTGACGTCGATGAGGGTGTCGGGCTCGAGATCGCGCTCGTCGAGAACCTCCAGCGTGAGGACCTCGACCCTATCGACGAGGCGCACGGCTACGAAGCGCTCATGGAGGTCTCGGGTCTGTCGCAGGCCGAGGTCGCCGACCGGGTCGGCAAGAACCGGAGCACGGTCTCCAACTCGCTCCGTCTGCTCGACCTCGCGCTCGAGATCCAGGACATGATCTCATCGAGCGCGCTGTCGGCGGGACACGGCCGCGCCATCCTCGCGGCGGGTGACGCCGCCGCGCAGCGGAAGCTCGCCGACCGAATCGTCACGCGCGGGCTCTCGGTCCGCGAGGCGGAGGCACTGGCACGAGGCACTCTGAAGCGCCGCAAGAAGTCCACTCCCAGGCGTGCTCAGGCCGATCCGGTCCTCAGGGATGTCGAGGAGCGGCTCCAGCGGATGCTGGGGACGCAGGTGCGCATCGACAAGGCGGGGACCGAGGGAACCATCCGGATCGAGTTCTACTCGCAGGAGGAACTCGACCAGCTTCTGGACACGCTGCTGTCGCTCGAGTCGAGCGACCGGCCGCTGTAGCTGACTGCCCTGTGCGGCTGAACTGGTCACATTTTGCAACCAGTTGAGTGGTTGCGAGGCAAGCGGCGGTGGCCATCATTCCGAGACACCCCTTGCTTACCCCGCGGAGCAGCGAAGGAAATGGCGAGGACGAGGAGTGCGCATGCCGGCTCGATTCAGGAGCGAATCCTCCTGATTCGGGGGGTGAAGGTCATTGTTGATGCGGATCTGGCGAAGTTCTACGGCGTCGAGACGAAGCGGTTGAACCAGCAGGTAACGCGCAACGCGCGACGGTTTCCGGCTGATTTCCAGTTCAGGCTGACAAGGGACGAGAAGCGGGAACTGGTTGCAAAATGTGACCACTTGAAGAAGCTCAAGCACTCGCGAGCATTGCCACGGGCTTTCACGGAACATGGAGCACTGATGGCTGCGAGCGTGCTGAACACAACGAGGGCCGTGGAGATGAGCGTGTTCGTGGTTCGGGCGTTCGTCAACGTCAGGGAAGCGGTTTGGAAGGGCAGAGAGGTGGCGCGCAGGCTGGATGCGATCGAAGCCCGCCTGGGCAAGCACGGCGATAGCATCGAGGCAATCGTGAAGGCCATACGGAAGTTGATGGCGCCAGATGTACCGCCGGAGACACGACGGATTGGCTTCCGCGGGGAAGCTGACAGTGGAGGTGAGTGGGCGGGGTTTCCGGCGCACAGGTGATGCGCTTTGAGATCCCGGTGAGGAGTGATACATATTGACTCTGTGCATTCCGTTTGTTAGCTTCAACCACTCTCACCCTGAGTGAGAGACAACAAGTGGTTCGGCGCACAAAGCCCCGGACCGCCACCGCAGGGGGTTGCGATGTTCACAAAGGAAGGTGATAAGCTCGTGAACGGTGTGAACACGACGATCGGTGCGGGGACCACCCTGACCGGTGACATCAAGGTCGAGGGAAGCATCCGCGTGGACGGTGAGTACACTGGCAAGTGCGATGCGACCGACACCCTGATCATCGGCGAGACGGGCAAGGTCGAGGGCGACGCGAACGTCTCCAACGCCATCATCGGCGGTCGGATGTACGGGAACGTCTTCGCCTCAGGCAAGATCGAGCTGCAGCGCGGCTCGCAGCTCCTGGGCGACATCGAGACGCGCGGCCTCGTTATCGAGGACGGCGTCGTCTTCCAGGGCAACTGCCAGATGGGCGAGGTTGACGGCGGCCCGACGCGGCGCCGCGAGGATTCCGAGCCCGAATACGACCTGATCGATGAGCTGGAGGAGGACGAGGCCACCGTCTAGCGGGCCTTGTCGGAGCCGTCTGATCCGGGCTTGCATGCATGCCTCTGTGGATAAGTGTGCACAACCGCCCGGCGGAGCCATATCTCCTTACCATAGCGGCACTTAGGAGCTTGCCTCGAATCGGCAGAACCACGGTTATCCACCGTGGTTCGCGCGTGTCAACCGGGCGACACCCGCGCAAGTGCGCGTATCCCCCGAGGTTGCGCGGGGCAGACGAGGAGGCACGGTGGTCTCAGAAGCGATCCAGCAGATCAAGGACGCGGAGCGCGGCGCGGAGGAGCTCGTCCGTCAGGCGCGCGCCGAGGGCAAGAAGGCGATCGCCGACGCGCACGACGAGGCGGCGCGGCTGCTGGAAGCGATGCGTGCGAGCGCGCGAGACGAGGAGAAGTCGCTCGTCGAGACCGCACGCACGACCGCGGAGACAGAGGCGTCGCGCATCCTGGCCGAGAGCAAGAGCGGTGTGGAAGAGATTCGGACACGCGCGGGGTCGAAGGTGAAGGACGCAGTAGCGAAGGTCCTCGACTCCGTCTCACCGGCCTGACCGCCCGGGAGTAAACGCGCATGGCCGTAAGCCGCATGAAGAAGATCCAGCTCCTGGTCCACAAGGGAACCGGAGCCGACGTCGTGGCGGCCCTCCGCGAGGAGGGCGTCCTTCACGTTACGGAGCCGGCGGAGCAACTGGAACTCGCAACCACCCACGACGGACTCAAGGACCGCGAGCGCGAACACACATCCCGCATCACGAAGCTCGAGCACATGAGGAACTTCCTTCGGCCGTACCACACGCCGTCGAAGAAGGGCCTCGATAAGATGTTCAACCCGCACATCGAAGTGACACCCGACGACCTGAGCCGCAGCGTGGCTGAGTTCGACGTCGACGCATGGTACCAGAAGTGTGTCGACCTCGAGGGCCGTATGCGGAGCGCCGAGGCGGAGATCGATCGCAAGGAGACGCTCGCCGCCGAGCTGTCGCACTGGGAGGGTCTGTCCGGTTCGGTCGAGGACGTCCGCGACACGAAGCGCGTGCGCGCGATGCTCGCCACACTCGAGGCGCGGGAGTACGACGAGTTCGCGCACGAGCTGACGGAGGCCGTGCCGGAGTCCGAGGTCACCGAGATCTCACGGTCCGGTTCGACCGTCTACGCTACTGTCCTCTATATAATAGAGAGGGAACCCGACGCGGCGCCGGTGCTCAAGCGCTACAACGTGCGCGCAGCCGACCTCTCGGGCGCGACGGGCAGACCCGCCGAGGCGGCTACTCGTCTGCGCGAGGAGGCCGAGGCCGGTGCTTCCTCTATAGAAGAGATGAAGAAGGAGGCGGAGGTTCTCGCCGAGAGCTACGAGCAGGTGCTCGTTGTGCTCGACGAGGCGTCGGAGAGCCTCGCGCGCGAGAGCGTTGCGGAGAACTTCGGCGCGACGGAGTCGACGTATCTTATCGAGGGATGGATGCGGACGCGGGACCGGGAGCGGGTCGAGGCGCGGCTCGCCGAGATCTCGCCCGAGCTTGAGCTGACGGCACGTGACCCCGAGGACGGGGAGAAGGTCCCGATCGATCTGAAGAACAGCACGCTCGTCTCACCGTTCGAGTTCGTCACCACGCTCTACGGTCGCCCGGTCTACTCCGAGTTCGACCCGACACCGCTTCTCGCACCGTTCTTCATCGTCTTCTTCGGGCTCTGTGTCAGCGACGGCGGGTACGGTCTCACGCTCGCCGCGCTCTCGCTCTTCCTGATGCTCAAGATGCCGCAGGGTGGCGGCAAGCAGCTGATGAAGCTGCTGTTCATGGGTGGGCTCTCGACCGCGATCGTCGGCGCCATCACAGGGAGCTGGTTCGGCATCGACCCGAACATTCTCCCGGCGTCCATCCGAAACGCGATCGTCATGAATCCGCTCGCCGAACCAATGAAGATGCTCAACGTCGTCTTCATCCTCGGCATCGTCCAGATCTTCACGGGGCTGGCCATCAGAATGGTCGCCGACTTCAAGGACGGTCGCTGGGTTGACGGCATCCTCGACCAGTTTCTCTGGATCATCTTCCTCGCGCTGCTCGTCCCGCTCGGCTATGGGTTCATCCTGGGCGGCGACGTGCCTCCTGAGATCAACGCGTTCGCGACGAAGGGTACGATGATCGTCGGTGCCATCGTCGTGCTGACGGGAGCCAGGAAGAACAGAAACCCGATCATGAAGCTCCTCGGCGGCGTCCTCAAGCTCTACGACATCGTCGGCTACTTCGGCGACGTGCTGTCGTACGCGCGACTGCTCGCGCTCGGGCTTGCCACCGGGGCGATCGCGATGGCGATCAACGGCGTCGCGGACATGGCGCTCGAGATCCCGATCGCGGGTCCGGTCATGTTCGTGTTCGTGCTCATCGGCGGACACCTGTTCAATCTCGCCGTCAACTGTCTGGGCGGGTTCGTCCACTCGGCTCGACTGCAGTACCTCGAGTACTTCGCGAAGTTCTTCACGGGTGGCGGGAGTGCATTCACGCCGTTCGCGAGCGCGAAGAAGTACTCGATAGTCAAGAAGGATGCATAACAACTCAGTGCGATAGAAACGGGCATCACACACCCAAAAGGGGGAGTACTCATGGAAGGACTGATGCTGGGCATCGCGGGCGCCGCGCTCGCGGCTGCGCTTGCGGGAACCGGATCAGCCGTCGGCACCGGCATCGCCGGTCAGGCCGGCTCCGGTGTTGTGGCGGAGGATCCGGAGAAGTTCGGTCGTCTGCTGCTGCTCCAGGCGCTTCCCGGTACGCAGGGCATCTACGGCATCGTCGCGCTGTTCCTCGCCGTCGGCAAGCTCACGGCACTGGGCATGGGCGACATGACGGTCGGGCAGGGCTGGCAGGTTCTGTTCGCGTGTCTGCCGATTGCCATCACCGGTCTGTCCTCCGGCATCGCGCAGGGCAAGGTCGCGGGTGCTGCCTGCGGGCTCGTCGCGAAGCGTCCGGATGAGATGGGCAAGGGCATGATCTTCGCGATCGTCGTTGAGACCTACGCGGTTCTCGGTCTCCTCGGTACGATCCTGCTCTTGGGCAACATCAACTAGACGCCCGACGAGACGGAGAGGCACACCGATGGCAGTACAGGACATTCTCAAGAAGATCAAGGCCGACGCGGAGGCGAACGCCAGCGAGATCGTCGCGGAAGGCAAGGCGGCGGGCTCGAAGGTGCTCGCGGATGCGCAGAAGGACATCGATGCGCAGAAGGAGAAGCTTCTCTCCCGCGCGCGTCAGCATGCCGACGAAGAGCGGAACCGCATCATCACGCTCGCGCGGCTTGCAGCACGGCGCGAGCTTCTCGGCGAGAAGCAGGGGCTGATCGACCGCGTGTTCGATGAGACGCGGAAGGGCATCCTCGGGATGGATGCGGGCGAGTACCGGAAGCTCATGCGCGGATTCCTCGAGGCGAACGCCGACACCGGGAACGAAGAGGTCATCATCGACGCGAACGAATCACGCATCGATCAGGGCTTCCTCGATGAGGTGTCACGGTCGCTCGGCCGCGGGAGCGGGCTCAAGCTCGCGAGCGAACGTCGCCCGATCGGCGGCGGGTTCTTCCTGCGCGAGGGCAACGTCGAGACGAACTGCACGCTCGACACGATCCTCCGTGATGCACGCGAGCGCGTCGAGACCGACGTCGCCGCGATCCTGTTTGGTGAGTAGGAGAGCATCGCGATCACCATCAAGCAGCACGAACGGTGAACAATGGCTGACGACACACGATACGCATACGCGGTAGCACGTGTCCGCGGGATGGAGACACGGCTTCTCGACCGCCAGTGGACCGAGCGGCTCCTCTCGGAGAGCGCCGACGGTGCCTTGAAGGCGCTCGGGGACTCGGCGTTTCAACACGCCGTGGCGGATGTCGCGCACCCCGACGAGATCGAGAAGGGTCTGGTCCTCGCGATGACCGAGACGCTCACGACGGTCGCGGAGGTCTCTCCGGAGCCAGAGCTGATCGACCTCTTCCGGCTCCGCGCGGACTACGCGAATGCGAAGGCGCTCGTGAAGGCCACCGTCCTCAAGATGGACGAGGGCGATTTCGGATTGACCGACGGCGTCGGGACCATCCCGCTCGCCACGCTCGAGGCGGCGGTCCGCGACAAGGACATGACGCAGCTTCCGGGCTTCCTGGTGGAGGCCGTTCGCGACGCCGAGGAGGCGTACCGTGACGACACGCGCCTCGCGTCGATCGACCGTGTGCTCGACAACGCGCTCTGGGCGCGTTCGCTAGAGGTCGCGCGCGAGTACAACAATGCGTTTCTCGTCGACTACTTCCAGCGTGAGATCGACCTGACGAACATCCGGACGTTCGTGCGGATGAAGGTCGCCCAACGCGACGTCGCAGACCTTCAGACCGCGTTCATCGCGGGTGGCACCATCGACCTCGCCGGCTTCAGGACGCTCTTCGGCGAGGGGCTGGACGCATTCGCGCGGAGCCTCGAGTACGGACGCTACGGCGACGTGGCCGAGGCGGTGCGCGAGTGGTCCAGCGAGCGGGCGTTCGCGCTCGAGCTCGCGTGCGACAATGTGCTTCTGAAGACCACGGAGCAGGCGAAGACCATCGCCTACGGCATCGAGCCGCTCGTCGCCTTCATTCTCAACAGAACGATCGAGATCAAGCTCGTCCGCGCCGCCATCGTCGCCAAGCTGGACGGCGTCGAGCGCAGCGTGGTCGAGGAACGTCTGAGGTCAACCCATGTCTAAGATCGCATTCATCGGCGACCGCGATTCCGTCTGGGGCTTCCAGGCGTTCGGGATCTTCGCGCGCCCCGTCACGGGAGAGGAGAACGCCCGTGAGGTGTTCGCCGCGACCGTGAAGGAAGGTGTCTCGATCATCTTCGTGACCGAGGACGTCTACGAGGCCTGTTCCGAACAGATCGGCCAGTACCGGGACCAGGCCCTGCCGACCGTGACCGTGCTGCCCAACGTGATGGGCTCGCGCGGTCTGGCGGCGACCGAGATCCGCGAGGCCGTCGGTGCGGCGGTGGGCGCGGACATTCTCACCGATTCGAGTAAGCAGTAGCAGGACGGCGGCGACCGGCAGAGCCGGTCGCTTGGCCGAACGACGCAAGCGCCGTTCGGCAGCCCCCAGCAAGACCGGGTAGCGACAGGGAGAACACACATGGCTGAAGCGAGGGTTCAGGGGACCATCAGGAAAGTGTCGGGTCCGCTCGTGGTCGCCGACGGGATGCGTGAGGCGAAGATGTTCGACGTCTGCCTCGTCAGCGACAAGAACCTGATCGGCGAGATCATCGAGGTGAAGGGCGACCTCGCGTCGATCCAGGTCTACGAGGATACGAGCGGCCTCGGACCAGGGGAGCCCGTCGAGTCGACCGGCGCGCCGCTCTCCGTTGAGCTCGGGCCGGGACTCATCGAGTCCATCTACGACGGCATCCAGCGTCCGCTCAACAAGATCGAGGAGCAGGCCGGCGCGTTCATCACGCGCGGTATCTCCGTGCCGGGACTCGACCGCGAGAAGAAGTGGGACTTCGTCGCGACCGCCAAGGTCGGTGACGATGTGGTGGGTGGTGACATTCTCGGAACGGTCAAGGAGACGCCTC
>Ga0180431_10002823_pt1 | contig 22829 bp, 20 predicted proteins | sample SS_ome_11_FD_132459 | JGI IMG/M metagenome (GOLD analysis project Ga0180431, IMG submission 132459) | Hypersaline lake sediment archaeal communities from the Salton Sea, California, USA - SS_1_MS_1 metaG | ecosystem: Environmental > Aquatic > Non-marine Saline and Alkaline > Hypersaline >...
ACCTGTAAAAAATGGGATTGTGGACCAACGTGGAAATTCCTTCCGCCCCATGCGGCAAATTTTGCCATCTTGCAGAGACGTTATACAGATACTATCCGACACTCTTCTCTACCCATATCTGCACCAGGTGTATCAGTGCCTCCACCGCTTTCTCCATGGCTCGGACGGGTATCCATTCCAGCTTGCTATGAAAATTCATACCACCGGTGAAGATGTTCGGTGTCAGCAGTCCCCGTTGACCGAGTACGGCACCATCCGTGCCACCCCGAACGATCTGAAGCCGGGGCTCTAAGCCGGCCCGTCCGACCGCTTCCAGCGCATACTCCACGACGCGAGGCTCTCGATCCAAGTCCAAACGCATGTTCGGATACTGATGCTTTATTTCCAGATCGATGCCTGCCTTGGGATATTTTTGCAGGAGTTTCTTTTGAATATCTTCCAGCCGTTTTTGCATCCCCTCGATGCCTTTCACCTCAAAGTCTCTGAGGAGTATTTTCAGGACCGTACGTTCTACTCCGCCATCCATCACGTAGGGATGCAAAAAACCCTGCCTGTGCTCCGTGGTCTCTGGAGAGGGATCGTCTTTTAGCTCTGTGACGACCTCGGCGGCCATGCGGATACTGTTGATCATCTTGTCCTTGGCATAACCGGGATGTACGTTCATGCCCTTAATCGTAAAAACAGCCACAGCCGCGTTGAACGTCTCGTTCTCCACGTCCCCGGCTCTCCCGCCATCCACCGTGTAGGCAAAATCAGCACCGAAAGCCTTCACATCGAAGTGTTCCGTGCCCCTTCCCACCTCTTCGTCGGGTGTAAAACCGATCCGAAGTGTGCCATGAAGTATTTCCGGATGTTTATTCAGCATAAAGATGAAAGTCATGATTTCGGCGATGCCTGCCTTATCGTCGGCACCCAGGAGTGTCGTACCGTCAGAAGTGATGATATCCTCTCCGATGTAATCGAGGAGGTCGGGATTTTCCTCCTCCCGAATGATTTGTGTCATATCACCGGGAAGTACGATATCGCCACCCCGATAGTTACGATGGAGGATGGGCTTCACATCTTTGCCAGACACTTCGGGAGATGTGTCCACATGTCCCAGGAATCCAATGACCGGTACGTGTGCCGCTTCGTTATCCGAAAGATTGCCGGGATACGTGGCCGTCACATACCCGTATTCGTCCATGCGAGAATCGTGTAAACCCAGTTCCCGAAGTTCCTCGACCAAAAGGGAGCAAAGCACCTTCTGCTTTTCCGTGCTCAGATACCGGTCTTCGATGTCTTCCTGGGATTGTGTGTCGATCTTCACGTAGCGGAAAAAACGATCCAGTAAGTCCTGACGCATAATAACCTCGATGACGGCCTTCCATCCTCTTTATGATGAAAGGATGTGTTCCATGAAAAGAAAAACACCGAACACGTGCGAAAAACGACCGATTAAAATTGGAAACCGATTCGGCAACGGCAGCATTCGGTGCAGGACTTTTCAAAAAGGATTCATGACAACACTCCGGATGGCGTATGCGGCCATCCGGAGTAGTCTTATCCCAGAGACGGGAGTTCGACGTTCAGCCTATGAGCGTCGTCCTCGATGATTCCCCGTAATCCCTTGACCACATCCTCGGGCAGGGATTCGACCGTATGAGAGTCTAAAATTCTGACGACCTCTTCACAGGCCCTATCCCAGGCCGTTTTCTTGCCCTGAGACGACCACACATCGTACGTGTCCCGATTGATGGTCGGCCCGACGGTGATCATCTCTTCCCGGAACCATCGAATGGTTTCCTCAGAACCGACGAAGTGCTCGCCGTCGTAGATATCGCCGTACAGGTCTTTTCCGAGTTGATCGCCTCTCGCTTCCACGCCTCGAACGAGCCGCAGGGCCATACCGCAGATTTCATTATCCAGGACGAGTTTTTCAAGACTCTGACAACTTTCGAAATTCAGCATGCCGGGCCCCGAAATCACATTAACGCCAGCCAGAGCCGCGATCACGGCTCCCATGCCCGACTCCAGGCCCGCCTGGCCATCCACGACTTTGGCATCGGAAAGCGCCATGTACGCATGGGTGGGCAGGCCCAGATGCTTGCCGATCTGAGCGTACGAGGCGTCGATCATCATTGTCTCAATAGCCCCCATGGGTGTCGTTCCCTTCCGCATATCGAAAGCCGCCGGAGACCCGCCGAAAATGATGGGGGATCCCGGACTGGCCAGTTGATGGATGACGATGCCGCTCAAATTCTCGGCCGTGAGCTGAACCAGGGCACCGGCCAATGTGACGGGTGACGTCGCTCCGGTCAACGGCATGGAAACGAGTTCAGCAGGAATACCGGCCCTGGATGCATCGATGAGATTCTGACACGTCAAGTTGCTCCACTTCAGCGGGGGTGAGGGGCAGCAGTCAAAAATGGCCAAAGGTTTTTCTCTCAGGGCATCCTCGCTGCCCCGGACGGCCACCAGCATGTCGGTCATGATCTGAAAGCTCTCTACGGAAAACGTCCCGGTCACAACGGGTTTCCGACAGTACAGAAGTCCGATGTACAACCGATACCTGTCCTGCATTTCCTTGGGCACATCGGTGGATATGATGCCTGTACTCTGGGCCGCAAAGTTGGGAAGCGCGTCCGTTAGCGTGGCGAACCGAACGAGATCCTGAGTGATGGGATCGCGCTCTTTTCCTGTTTTTGGGTCCAGAATGGTTAGAGCCGCAGAACCCGGATCGAAGTGGTTGTGATCCCCCTCCAGTTGCATGGCCAGCGATCCATCGCGGTTATACAGATGAATGGAATGGGGAACGGTCTTCAATGCTTGTTTGACGATGGGCTCCTTGATGAATACAGTCTGCTCTTTTGAATCACATCCCGCCTCCTTGAGAAGTCCAACCGCTTCCTCATTCTCGACGAGGACGCCCGTCTTTTCCAGTACGTCCATGGCTTCTGCAATAATCTGTTCCACAAACGGCTGTGCAAGCATATCCAGCCTGGGACGCTTTGTTTCTAACATGGTCATTCCTCCTTTGGTATTCTTCCCGTCATTCCATCCTCATCATGGGCCACAGACCGAGGATATTCTAGGGGTTTCTTTTTTTTCATCCTTATTTTTTGTATGATAATGACACAAAGCCAGACCGCTATGCCTATCGGATACATCGCATGGCGCCATCCTGAATCCAGTCCCACAAGATCGGACATAACTCTGGGATTGAAAAGGACGAACACGGCCGTAATCAGCAGTAATGCTTCGTACCATCGATTCTTGATTAAAAGCCATCCCTGCACCAGACTCGTAAAAGCACAGGCAGCCAGCAGCGTCATGCCAAAGACCAAGAGAATGATCAGAGGATGATCAACGCCATGGAGAATCAAATCCGTGTTGAACACGAACATGAACGGAATGATGGCCGTTCTCAGGTCGTACGTGAATCCCTGAATGCCTGTAGGGATGGGCTCCGAGTCGGCCAGGGCAGCGGCCGCGTAGGAGGCAAGTCCCACGGGAGGTGTATCATCAGCCAGTATCCCAAAGTAAAAGCAGAAGAGGTGTGCGCTGATCAGGGGAACGACAAGGCCGAACTTGGCACCGACCTCCACGATGATGGGCGCCGTCAGCGATGCCATCACGATGTACGTGGCGGTCGTCGGAAGCCCCATTCCCAGCAGCAGGCTCGCGACTGCCGTGATTAGGAGCAAAATGAGTATATTTCCTCCAGAGAGGATTTCGACGATGTGGGTAATCATACCGCCGATTCCCAGATTCACGATGCCCACGATGATCCCGGCGATGGCTGTGGCAACGGCTACTGTCACCATGTTCTTTGATCCTTGAACACACCCACTACCGATAATCCTCAGGCTCTTCTTAAAGGCGGCTCCGGCTGTTTTAGCGATTGTGTGTTCAGACTCCCGCGCACTCCGAAACTCCTGGTACAGAATCATGATGAGCAATGCGATGATGGCCCGGAAAGCCGAGAGTTCAGGGGAATGCCTGAAATAGAGGAGCTCAACGAGCAGGACAGCGATAGGAACGAGGTAATGTATCCCTTCCTTCAGCGTACGCCAGAAGGGTGGTATCTCCTCCCTGGCGAGTCCTTCGATGCCCAGCTTGCACGCCTCCAGATGGGTGATATAGAAGAGGGCTCCGTAGGATACGAACGCAGGGATAGCAGCCGCCTTGATGACATCGATGTAGGGGACGTTGACGTACTCGGCGATGATAAACGCGGCCGCTCCCATGATGGGCGGCATCAACTGCCCGTCCGTGCTGGAAGCCACCTCGATGGCAGCGGCTTTCTTGGGAGGGTATCCGATGCGTTTCATCAGCGGTATCGTGAACGTGCCCGTGGTCACGATGTTCGCCACGCTGGAACCCGAGATGCATCCCATCAAACCGCTGGAGAACACCGCAGCTTTGGCAGGCCCTCCTCGATACTTCCCCAGCACCGACATGGCCAGCTTGATGAAGAACGCACCCGCACCGGCCCGCTCCAGGAGAGCGCCCAGCAAAACGAATAAATACACGATAGATGCCGAAACCCCCAGGGGAATGCCGTAAATGCCCTCTGAGGAAAGAAAAACCTGGGTCATGTATTTTCGTAACGAGACGCCTTTAAAGGCGAACACGGAGGGAAGGTACGGACCGAGAAAAGCATACAGGGTAAAAACAAGAGCGATGATGGACAGCGCAGGCCCTACGACGCGTCGCGATGCCTCCAGGAGCAAGACGACGGCTACGATACCGAATACGATGTCCCGGGTGAGGGGCGCTCCGGCCCGCATGGCGATACCGTTCCAGTCGATGACGATGTATAGAACCGACACGGCCCCTGCAAGAGCCAGGATAAAGTTGATCCGTGTTACGGTCGGACTCTGAGGCGCGCAGAACCGATCCTCTCCCCGCCTCCGTTTTACAGGAAAAGCGATATACACCAGCAGAAGGCCAAACATCAGATGAATGGCCCTAATCGTGATTCTATCCAGGATGATGAATTGGGGAAGCGCCAGTTGAAAAACGGCCCATAAAATCGCGATCACAGAGGCGCCAATCAGAGTCGAACGGTGCACAGAATCTTTTGTATTCGTCATGAAAGAAGATGCATTCCTAAGAGGCTAAATGAGACATCGGATTCCGAAAATCAATTTACAATTTCTCCCTCTAAAATCAATACTTTTTTTACAAAACGAATCAGACCCGATTCTCGGTAATACTTCAGTGCTCCTTGATGCAGGGGAGCCGTAAGTCCTTGAAGCATGTTTTCTTTTGTCAACGCGCCGTATGCCGGATGCAGTGTCTTAAACTCCTCGAAATTATCGAATACTTCCTTGGTAATGGCGTATACGACGGCTGGATCGACATGAGAAGCGCTCACCAGCGTGGCTTTCACGCCGATAGATTCGATGTCTTCGTGATTTTCTGCCTTCGGATAGAGCGCACGGGGTATGACAGCCTTAGCATAGTAGGGTTTGATGGCCACCAGACTGTCCAATCCGAAACCCTGAATCGGGACGATGCGTACACCGATCCGTCCCGACGTGGCTTCCTTGATATTCCCGCTGGGGTGTCCCACCGTGTAGAAAAACGCATCGATGCGTTCGTCCTGAAGAAGGGTGGGCGCTTCCAATGCCTTCACGTACTCGGCATTGATATCGTCCACTGCGAGGCCGAAGGCCTGCAGCACATCCAGGGAATTCTGCAGAGGCCCGGAACCCGGATTTCCCAGGTTGACCCGTTTACCCGTTAAATCTTCCACGCGGCTGATGCCGCTCTTGGTGGCAGCCACGAGAGTAACGGCCTCGGGATGAATCGAGAAGACCGATCGCAGGGCGCTTTGGGCACCCCTGTCCGACCATTCGGCCAGACCATGCACGGCCTGATACTGCCTGTCCGACTGGACGACGCCGAATTCGAGGTCTCCGCTGAGCACCGCGTTCACGTTGTACACAGACCCTGCCGTTGATTCGACTGTAGCCTTGATGCCATAGACATCGGATTTCTTGTTGATCATCCGGCAGATGGCCCCACCCGTCGGGTAAAACACACCTGTCACGGCGCCGGTGCCGATGGTGACAAAGGACTGGTCGCTGCAGCCGGTTCCAAAAAGATAAATGCCGATTATGACAATAGGGAAAAAGAAAAACCTTCGGATAGCATGAATCATCGTTCTCTCCCCTCTGCTAGGGATATGCACTGAGATTGCTACTGTATGTCGCATGGAAAACATACAAATCAGGGTCTCTGTTTCAGTCCAACCTCTGCTCCACCTCTGCTTTCAGCGCCTCGTAGGGCAAGGCGCCCGTCAGTCGCATCACGACCTGCCCCTTGTGGAACATCATGATGGTCGGGATGCTGCTGATCTGGTATTTGGCCGCGATATGCTGCTTCTTGTCCACATTCACCTTGACGGTGAGCACCCTTCCCTTCAGTTCCGAAGCAATACGCTGTATGGCCGGAGAAACCATTCGGCAGGAACCGCACCACTCGGCCCAAAAATCGACCAAAACCGGAACCTCCGATTGGGCGATGAGATCCTCAAATGTTTTGGGAAGAGATGTGGCATTCATGACTCATCTCCGAATAGATATATTATCTCTATACGACATCCCACTCCGGAATCCTCGTCTATTTCTTACACGTACTCCCGCAGGTGGCACAACTCCCGTCGCAACTACCGCCCGTACCGGCTCCGGGATTGGAGACGTTACCCCCGACATAAAAAGTACCATAGGCTTCCTGCAAGTTCTGACTCCCACAAGCGGGACAAACGATTTCAGGCTTCTTTGATATAGACGCGAATACATCAAAATGATTCTGACAATCCCTGCATGTAAACTCATACGTTGGCATGGGTCAAGACTCCTCGTTCATCATAAGAAATGGCTCACACAGTATTCTCCCGACCCGACACATCAGACCCCCCAAAGATTAAAAAACTTGAATGGCGTAAAGTTCCATACTCCATCCTGGTTTGACAGGCACCATGGTCACGTCAAGACTCCGGGAATGTGGATCAATCCCCGCACGATGATTCCCTTTCTTCGATATACGGAGATAGACAGTGTATGAGAGAAAATTGCCGACGGCATAAATCGTACTCCATTACTTCCACTGCTCATGCATAACGATTTCATCCAGTTTCTTCCTGGGCCTCGGGGATGGCCGTTCTCCAGGATATCCCAGGATCAGCAGTTCGACAATTCGGATCGAATCCGGGATACGCAAGATCTCTCGAACCTGATCCTCAGAAAAAGCCCCGATCCAGCACGTGCCCAGACCCAATGCTGCTGCAGCCAGCGTCATATGGTCTATAGCGATGGAGACATCGATGGTATAAGCGGGCTGGCCGCAGGTCATCACCTTATCCGATTCCACGGAGCAGCAAGCAATCACAACAGGGGCCTCGGCCACGAACGACTGATTGCAGGCCGCGCGCGACAGCTTCTGCCTCGTCTCTGGATGCTGAACCACGACGAAGCGCCACTCCTGGCGGTTGTTGGCCGAAGGAGCCAGCCTGCCCGCTTCCAGGATTTGTTTCAGCGTCTCCTCCTCAACGGGCCTGTCGAGATACTTGCGTATCGATCGGCGAGATCGGATGGCCTCGAAAACATCCATGATTCATTCTCCTAGTTGTAGCGAATTACATAAAGCAGATATTTTCCCAAAATCAATTATTATAAGCTCATCACACCTTGATTCATGTTGATCATCACTCATTACACTTGCATTTTTGCCCTGCGTCCTAAATCTCGTATGCATGATAATCAAAATCCAGTTGCCCGAGATTTCTCCGTCTGTGGAGTTGTTCCTCCGTCATCTTGGCATCGTAGAATCGCGTATCCAGAAGCCAGGCACCATCAAAGCGGGCCTCGGATAAATCCGTTTCGGAAAAATCCGCATAGATCAATTCGGCGTTCCTGAAATCGACTCCTCTGAGGAGCGATCCCCTGAAATTGGCTCGAGGCAAGATCGCCCATGACATATTGGCTCCCGTGAGATCGGCACCTCTCAGCAGAATACCCGTACGAATCCTTTCCTCATCCTTTCTTTCCCAGGGGCCTCGAAGATTTTGATGAGAAAAATCGATCCCGCGTAAGTCCAGAGCACCGGGTCGTAAGGGAATAGCTTCATCTTGAGGAACTTCTGCCAGGATGGATGCAATCTCCCGTCCTTCGTTCAGGGCAATCACGAGGTGGTTGATGACATCGCCGTTCCAACGGTCGTGAAGCCAGCGGCGTTGTTCATCATCGTAATCGAAACCCAGCATGTCTCCTCCTTAAAACCGAACGGCGCTGGGGCACACGTCGGTATAAGCACAGTACTTACATGATTGGTACGACGGCTTGGCCGTATAATCCCGGCTGCGAATGCCCTGAGCGGCTTGCAGTATCACCTCTTCGGTCTTGGCGAACATCTTGTCCGTGACATTCGTCTGGCCGACCAGTCCCGACTCCAGAAAGTGGAGTTCTAATACGTCGGGCATCCTGTCGAACGTTCGGGCATAGGCCATGGCGTAGATGTTCAACTGAAGACTGTTCTTCACGCGTCGGGTGGCTGCCTCCTGCGTATGGATTTCAGACGATTTGAAATCAACGATGGCGATCTCCCCGTCCCGCTCATCGATGCGGTCCCAGCGTCCCACCATACGATTTTTCTCGATTAAGAAGCTGAACTTCTCCTCAACCAGTTTCGGAACGATCCCCGATTTTTGCTGTTCCTCGAAAAACCGACGAATCGATTCCTTTCCTGCCTTCTTCCGACGGTCATGATGTTCCTTGGACAGAAAGCCGATGCTTCTCCATGCTCTCTCGAAGGCGCGATAGAGATCGTCCAGCGTGACCGGACTGCCGTTGATGATATGCCGGTAATAGCACTCGATGGCCGAATGCACGGCCTTTCCGTAGACGATGGTATGATGAAAGAACGGAAGGTGGAGGATATGCACATACTTGTATTTCAGCGGACAGGTTTGATAGTCATCGACCTGATAGTAGGAAAGATGATGGACGGCATCACCCGGAATGGGAGCCATTGTACGGATCACTCCATCGGGGGGCGGCGCGAAGCGTTGAATGCGCTCCTGGGCATCAGAACGCACGTTCACCTCGTCCAGGTGGGGCCGATCCAGTGACTCCAGGACAAACGGACTGACCTTGCGCTTTCGCATACCGCCATAGTCCTGAGCGCTGGTGAACAAGAGGCGCTCCCTCGCCCGGGTCATCCCAACATAAAAAAGCCTCCTCTCCTCTTGAAGATGAAAATCACCCTCTGGGAGGATCTCATTGACCAGCTCTGTCGGGAGTTCGATGGGCTCTTTCCGGCGGGTATGGGGAAATTGCTTGTCGATGAGGCTGACGATGAAGACCACCGGCCACTCCAAACCCTTGGCCTTGTGAACCGTCAGGACGTTCACGGCATCGCGGTCGGGGTCGGCCTCAGCCGTTCCAGGATCGTCCCCCGATTCGATCAACATATCGAGATAACGAACGAAATGAATCACCCGGTCTTCCCTGGCCACCTGGGCAAACGCCCAAATCACATCGAAGAAACGGGCGATATTCTGGATTTTAAGGCTATTTTCCGGAGTCTCGTCGTGGGTGAGTCTTTTAAAGTACCGGGTATTCGTCAAGAATTGATACAACACGACACCGGTTATGTTGTCCCGGGACAGATCGAGATACGTGCCGATATCTTCTATTATTTTAGGAATGGTGGACCGGGTGTCCGCCGAAATGTCCTGAAGTTCATCCACCTCCTCAATTTGCTTTAGTACGGAATACAGGGAAACATTCTTACGATGGGCCAGGTTCACGCACCGCTGCAGATCTTCCATGGACATCAGCTCGTACACATCCGTGGTGGCCAGATGGTACAGGCTGACGGTATCTTCGGGATCGGCGATCACCCGAAGAAACGCCATCAAGAGCTGGACTTCAGCCTGGGAATAGAGGCCCCGGCTCCCCGAAAATCGCCAGGGAATTCCTTTGAGGTTCATCGACCGGAGGAACGGATCGGCGTTCCCGTTGGTGCGAACCAGGATCGCTATATCCCCGTATTGACAGCCTTTATTCGCTACCAGATCGTGAATTATTTGAGCCACCCGGTCGGCCTCTGTGGGCAGGGAATCACAATGGAAATGCTCCACCGGATGCGCCCCTTTCGATTGGGCCTTTAACCGCTTATCGATCTGATTTCTTACTTCCAGCCGGTCGGGATTGTTGTTCTGTATTAAGCGATAGGCCGTATCCAGGATGATCTGCGAGGAGCGAAAATTCTCAGTCAACACCACCTGCTTGGCCTGGGGATACACATCCATGAAGCTCAGGATGTTGGAAATGGCTGCCCCGCGAAACTTGTATATGGATTGATCGTCATCGCCCACGACCGTGATGTTGGCCTTTTGGCCCCCCAGAAGCTGGATGAGTTGGAACTGGGCGTAATTCGTATCCTGGAACTCGTCGACCAGGATGAATCGATACCGCTCTTGAACCCGCTTGAGGACCGTCGCCCGCTCCCTGAAAAGCCGTAGGACCAGGCTGACTTGATCCCCGAAATCCACCTTCCCTTCTCTGGCCATCAACTCCTGATACATCGAATACATGGCGGCCACTTCTTCCTGCCTTTCGATTTCCTCGGAGAATCCGGCATCGTCGGGATGAACCTTGCCCTTTTTTCGGAGATTCTGGACGTATTGGCGGAATGTCTCCGGCGATACATCCTCGTCTTTCGCCCTGGAGATCACGGTCAGCATGGCCTGGATGAACCGCGTCGGATCACTCAACGGACAGTAATGCTTCAACGGAAACTCGAAGAGATGTTCCCGGAAGAAGATGATCTGCTCTGGCTGGGACAGAACCTGGAAGTCGGGATTCAGGCCGATTTCCAGGCCAAATTCTCGAAGGATCCGGTCGCCGAACGCATGGAAGGTCGAGATATGAACGTTGGCAAATCCGTACGGGAGGAGCACATCCACCCTCTCGGCCATCTCGGCTGCGGCCTTTTCCGTGAACGTGACGGCAAGGATTTCCTCCGGCCTGACCACCCCGGAATGGATGAGATGGGCAATCCTTTGGGTGATGACCAGGGTCTTGCCCGTGCCGGCACCGGCCACGATCAGGAGTGGTCCTTCGCCGAACTCCACAGCCACCTGCTGCTGGATTGTTAGTTCGATATCGGACATATCCAGCACAAGATAAGAAATAATGAGGTCATTTCAAAATGGAGGAAAGCAGATTGATCCCCGAAAAAAAAGACCCCGGGATTTCCAAATCACGGGGTTTTTAACTCATTGAGATAATCATCGACAACTCTGATGGAATCATTCACTCGCGAGGAAATAGATACGTCGCCACGATGCCAGCAATCCCAGCCACTACAAACGTCATCACCCGGGCCGTGATTTTGGCGTCCATGCCCGTACTGATCCATGCGATGGTGAACACGATGCCGACGACGATGGTTGCCAGTACGGCCTTGCCGTGGTACCGTTTCCAGAAAAGCGTAAACAGAATAACGACAGAGAACGTACTCCCAATGCCTGCCCATACGTAGCCGACGAGGGTATATATCAGGGTTTGAGGCGATAGATAAGCGACCACCAGCGCGATAACAGCCAGGAGGGCTGTCACCAGCCGGGATCGGGTAAGGTCTCTTTTCCGGTTATCCTCTGAGTCTTGTTGACGTTTGAGCAGGTTCTCGGAAAGTTCCGTGGCCGAGAGAATCAACAGCGAATCGGCCGTGGATATCATGGCCGCGATTGCGCCCGTGATGAGAATCGCCGCGATGAAGGGTGGAAAAATTCTGAGCATTACCGAGGGCATTACGTATTCTTGATCGGCCAACCCTTCAGGACCGAAAAGGGCGATACCGATCCATCCGATACTCAGGGCTCCGATATACGCCAGCACAGTCCAGAGGATGCCGATATTCCTGCCCTGTTTGGCCTGTTTCGGGTCTTTGATGGCCATGAACCGCATCGATAGCTGAGGCTGGCCGCCCAGGTAACCGAAAAACCACGAGAGACCTCCCATGATGAGGGCTCCCAGAGCAAACCCTGAGACTGCCCCTGTCATCGAGGAATACTTGGAACCGGCCAGACGCAACGCCTGGGGTATGGATGACGCAAAGAGATCGGGTGTATTGGCGATGGTGATGATGCCCACGATGGGCCCGACGACCAGGGCTGTAATCATGACGATGGCCTGAACCACGTCCGTGTATACGACGCTGCGAAAACCGCCATAAACCGTGTATGGGACGATGATGAGCGCTGTAATCAGCATGCCGAGTCTGGGATCGATGTGGAACATCGTATGCAGCGTCTTACCACCGCCCAGGAATTGGGCCCCCACGTAAAAGAAAAAGAAGAATACCAAGGTCAGACTGCCCAGAACGCGAATCCACTTGCCCGCGTCCGCGTGCTTCTCCGCGATGTATTTGGTAAATGCGGTGACACGGTACCGTTCTGCTTCATCCCGCAAACGCCAGGCAATCCCGGCCCACGCCGTCACGATACCGGCCACACAACCGATGGCCGTCCAAATGCCCACCAGACCGGAGGCATAGGCAAGACCCGGCAGACCCAGCAGGGCCCATGAGGATTCCCCCGTCGCCCGTTCGGACAAGGCCGCCACCCATCCGGGTAAATTTCTACCGGCGATGGCATAATCGGCATCGGTCTTTACCTTACGTCCCTGGTACATTCCCCAGAGAATCAAGAGAGACAGGTAGCCGATCATCACGATGAGAAGCTGTACTTGATACTCCATAACGATTCCTTATGATGAGGACGGTTTCATTTAGAGCGTGACAATAAGATGATTATCTCTCGGTTTCTATAGTCACACGATGAACCATGCGTTGATTCATCCACCGATTCAACAGCAGAAGAATGACGATGATCAACGTCCACTGAACCAGGCAGGTCATGATGCTGAACGACTCCAGGGGATTGTACCATCGTTCCGTACTAGCCGACTGCACCAACCACCAGACCAGGAGGATGAAAGCAGCGATGGGGATAAAGTAGGTGATGACCCGTTCCCACCACACTTTCAGCGTCCAATCGCCAGGATCGGCCAGATCGACGGTTCGGATCTGTCGGGCCCCGTTTCGGACGATGGTAAAGGCCACGAATGCGCCGGAGATCATCAGGGCCACGCCCCAGACAAAATCCTGGTTACTCAAGATATTCAGATTCCTGGCAGAAGGAATACCCAGAAGATACGAACAGCCGACAACCATGGCGATGGCCCGGGAACGCTTGAATCCGGCATCCACGAATACCCGCGTTGGGAGTTCCAACTGAGCGATGAGAGACGAAAAACCGGCAAAGGTCAACCCCAGAAAGAAGAGCACCGAAAGGGGATGTCCCAGGAACATACGGGCAAAAAGCTGCGGCATCCAGATAAAAGTGAGACCCGTCGATGCCGGTCCGCTGGTTTTCATGATTTCCAGGATTTCGGGTCTGGACATACCCATTTCGGTCTGGAGGACAGCGAATACCGTTCCGAATACCATCAAAGCGGCCAGGAGTGAGACCGTGTTGTTCCCGATGCCCGTGGTGAACGCGTTCTTCACGGCACCGTGTTCCTTCTTCATGTAGGCGGCATACGTCATGAACAATCCCCAGCCGGCGCCCGTATCCCAGGCGTTCTGGGTGAGGGCTTCCAGCCAAATCTTCGGCTTGGCCAACTGACTCCACTGGGGCGTGAAAAGATACGACACCCCGGACCATGCACCGGGAAGCGTCATCGCCCGAACAACAGCCAAGATCACGATCACCAGCAATGTGGGGATGAGTACTTTATTCACCCGCTCGATGGAACGCACGCCCTTCCATATGGCCATGGCTCCGAAGCCCATGGCCAGGGCATGGAACAACATGGGCCAACCGCCTCCCTGATACTGATTCCATATGTCCATGGCCGTATCGGTACTCATGGGCAGCGAATGAGTCAGCATGTAGATGAAATAATAGATACACCACCCCACGATGACAGAGTAGAAAAAGGTAATGGCCGTGGATACAAACGCGACGAACGCACCCATCCACGTGAATCGCGGGCCCGCAGCGTTGGAAATCGTAGACACCACTCCCCTGCGGTACTTACGTCCCAGGGCGTATTCGGATATGATCAGGGGGATGCTCCATAAAAATAAAAAACACACCCATGCGATGAGGAAGGCACCGGCTCCTGCATCACCGCCGTTCTGTGCAGCAATACGGGGAAAGCGCCAAATATTCCCCGTACCTACGGCAATGCCGAGCACGCTGAGCAGCAATCCCAAACGAGAACTAAAGCGTTGATTCACACTGCCATCGAGAGTCGTTTCCATACGGTTGCCTCAATAGTTGGATTCCTTTTGAGTATGCATTCGTGGAAGAAAAACGTGCACCATTTCAAATTGCTCTCCCTGACAGGGATACATGTCTCCCGATTAACTGTCATATTCACAAGGGCAGGCTCTGGATACATGTCCGATCAGGAGGATGTTGCTTCTTTTGTTTGACCGACGATTTTTTGAAGACTCTTCCGAGCCTGAAGAACCAGAAATACGGCTACGACGAAGAGAAGGATTGCGATTAAAAAAAGTGTGACATTCTTGGCCACCAGGTTTTTATGGATCATCATCCCCAGGGCGGTGAGCGTGACGCAGAACATAAAGTACATGGGGATCTTGACAAAACGGTTCTCCTTCTGCAGCTCTGCCAGCCAAACCGTGACGGCCAGCAACGCGATGGCGGCCAGCAGTTGGTTTGCCGAACCAAACATCGGCCAGAGCATATTGCCCGTGCCCGAAAGGGCAAGCAGGGCAGCAAACAGGACGGTGACCAGCGTTCCCACGTAACGATTCCGGCTCAGGACCGTGGGCCGGTCTTCCTTCTCGAAGAATTCCTGGAACATGAATCGAGCCAGACGCGTCGCTGTATCCAGACTCGTCAGAGCGAAAGCCGAGATGGCCAGAGCGGCAAAGGTGACTCCGATCGCGACGGGTATCCCCAGCGTGGAGATGAACCCGCCGACTCCCGAAGAAAAAATACCGATGGGGCCTCCGCCTTCCGTGGTTATCAGGCGTGAATAATCCCCCCTGATGACGGTGACAGCCGTGATGAGAGCAATGACAGCCAGCAATCCTTCGATCAGCATGCTCCCGTAACCCACCACCTTGGCATCGGATTCCCTGTCCAGTTGTTTCGACGTGGTTCCCGAAGATACCAGAGAATGGAACCCGGAAATGGCACCGCAGGCCACCGTGACGAACAGAATCGGAAAAAGCGTCCCCAGATTGGTCTGAAATCCGTCGAAAGCGGGAAAGGTAATCTTGGGATTCGCCACAAGGATACCGACGATGCCTCCCAGGAGCACGAGATACAGAAGAAACGAATTCAGAAAATCCCGCGGTTGAAGCAATATCCAGACCGGAGTGACGGAAGCGATGAAGATATAGACGAAAAGAACATACAGCCACGTGTTGTAGGGCAGGCTGAAGGGGAAACGCATACCCAGGTACACACATAGCAGAAGGAGCGATACACCCACCAGGGTGGCCAATCCCAGATGAATTTTGAGACGATAGATACTCAATCCGAACAGGATGGCCAGGCCGATGAAGAGCAAGGAGGATGTCGCCGCCTCGGGAGATTTCACGAAGGTCGAGGCCACTGCCCTGCAGAACACGGCCACAACCAGGACCAACGCAAACCATGCAAAGATCAGGAAGAGTCTCTTTCCGGCCTCACCGATGTGATCTTCGATGACCTCACCAATGGACTTCCCGCCATGCCTCACCGACGCTACGATGGATGAAAAATCATGAACCCCACCGACGAACACGCTGCCTACCAGAATCCATAAAAAAACGGGAATCCAACCAAATATGGCCGCGTAAATCGGGCCGAGAATCGGCCCTGCCCCGGCTATGGACGAAAAATGATGACCCAGGAGTACGGGAGCCTTGGCCGGCACATAATCCACACCATCCCGTCGGGTATGAGCGGGCGTCGTCCGTTTTGATTCTAAGTCGAATTTATGGGAGATGTATCGTCCATAGAAGATATAACCCAACAGAAGAAAGGCGATCGTGACGAGTACAAGCAGGGAAGCTCCCATATCTCTAATCCTCCTTACCTATTCGAGAGAGCGTTGTATCCTCAAGGCCGTATGGCCGACTTGGATGCAAAAACCAGGCATGAGATTTAACAATAAAATCCGACGGGTACGTGAGCAAACGCCAGGGATTAAAACTGTACGCGGGGTGCTTCCTGGGCTTGGTCTGCAGCTTCGAAATATCCCTTCTGCGCAAAGCCCAGCATTCCTGCGAAGAAAATCTGAGGCACGCGCCGTATCGTGCTGTTGTAAAGTTGTACGGCCTCGTTAAAACGCCTTCGCTCCACGGCGATGCGGTTCTCCGTGCCTGCCAGCTCATCTTGAAGGCGAATAAAATTCTGATTGGCCTTCAGATCCGGATAACGTTCGATCACCACCATTAGGCGTTGAAGCGCACCACTCAAACCTGCCTGGGCCTGCTGGAACTGGGCCAGGTTCTCGGGCGTCAGGTCCTCGGCTCTAAGGTTGATCACACCACCGACTCGGGATCGGGCTTCCGTGACGGCCTGGAGCGTTTGCCGTTCGTGCTCCGCGTAACCCTTGACGGTTTCGACAAGGTTGGGAATGAGATCATACCGTCTCTGGTACACGTTCTGTACCTGCGCCCATGTCTGGTTGACGCTTTCATCCAACTGCACGAAACCATTATACATATTTTTGATGCTGAAAAAAACGATCAGGATAATAACCACCAGGACAGCAAGAATGATGAGTCCTACCTTTCCTCCCTTGCTCATGATCTCCTCCTGTTAGAGTAGGTTTATTTCTTTTTCGTAAATGTCATGCGATCCACGACTGTGCTTAACTTTTGAATTTCCTGGATATAACGCTTTACGTTCTTCTCCAACTGGTCTTTGGTCAGTTTTGCCTCGTATTTTTTGACAGACAGCAGCACAGAAAAAAGGCCTTCGTCCAGTTTAAATTCTCTGCACGTGGCCAGCAGCACTTCCTGCTTTGTCTTGGGAACCTCCTGGCCTTTGAGGTACAAAAGCCCCTTGAAGATGGACGCGAATGCGACGATGGACCGGACGATGAGCATACGCAGCGGCTTGACCCGGCCCCCTGTTTCGATGAATCCCTGGCGCAACTTCAGGAGATTCCCCTTGAGTTCACGCTCGCATTGAAGCCGAAGGTCCGTGCGCTTGATCGTCAATCCCTTTAAAACATCCTCTCCTCTTAAAACACGATAGACCAACTGCATATTCAAGAATTCAACGGGAAAACTATCTAGCGATGCCTCGATGTACTCCTTCGTCAGAAAGAGCGGTATGCTGATGTTGCGTTTTTCCCATCTGGCGACGTACTTCTGCACAGCGCCTATGTCTTCGATTCCTCGTGGTGTCAGTACGACGAGAAAGTTAATGTCGGATTTTTTCGGAATATAGTCATCCGTGGCTGCACTCCCGAAGAGGATGATGGATACGACGTCTTTTCCGAAGATCTGCTGAACGTCCTGACAGAATGGATCAAAGACCTCCTCGGGTTTATCGGGATTGGAACGCATAACATACCTCCGATGTATTCATTGAATCAGTGTAAACTCAAACATCTGTAAATCAGGATATCTACTCATAAACAAACATGGTTAAACGGTTCATCTCAAAGCGAGACATCTAAAATCCTCGTGAAGCACCGCCGCCTCCGCTCATGCCGCCGCCAAATCCCCCAAAACCACCGCCAAAACCTCCGCCGCTGAACCCGCCACCTCTTCCCCCTCCCATCAGCATGCCCATCAGCATCCAGGGCAGTATGCGGCCCTTGGTGACGATCATCAGAAAGATGAATAGAATGATAAAAAAGAGGCTGCTTCCTCCGCTGCGTCGGGACGATCGCCGGGAACTCGGCGTGCTGTCGGAACCTGACAGTCTCGTCCCCTTATCATCGGCGATGATCCGGGACACAGCCACCAGGCCTTTATAAAACCCCTGTCCATAATCTCCCTGCCGGAAATCGGGCAGCACGTACTCATCCAGAATCTCTCCCGCCAATCCGTCGGGGAGAATACCCTCCAGCCCATAACCGACTTCGATGCGTGTCCTGCGCTCCGCCATGGCCAAGAGAATCAGAAGCCCGTTATCTTTATCCTGCTCACCGATGCCCCAATCCTCGTATAGTCTAGAGGCATACTCGTCGATTCCCCAACCACCCATATCCTCCACAGTAACCACGGCCATTTCGGCGCCGGTCTTCTGTTTCACTTCCCACGCCAGGGCTCCCATCTTCTCTTCATAATACGGAGAGATAACCTGGGCAAAATCGTTTACATAGCCTCGATACTTGGGAAAACGAACTGTTTGGGCCAAGACGGATGAACAGACTATCAGAAATAATAGTATATAGTTCCATCTTTTCATCGAATGTGATCTCCGGCATCTATTCTAGGGGGGATGCTCGACTCCTCTTGCAGATAAAAGAAACGGATCGAGCGTCCTTATCGGCTTGCTACACCTTACTCAGATGAGGGGATTTCCCTCTCTCGTCTTTCCGATTTGCCGGTATGCCGTCGGCTGATACACATCCTTCCTCACGTCCTTCTGCTGCTGACTGGGCATGATGCGCTTGTACTGGATTTTCGACAACCCGAAGTTTATCAGAATGCCCACCTGGCTTCCCGTCAAGGTCAAACACCGCAGAACCTGCTGAATCTCCGTGTCCTTCAAGCTTTCCTGACTCCGGAGCATAATCACAACATCTTTGTCGATGAGATAATCGATCTCAACGGTTCCTACGAGAACATCCTTGTACATGACCTGAAGCGTCTTCATCGATTCGAAGGGCAGCTCTTTCAGTGGAAATTCCACATCCAATGCCTTCCGGTAAAAATCAACGGGATAACCCGGTCCCAGTGTCCGGTGTACTTCCATACATGCGCCAATAATCTTATACACCTTTTCATTCATTTCTTTCATTAAGGCCATTCTGTATCCTCCTTAAGAATAGCTTTTCTGGTTACGTTGATAAATAAGTCTCATACCTTCCAGTGTTAAAAAAGGCTCCACTCTCTCTATTCTCGCCGATTTTTCCACGACGGATGATGCCGTTCCTCCTGTGGCGATGACCTGGACCGTATCCCATTCCATCTCTCGTGCGATAGTGTCGATCATCCCATCCACCAGGGCCAGGGTACCCCACATGATGCCCGACTGTATGCTCTCCTCCGTCGTCCTGCCCACCACAGAACCGGGAAAAACCAGATCGACCCGAGGCAGTTTGGCAGCCACCCGGTGGAGCTCCTCGGATGCCCCTTTCAGACCCAGAGCAATACTTCCACCTATATAGGCACCCTTCTCGGAAATCACATCAAAAGTCGTCGCCGTCCCAAAATCCACAACGATCAATGGTCCCCCAGCCATCGCGTAACCTGCAACGGCATTGCATATTCGATCGGCCCCAACGGTACGGGGCGTATCGTACAAGATTTCAAGGCCCGTATCCGTATCGGCTGTTATGACCAATGGCTCCAGACCGAACCGTTCTCTCGATACTCCGGCGAATACAGCCGTCAACGAGGGCACCACGGAAGAGACGACAAATCCCCGAATGTCGGTAAACGCGATGTGATGCGCTTCACACCATGTTTTCAGGAGTATCCAGCTTTCGTCGGACGTTCTGGGAACCCGGCTGGACAGCGACCAATGTGTCTTCAGTTCATCCTGCTTGTAGACACCGATCACCGTCTCCGTGTTACCGACATCCACAACCAACAACATCTCTAACCTCAACAATTTCTCCATCGGAGAGTCTATGTTCGCGTCCGTCTTCGGTGGCCAGAACAATGTCCCCGTTGCTATGAAATGCCCTCACCACTCCCTTCATCAAATGACTGTTCAACCTGATAAGGACTTCTTTGCCCAGAATAAAGCTTCGGGAAACCCATCTGTTTAACACAAAATCGAAGCCGTTTGTTTCCGCCCTTCGATAGTCATCTTCTAACTGAACGAGTAAATCGGTTAACAGAGCCAGACGATCATGTCCAGTGTGTGTCACCATACTCAACGAAATGGCCCTCTCTCGGATTTCAATCGGAAAATCGGTCTCGCTTTGGGTCACGTTCACACCGATTCCCATGACTGCATACAAAACATCGCGCTGATTCTGAGACACCTCTGTCAAGATGCCTGCCAATTTCTTACCCTGAACATAGATATCATTCGGCCACTTCACCAGGACTTTCAGGCCGGCCGCTTGTTCCAGTGCCCGGGCTACCGAAGTAGCTCCCAACAGCGTCAGACAGGTGAGAGACCTGCATCGCTTCTTGGGCCTCAAGATCAGAGAAAACCAGAGCCCATGCGACCGGGGTGAATCCCAGGATCGGCTCCAGCGTCCCCGTCCGGCGGTTTGCTGTTCGGCATACACCAGGGTTCCTTCCGGTTTGCCCTGAACAGCCAGATGCTTCGCAAACCGGTTTGTGGAATCTATCGTATCGAAACAGGTCACCCAGCGTCCGAATGTTTTGGATCTCAATGCTTCGTGAATGCTTTTTTCGGTGATAGGATTACTCATGGCTGTCGTCTCTTTGAAAACCTTCCAGAGCTTCCTCTTCTGTTTCGTAAACCTTAATTACTTGTTCCAAATGGGCGATTCGGATCAAAAAACGTATTTTGTCTCGAATATTACAAAAACGTATATCTTTCCCCCGGCTTTCGGCCTGACGGATGCCAAACAGGAATGATCCTAAGCCCGTACTGTCCATGTTTTCCACTTCGCCCAGGTTCAAGAGAAATCGTTCATCATCTTCAAGCGTCAGCCCCAGAAGCGTTGTCTTCATATCGGGGGCCTCATGGGATGTTAATTTTTTGTCCCGTACTCGGATGACGTTCACATCGCCCACTCTCTCCCGATCAAACTGCATCGTTCCTCCTCACCTGTTTTAACAATCCTTTCTTCGCAAAACTAAAGTATCGATTGTCCGCAAGGATAATATGATCTACAACAGGAATACCCATAACCTCACCGGCCTCCGTCAATTGCCGGGTGATCTGACGATCCATCTGGGACGGTTCCGGCTCCCCTGATGGATGATTGTGAAGGAGTATAATTCCCGCCGCCAGATGATCCACGGCGGGTTTAAACACCTCACGAGGGTGAACGACACTCATGTTCAACGTTCCCTGCGAGACAGTCACATTCCGAATGATTCTATTTCCACTGTCCAGAAGAACGGTCTTGAATATTTCTTTCTTCAATCCCCTAAATTCCGGGGAAAAAAACTTGGCTACCTCTGTCGGAGAATTCAGCCGAACACCTTCCTTGCCCTTACCGCCTTCCACGCGCCGTCCCAATTCAAAAGCAGCCAAGATTCTTGCACTCCTGGCCGGTCCAATGCCCTTCATACGCAAGAGCTCGACGATTCCTATTGAGGAAAGTTCGGCCAAATCTTCATGTTCTACAAGAAGCCTTTTGGCCAGATCAACGGCCGTGATTCCTCCCGTACCCGACTCGATCAGGAGTGCCAGGAGTTCTGCATCGCTAAGATGCTGCGGGCCAAAGTTTAAGAGTTTTTCTCGCGGCCTCTCCTCTTCGGGCCACTCTTTAATCTTGGTGTGATAATAAGACGTTTCTTGAACTTTGTGACTCATACGACCATTTCGTAAAATGCTATGTCATTCAAACGTGTCAGGATTCTTCGTCCCAACGTAAACGGAGCACAGCTTTCATTTCGTCCAGAATAATATACGGCACAGTAAATTGTCCGACATAGAATCGTCCATCGCGACCGCCGTGACAATCCGATCCTCCGCAGAGCAAGAGTCCGTTGTTCCGTGCACACTGTTGAAGGTGCTGGGTACGTTTCTCGCTAAGGTTCGGATGGACGACCTCGATACCATCCAGTCCGGCCTTGATAAAATGAAGTATCATCGCATCGGAGACGGAGTATCCGGGATGGGCCAGGAAGGATAATCCTCTGGCTTCCGATAGGAGCCGGATGGCTTCTTCTGGCCGCATTTTATACTTCTCCTCATACGCCTTGGAACCATACCCGATATAACGGTGGAAAGCCTCCTGGAAGGTTTCAACATATCCCTTCTCCATCAAGACTTCGGCCAGATGAGGGCGTCCGATGCTCCCCCCTTTGGCCCTTTCCTTGACTTCAGCCATGGTGAGGCGTACACCCAGATGATTCAGGTTCTTGATCATTTTGGCCGCACGGCGATACCGCTCCTGCTGAAACCGCCGCAGATACTCCCGGAGGCGCGGATGGTCGGGATCGAAATAGTATCCCAGGATATGAATATCTCTCCCCTCATACTGACTGCTCAGCTCGACACCCGGAACGACCTCGATGTCCTGAAGACTCCCGGCTTCCGTTGCCTCGGCTATGCCATCGATGGTATCGTGATCCACGATACCGACTGCCTTCAATCCCACCTCCTTGGCCTTCATCACCATTTGCGTGGGAGTCAGAAGACCGTCGGAAAAATTAGTATGCAGGTGAAGATCAACCCAATCATCATAATTCATGATATTCTTCTTGACTTTTGAATTTGGATTTCATTTATTAAACCAACTCGATCATTCGACAGAGATGACGAAAATGCCCATGCGAACATCCGTCCTTATATTATTGACGATTCTCATGCCGATGGTTCGGTGTCAAAAAATGGAAAAACGATCCGTTTCAGAGAACCGGGAGCGTTTTATCCGTGTGTATGTCGAACTCCAACATCTCAAAAAATATCAAACAGCCACTGATTCCGTTCTACTTGATTCTTCCCGGGCTATTATCGATAA
>Ga0180431_10002824_pt1 | contig 22825 bp, 21 predicted proteins | sample SS_ome_11_FD_132459 | JGI IMG/M metagenome (GOLD analysis project Ga0180431, IMG submission 132459) | Hypersaline lake sediment archaeal communities from the Salton Sea, California, USA - SS_1_MS_1 metaG | ecosystem: Environmental > Aquatic > Non-marine Saline and Alkaline > Hypersaline >...
CCCGACCTGGAGACGGTGCGCCATTTCATCTGCGTAGACGGGGAGGCGCCTGCGGGCATGGTGCACTATGAAGACCTGGTCTCGTCCCACCCTGCCACACCACCGGACCTGGAAATCCGGCCCGGAGATTACGCCATGCTCATGTACACCGCGGGTACCACGGGTTTCCCAAAGGGGGTGCTGTGCACCCACGAGAACAGTATCTGGGGCATCCTCAATTCCTCCATGTATGACCTTATGCTGGGAAGATCCGGCCACTCGGATACCACCGCCTATCCGCTCCCTTTTTTCCACATGGCCGCCGCCATCACCGCCGTGAGCCAGCTCATGAAGTTCGGACGGTGCGTGATCATGCGTTCCTTTGATCCGGTGAAACTGCTGGACTGCATCCAGTCGGAGCGGGTCAACACATTTGCCATGGTGCCGGCCGTGGCCAACGCCATACTCCAGGTCCCGGATCTCGATCGGTGGGACCTGAGCTCCTGGAACACGGTGCGCTGCACCGGGGCTCCCCTGCCGACGGGGCTGAAAAAACGCTTTGCCGAGGCCTTTCCCCATGTGGATATCTGCGACAATTACGGCATGACGGAAATCGCCACCATCGCCATGAACGTAAACCGGGGCAAGATCGTGAACCCGGGTACCGTGGGAAGGCCCCATCCCTTCACCGAGGTCCGGATCATGGACCCGGAGGGCCGGGAGGTACCGGCCGGGGAAACCGGTGAGATCTGCGTCCGGAGCCCGGCGCTTTTCAGCGAATATTTCCAAAACCCCGGGGCCACGGCGGAGGCATTCAACGGCCAGTGGTTCCACACGGCCGACATGGGGGCCTTCGACAAGGAGGGGAAACTCTACATCAAAGACAGGAAAAAGGACATGATCATTGCCGGGGGTGAGAATATCTACCCGGCGGAGATCGAGCAGGTCCTCTTCGCCCATCCCGCCATCCTGGAGGCCTCTTGCATCGGGGTGCCGGACCCTGATTTTGGAGAGGCGGTCATGGCCGTGGTGGTGACCCGGCCCGGGGAGGCCCTGACCGAGGAGGAGGTCATCTCTTACAGCAGTGAGCACCTGGGACGGTTCAAGGTCCCCAAACGGGTGTCCTTTGTGGATGAATTGCCCAAAAGTGCGGTGGGGAAGGTCTTGCGGCGGGAACTTCGAAAACAGTTTGGAGGCGTCTCAGTGCAGTATGAGTGATCGGCAGGCAGGTCCCCGCGCTCCGGTTGTTATGGACGCCTGAGAGAACCGGACGCCGGGAGGCCGCGTTTTTATGGACCCGAGCAAAGGAGGATAGATCGTGAAAAAGCGGTGTACATTAGCGATGGCAATGGTGGGACTATTTGCGTTGACCCTATTAGTGTTTGGCTCCCGGGCCATGGCGGCGGATACCTATGACTGGAAGCTCCAGTCGGTGTGGCGAACGCCGGTGACTCAGGACGGATTGAGGCTCTTTGCCGAGAATGTCAAGAAAGCCTCCAAAGGAAAAATCAACATCAAGGTCTATTCCGCCAATGAGCTGGTAAAGATCCGGGCGACCTTCAACGCCGTCCAGTCCGGGGGAATCCAGATGGGCTGTTCGGTGGGCGTTTACAACGCACGCATGGTGCCTGAAGCCATAGTGGAAACGGGATTGCCTTTTGGCTGGAGCAACTGGGAGGAGGCCTGGAAGGCCTGGACCCAGTACGGGATCCGGGATAAGGTCCGCGAGGCTTATGCCGAGAAGGGGGTTCGACTCATCACCGTGATGCCCACGGCGGAGAATTGTCTCATGACCACCAAGCCGGTCCGTAAGGTGGAAGACTTCAAGGGCATGAAGATCCGTACCGTGGGGTTGACCGCCAACATATTCAAAAAGCTTGGGGCCTCCCCCACCTCCATACCCGGGGCCGAACAGTACGTGGCCCTTCAGCGGGGAACCGTGAGCGGGACCATTTTTCCGGTCTTTGTCCTGGACGCATACAAGCTTAATGAGGTCATCAAATATGTGGTGCTCCCTTCTGTCATGTCGCCCCCCCTCATGGATATCTTCATGAACCTCGATCTCTGGAACAGCCTGCCCCCGGACATGCAGAAGGCCATCGACGATGCCTCCACGGGGCATCAGGAGATCATGAACAAGAAATATCTGAATCAGGGTTACAGTGCCCTGGGAAAATTTGTGATGCAGGGAATCGGAGAGGCCATCGTGCTGCCTGATGGAGAGGTAAAGAAGATTCGGAAGATCGCCTTTGAAGAGTGGGATAAACTGGGTGCCAAGAGTCCTCGCCTCAATGCGCTGGTGAAGACCATGAAGCAGTTCATGAAAGACAAAGGGGTCGAGGTCCAGTAAGGAAGCCCTTCAGAGAAGATTTGTTATGGAGCCTCCTTTTTTGGGATGGGTCGCCCGGCCTTTCCCTTAAAAGGAGGTTCTACTTTTTTGGGGAGGTCCAGGGACAGGCGATGCCTTACAAGGCGTGCCTTTTGAAGGTGAACTCAGGAACGAAGGTTCCCCCGGATCAGGGAGGCAAAAGTGCCTGCCAGGCAGAGGCATCCAAAGAGGATGAATGCGGTCCTCACGCTCTTCATAAAGAGGGGGAATACACTTTCCGTGATCTGAACGTGGCCCAGGAACACGGAAAAGAGCAAGGTGGCAATGCCCATGCTGAAGACCATGCCCAGAAGCCGCATGGTACCCACAGAGCCGGAAGCGATTCCGTAATGGCGTTTTTCCACGGAACTCATGACGGCGTTGGTGTTGGGGGAGGTGAACAGGGCATACCCAAAGCCCAGAAAGCCAAGTAAACCGGTGATGGCGGAAAGACCCGTGTGGTCCTGTATCCCGGCAAAAAGAAACAAACAGAGGGTGGTAATGCCCATCCCGATGGTGGCCACGATCCTTGGTTCAATCCGGTCCGACAGCCTGCCGGCCAGTGGGGAGAAGAGGGCCATCACCACGGGTTGGGCCATGAGCACCAGACCGGCCTCCCGGGGATCAAGCCCCTTGACATGCTGCAGGTAAAGGCTCAGCAAGAAGGCCATGGCGAAGGTGGCGCCGTAATGGATGAAGGCGGCGAGACTGGAGAAGGCAAAGACCCGGTTGGCCTGAAAGAGGGCCATCTCAAAGACAGGATACTCGTTTCTTATCTGCAACCGAACAAAGGCCCACAGGGCCGCACACCCCACCGGGACCAGCCAGAAGGCGCGGAACTGGGCCAGGCTTGAGATGCCATACATGAGGCAGATGATGGCTACGGCATAGATGACGGCGCCTCTCCAGTCAAAGGGCTCCCCCGCCGCATCCGCCCATTCCCCCTTGAGCCGGAGAGCGACCAGAGAGAGGATGATCAGCCCCATGGGGACCATGGCGAGGAAAACGCTTCTCCAGGTAAGCTGCTGGGTCAGAATCCCGCCCAAAAAGGGTCCTACGGACAGGCCGATATATACGGAGGCCACTGCAATTCCCAGGGCTTTTCCCCGTTCATGGGATGGATACACGGAAACAAGGATGGCCATACTGGTGCCGTAAATCATGGCGCTGCCCACACCCAGAAGCATCTGGCACAAAATAAGCTGTACTACGGAACCGGACAGGGCCGAGAGAAGGGCCGCCAGGGTAAAGAGGCCCATCCCGATCATAAAGAGCTTTCTTCTGCCGACGATATCCGCGGCCCGGCCAAAAGGAACCAGGGCCACGGCGGAGGCCAACAGGTAACCGGTGATCACCCAACCGATGAGTACGGCATCTGCCTTAAATTCGCGGCCTATGGAAGGGAGGGCGATATTGACGGCCGATCCCATAAAAGGGGTCATAAAGGAACTCAAGACGGCGATCACCAAGGCGGAGCGTCTGTTTGCATCGCTCTGATTCATCCTGTCTCCTATATCAGAGGGCGGCCCTGGAGACAAGGGGACCTGAAAAGCGTTGCCCTGGATCCTCCCATGCCTTAAGCCTCGGTGCCGGGATTGACCGTTGGAGGAAAGGGTGGGAATCCGGTGCGGATTTGTGATATGTTAACCCTGTCGATGCAAACGCATTGACATGAATGAGACAGCATTTTAAAGACCTGGAAAGCAAAAGAGCCGGTTCTTAAGCCTCTTTTATGCAACTACCGGGTTAACCGGGGATGATCGGTATGGGTGATGGATCACAGACATTTTCATCGGCTTCTGGTATCCTTGGGGCTTTCCTGGCGGGTGTACCGAAAGGTCAGGAAAGGAGCAAAAGCGTTTTCAACAAGGGGGCTTGAAAAGGAGGGGGAGAGATGACGGAAACCCTTCATCATGTGCATCTTTTCGCATCTGATTTGGACGAAAGCCTGCGTTTCTACCGGGAGATGTTTGGGGCCCGGGTCATATTTGATATGGAGATGGCCGGTGCCCGCAATGTGATGATCTCTATTGGAACGGGTAAGATCAATTTTTATGATCAACCTCCCAGGGATCAGGGAAGAGGGGTGATGCACCATCTGGGCATTGAGACCGATGACCTTGAGGCCCTTGTGAAGCACATGGAGGATAAGGGCTTCCATTTCAAGAAGGGGATCAAGGATTTCGGCACATGGAAGTACGTAATGGCTGAGGCCCTGGATCATGTCCTGCTGGAATTGTTTGAGATAAGCGAGGAGATGAAGGGCCAATTCAAGGGATTTTCCTCCCTCAAGGAGAAAAAATAGGGGGCCGTAAAAGGGAGACAGGGTCTATGGAGTGCATCCTCCTCGGGTCAGGGGGCATGATGCCCTTACCGCAGCGTTTTCTTACCTCGCTTATGGTGCGCCACGGCGGTGTCTCTTATCTCTTTGACGCCGGCGAAGGGGCCCAGATCAACCTGAAACGGGCGGGTCTCGGGATCAAATCCCTTTCCCTGATCGCGGTGAGCCATCTTCACGCGGATCACTGTCTCGGGGTCCCGGGGCTGCTCATGCTTCGTTCACAGGTCCCTGACCCGGGCCCCCTGGTTATCATGGGACCGGTGGGGATAAAGGAATTTGTAAGTCAGGTCCAGCGTACGCTGGATTTTTTTATCAACTATCCCCTCCGCTTTTTGGAATGGGATGAGCAGGCTCCGGAGACCGCCTACGAGGATGAACAGGTGCGGATCCTCTGGGCGCCCCTCAAACACACCACCCCCTGTGTGGGTTACCGAATGGAGGAATACCCCCGTCCGGGCAAATTCAGCGTCAGGGCCGCCAGGGCCCTGGGGGTTCCTGAAGGACCGCTCTGGGGAAAGCTGCAGAAAGGAGAGCCTGTTGAGGTCGAAGGGGGTCGCATCATTCACCCCGAGGAGGTGCTGGGGCCCGGAAGGCCTGGTGCGAGCCTTTGCTACGCGGTGGATACGGCCGTCACCAAGTCCTTGTACGGCCTATGCCGGGAGGTGGACCTGGCTTTTATGGACGGCATGTTTCATCCTTCAGAGCAGGAAGAAGCGGCCCGCAAGGCCCACATGACCGTGGAGGACGCCGCGCGGATAGCCGGCAGGGCCGGTGCGAAACGGGCGGTACTCGTGCACACAAGTCCCCGTTACCGGGAAGAAGACATAAACGGGCTGGCCCAGGCGGCCAGGCGTCGCTTCGAGGGGGCGGAAATCGGGCGGGACCTGACCCGCTATGCCATAGGGCCTTGAGCAGGCTGTGGATAGGTCCGGTCCGGCGCTGGAGTCGATGATGGAGGCCCTTGGGGAGATAATAAGGCATATCCAGGCCTCTATTTGGGAGCCAATAAGTAACCCATCGAAAGGAGGATTGTAGATATGGCAAAAGATCCAGGGATTGGCAAAAGAGTGGTGGCCACCATCACAGGGGTGAAAGGGGAGTGCAGCGCGGGGCACGCAGTGGGGGATACATTCGAAATCAGCTGTCATGATCCGGGCGGGTTATGCGGGTTTTTCTACCATGATATCTTCCCTAGCCTTTCGACCTTTCAATTCGGAGGAAATCTTCCCTGGTGGGAAGGTGATACCATTGAGCTGCAGTGTCCTGACAGCGACAACCTTGTAACCTTAAAACTGGAGAGACTGGATCGCGAGTAATGGAGGAGAACACCTCGAATGGGTGACCGGAGGGATGATCATGGCTCACGAGATTAGGAAGGTCGCGGTTATCGGCGCGGGTGTGTTAGGGACACAGATTGCTGTGCAAGCGGCCCATTTTGGATACGAGGTCTCGACATATGATCCGGACCAGGGATCTTTTGCCAGGGCCCATCAGGACCTCACGTCTGTTCTGGACCGGGCGGTGGGGACACCGCTTTTCACGCCCGATGAGTGGGGGGAAACGGCTAAGAAGGTCAGGCTTTGTGCGGATTTGGAGGAAGCACTCAGCCAGGCTGACCTTGTGATCGAAGCGGTGACGGAGGACCTTGAATTGAAGCGCGATGTCTTCCACCGCGTGGATGCCCTCTCTCCTCCTGAGGCCTTGCTGGCAACCAACAGTTCTTCCATTCCTATTTCCAAGATAGAAAGCGCCACCACCAGGCCGGAACGGTGTCTCAACATGCATTTCTATTTTCCTGTGTTGGGGACCAACATGGTGGACGTCATGGGGGGGACCAAGACGCTCCCAGAGGTCACCGAGGCAGGCAAGGCGTGGGTTCGTAGCGTGGGTTGCCTGCCCCTGGTGGTGAACAAGGAAATCCTGGGGTTCTGCTTCAACCGGATTTGGCGGGCCGTCAAGCGAGAGGCCCTCCACATGTGGGCTGGAGGTTTTGTGGATTTCAGGGATGTGGACCGGGGGTGGATGATTTTTACGGGAATGAATCAGGGGCCTTTTGGCCTTATGGATAACGTGGGTCTGGACGTGGTCTACAACATCGAGCTGGTCTACTATAACGAATCCAAAGACCCCAAAGATTATCCCCCTGCGGCCCTCAGGGAGATGATCGAAGAGAAAAAGCTGGGCAGAAAGACGGGAAAAGGTTTTTATACCTACCCTGATCCTGAGTACAGCAAACCTGACTTCCTCAAGCCGTAGAGGGCTTCCATGGACGAGGCGTGAAAATTTTAGCCCCTGCTGGCGATCATCTGCATGATTTTGACCGTCCTCGCCGTGATGGCCGTCATAGGGGGATTAAGGGCGCTAAGAAGGCGATTCCGAGCGTGAACCTTCAGATGAATTCAAGCCGTACTTCACAGGGGAGTAAGGGGGCGATCGCCTCAAAAAGTCAAAACTTTTCAAGGTCCTTTAACGTTAGGGAGGGCAGGGGAGGGCTTCCATGGCTGAGAAAAAGTGTGCGCACTGCAAATTGCGCGGCCGGTACGATAAGGACCCCAGATCGCTATTAGGGCGTCTCTGGCGTTGGCACATCAACTTTTGTCCGGGTTGGAAAGGGTATTTCACGTCCCTGCCCCCGGAGGAGAAGGCCGCGCTTGCGAAGAAGTACGACTTCAAAAAATATCAATGACGATGCCTTTTCATGAACTGGTTCACGTGGTTCAGTGGTCCCGGCTGGGGGTGGAGCGTTTCCTGCTGGCCTACGGATTCGGATTGATACGCTTCGGGTATTACCATGGCCCCCTTGAGGAGATGGCCTACGCCCTGGAGCGGGACTTTGAGCGGGGCGCAGTGCCGCAAGAGCTCGTAGGGGTTATTGAAGGACGCACGGACGCCGTCTGGAATCAGGCTGCACCGGTCGTCCTGGCAGGCCGGAATCAACGCCTCTCCCTCTCTCGCTTTTGTGCCAGGGAGCCCAGAAAGGCGGAGATGACAATGGCCCCCAGGCAGCCCCATTGAACGGCACGGAGATGGAAAGGGGCGTAAAGGAAGGAAAGGATCACGGGAGAAAAGGCGTAGCCGGCGAATTTGATGGCGTTATAGACGGAAGTCACCGGTTTTCTCAGTTCCGGAGAGATTTGAACGGCCATTGTATTCAGAGAGGTCCAGGCCGTGGCCGCACCCGTTCCGAAGAGGAGAAAGAACACAAAATAGGGCCAGTAAGAAAAGGAGACCGAGGACATGAGGCCGATACAGGCCAGGGCAATCGCCGCTCCACCGAAAAAGACCTTGATTCTCCCCAGCCTGTCTCCGAGAAAGCCGGCGATGGGAGAGACGATAATGCCCGAGAAGCCCGTAATGGACAGGAGGGCCCCGATCTCATCAGAGGGCAGGTCGAGATTGGTTTTGAGGTGATCCGCGGTGAAGGTCATGATACCGATATAGGCGATAAAGAAGCTGAATGCGGCAAAGCTCAAATGCAGGACCCCCGGACGGGTCAGGGCCTCCTTAAAGATGGGGAGTGCCCCCAGTAGGTGAGGCCGCTCTCCCTGGGCCAGCTCCATGGGTTCGCTTGTAAACCAGTAGAGGAGGCCGGCCATGACGGCCAGTGCCCCCAGAAAGTAGAAGAACCAGGGCCACCCGTAGGCCACCTCTATGAGGCCTGAGATAAGGGGCCCCAGGGTGACCCCCATGGTATAGGCCACGCCCAGGAGGCCTATGGCCTTTCCCACATGCCGGGCAGGGACCAGTTCGCCGATAAGGGCCATAATGATGGGGGTGAGGAAGGCGGCACCCACACCCTGGATGATCCGGCTCCCCAGGAGGGCCCAAAGGTTGGGCGAGAGGCCGCAAAGGGTGCCGCCCAGGGCGTAGACAATGAATCCAAAAAGGAGGGTCTTGCGGGCGTCAAAGAGCTGTGCGATGGAGCCCGAGAAGAGCTGGACCAGCACAAAGGGGAACATGTAAAAGGTGATGGCCAGCGAGGCGGCGCCGAAGTCAATGGCCCAGATCTTGGACAGGACCGGAATCAGGGTGACGATCCCGATGCCGCCCATGGGCCCTATGATCGCACCCAGGTAGAGGGGTATAAGCTTCTTCAGGTCCAAGGTGCCTTTCCCGGGGTATGAATGACCCCAAAAAGAGAAAGGGCCCAACCCGGGGGTGTTCAGGACGTCCCCCGGGGTCCGGCCGGGTCCGGGGGATTACCCCTTATACCTGCCGATAATGGCAATACTGCATACGTTCTGGAAGGGCCGGCCTCCCAGGTTGTGGGTCAGCCCGAGGCGGGGGTCATTAATCTGCCGGTCCCCGGCCCGTCCCAGGAGTTGGAGGTACATCTCGTAGAGCATGCGCAGACCCGAGGCCCCGATGGGGTGGCCAAAACACTTGAGCCCGCCGTCCACCTGGCAGGGGATTTGGCCGTCCCGGTTGTAGAATCCGTCCAGAAAATCTTGCCACGCCCGGCCCCGCTCGGAGATGTGCAGGTCCTCCGTGGTGACCAGTTCGGTGATGGAGAAGCAGTCATGCACCTCCATCATACTGATTTGCTTGCGGGGATCGGTTACCCCGGCCTCCTTGTAGGCCATGGTGCTGCACTTGTTGGTGGTCATAAAGTTGGTCCCGTCCCACTCATTAAACCCCATCTCCTCACCGCTGCTTAGGGCCAGTTGCAGGGCCTTCACCGTAATGGGGTCTTTAATGCCCATGTCTTTGGCCTTTTCCAGGGTGGTCACAACGGCACAGGCGGCCCCGTCACTCACGCCGCAGCAGTCGAAGAGACCAAGGGGATAGGCCACGATGGGGGCTTTCATGACCTGTTCGATGGTGACTTCTCTTCGGAGATGGGCCTTGGGGTTGAGGACGCCATTTTCATGGCTTTTGACCGAAACCTGGGCCATGGCCCGCTTGAGATCCTCGTCAGGGATCCCGTACTTGGCACCATAGGCCGTCGCCAACTGGGCAAAGGCCCCCGGGGCCGTCATCTTGGGATACCAGAGCCAGGTGAGGCTTCCGCTGGTCGAACCCCCTTCGGGCAGACCGCCGTATCCGGTATCTTTAAGCTTTTCGACGCCCAGCGCCAGGCACATGTCATAGGCCCCGGAAGCAACGCCGTAGACTGCACCCCGGAAAGACTCGGTCCCGCTTGCGCAGAAGTTTTCGGTTCGCGTCACCGGGATAAAGGGGAGGCGCAGGGTAATGGACATGGGCAGGGCGCTCCTCCCCACATTGACCGTGTCGATGCAGGTGCCCAACCAGGCGGCCTCAATATCATTAACATCAATGCCGGCGTCTTCCATGCACTCGGTGAAGGCCTCCACCATGAGTTCCTCGGCCCCCATGTCCCAGCGCTCGCCGAAACGTGAACAGCCCATGCCGATGATCGCCACTTTATCCTTGATTCCTGTTGCCATGCCTTGTCCTCCTCTGACTCGGCAGCCCTTCCCGGGGAAAGGCTGCTACGAGGTGATACTAGAAGTCATGATTCCCGCTATCATTGTAGGGGCCGGGCCTTGACGGGTAAATTCAGCCTTGTTCCCGGCCTTCCGAAGGAAGGGGAACAGCTTTCCAGAAATAGCCCGTGAACCCGCGTTCCTCGTCGTCGTAGCGTTTTCGAAAACACATGTTTACTCTCTGGCCCACGTGTACTTCGGGAAGTTCACAGTCCGTGAAGTCGGCCATGAACCGACCGCCACCTTCAAACTGGACCATCCCGTAGATCCCCGGAGGATCCACCGACACGGTCAGGTGGTCGCCCGTAAAGCTGGTTATATAAGCGGGCACCTCTGAAAACTCATAGGGTTCCTGGGTCTTTACGGCCCGGCACTTGGGATTCACACAGATGTCCATTCGGGGGAACTGAGGTGTGCCGCACTCGGAACACTTCCCTCCTACCAGCCCCAGGATCATATCCCGCTTCCGCCACAGCACGGTCATGGCCGTTTGGGTGGGGGCCTCGGCCCGAATACCCATTTCGGTCTGGAGGAGATCCCGGAACTTGAGAAACTTGGGATAATTTTCAACAGACCGCTTGTTATCGAGGCAGCCCACGATGCCCGGGCGGGGTGTCAGGTCCTTAAGGGCGTCGGTGACGCGGAAATAGAGGGCGTCGCATCCCTGGCCGAATCCTGCCAGGAGGATTCGATCTCCGGGCTGGGATTGCTCCAGGGCGTGGATGAACATGACCAGGGGATGGGCCGTACCGGTGTCTCCGCACACTTCATGGAGGTTGTCCCAGACCTTTTCAGGCGAGGCCCCCAGCTTTTTCCCTATCTTCCGGTGTTCCGCCTTGAAAAAGCAGGGGAAGATAAACCTGTCCACATCGTCCATGGAAATGGAGAGTTCCTTGAAAAGGCCGGAGACGGCCTGGGGAACGATCTTGGAGTATCCCTCGTCACGGACCCATCTCTCCTCCCATGTATAATCATAGGGGTTCCGGGCGCCCCTGTAATGGTCTACAAAGTCGCAAGTCACCGTGTGGGACCCAAGGAATTCGGCGATCACGTCGGTATCGCCTACCAGAAGGGAGCCGGCCCCGTCCCCGAACCACATTTCATAGAAGTTGGCGGTCTTGGCCAGGCGCTTGTCGGAAGCTGTGACAAGGACCCCCTTTTTTCCTCCGCTCCGGACCATGGAATGGGCCTGAATCAGGCCGGTGGTGCCGGCCCTGATACAGGAGGTGAAATCAGCGGCCTGCAGATCGTCGCCCAGGTTGAGGGCCGTCTTGAGCACCCCTGCGTTGAGCCGGTCTGCAAAGGGCAGGGTTGTGGAGCAAAGATAGACGCCGTCCACCGTCGATTTGTCTTTACCCTTAAGACAGTCTTTGGATGCCGCCACGGCCATGGTCAGACTGTCTTCATCCCAGTTGCAAAAGGAACGCTCCCCCTGGGCCACGGCTGCGATGGCCGGAGCAAACCAGCCCATGTTCTTAACGATGCTCTTGCGGTTGAGTCTGAGTTTGGGGATGTACCCTCCGTAAGACGTGATGCCGATCATGGTTGGTCCTCCTCTGAGTTCAGGAAAATATAATCTGAAATTTAATTGGTTAATTGATTAAATTTGTAGTTATTTTTAATGACCCATATGTTCTCTCTTGTCAACAAGAAAATGGATGTGTTGCCTAAAAGGTAATCAAAATAGTATACAATCTGGAAGGATAAGTCAACAGATCTCGGCGTATTCCCCCCCCGGTCGGTAGGGCCTACTGAGAAACCGTTGAAGGATCTACCCGGAGAAGCCCTGGAGCGGAAAGGGGTGGACACAGGCGGGAGGGCATAAAAAAGCTTGATATCCTTATTGGATGTTGGTAAAAGAGAAAATAAAATATTATTTTTTAGGAAGGTTTAAGGCTCTTTGTAAAAATGTTCATCTCCCCCCAGGGGGAGTCACTATGAAGTTGATCCTTAATAGAAATTGCCTTACTGGGCTTATTACTCCCCTCCTCAGCATAAAGCCTTCGTGTTAGGGATATCTACCAAGGCACATACGTTTTTAGGGCACTCTTTTCATAGTGTAAATCCCGTCAAAACCCTCATGACCCGCAGGCCCTTTTGAAACGGCGAAGAGTGAGGGTGTGATGTCTTTATCCGTTACCGCTTCCCATAGGAGCCTGTAAACGGCCTTTTCGATCGCCCATAGCGTTAAAGACCCGTCCCTGATCCCCGAATCCGGATCAGATGGCTGCCCCGGCATGTGTCCGGCTATAGGGGTGTGCGGGAATATGCCTTTTCGGGGCATTTCGGTGGTGGGCGGTTTCGGATTCTTGGAACAATCAAGATGGATAGGGAGGGCAGGATGAACATTTATGTGGGGAACCTCTCCTACGGGGTTACAGAGGAAGAACTCAAAAAGGCCTTTGATGCCTTCGGACAAGTGGAGTCGGTCAGGGTGATCAAGGATATGTATACGGGAAGATCAAGGGGTTTTGGTTTTGTGGAGATGCCTTCTGAGACCGAGGCACAGGCCGCAATCAAAGAGCTGGACGGATCGGACCTTAAGGGGCGGACTCTCAAGGTGACTAAGGCCCGTCGCCGCACCGAGGGCCGTGGTAACAGGAGAAGCCAGGGAAGGGCATGGCGCTCTCCTTGATGGGTTCCTGGGAAAATCCGCGGAACACCCTCGACAGGGGAGGCTTGTGGGCCGGAGCGTTTACATTGAACCCATGGATCCCTCCGGATGAATCCAGATCTCCAAGGCCCGGCATGGTCCGGCCGGAGAGGAGACGGGGAGGATGAAAGGAAGATCTTAAATGCATTGCGGGAAAAAACTGAAGAAACTCTTTTTAATGATAGTGGCCGGTGCTTTTGCATCCTTTTCCATGGCTGTTTGGGCCGGAGAAAAGGCCGGGCTGGAACAGGATGTGGCGATGGTCAACGGAACGGCGATTACACAAGGAGAACTGGACAGGGAGATGATGCGGGTCAAGCAGCAGTTGGCCAGCCGGGGGAGGCCTCTAAACGAGGCGCAACTGCCGGAGATCGAGAAGCGTGTCCTCGATTCTCTCATAGACCGGGAATTGCTCTATCAGGAGAGCCAGGATAAACACGTCGAGGTCTCGGATAAGGCGGTGGACGGGCGGCTCAACATGCTGAAAAAGAGATTCCCCAGTGAGGCGGAATTTGAAAAGGCCTTGCAGGGTATGGGGATATCTGAGAAGGGCCTGAGATCGGAGATGGAAAAGCGCTTAGCCATTCAAAAATTTATGGATACCCAAATCGCTCAGAACATCACCGTGCCCCAGGATGAGGTCAAGGCCTTCTATGAAGCCCACCCGGATTTGTTTAAGGAGCCCGAGAAGGTCAAGGCCAGACATATCCTGGTCAAGGTGGAACCTGGAGCGGACGCCTCGGCCAAGTCCAGGGCCCGGGACAAGCTTGAGGAGGTTCAAGAAAAGCTCCAAAAGGGAGAAGACTTCTCGGCCCTGGCCAAGGCCTATTCTGAAGGACCAAGCAGCGAAAAAGGAGGCGACCTGGGCTATTTCAGCAAGGGGCAGATGGTAAAGCCCTTTGAAGAGGCGGCCTTTGCCACGCCTCCGGGTCAGGTGAGCGAGATCGTGAAGACCCGGTTTGGGTACCACCTCATAGAGGTGGTTGATAAAAAGCCTGAGGCCCAAATATCTTTTAAAGAGATCAAGGGCAAACTTGAGCGGTACCTGAAACGGAAAAAGACCCAGCAGGAGATAGACACTCATTTGAAAAAATTGAGAAAAAAGGCGAAAGTGGAGACCTTTCTCAAGGACAACTCATAACCCCAAAGATGTGATCCGTTTCAGACCCATTTTTTTGAAGCCCCTGTGCCCCCTCAGATCGGGTTGCCCGGTTTTGGATCACAGGATGGGTCTTTGAGAGATCCGGGTAAACCGCATGGATGAATTGATAGATATCAGCGTGGCAAAAGACACCAAAGGGGCCATGATCAAATTTGCAAGCCAGGCGATCAACAGGGCCCTTTCGGGCATCCTTCCACCCCTCAATATTGAAAAAGACGTGGTGCGATTGAAAAAGTACGCCCGCGAAGCCAGGGAGATCAAGCTGACCTATGAAGTCCTGCGCGGGGTTCGGACTTCAAAAAAGGAACAGAATCGATCCCCCTATCGGGAAATAAACACGCCTGGTTAGTCACAAACCGCTTCACAAGGCCCTGGAATTGATTTGTGGATGAGGCCGGGGGGTGAGCCTCCCCTTGACCGACGGCGGCGGATGTGGCAGATCAAAAAGTATGCAAAATCGTACACAATCCGTCACGGCTTTGAAACCCTATATGGGTCCGTCCCCATGAGTCCAAAAGCGAATCAGCGCAGCAGAGGCCGCACTTCACCCGGCAGAATCCCCTCCATCAAGAACAAGACCAAAAGGGAGGTCGTATACAAGTCCCTCAAAAAACAAATCAACTCCGGCTATATCATGCCGGGAACAAGGTTAATTGAACTGGAATTGGCTTCCCAGTATGCGGTGAGCCGTACCATCATACGGGAAGTGATTAAACATCTTGCTGCCGAAGGGCTGGTCCACCTGACCCCCTATAAAGGGGCCACGGTGGCAAAGACCTCTATAACAGACCTGGAGGAGATTTACAGGATCCAGCAGGATTTGGAGGGCCTTGCCGCCTATCTGGCAACGAATCGCCTCACTTCCGAGCATATCAGGGAGATGGAGCGGATCCATGAGGCGTCCATGGCTCATACCCAGGGTGATGTGTCGGGTTGGCAGAAGTGGAATACCCGCTTTCACCGGATCCTGATCGAGAACTGCGGGAACAGCCGGTTGGTCAAGGTGGTGGAAAGCCAGCGCGATCAGTTCGCCCGGTACTGGTTTCTCCTCCTCTCAATTCCCGGATGCATGGCGTCGAACACCAAGGAGCATGAAAAGATTATTGCCGCGGTCAAGGCCCGTAAGCCTGACCAGGTCCGTTTCTTGATGGAAAGGCATTTTGAAGGGGCGGCCAAAAGGTTGCTGGATATCATCAAAAATGTCTATCCCTCCTCTTTTATAGTCTAAGTGCCCAAAAAGGGGAGGCAAAGGCAACACACGTGAGGGCAGAGGGGGGTGATAAAAATACAAAAAGGGCTTGACATTCAATTAAAGCAATGATAGTGCGCAAAATTGTATGCAAAATGGGATGACAAATAGCCAGCAATTTTTGCTAGACGTTGCTATCACCTTAGGACAGGAGGGAGGATCATGACAAAAAGAGGAAGTTCCACCGTGTCGGTAGCCATGGCAATTTTACTGGTCTTTTCCGTTTTTTGGGTCTTAAGCCCCCAGACGGCCTCTGGAGCGGAGTATGAATGGAAGCTCCAGTCGGTGTGGAGAACTCCCGCAACCCAGAGTGGGCTGAAGTTTTTTGCGGAAAATGTCAAAAAGGCGAGCAACGGCAAGATAGACATCAAGGTGTATGCCGCCAACGAGCTGGTCAAGATCAAGGCCACCCGGAGTTCTGTACAGGCCGGGGCCATTCAGATGGGCTGTGAAGCCGGGCCTTACCTGGCCAGGGTGATTCCCGGGGCCAACGTGGAATTCGGTCTCCCCTTCAGCTGGCGCAATTGGGACGAGGCCTGGGAGGCCTGGACCCAATACGGCCTGGAAAAGATGATGCGCGAGGCCTACGCTGAAAAAGGACTCCGCCTCATCACCATCCAGCCGGCGGGTGAATACGCCCTGATGACCACCAAACCCGTTCGAAAATTGGGGGATCTTAAAGGCATGAAGATCCGAAGCACGGGTATGGTCCCCAAGATCCTTCAACACTTTGGTGCCACCCCGGTCATGATTCCCGGAGCGGAACAGTACCTGGCCCTCCAGCGAGGCACCGTGGACGGGACGGTTTATCCGGTCTTTGTCCTTGATGCTTACAAGCTCAAGGAGATTATCAAGTACGTCATCCTCCCCGGTGTTATCACCCCGCCCACCACCAACATCTATATGAACCTGAAGCTTTGGAACAGCCTGTCCCCTGAGTTGCAGAAGGCCATCGACGACGCCTCCACCAAGCATCAGGAAATGATGCAGAAGGCATACCTGGAGCAGGGTTGGAAGGCCGTGGGGGGCCTGATTATGCGGGGACAGGGTGAGGCGATCATCCTGCCCGATTCCGAGGTCAAGAAACTCCGCAAGGTGGCTTATGAGGAATGGGATAAGCTGGGTCAAAAGAGCGAGAGGTGTAGAGCCCTGGTAGACGCCATGAAGAAGTTCATGTCCGACAAGGGCCTCTAGAGACGAAAGACATCCATGCCATCCATGGCCCCTCACCCCCTTGCAGGGGTGGGGGAGCCTCTTCAACAGAGTGTGTGATGGAGACTTTTTCTCGTATCGTCAGTACGGCCAATGAGTGGGTGGGAAAGGTCTTGAGCTTCTTGCTCGTCGCCATGATGCTCACCATCTGCTACGAGGTGGTGGCCAGGTATTTCTTCGACCGGCCCACCATATGGAGCCTTGAACTCAACACCTACCTGCTCTGTGCCTATGCCATGCTGGGGGGAGGTTTCACTCTCCTGCGGAACGGCCATGTGAATGTGGACATCCTTTACGGCAGGTTCAGCGTCCGCACGAAGGGCATCATCAACTGCCTGACCTCTTTCTTTTTTTTCATCTTTGTGATCATCCTGACCTGGAACGGGTACCACATGACCGTGGAATCCATTCAGTACCATGAAACGGCCGGCACCATCCTTGACTGGCCTTTGGCCCCCACCAAGATCATGGTCCCTATCGGGGCCTTTCTTTTGCTCTTGCAAGGGGTGGTGCGGTTTATGGAAGACCTTACCACCGCTGTGACCGGGAGGCCGCCAAAGGGGGTTGAGGCAGGGGGGATGTTCTCCCGTGCCAAAGAAGAGTAGAAGTGCTCCCCTTGTGACATCTCCGCTTGATATAGGAAGGACCTTATGGAAGTCTGGCTGGTGACCATCTTACTTTTTGGTTTCCTCATCCTGTGCCTCCTCCTGGGCCTGCCCTTGGCCTTTGCCTTTGGAGGGGTGGCCATCCTCTTCACCTCCATCCTGTGGGGTTTTCAATCCCTGGCCATCATCGCCCTCACCGCCTATGAGAATGTGACCAACTATATTCTCCTGGCGGTTCCCCTGTTTGTATTCATGGCCAACATCCTGGAGCACTCCGGGATCGCGGAAGAACTCTATGAGATGATGCACCGGTGGATGGGGAAGATCTCAGGGGGACTGGCCATCGGCACCATTGTCATTTGCGCCATTTTTGCCGCCATGGCCGGGATAAGCGGTGTGGCCACCATCACCATGGGCCTTATCGCCCTTCCCGCTATGATGAAGAGAGGGTATGCCAAGGTCCTGGCCGTGGGCTCCATATCCGCCGGGGGGACCCTGGGCATCCTGATTCCTCCAAGCGTGATCATGATCCTCTATGCCTTTCTCACGGAGGAATCGGTAGGCAAGCTCTTTATTGCGGGCATTCTCCCCGGGATCGTCATCACCGTTCTCTTTATGCTCTACATCGCCATTCGCTGCCTGATCAACCCCGAACTGGGACCTCCCATCGAGGAAAAGGTCAGCCTCAAGGAGAAGATTGTCTCCCTCCGGGCCGTGATCTTACCCTTGTTACTGATCCTCCTGGTGCTCGGCGTGATCTACACGGGGATTTGTACCCCCACAGAGGCCTCGGCTGTGGGCGCCTTTGGGGCGATCATGTGTGCCATCATTCACAGAAAGTTCACCTGGCAAGTCTTTATGCGGAGCTTGGAGAGGACCCTGTTGTTGACCTGCATGGTCCTCTGGATCCTCATCGGGGCGACCTGTTTTACCCAGCTTTACACGGCCCTGGGTGCACCTGACATGCTCAATAACCTGATCTCCGGACTTGAGGTATCAAAATGGGTTATTATCTCCTTCATGATGCTGGTCTTCTTCATCCTCGGGATGTTCATGGATCCGGCGGGAATTATCATGATTTGCACCCCTGTCTTTATCCCCATTGTTCAAATGCTGGGGTTTGATACCATCTGGTTCGGCATTTTGTTCACCATTTGCATGGAAATGGGATACATTACCCCGCCTTTTGGATTCAACCTCTTTTATATGCGCGCCATTGTGCCCAAAGGGGTCACCATGGCGGATATATACCGATCCATTATTCCTTTTGTGATTTTGGAAATCATCGGGTTGATTATTGTCATCCTGTTTCCGCAACTGGCCACCTGGCTCCCTGCCAAGATGATTCAGTAACGAGAAGCGGGCTCCTGTCTGAGGGATATTGACAAAAAAGCACTGGTACAGTATGAGAGGTCCGTCTCTTCATGATGGGGGCCATGAAGGTCCCCCTGGAATCGAAAAAAATGCAGCCAGGACCGCTCAAGCCCAAAGGGCGCCCTGCTGACCGGAGGCATAACCATGGGAAAAGGACTGATAGACGGAAAGAGGATCCTCATTGTAGACGATGAGCCTGATATACTGGAAGCCTTGCAGGAATTACTCTCCATGTGCGATGTGGTGAAGGCTTCCACTTTTGAGGAGGCTGAAGAACTTCTCAAGACCCAATATTTCGACATGGCCATTCTGGATATCATGGGGGTGGACGGATTCAAGCTCTTGGAAATCGCCAATAAGCGGGATGTCATTGCCGTAATGCTCACCGCCCACGCCCTTAGCCCGGAAACAACGGTGCAATCCTATAAGGAGGGGGCGGCCTCCTACGTGCCCAAAGAGGAGATGGTCAATATTGCCACCTATCTCAATGACATCCTGGAGGCCAAGGAACAGGGGAAAAGCGTCTGGTGGCGGTGGCTTGAAAGATTCGGTGCCTATTATGACAAGAAGTTCGGTCTTAACTGGAAAGACAAAGACAAGGATTTCTGGGAGTCCCTTAAATACTACGACCGGGTCTAATGGAGACGTTCCGGCGTCTTTGCCGAAACCTCCCCCATTTCGGCCGCCCATCAAGAACCATCCTGTTTTTTTGCAAGAGACCGGTGACCCCCCGCCTACCCGACAGTCCCCATTCCATTGGGCCGGCCGGCGAACCAATCCACTCCCTCCGGGCCCATACCCGCTTCGGAGCCGGGGGCGCAACAGACCAGTCACTGAAATCATAAGGCCTCAGGTGAGGGATCGCCCCGGTGGGTTAAAAGGCGGGGTCTCCTCGCGGGAGGTGGATACCTCCGAGGCTGTGGGAGGGTCCGGGAAGGGAGGAGGGCCTTCCCGGAAAGAGTGAAAAAGTGCAGATTGATCCACGGGTAACCTGGGAAAAGGAGGAAGGAATGATCAAGCTGACCATGCCCTATCTGTTGGAGCGGGCCGCCTTTAAGTTCCCTGATCGGGCGGCCGTTGTTTCCGAAGTGGATCGGTGGACCTACAAGACCTGGGAACAAAACGCCAAGAAACGGGCTCAGGCCTTGGCTGAAAGGGGCATCAAGAAAGGAGATCATGTGGCCACCATGTTCCTGAACGGCCATGAAGTCCTGGAGACCTTTCTGGGCCTCATGAAACTGGGAGCGGTGGTCGTTCCCCTGAATGTACGTCTTTCGGGCAGGGAACTGCACTATATTATGGACCATTCCGATGCCAGGGCCCTGATATTTTCCCATGAATTTGAGAAGGTTATAAGAGAAATAAAGGGGGATTTGCCCAAGGTGAGCGGGTTTTTTATGCGCGGCGGAGAGGTCCCGGAGGACGTGATTGACTTTGAGAAGATCTCCCGGGATTCGGAGCCTCGAGACCCCCAGGTAGAGATCCGTGAGGAGGATACGGCCTGTATCCTTTATACCGCCGGGACCACGGGGAGACCCAAGGGGGTGCTTCTCTCCCACAGGAACTGTATATGGGCTGCTGTGAATGTGACCGCGGATGTGGACATGAAGTCCGATTACCGCGTCCTCCTGGTCTTTCCCCTGTATCACGCAGCAGCCTTTATCCTTTTGACCACCAACCTTTACATGGGAAGCACCAATGTGACCATGCGGACCTTTGATCCCAAAAGGGTGATGGAGCTTATTCAAGAGGAACGGATCAATCGGATGACCTTCCCGCCCACGGTATGGAATTTTATCCTCCAACTCCCCCACCTGGATACCTATGACACATCATCGGTCCGTTCTTTGTCCTCGGGTGCGGAGTCCATGCCCCTGGAAACCAAGAAACAGTTGCTCAAACTTTTTCCAAAGGCCAGGCTGGGCGAGACTTACGGGATGACCGAATCGGCGGCCACCATAACCACCCTCAATCCCGATGATGTGCTCGAAAAGATGGCCTCCGTGGGCAAGCCTTTCGTGAATGTGGAAATCCGGCTGGTGGATGATGAAGATGTGGATGTGCCATCCGGAGAAGTGGGGGAGATTCTGGCCCGGGGCCCCAATGTCATGATGGGGTATTACCGGGAGCCTGAAGCCACCCGGGACACCCTCAAAGGCGGGTGGCTCCATACCGGGGATCTGGGCAGACTGGATTCGGAGGGCTTCCTCTATATTGTGGACCGTAAGAAGGACATGATCATCACAGGGGGGGAGAATGTCTTTCCCCGGGAGATTGAAGAGATCCTCTATGCCCACCCCATGATCCTGGAGGCCGCGGTCATCGGCCTGCCCGACCCCGAGTGGGGGGAGAAGATTCACGCGGTGGTGGCCTTGAAGGAGGGCCAAGCCCTCAACGAGCAGGAGGTGATCGATTACACCAGGGAACACATCGCCAGTTTTAAAAAGCCGAGATCCGTGGAATTCGTGGACCGCCTGCCCAGGTCCCCGGCGGGCAAGGTACTCAAGCGTGTCCTCAGGGACCGGAACTCTAAGGCCTAGGAAATTTTTGTCAGCTTTTTTACCCCTGTTGTTTTCACTTATTAATTTGCATGCTTTTCTGTAAGGGCTCGGTGCGAAGAGGCCGAGAGAGGGGAGGTATGAGCGATGGCAATCTACACCATTAATCTGGGAAGTTTACTCAGGAGGACGGCCCGAAAACACCCTGACCGGGTGGCCCTGGTTTCACAAGAGGGAAAAAGGCTCACCTATCGAGACTTTGAAGACCTCTCCAACCGGTTCGCCAACGGACTGCTGAGGCTGGGGATAAAGAAAAACGACAAGATCGCCCTCCTTTCCCTGAACTCCAACGAGCAATTGATCGCCTTTTTCGGGATCTTCAAGATGGGGGGTATCCTGGTCCCCATCAACGCCCGCCTCGCAACAGCGGAGATGGCCTGGATTTTGGAGCATTCCGAATCCACGTGCATGATCTTTTCCCATGATTTTCAGGTGCGCCATGAGGCGCTCCAATCACAGCCGCTCGAATTGCGCACCCATATCGTGATCGGCGACAAGGCATCCTCCGGGGAGGTGGTCACCTTTGAGGAGGTCCTTGATCAAGGGGGGGGTGAGGAACCTCCTGTGGAGGTGCTCGGAGACGATGTGGCCCTCCTGGTTTACACCGCCGGGACCACAGGGAGGCCCAAGGGGGTGCTTTTGACCCATAATTCGGCCATCTGGAACTGTGTCAACTGGGCCCATTCCGGGACTTACCGGGAAGGAGATCTGGTCCTTCAGGTTTTCCCCCTCTATCACATGGCGGCCATAGGCAATGTTCTCACCTACATCTATATGGCCGGGACGAACCATCTAAAGAAGACCTTTGATCCCAAGGAATGCATGGAGACCATAGGGCGGGAGCGGATTAACCGCTGGGCGGCCGCACCCACCGTCTTTAATATGCTCCTTCAGTTGCCGGGAATAGATCTCTATGACACCTCCACGGTCACCCTCCTCGGGTCGGGAGCGGCCATCATGCCCGTGGAAACCCGGCGAAGGATCCGGTCCGTTTTCCCCAAGGCCCGCCTCTTTGACAACTATGGAATGACCGAGGCCGCGGGAGGGATCACCACGCTGGGTCCTGAGGACGCGGAGCGCAAGGAGGCCTCGGTAGGAAAACCTCTCATCAGCGTGGAAATGCTGGTGGTGGACGACAACGACCGTCCTGTCCCTCCAGGTGAGGTGGGTGAGGTTGTCTTCCGGGGCAACAACCTCATGAAGGGCTACTACAAGGATCCCCAGGCCACGGAAGAGGCCATGAGAGGTGGATGGATGCACACGGGAGACCTCGGACGGCTGGATGAAGAGGGCTTTCTCTATGTAGTGGATCGAAAGAAGGATATGATCATCACCGGCGGAGAGAATGTGTATCCCAGAGAGGTGGAAGAGGTGCTTTATGCCCACCCCAACATAGCGGAAGCGGCCGTGATCGGTGTGCCGGACCCCAAATGGGGAGAGGCCATCAAGGCGGTGGTGACCCTCAAGAGCGACAAGACCATATCGGAAAGGGAACTCATTGACTTTTGCAGGGAGAGGATCGCCGGGTTCAAATGCCCCAAGTCGGTGGAAGTGGTCCAGGAACTCCCCAAGAACCCCGCGGGAAAGATTCTCAAACGGACTCTGAGAGAGGACCATGCCAAGGGATAGGGAAAGGGAAGGGGCTGGGAGGAGAAACTCCCCGGATTTTTCTTGACAGGAAAAGTGCGATTTAATTAAATTATTAATCAATAATATAATAATGTATGCCATGAGCGCCTCAATGCGAAAGGCAAAGAAACCGGGAACCCGCCCCGAAGGGGTGGGCCTGCGCCGAGCGAAGCGAAGGCAAAGAAACCGGGAACCCGCCCCGAAGGGGTGGGCCTGCGCCGAGCGAAGCGAAGGCAAAGAAAAGACGA
>Ga0180431_10002825_pt1 | contig 22822 bp, 18 predicted proteins | sample SS_ome_11_FD_132459 | JGI IMG/M metagenome (GOLD analysis project Ga0180431, IMG submission 132459) | Hypersaline lake sediment archaeal communities from the Salton Sea, California, USA - SS_1_MS_1 metaG | ecosystem: Environmental > Aquatic > Non-marine Saline and Alkaline > Hypersaline >...
CATTTTTTCATGGCGTTGCCATGCATGCCGTAGAGATACCCGTCTCTGAGAATGCAGTTGGTCATGTGATTGCACATGTCCTTATGTTCGTAGATTTGTCTTGGTTGATCCTCCGAGATATCAAACAGTGTGCATCCCCTTTTGTATCCAGAGGAAATGAACATATAGTGGCCCGAAATGATGGGATCGGCGATGTTTTCCTCGTGAGGCGTTTTCCACGGGAAGGACCACAGGATGTGTCCGGTTTTTGCGTCCACGGCAAACAGGTCGAGACGGCTGAAAATAGCCACTCTCTCATTGAATGAGCTTCCGTATACCACAGGCGTGGCAAAGCCACAGTTGGCCAACTCGCTCTTCCAGATGACCTGTCCGGTCTTTTTATGAATGGCCAGGCCGGCCTTGCCGGCGTTTAAGATGAGCATATCGCCGCAAACAACGGGCGACCCGGTTAAGCCCCAGTCCGGTTCCAGAGCATAAGAATCGGCCACGATGTTCCTGTTCCAGATCACCTCACCGTTTTTCGCATTGAAACAATAGAGATGACCCGACCGGCTGAGGGTGTATACAACGGCGCCGTCGATGGTCGGGGATATGCGCGGACCGGGCCATCCGCCCTCAGGGCACGGGTATGAAAACTGCCAGATTCTCTCGCCCGTCTCGGCGTTCAAACAGTAGACGATATCTTTGTACGTCGAGTCGCCGCCGGATATCCCTAAGGTGTTTCCCATCGTATAAAGGTAACCGTCCTTTATGGTAACCGGTGAGAATCCAGTTCCGACGTGGGTTTCCCAGAGAATGTGGAGGTTTCCATCCAGAGCCTGGGGATTCCAGCCTGTTTCTGTTGAGATGCCATTCGCGTTGTGACCTCGCCATCTCGGCCAGTCATAATTGGATCGCGAACAGCCGAGCATCCACATTATCAAAAATAGTACAACTGCCAATGAGATTTTTTTTTGAGTCATCGTACACCTCCAGATAAGTTTAACTCGTTATGAAAACATCAATTGAGGAAAAAATAATACACATCAGTTTAAAAAATCTTATATTGTATCATCCCAAAACTATTAAATATAAATAGATAGGCGACGCACAAAATAAAATATATTTTTAAGCGAATATTGCCTCTTGTTGAAAAAGCCCTTGAATCATATACTAATAACAACGGTAATATTCCAAGAACAGGCCGAACTCCCAAATTATCAGATACAAAAGTCAATACCTCGTGTCTCTAGACTGAGTTTTTATCCAGCGATAGTGAAAACAGACTATACGATATGTTGCGTAAATCATTTACATTCTCGATTAATGATCTTATAGCCCGGTCAGATTTCAATTGAAGAAGGATTGAACCCCTTTTCTCCGTAGAAACGATGCCGGGGGCGAAGATCTCTGGCGTCAAGCCCGGAGGGGGCTGCCCGAAGTAATCGCATGAGAAGGACGAGAGACTGTCCGACTGTCCCGTATGTCCGGAAGAATATACCATCCAAAAGGACGTGAGTAGGATGAATGGCCACCAGTGTGGACTGTATTTTTTTGAAGCGTTCATGTGGCCCCTAATTTTTTTCGTCGCTCTTCTTGATCCATAGAAAATAACACGGAATGCCCAAGAGGACAGTGATTACGGCTACCGAGGATTCGACGGGACGGTTGATGTAAGCCACGATCATGAGCGTCAGGCTGGCTGCCAGGTAAAACAGCGGAACGAAAGGATACCCCCAGACCCGGACAGCCTTCCCGTTGCCCACACCGCGTTTTCGTGCGATAAAGATGCCCGTGATGGCGATCCAGGGGAAGATGCTCAAGGAAAAGCCGAGATACACCAGTAGTTGTTCATAGGATCCGATGAGGAGCATGAAGATGGCCAGTGATCCTTGTATGATGATAGACCTACCGGGCACCCGGTATTTGCGATGCACTTTTGAAGCAAAGGGAAAGAAAAGGCTGTCTACAGCCATGGCGTAATACACCCTCGGTCCGATCATGATGAAGGCGCTCAGGGAAGAGAGGAGGGCGGTTCCGATGAGGATGCTCAAGCCGGCTCCCATCCAGGGGCCGTATGCATGCACGGCGGCCCGCTCTGCCACCGTGATGGTTCCCTTTAAATCATCGTAAGGAACCACGTGAAAGATGAACAGGTTCACGGCAAGATAGAGCAGAATGACGATGACCGTGCCTATGAGCAGGGATCGCGGCAGTGTCTTCCGGGGATTCCTCAGCTCTCCGGCGATGTACGCACTGGCATTCCAGCCGCTGTAGGCGAACATAACCAGCATCATGGACGAGCCGAAGGCCATACCCTCCACCGATTGGCTTGTCGGAAATACGATGTGGGAGCCCTGACTGCCTGCAAGGATGAATCCCGTGGACGCAAACCCCAGCACGAGGACGATCTTCAGTCCGGTCAACACGTTCTGTACGCCGGAACCCAGACGAATGCCGACGTAATGAACACCCGTGAACACGAGGATGATGAGGATGGCTATCGCTTTTTTCGTTAGGATCAGATGGATTGGATTGAGTCCCGAAGCCGTATCGCCCAGGCCTGCGAATAAATAGGAAACAAAACCGTAGGCCGAGGCAGCGATGGGCACCGAAAAACCGACGACAAAACTGATCCATCCGGTGAGGAATCCCAGAACGGGATGGAAGAGTTTCTTCAGGTAGACGTATTCGCCGCCCTCATCGGGCATGCGTGTTGCGAGCTCGGCGTAACACAAGGCACCGGCCAGAGCTATAAATCCACCCAACAGCCAGCAAAAGATCACCCACCCGGAATCGGGCAGGTTGGCGGCCATGATACCCGAGGTTGTGAAGATTCCGGCGCCGATCATGTTGGCTACGACGATGGCCGTGGCCGTCACAAAACCGATTTTTCGTTCGACCTGGGTGTTCTGATTGCTGGAGGGATTGGCTGCGTCCAAAATATGGCCTCATGAGCGTTGCATTTATCGTACTTTGGGGCGGAAGATGTAGATGTTGTCGTCCGGCAGGTACGTTTCAATCCGCATGACTTCGAATCCTGCCTGTTGAGCTTGTTGGATGAGCGTTTCCTTAGGTGTTGAAGATTGGGGAGGAGCACCCGATTTTTCAGGATCGCGTTCCACTATGGCCAGAATGCCGCCGGGTTTCAGGCTAGGCAACGTGTTTTTGAGAACGGGGATGGGATTTTCCAGATGGTGATACACGCTGATCATGAATGCGATGTCCAGGGAGTCTCGGGGCAGGTATGGATCGTTCACGTCTCCCAGTATCGTAGTCACATTATGGATACCGTGTTTCTGGCATCTCCGTTTCAGGTAGTCCAGTGCTGTTTTATCGATGTCTTCGGCGATGACGCATCCCTCGGGCCCCACCCGGTCGGCAAACCAGACGGCCAGACGCCCTCGTCCGGCACCGATGTCGCCGATGGTCATGCCCGGCTTCAGACCGATGGCGTCTATAATCTTCTCGGGTTGCTGGAGTCGATTCAGACGACGTTCGCCGGGCTCCACGGGTATGTTTGTGTTTTGTGCGTCAGCCCGACCAAACATCATAGTCAGAATGACGATACAGTGTAAGATGATGTTGATGTATTGTTTTTTCATCCGATAGTCCGATCGCATTCTTATCCAGTAGTAAGCATCCTGGATGGCAGTCGGTTTATACCTCCATTGTGCGACACGAGCCATCCCAACTTATTTCGGACGGCAGATATAGATGTAATCCATTTTAAGCAAGTCGTCTATTCGGATGACTCGGTAGCCCGCTTCGTCGAGCTGTTTCAGCATGTCGTTCTTCGGTGTGGAATGGTGATTGTCCAATCCCGATTTTTCGGGATCGGCATCGACGATGGCCAGTATGCCGTCGGGTTTCAGGCTGGGGCGAATGTTCCGCACGAGTTCCACTGGTTTATCCAGATGATGATACACGTTGATCATGAACGCGATATCCAGGGATTTTTCCGGCAGTAACGGGTCTTCGATTTCGCCAAGAATCGTCTCCACGTTGGTGATACCATGCTGCTTGCAGCGCCGCACCAGATGGGCCAGGGCATCCTCATCGATATCGTTGGCATAGACCTTTCCTTTTGGGCCTACTCGGTCGGCAAACCAGACGGCCAGACGCCCTTCTCCCGCGCCGATATCGCCGATGACCATGCTCGGTTTCAGCCCGATGGCATCCATGATCTTCTCCGGAGGCTGGACTTGGTTCAATCTCCGTTCCCAGGATTCGACAGGAATCCTTTTTTCCTGACCGAAGGTTCCCAGGACCATCCAAAGCAAGATCCAAAAAATAAATTCTATCTTCCTCATTCCCATCGTTTTCATGGGTCACATCACTCCGATTTGGTGCTTAGTGATGGGGGGTCATCGATGGGTCTGCAGATGTATACGTTTTCTCTTTCAAGAAATGTCTCGATTTCTACGATTTCGTATCCGGCTTGATCCAGGTATTTGAGGATTTTTTCCTTCGTTAAAAAATGATACCTGTCAACGGAATACTTATCAGGATCCCGATCGATGATACCCACATGGGCCCCGGGTTTCAGGGCTCGTTTAACGTTTTTCATGAAGGCCACGGGTTTCTCCAGGTCGTGGAATACGTACATCATGACCACCATGTCCATTTGCTGAGCAGGAAACAGGGGATCTTCCACCTCGCCGACGATGGTTTCGATATTCTTGATACCCTCTCTGTTGCATCGGTTTCGGATGGATCGGAGCACGCTTTCATCGATGTCGTTGGCATATACTCTACCCGTTTCCCCGACCCGCTTGGACAACCAGAACGTGAAGTATCCCTGGCCTGCGCCGGCTTCACCGATGATCATTCCCGGTTTTACACCCAGGGAGTCCATGAGCCGTTCGGGTTGCATTTGCTGGTCGCGGTAGCTGTTCTGGCCAGTCGCGATTTGTACGGCGATCAATAAGAAGATGAACAGAGATATTCTCAGCGTTCGACGTTTCATCATGATTCTAACCTCGGTCACGGGTTTTTATCGCAAAGACGATTTCCTCGATATTATTTGCCCTTCTATAAAGATGTATTAAATAATGAAAAAAACAAAACCATAGTGATAAACACCCTGTTATGAGTGATGAATCTTCATAAGATGAGTTTGAATACCCGGTCAAAAATGTACTTTATTCACTCGGACAGCTATGGATTTACTCTTCGTGCTTTTTATCCAAGATGTATTCACTCACCATCCGCTCGAGAACATCCAGAGGCGCCACTCCAGATTCCAAGACAACATGGTGAAATTCTTTGATGTCGAATCTCGATCCAAGTTCCTGTTTGGACCGTTCCCGCAATTCGAGGATTTTAAGCTCGCCGATTTTATAAGCGCAGCCCTGACCGGGCCATACGATATGCCGATCCACGGAGCCGTACGAGGCCCAGCCGAGGTTTTGCAGCATATACCGATATGCGTCTTCTCGAGTCCATTTCTTGTAATGAAGTCCTGTATCCACGACCAGACGAACGGCTCGCAGCAGTTCGGAGTTGAGGTAGCCCAGCTTTTCATGATCATCCTCGAACCATCCGTTTTCCAGAGCCAGCCGTTCGGCGTACAGTGCCCATCCTTCGATATACGCCGTGAAGAAGAGTAGATTCCGGAAAAGTCGATTCTCGCTCGATTCCTGACTAATGGCAATCTGAAAATGATGCCCAGGGATGGCCTCGTGGTACGTGAGCGTCTTCATGTTCGGTTTGAAAGGAGGATGGGACAGGTTGGCGTAAAACACGCCTTTGCGCCTGCCGTCCAGGGAGGCGCGCTGGTAATGAGCAATGGATGTCGATGCTTTAAATTCAGGAATGGCCCTGACCTCCACGCGGGTCCTTGGGATGAGGGAAAAGTACTGGGGAAGCCGTTTTTCAGCCTCATCGATGATGGCCTGATAATCCTTTAAGGCTTGTTTTTTCCCCTTCTTCGTGTCTGCGTAATAGAATTCCTCCTGCTTCTCCTGCCAGCATCGCTGCCAGTAAATTCGCAACATGTCCAGGAAAGAGACATTCGTGCCGATGCCCATGGCAATCAAAATCTCCATCATTTCTTTCTGGATGCGGTGAACCTCTTGAAGGCCCATCACATGGATTTCTTTCGGGGATAGATAACTCGTGGTGTGGAATCGAAGGCAATACCGGTAAAACGCCGCACCGTCGGGCAGCTTCCATACACCGGCCCGGTCGTCGGCCATCAGAACCAATCCGTGGAGATGATCGATCATTTTCTGGTAGGATGGGTAGACATCGTCCCGGATGGCTGTCTCCGCCTGTTCCAGAAGGTCTTTTTTTATCTCTTTTTCGATGGAGCCGAGCTCATCCAACCGCTCTTTCAACGAAGTATAGAGCACATTCTTCTTGGGTTTTTCACGAATAAAATCCGACATGACCGTTTCCGTTTCCTGGATGACGGCTCTGGGAGGCCATATCCCTCTATCCTTCCTCACCTGTAATTGTTCGAGCATCTGATGGAACTTCATCGGATATTTTTTTAGGCGGGACAGATAATCCTGAACGTCCTGGAGCGATTCGATGGCGTGGTGCTCTGTCATCAGGGTCGTCAGGTGGCTGTGGATTCCGAACAGGGTATGGATGAGGTAAGGATGGTATCGAAATTTCTCCCCCTCAAGTTTTCGGTCGATGTGCCAGAGGAGGCGTTCTCGGTCCAAGCGCTGCGACGGCGTCAATGAATCCGGTTCGAAGCCTTCCAACCGGCTCTGGTACCGGTGATACCGTGCATACTCTTCCGACTCTGCCTGAATCGATACGTCCGTCAGTTCATCATTGCGGATGGAAACGCCCATCACTTCTGTGACCCCAAGCTGGGTGGCATATTCCGGATCATGCTCCATCGATTCTCGGAAGAAATCCTGAAAAACCGCTTCAATCGTTTCGACGCTCTCTCGTTGAGCATGGAATGAATATCCGGTGAGGAGCAACGCGGATATCGATAGGACGATATAAGTTGTCCTTTTCATTCCGGGTTCTTCTTTAATTTTTCAGACTGGAGGTAGGCAGGGACACGCGATAGAGATTCTTGTAGTTTCTGTACAGGGATAAGAGGATGTTTCTCTCTGCGATGTCGAACAGGCTGGACCATTGGGTACCGGAACGTTCTCCACCCACTGAGAGTGCCTTTAAGAGGGACATTCCCTCCTGCTGAGTGATCTTCCCCTCTTTTTCTTCCAGTGTCTCGAAGGCTTTTTTATATCTCCGGCATCGCTTCTGGCGTTCTTCCTGGGATCGTCCGAACAAGGGACTGTTGGTAACCACCTGCCAGGGTTGCACGTTGGGCATGATACGCCAGAGGCCCTCGTGGTATTCGACGATGACAGAACGACCCGATGCATCGCAGATGAGGATATGATGGGAACAGATGTCCGGGCCGGCGTCAAAGACCCGGCAGCGCTTACATATAGCGACGGCCTCGTCGATGTTGCTGGCGTGATCCAGGATTTCCCGAATCCAGAGGGTGACGAATACGGGTCTCTGTTCTGCGTCGGGTACGGTCTGTACGCCTTCCAGGTAGGCCAGGGCTGTCACGACACCGCGCGCATTCATGCCGCCGGCCGAGAAGAATGGGGCGTAGAGAATGCGGGCCCGATCTTGGGCAGTCAGGGTATCGGGATCGATCACCTTATCGAAACCGAAATCGTTGAGTCTGGAAAACGCGATGGAGGCATACCCATCGGAAGGTCGGTACAGCCCGATGAGAACGCCGCATTCCGGGTTGTCGAAATTCCTGCCGTATAAGGGTCTGGCCGAATCGCCCAGGGCTGTGAACAGGCTGCACTCTCTCCGAGAAGGTTGAGAGTTAAATCCGTTCAGCACCGTTTGATTCTGTTTTTCCAGCCTTTTCCCATAGTCCCCGTAGTATCTCAACATATACAGGCCGTCCACGCCATCGACATTCTGAAAACTCTGACATGTCCTGGCCGAATCGCTGCCCGCATCGATGAAGGGAAATTCAAGATCGGAGACACGTTGCTGTTGCCCACACGTGAAAACTGAAGGGATGCAAAGAATGAGGAGCAGAGGAATTTTCTTAACGATATATCCCATCCATCGATGGTTAAACATGATTGTCCTTTTTGGCTACGGATTCTTGAGCTTTTTGATGTTCTCCGCGGCTCCCGCGTTCTGGGGATTCAGGTCCAGTGATTTCTGGTAGTTTTCGATGGCCAGCGCGTTTTCTCCTTTATTCATGTATGCTTCTGCCAGGCTATCGTACACGTTCCATGAATTGGGATAAGCCAGCACGTTGAGTTTGAAGATTTCGATGGCATCGTCAATATTCCCGGATTGAAGGTACTGATAGCCCAGTCGGTTCATTCGGTTCTCACGGAATAAAATCGCTTCGGAGTTTTTCTCCCGGGAAGACAAGAACACGTTCACGGCCTCGGCGATACCCTTGGATTCAAGAATGACGAAGAACGGCTCTTCCTTTAGAAATTGGAGCACCTGTTCATTGAAAGCCTCGGGTCGCTCCAGGGGAACGAGATGTCCGGCCCCCGAAATAACAATACGCCTGGCGTTGGGAATACCCGCTTCGATGGCACCGGCATGGGCATGGACATCGGGTATGTCGTGCTCGCCGACGACGATGAGTGCGGGCACGTTAATCTCGTGTAATCTACCCAGGGCAGGGCTTTCGGGCCCCAGGATCAGGCGGTTTTTCGATAGATCGGCGTCATGGGGATTGGCTTCGATAATCTGACGAACCCTTTCCTTTACCGCCGTGTTCTGAGGGGCGATTTCATAGGGATCATCGGTGTACCAGTACCTCCTGAATGCATCCGGATCGTTCCAGGTGGACGGATGGAGATGCCCTCCCCGTGAAAAGAAATGATCGGTATAGGTGAATCCACTGACTACGGAGCCCACCAGGACCAGAGAGGCCACTCTGTTGGGATGGGCCAGGGTGAAATCGATGGCCAGGCCGCCGCCGGCAGACATTCCCATCACGATGGCCTTGTCGATATCCAGTTTGTGGAAGAGTTGGTGCAAGTCTTCGATATTGCTGTACGTCTTTTCGGGTTGGGGTGATCGGCCGTAGCCACGACGGTCGTAACGAACCACGTCGTAATTCTCGTAAAAAACGGGGAACTGTTCCTCCCAGATCACGTGATGGACAAGTCCGTCGTGGATGAGAACGATGGTTTCTCCTTGACCGGCGCGTTCGTAATAGATTTTACCGTCTTCGACTTCCACGAAACCGGATTGGATCTGGATCTGCTGTGACCGCGAATCGATGTTATCAGTCATGTCGTTCCTCGACCACGCTAATGAATAACCAATCGTGATGGTTACCCATAACACTATCAGATACGCCACGTTTTTCATTTTTTATTCACTCCTTATATAATCGTCAATGGTGTATGGATGACACTGATTTAATACGGATCGTAGACATCGCTATGTTTCCTCATGTGGGTCTTACGTCGGAAGCCCTGTTTTACCCGTGATCGGATAAAACGGATGTTCAGGAGACGCTCATTCGCTCCGATGCCAAGCACTCTTCGTCTTTTATCCTATGTACGAATAGGGGATGTTTAAACCCTTTGTTGCAAACACAGATAAGATTGCCGGAGTAATCATCGTACGGAAAGCAAGTCCTCGGATATCGGTCGATTTACAATCCCGGAGAGTCTTTCCCCTCATCCGAGAACAGGGAGGGGATGTCCACCGACTTTCTTCCCTGCTTCAGCTCTTTTTCTAAATCGATTTTGATGCAATGCTCAAAATCGTATAAATGATACAGATACACGATGCCGTTTTTCAAATCGAATATGTTGGAATAGACGGTGGCATACCGACCTTCCTGATGCGTGGCATCGAGGATATCACGGATGAAGTCCACGGACAAATCGTCGGTTTGACTGAACATGGAATCGGCCGTGTTGTACCGCCAGCACGGATAGTTCCCGTCCGGGTATTCGGAGATGACGAAGTTCGTGGAAATCTGGTAATCACCCGTCTTCTTGACGAACTGCACCTTGCCGTTGCCCCATTCGACGACCATGGAGGCTCCGGTTCGGTCGGCGATGGGGAAGCGGGCTCTTCTCAAGGAAGGCACGTTGTATTTTTCGAAGAATGCAACGGCATCCTCGACGGTTGCGCACTCGGCGAGTATCTCATCCATCAACGAACCTGAGAATTTCGGCTTTCCTTGGGTGGATTCCCAATCGGTGGGTGCTATGGCATTGGCGTCGATGAAAAGCCCCTGGTCGTTCATGCCTCCCTGGGCGAAACCGAAATCCCGGTCGAACCCGAAGCACACCCGGCCGTACTCCCCTTTCGACGCGGGGATGAACCACATCTTCGTCTTTCGATTTTTCCAGTCCTCGTTGTTGCCGACCAGCACGATTCCGTTCTTAGATGCCATGACGATGGTACAGGCACGGGTAATCGTTTGGTTGAGGACGAAAACAACGGTCAAGAAGAAAATACAGCGTCGCACAGCACACTCCTACTCGTTCAGTTCTTTGAGTTTTTGCCTGGCATACTCGTTGGCCGGGTTGAGGTCCAGCGATTTTTGAAAATTCTGGAGCGCCCGTTCCTTCTGTCCAGTCATCATGTACGCTTCTCCCAAGTTTTCATAGGACAGATAGGAGTCCGGGTAACATTCAGCGTTGATTTGAAAGAGCGTAACGGCGTCCTCGAAGCGTTCCTGATTTAAAAGGACATACCCCATCCTGACGAGCGTTTCTTCTGGAAGAGATTCATCGAATCCGTACAGTTCAGCCAGGGCGTTTAATTTTTTCTTCGCATGGTCAGGCCCGTCTTTTATCATGCGTTCGACATGAATCAATTCCGAGAATAGTGTCTCCAGCCCGGAATGGGAGGTCCTCAGGTCGATGGTGTAATGATCTTCTGTTTCCAGGCGAACAAAGTGCCAATCCAGCCCTTTCAGTTCCTTCCTTTTCAAGAGTGCCGCAAATCGGGGTACTTCGACTTTCGCATCGGGCCTGTCCCTGCCTCCGACGGTCATGTAGAGGAATTGACGGGAGGCCAGGCCGTGCTGAGGATAGTCTTCGACAAGCTGGAAAATGAAACTCGCATCCTCTACCAGGTAGGGACTGCTGGCGATGGTGGCATCGAATAGCCCTGGACGCGTAAAAAGAGCATGAATGCAGAACACACCCGTGGCGCACCAGCCTTTGATTATGCGATAGGGAGTGGTTCTGTATGTGTTATCGATGAAGGGAATCAGTTCCTCTTCCATAAACTTGAGAAAACGGTCGGCCCCTATGACGGGATCGTCCGACGTGCTGCTGTAAGAGAAGTCCCGCCGCCGGTCGGTGTTGGGAATGCCGACGACGATCATCGGCGGAGCATGGCCGTATTCGGCCAGGAAACGAACGACAGCGACCGTGGGATGGTAATAGCGTTCGGCATCCAGTGTATAAAGCACAGGGTATCGCGTCTCCGTCTTGTGATAATTGGCAGGGCAGGAGACGAAGAGCGTTCGTTTTTAATTCAGAATTTTAGATTCCATGTCGAGGGATCGTCCCATCACGCAATCAGTCTCGTCCTGCTGGGCCATAGCCGGATTGTGGATGGAGCCTGCGAGAACAGAGATTACAGTTATATAAAGGGATGTTTTCGATGAGATCATTATTTTCCACCCATTCAAATTCGTCAATTCTCCTGTAGCCGTTTCAGCTGTTCGACAGCGTTCTGGTTCTCGGGATTCAGTTTCAGTGATTTTTCATAATACTGTATCGCCAATTCTGTCTGTCCGGTATTCATGTATGCTTCGCCCAGGCTGTCGTAGACGTTCCACGATTCTGGAAAACGCTCGACGTTGATCTTGAATATTTCGACGGCAGCGTCGAGGTTGTTCCCCTGCAGGAACTGGTAACCCAGGCGGTTGAATTCCGTCTCATCGAAATAGAATGTGGACTCTTTTTGTTCGGTGATTTCTCGGTATCGCTTTAATGCAGACGCCACGTCCGAGGTGTCGATGACACGGCGCATTTCATCGGCTGCCGACTGAAATTCATGGATACGGTACCAGACATACCGAAGGTTCGTCTGGTGTTCGCGACGGAGCCGATCTGTTTCTATGCCGGAATTTTCAAGGTAGGTAAACTTCTTATCGTAGGAGAAACGATCCTGAACGGCCTCCAAATCCAAACCCTCCTCGTTGGCGGCGTTCAAGCTTTCCCACATATCGACGAGGTAATCACGCCAGAGGGCGATAAATTGGCGGGTCATCCTCCTGTTATGGCAGTCGTATACCCACTGGAGATCGTCCTCGTTCCGGAGCACGTCGTTCAAGACCTCCATCCAGCGGGGTGCGTCGAAACGGCTGGAAAAGGCAATAAACATGGAACCGTAATAGAACAGGTCTCCTGTGAAGAGGATCTTTTCTTCGGGACAATGAATGATAATATCATCTCCGGCATGGAGTCCCTCGCCAAAATAATACAGGTTCAGAGTCAGGTCGCCCATGTCGAGCGTCATCCGGTCGTTGAACGTGATGGTTGGAAGGGTCAGTACGTAGTTTTTCTCCAGGTCATCCAGCATGATATGTCCCGTTGATAAGTAATCCTGGAGGCGAATGGCCTGCTCGGAGCCGGGTTCGGCGGCTTCCAGTTGATTCGCCCATTGGACCATTCGATTCTGCCGACGGTCTTCGACATAATTCAACCTGTCCTCATCGAACTGACGCATTCTCTGGGGAGTGGTATCGTGGGCGATGATTTCCGCGTCTGGAAAAACCTGATTACCGCTGGTATGGTCGCTGTGGAAGTGGGTGTTGATGATGTAGGAAAAGTCATCCCGGCCGAACTCGCGCTCGATGATTTTCCGGTATCTTTTAGTGAGGGTGGGGGCCTTGCCCGTATCGATGATGATAAGACCTTTCTGAGATGCGATGGCTGCCACCTGATCGAAATAGATGTTACCGGCTTTTACGATTAAAACACGGTCGCTGTATCTCTCGAATTCGATGGGTACGTCGTCCTGTGCCATAAGGCTGATGGCAGGAAGGACGAAAACAATAAAAAGGTAAACGAGAACGGCTTTTTTCATTCTCATCGGGTGTGCCTCCCCTTTTATGATTGTAACTTAATCATTTTCTTCCAGTCTTCTGATCCTTTCTTCAGCGTTTTTATTTTCAGGATTCAATTCCAGACTTTTTTTATAGTATATGATGGCAAGGTCTGTTTGACCGTCGTTCATGTACGCTTCGGCCAGGCTGTCGTAGACGTTCCATGAATCGGGATAGGCTTCGACGTTGAGCTTGAATATCTCGATGGCTTCTTTGATTTTTCCCTGGCCCATCAGACGATAGCCCATGCGGTTGAATTCGCTTTCTCCAAAAAAGTACTTCTGGGAGTCGTCCTGTTTCAATTCGTCATATTTTTTCTTGGCTTCCTCGATTCCGGATTCATCCAGTGTGAGTTCCACGACGGTGGCAGCCGATACGAAGAGCTGTCGCCAGAAGGCCTCGACGTTCCCACTCTGGTAACGCTGGAGTCTTTCCTCCGTATGGCCCAACTCTTTCAGGTAGTCGAATTTCGGCCCCAGAGGAAAACGGGCAAGCACCTGATCAAACGTAAGGCCCTCGTCTTTGGCCCGGTTCACTCCCGTCCACAGATCGACGATGTAGTGTCGCCACAGTTCGAACTTTTCCCGGCTCCACGGTTTGCGGTGACCGGGAATCACTCGGCTCACATTATCTTCACCGTCCAGTACCGTGCTCAGCACATCGATCCAGCGGGGAATGTCCAGTATGGGTTGACCCGCAAAAAGGGGGAGCCAGCCGATATCCAGAAACAGGTCGCCGGTGAGCAGGAGCTCTTCTTCGGGAATTTGAATGAGAATGTCTGCGATGGAGTGGGCCCGTCCGAAGTAGAAGAGTTTCAGGGTCATGTCCCCCAGATTCAATGTCAACCGGTCGGTGAACGTCATGGACGGTGGTGTGGATACGAAGCCTTCGGCAAGACCCTTCTGCAACCGCTCTCGAAAGGCTATATCAGCACGGAGATTCTCTGCTTCCTCGGATTTGGCATCGGCCTGTTGGAGGCGTTCCGTCAGATCCTGGATGATTCCTTGGGTACGGGATACGAGGTTGCGGGCATCCGCCTCGTCCCCGAGCAAAGCCTCCACACAATTATCATGCCCTACGATGGTTACATCGTTGAAGACCTGGTTGCCCCAGGCATGATCCCAGTGATAATGGGTGTTGATGACATAAGCGAAGTCATTCCTGCCGAATTCTTTCTCGACGATTTTTCGGACGAGGCCCGCCGTGTACGGAGACCCTGTCACGTCGACGACTACCAATCCCTTTTGGGAATTCAGGGCGATGATGATGTTCTCCATGGGCGAGATCTCCGTGAGGAGGAGAACCCGGTCGCTCAACTTCTGGATTCGGAAAGGGGCTTCCGCCTCCGTCTCTGCATGCGTCTGTGCGATGCATGTCGAGAGAAGGAGGATGACGAGTGCCGATTTCAGGATTTTCATGGGTTGACCTCTTGGATTCTTGATTTTATGATTCATCCGGTTTTTAACGTCGGATTACCTTTATCTTTACCAGGGGTTACGCTCTACATGACCAGGACGCTATATCTTCATTAAGATTTTTTTCTCCGTGCTGGGATGGGTGATTATCGTTGAAAACATTTCTTTTCCATCTGCTCTCGGAAGGCGATGACATTGTTGAAGATGGCCTGGGACTCTTTTTCATATCTGTCCACTTCGTCGGGGCGCATGTGCATCAGGATGATCTGTTTCGGCTGGATGTACTGTCGGATGATGACTTGGCCCACAGAATCGGCAATCATAAAAGGATCGATGAAAGCGATATCGATGCCCGCATTCTGGAGTTGAAAGGCTTTGAAATACTCCAGATTGGATGAAGGTGCGATGTCGGCCCCTTGCGAGAGCAGGTATGCGGCGATATCCTTGTGACCGCGGAAAGCCGCGATATGGAGCGGCAAGTCTCCGTCTGTGTTGGGCGTATGTATCGTGCTTGCATCGCCGGCCACGATGATCTTCACGCTGTCGATGTTTCCCCTGCCGATGGCTTCAAACAGGGACTGGCTGTACGCCGATGTGGCCATGGCATAGATGACGAACGCCATCCAGAGGTGCAGCCATTCGCGTTTCATTCTTTCCTCCCTCTTATTCCGGTTTTTAGTGAACGAACACGGTCTGCCTTAATTTTCATGTTCTGTCATAAGGTTCTCATCACGATAGACGTATCGATTCCCACGATTTTGGGCACAGATGACCCGGGTTTTTAAGCCATCCTTTTCAACCATACCAGCGATCGTCCGAAACATATACTCGCTTCCGCCAGCTTGCATGGGGAGTATAAATCGCGGACTTATTTTTCGCAGGGCGATCAGGGCTTCCCCATCGTCCACGGGATTGCCGGCGATTATGAAGAAGAGGTCGATGTCCTGGTTAAAGCCGATCCGTACGCACAGAGAAAAAGAAGGATCTCGATGAGCCGTTTGATGCCGTTGTATCGGCTATTTCGCGATCTCACTCTGAATGCCTTCTTCACTGATTCGTATGATCCTGCCAGTCCCGATGGGGACGTAGTTATCACCGTAGGCCTCCTGGAACAGCGTGATCTGACGGTCTCCGGTGCAATGTGTGGCACCGCATTTCTGTACGCCCATGTCGCGAAAGGATTGTATGATCTCATGGACCTGATCGTCGGTGTGCTGCATCAGGTGGAATCCGCCAAAGACCAGCAGGATTTCCTTGTCGAACATCTCCTTCGCTTTTTTCAGGATGTTGACGATCCCCTGATGGGAGCATCCCGTGACGATGACCAGCCCCTGGCTCGTGTTTACGATGAGGGATTGTTCTTTGATGTGATCGCCCATCTGGCCCGTCAGGAAGACGTCTTTGCATATTTCCACGGGTTCGTTGACAGGAACGACCGATCCATTCGCCTGCTCTACTTGTCTGACGAAATCATAGGGAAAAGAATACAGGGCATAGACCGGCGGCTTGGCGTTTCTCTCCAGCGCTTCGTAAAGCCCGCCGGTGTGATCCCAGTGGTTGTGGGAGATGACGATTTGATCAACCTTCTCCAAATCGACTTTCAGGAAGTCGATGTTGTGCATCAGGACGTTGGCGTCCCCTCCGGTGTCGAAAAGAATCGTCTTTTCCGTGCCTTCGATAAGGCATGAAAATCCCCACTCGGCTTGTGTGCCTTCGGCGGCCACGTAGTTGTCGTACAGCACGGTCATTTTCACAGGATCGGTCTGCCCGGTCTTCGATCCACCTTTGGCTGACACACTGGATTTTGGTTCACTATTCTGATTATCCATGATGGCACCTTTTTGCTTTAAAATGTCCATAATCTGTCCGTAACCGGCCTGTGCGGCGTATCCCAGGGGCGTCCTGCCGATGTTGTTCTCGGCTTTTACATCCGCCCCCTTCTGGATTAAGAGTTCCACGGTGGCTCGGTCTCCGGACCAGGCCGCACCGTGGATGGGTGTATCACCGCCCTGATCTCTGGCATTGACGTCCATCCCTCCATCCAGCAGTATGCCCACGATTCCACTGCATCCGTAATTGGCCGCGATATGAAGAGGGGTATGGCCCGTGGCATCCTCCAGTCCAATATCCGCTCCATGATCGATGAGCCGTTTGGCCATGGATGTCTGGCCCTCACTGCAGGCCAGATGAAGGGGTGCATTGCCGTCCACGTCCTTGAGGTTGACATCTGCTCCGTTGGAAATCAGCAGATCGGCCACATCCTGATGATCACGCCAGATGGCATAGGTCAACGGCGTCCTGGCGAATCGATTTTGAACATCAGCATGGGCGCCGTTTTCGATGAGCAGGCGACAGAGGTCAAGATTGCCGCTGGCTGCGGCGAAGAACAGGGATGTCCGGCCGTTGTTTTCTTCGGCATGGACATCGGCTCCCTCTGAGATCAGGAATCGGGCGGATGGAAGGAATCCCCGGGAGCATGCGAAATGGAGGGCCGTCATGCCCCTGTTATCCTTGGCATTCACGTCCATCCCTCTGGCAAAAAAAAGCGCCATGATGTCATCGTGACCGCCGGCAGCTGCGTTGTGCAGCACGTTGCTTCCTTCGTTATCGGTTGCGTTCAAGTCCGCTCCCTTTTCCAGGAGGCATCGAACGATTTCTGTGTGACCCTGAAGCGAAGCCAGGATGAGGGGCGTGAGGTTCCTTTCGTTCCTGGATTCCAGCACATCGGGTTTCTCAGCCAGGATGGCTCTTACTGCATCGATGTTGCCCTGCTGAATGGCCTGGTGTATATTCTGGGCCATGCCTAATCCTGTGATGACGAGGATGAGGGGCAGAGTGATGAGTCGTCGGTTCATTTTTTCTTCCTCCGATTTCTTATTCTATAAAAATATTTAAATGCATGAAGCCGATGGTATAAGATGAAAAACCTGTCACTGTCTTAATTCGTCGTTCTTATGGCGGTCTGTATTGAAAATCCATGTCGAAGCGTGCATTCATCGGGATCGCTGATACGGTTTTTGTCCAGAAAGATCATGTCCGATGATGAACGGACTGCTTGGATGATTCTCCCGTTGATGACGACGATATCCACGAAACCGAATCCCGTGTTCGACCCTTCGATAAGAAGACGTCGATGGGGGCGATAATCCCATCGTCCGGATGGGGAGTCGTCCATTCTTTGCAGGAGATGGAACAGGGGGGATAGAGGAGTTCGATGACACGGTTTTGACCCATGTTCCCTTTCTCGCGATCCATGCAACCCTTCGGTTTAATTTACAATGGGGATGGGAACGTTCATAATCGGATTCGGTAAGGGGTGTATCCGATCGATGAGAGGTTTAAAGGTTCGGATTTTCCCATCCGTGTTTGACCGTTTGTCGAGGGAATCTACCGTTTGCCTATTTTACGCTCTTTCATGTTGTAAAGTTCTGTATATTCTTCCTTGTAAATTCATCGCGAATTATTATCTTATTGATGGAAACGTAATGAACAGACTGAAGGTATGATGAACGTAGTGTTTAGACCTAAAAACAATACCGCCTTCTGGACTCTCCAATTATCGGGATGGGGCCTTCTAACCCTTTTTGAGTTTTTTTTCTATGTTTATCCTCAGCAGTCCGATTTGAAATCGATCGCCGGCTTTTTCGTCACGTACGTGGTGGGTTTTGCCATCAGTGTGCTGTTACGTTATCATTTTCGACACATCCGTTATCAATCGCGTACGATGCTTTCGCTTTCGGTCATCGTGGTGTCGACGGCCATTCTGGCATCCGTACTCTGGCGTTGGCTGGACGTAGCTTTGAGTATCCCGATCCATGGCGTCGTTTGGGTTAAAGAACTTGTAAACGATCCTCGATTCTTCCGGTCGATGGTCAGCAATATATTTTATCATTTTCTCGTCCTGTTCTGCTGGAGCGCGCTCTATTTTCTGATAAAATTCTGGCAGGAGTGGTCTGATCAGAAAGAAAGAACGGAAAAGGCCAATGCCCTGGCCCAGGCGGCCCAGCTTCAGATGCTTCGGTATCAACTGAATCCCCATTTTCTGTTCAATTCGTTGAATTCCATTCGGGCACTCATCGATGAGGATAAAAAAACAGCCAAGGCCATGATTACCGAGCTGTCGGAGTTCTTGCGCTATTCATTGATCAGCAAGCATTATTCGGATGTACCCCTGGATAACGAGATCGAAGCCATCCGGCATTATTTTGCCATCGAGAAGAAGCGGTACGAAGACAAGCTGGATGTATCAGTGGACATCGATCCTTTGGCCGAGGATTATCCGGTGCTCAGCTTCTTGATGCATCCGCTGGTCGAGAACGCAGTCAAGTACGGTATGCAGACCAGCCGAATGCCGTTGAAGATACGCATCGAAGCCCGGGTTCAGGATGGGACGTTGACCGTGCGGGTCTCCAACACCGGGAAATGGGTCGAGTCCGGGCAAGAGGATCGGATGCTCGTAGGAACGGGTACGGGATTGGATAATGTCCGGCAGCGCCTGGAAAATGCCTTCCCAAATCGTCACCGTATGGATATAACAGAAGAAGATGGATGGGTGTATATCTCCATCCAGATGACCAAGGACATGGAAGACGGCAGATGAAGAAGCGATTTCGAGCCGTCATCGTCGATGATGAACGCTTGGCCAGAAACGACATCAAATCCCTCCTGGCCGAGCATCCGAATGTCGAGGTCATCGGCGAGGCAGAGGACGCTGCATCGGCCGCGGAGGTTATCGAGAGACTGCAGCCCGATGTGATTTTCCTGGATATACAGATGCCGGGTACGTCGGGATTCGACCTTCTGGATCATATCAACGTATCGGCAAACATCATATTCGTGACCGCCTTCGATGAATATGCCATTCGTGCCTTCGAGGTGAATGCCCTGGATTACCTGCTCAAGCCCGTGAATCCCCAACGATTGGCCCAGGCCATGGAGAGATTGGAATCGGAGGAAGAGACGGGTAGTCGGGAAGGAAAGAAGCTGTCCTATGACGACCGGCTGTTCATAACCGTGGGCAATCACACGCGATTTCTGAAGGTTAAATCCATCGTGGCCATCAGCGCGGCCGGGGATTATTCCGATGTCTGTACCCATGATGGACAGAAGGGACTGGCTTTAAAACCGATGAAAGAGTGGGAGCGGCGGTTGCCGGATAATTATTTCGTTCGAATCCACCGATCGACCATCGTCAACCTGGAATATGTAGACCGATTGGAAGAGTGGTTTAATTATTCGTACCGGGTCTATCTGAAAGGCGCAGAAGAGCCAGTCGTCATGAGCCGGCGGTATGCGGCCAAGCTGAAGCGGAAGATGGGATAAGAAGAAGTATATCGTGCATTATCGACATTTTCGGTTTATTTTACGTCCATCCTGTAAACCGTCATACATTCCAAAACGTATACGCAGAACCGTTCTATAACCATCCGTTCTCGGTGTACCATCGATACGTCTCTCGCATCCCTTCCAGCATAGAAAACCGCGTTTTGAACCCAAAGTCGTGCTTGGCTCTCTCGGCGGAACAAATCCAGTATGGCGACCTGGATAAATCGGCTTTTCGGGTGTTGACGACGGTGTAGCGCCCAGTTAGCTTCATGATGGCATCACCCATTCGGCAGGCAAAGTCCACAAAAAACTGGGGTACGTTGAATTCCACCACCCGTCGATCCATAGCCTGGGCGATGGCGTTGTGAATCTGCTGCCATGTCACGGGTTCGTCAGCACACAAGAAATACGTCTTGCCCACAGTGGCCTTGGCCTGTGCTGCGTCCAGAATCCCATCCACTAAGTCATCAAGATAGAGGATAGATATGTAATTATGGCGATATCCGGGGTAGAAGCTCACGTGGTGCCGGATCTGTTTGAATATTTGGAGAAAATCGACGTCTCTCGGGCCGTAGACGGAGCTGGGGCGGAGGATGGTACACGGCAGAATCGAGCTGTACTCGTGTACGATGGCTTCCGCTTCGAATTTGGACTGGCCGTAGGGCTCGATGGGCTCTGCTTTATCGGACTCGGTTACGGGTCGATTCAACGCGGGAGCCGGGCCGGCCGCGGCCTGGGATGACATGAAGAGGAACCGCTTCAGACGCTGTCCCCTCTCGGCAAGCAATTTCAAGAGATTTTCCGTGGGCAGCACGTTCAACCGGCGGAACGCCTCCAGATTCAAGGCCTTGGTGATGCCCGCAAGATGAAAGACATAGTCCGCTCCGTCGAGTATAGAAGAGTCGGACAACGCGGCCAAATCGGTGCAATCGAGCGTATAGGTTTGGATTCGGTGTACTTCGGCTATCACGTCGTGGTTCGGTCGTGTGTCCAAGCAGCGAACAGCGAATCCTCGTTCCAGTAATGCTTCGACCAAGCGGCTTCCGATGAACCCGCTGGAACCTGTCACCACGGCAATCATCGTATCGTTTCGTGTTTTAGCGAGCCCGTGGTTATCAACAGGCAGTACCCAGCTTGGAATTAATGGGATTTCGCATATTTCTTCTCCCCAGCTTCGATCCTGACGGTCAGTATGTTCTGCGGAGGCGAAAGGGGACAGGTAGCATAGTGGGTATAGGCACAGGGTGGGTTGTAGGCCCTGTTAAAGTTCAAATCCACGGTACCGTCCTCCAGAATTTCGGCACCCATGAACCGCGAGGCGCCGTAGGTCTCCACGCCGCTGGTTCCGTCCTTGAAGATGATGAAGAGGTCGTTCGATTCCGGATAATCTCCAAAGGCATCGAGCCGGTATTCACGGCCATCGATTTGAAACGTGAGATAACCGGGGACTTCCATTTCGGTGGTGGTTCCCACCATCGTGGATAAAACCTGGGACTTTCGGGGTGAGTACGGAGTGAACGACGCGTTCAGTTTATACTTGGCCCTGGGCGGGAAGAATTCCAGTCCTGTGTATTCTTTATACGGGGCAGCGTTGAGGTCGCGCAGGCGAATCGCCAGACGGTCTCCACGCTTGATGACCCACATCTTCAAGTCGTTGAGCTCGATGACATCGGGTTTTCCCGATGCGTCGGGTGTTAAGACCTGTTCGTTGATCTGTTTGCCCTCGATGGTCATCGCCGTATTCCCGGTATGAATCACCTTGACGACGTCATTATGCCGGATGAACGTTCCTGCAAAAGCCGGCGCCGATCCTTCGGGGAGCCGGATTTTATTTTTAGGATCGGTCCCGAATGTATGTTCTCCCTCTTCCAGCCAGAACAGGCCGGCGATGGTCAGCCAGCTTGTGGGATTTCTCATCTGCTGGTCGCGTTCGATTCGCCATTGGAGTTCGGCTTTCACGAAATCGGGGTCTTCTTTCGAACAATGGATGGTCGATATGAGAAGCAATAGAATTGAAATGATTCCAAGGGTGATTCCTGTTTCGGTTTTTCGCATCGCGCACTCCTTTGTGCTTTCGATTCAATGACTTCTGTGTTTACAATCTACCGCATCCGTATCATATTATCAAGCCTATTTTGAGTATATAAAGCCTTCCCTATGATCTGTACATCCGGGAAGGCTCGCGGTGATTCGAATATTTTCAATTATCCTTTAATACGGCATCCTTAAATTTTTCACTAGAAACGCCCATTTGTCGGCCTGTTCTTCGATACGCTTGCTGGTGGGCTTGCCGGCGCCGTGGCCTGCACGGGTTTCTATACGGATGAGCACGGGCGCATCTCCGGTGTGGCATTCCTGAAGTCTGGCCGCAAATTTGAACGAATGGGCTGGCACCACGCGGTCGTCGTGATCTGCCGTCGTCACCAGTGTGGCTGGATAGGAAACGCCTTCCTTCAGGTTGTGCAGTGGAGAGTAAGCGTACAGGAAAGGGAAATGATCGGAATTGTCGGACCGGCCGTAATCCGATGCCCACGCCCATCCGATGGTAAAGGTATGATACCGGAGCATGTCCATCACACCCACGGCGGGCAAAGCCGCTGCAAAGAGGTCTGGACGCTGTGTCATACAGGCACCCACCAGAAGGCCACCGTTGGATGCCCCGCCAATGGCCAGTTTTTCAGGAGACGTATACCCTTGGGCGATGAGGTACTCGGCCGCGGCGATGAAGTCGTCGAACACGTTCTGCTTGTTTTCCAGGATGCCCTGTTCATGCCATTCCTCACCGTACTCCCCACCTCCCCGCAAGTTTGCCAGGGCATAGATGCCGCCCATTTCCATCCATAAAACATTGCTGACATCGAACCGAGGTGTTGAACTGATGTTAAAGCCGCCGTACCCGTAAAGATAGGTAGGCGTCTTTCCTCTGAATTCGATACCCTTTTTGTACGTCAGGAACATGGGTACGCGCGTCCCGTCCATACTCTTGAAGAACGCCTGCTTCGTTTCATAGTCTTCCGGGTTGAAATCGACGCTGGGAGAC
>Ga0180431_10002826_pt1 | contig 22820 bp, 30 predicted proteins | sample SS_ome_11_FD_132459 | JGI IMG/M metagenome (GOLD analysis project Ga0180431, IMG submission 132459) | Hypersaline lake sediment archaeal communities from the Salton Sea, California, USA - SS_1_MS_1 metaG | ecosystem: Environmental > Aquatic > Non-marine Saline and Alkaline > Hypersaline >...
CCGCATGTTCTGGGCTCGGCCGCCGGCCCGGCAATCTCCTGTCCGATCTTGCGGCCGCCGGCGTCGCGGAGCGTGCGCCGCGTCACGCGGTTGTGCGGAGCCTTGCGGACCCACCTTTCCCACTGCGAGGCGGCCCTGAGGGCCTTGAACCATATCTTGTGGAGCCTTTTCAGCTTCAGATAGTCCTCGTAGCTGTACGCTACATGCCCCCACCTGGTCTGGTACGTCTTGTTCATCTCGCTCATCGTTTCCTCCTAGCTTGCGCTGTCGCTGTCCGCAGTGAGCAGTTGCAGGTGGCGGAACGCCCGCCGCCCGGCCCCGCGAACGGTCTCCGTGGCCAAGGCTGTCGCCTGGCCGCCCATGTCCGGCTCGTTGAACACTCGGAACGCGATGCCTGCGCGCGCAAGGCGACCGGCGAGCCTAAGCAGGTCCCGCTCATCGCGCATGGCGCACACAATCACATTCGGATGTTCGTCTGAATCTGGTGGTGTGGACTGAACCGCCTCGATGACGGCATGGCAGGCCTGGACGACCTGCTGCGGGTGTGTTAGGTCCTTGCGGACCGCCACGTAGAGGTACTGCTCGGCGCCGTGGCCCGCCGATCCGTCGCTATCCCTTTATGTGAACCCCATTTCCTTCTCCTTTCGCTGTTCAGGCTGTGGTCCCAAAACATTATAGCCCGGCTGAGCCGGAAAGTCAAGAAAACGCGCCCGGAGGGAGTCGAACCCCCACGCACACGGGGTTAAAATCCGCGGCTCTGCCAGTTGAGCTACGGGCGCACCTGTCACTCGGCCTTGTCAGCCAACCCCAGCTCATACAGCGCGTGGTCGATCGCCTCGCGCTCCCCGCTGGCCTTGCCGATGTCATCCGAAATCTTCGTAGCGTGAATCACTCTCTCGCCGCAGTGGTTGCGGATGGTCATGTCCCACAGCTTGATTACGATATTCAGGGCGGGATGCCCCACATCGTTCGTAAAGTGGGTCCCGATGCCGAAGGCCACCCTGATCTTGCCCGAGCAGTGTTCCAGTATCCGCAGCGCCGTGTCCACGTCCAGCCCATCGCTGAACACGATGGTCTTCGTGGCGGGATCGATTCTCAGGTGCTCATAGTGTGCAACGATCCGTTCGGCGAACTTGAGCGGGTCGCCGGAGTCGTGCCGGACGCCGTCGTACAGCTTCGCGAAGAACGGACCGAAGTTCCGGAGAAACACCTCGGTCGTGAAGGTGTCCGTCAAGGCGATGCCCAAGTTCGCACCAAACTCGTCACCCCACGCCTGCAAGGCGCGGTTTGTGGCGTCGCGCACGCCGAACATGCACGCGTGCGCCATGAACCATTCGTGCGCCTTGGTGCCTATGGGCACGAGTCCCAGTTTCATGGCCAAGTACAGGTTGCTGGTCCCGACAAGGCAGTCGCCCGCCTCGGCCACCAAGGACTTCAACACCTCCTCGTGCACGAAGCCGTTGAACGCCCTCCGTGTGCCGAAGTCGGCGAACTTCGCGCCGGCCTCCCGCAGCCTCCGCGCCTTCCTGACTGCACGCTCGATCCACTCGCCTTGAGGCTTCCGCCCCATCATCTCGTTGTAAAGCTCCACGAGCATCGACATGAGCTTCACTTCCCAGCGGATGGTGCGGTACCACGGGCCACGAATGTCTATGGCCACCTGGCCGCCATCCTGGGCGATCTCCACCTCGTCCGGGTTATAGCGGTAGCCGTACAGCCAGTCGATGTAGGCCGGGCGAAGGAACGGTCTCGGGGACCCGATCGACTCAAGGAATGCCCGTTCGTTGGCGGCCATGGACACGTTAGGCAGCCAGTCCACCCTGCGCCGCAGCTCCTCGGCGAAACCCCTCGGGAACTCGGTGCCGCCACGGTCCACAAACCTGTAGTGCGCATCCACGCCGTCGTACAGCCGGAAGGCGGCCTGGCCCATCGTAAGCTTGTAGAGGTCGTCCCAGATGTTCGAGAAGCACGCCGGCGTCATACCAGTTCCCTCCAGTCCCCGACGACTCTGGCTCCCCATGTCACGGGGAACCTGTGGGAGAACCAGAACTGGTTCACCTCTTCCGGGTCATGGGCGGCGGCATCGGGAAGCCCCAGTTCCCGGCAGGTGGAGAGCGGAAGGTCGTACGTGTCGATGAGGTTGCGCACCACGGTCACCCTCTTGCCGCGCTGCGTGAGCGACGCGACGTTAATGTCGATGCAGATGTCCGTCACGCATCCGATGACCACCCACTCATCGCCGGAGTTGACGATGTGCTTCCGCACGAGGCCGGCGTCGGCCGGCTTTCGGAACGGGTGCCAGAACGCCCCGGGCTGCTCGGTGCCGGCGAAGACATCGTGCTCGGACTTGTAGATGACGACATACCCGATCCCGGACTCCTCGCAGGCCTTGATCAAATCCGGATGCACCTTCTCGTCCCCGGATCCGTCCACGCAATGCACCGGAAACCTGCGGTGCCCCGCGTCGCCGGGCTGGTGGCAGTCACTGACGAACACGACCTTGCTTCCCGCAGGTAGGCTTCGTATGAACTCGGCGGTTGGCGGCACGAGCGCGGCCACGCGGGGACTGAACATGGCCCCGTCCCGGTTCTGGCTGAAGCCGACATTCATGTCCGTCACGAAAACTTGCAGCGGGTTCATTCGTCCTCCCTTAGTTTCAATCCCCGAAGGGACCGTCGCGTCAGAGCAGCCTTGCGCCCTGATATTGCCAGTCGAATGCTATTCGGCCGTCCGAGTAGAAAATCAGCGTGCGGATGGCCTCGGAATCAGAGTTCACGGTCAGGCAGTCTGCCAGCGCCAGATTCTGTCCATCCACGTCGTACACCGGCGCCAGCGCCCTGTCCCCGTGCCTCAGCGTCAGCACTTTGCTCCCCCGGCCCCGGCGCCACCACAGACGCCACCATGGCCCGTCAAGCCATCTTCGGATGGTCCTCATGTGCCTGTTTGTCAGCCCGTTGCGTCTCGTGTATTCCGCGTGCTTGCCCGAGGCTGACCTGGACGGGCGGCGTATGGGCCTGATTGTGAGCTGCTCGACGGAGTTGCGTTTGCAGAACTCCACGACCTCCTCGACGCCGGCGGGCCCGTCCACGAAGCCCTTATGCAGCATCACGCACAGACGCACAGAGAATCCCAAATCGTGCAGGAACCCGATTGTCCCGGACAAGTCCGGGTAGTTGTCCGTGTAGACGCGGCCGTTGTGCTCCGGCTTCACCCCGACGACGGATATCGCGATCGTGTTCAACCCCAGCGAGAGCCATGTCTCCAATGTCTCCCTCGTGAGGTTGCCGGCGCTCTGTCCGGCGGCAAGGCGGCCGATCCGGAGGGCGTTCGTCTGGAGTTCCACAAAGGGGAACCGCCACGGTCCCAGCAGCCTGAGGTACTCCGTTATCTCGTCCGGATAGAGTGTCGGCTCGCCCTTGCCGGTGAACAACACCGTGGTCGTGCCCCCGATCTGCGCAAACCGCGCCGCCTTGGCGAACCTCCGCTCGTTGATCTTGCGGCACGCGGGCAGCGTACCGTATCCGGTCATGGCGGAGACGCAGAACGGGCACCGGCCGTCGCAGGCCTCGGTGCCGACTACAATCGAGAATGTCGTGACAGGCATTGGCATGGCTTCACTCCGCCCCCGCGGGGTTCCCCCGACATTATACGCCCGCCGCCAATTCTGTCCACACCAGGGTGGAGCGGCAATGCACCTTGTCGTCTCGCGTCAGTCTGGCGCGCTTTATGGTTCTGCCGCAATCCGGGCAGGCGGCCTCCCAACGGATTATCTTCCTCCACCTCAACCCGGTCTTGCAGCCCTTGTGGACTAAGGCCCGCCCTTCCCGGACTCTTGCCGACACCCGCCTCCTGCGGATCACCGTGCCGCAGTCGGCACAGGTGGCCGTCCACAAGGGTGGCTGCCGCGGCACCGACACCACCTCGGAGCCGGCCTTGGCCATGGGTTTGGCGCCGACCATCACGGCGAACTTTCGCCACACGGGTCCGTGCTTCTTGCCCGGCCCCGCCAGCGCGTGCGCGATCTCGTGCAGGATGGTGTCCAGCACCTCCGCCGGATTATTCGCCTCCACATGCCTCGGGTTCAGCCGGATAGCCCTGATCGCGTAGTCGCACCGGCCGCAGGTGGTGGTCGCCCGCCGGGACAGCCAACAGAATGTCCAGCCCTCCTCGATCAGGTCCCATTCGGCCATCTTCCGGAGGGCCATCTTCTGGGCTTCGAGCCTATCCACCTTGCCGCCCCCACATGGCCAAGCCCAAGCCGCGCCGCCGCCTCTCGGACTCGATGGCGTCCGCCTTGCGCAGCCCACGGATGTGCGCGGCGGAGATACGCCAAGCGTCCCCGTACGGCACGTGCTGTAGGGTGAGGGGACTCGCCTTCGAGACCCGGTAGTGCGCGTAACCATCCGCGACCGGGAAGGCCAGCAGGATGCCGACGACCTCGCCGCCGTCGATGTCCACGCCGCCGGATTCCTGCTCTAGCCCTGCCATGGCGTCGTCATCTTTGAGCTTGCGTCCCATGAAAAGCCTCCTCCGTTGGGCTCAAGATGAGCCTCAAAGATGAACATGCCGCACATGACCTTCAATCGAGAGACAATGTGTTCAGCTCGTGCATCAACGATACGTTGTGTTTCCCTTATGACCACATCATTGACGATACCGTTGAAGCCCAACCGAAAACTAACCTGATTGGTTAGCTGCTCCATTCGTCCCATGATTGATCTCCATCAGGCTGCGGCTAACATGGCCTGAACCAGATGCTCACCTAGAAGCCCGCCATACTGATCGGAGATCCGCCTCCCGACCAGCTCACCCGCCAACACTGGATTGTACCGTCGGAGCATCGACACCACCAGAGCCTCACCTGTGGCTCCATCATGTTGCCGAATGATTCGTTGCCCTCAGTCCACCCAGTTCGCTCTCGGTCATCGTACTCAGTAGATTGGCTACCATAGAAACCCCTCCCGTTCGCTAGAACTTCGTTCGCTCCACCTTCTCCCGAAATCCGCGTCGGAGCCTCACGACTTTCGTACCGGGGTGGCCCTCGCGTCGTACGCGTTGAAGTCCTCGCCCGCCTTGAGTTTCCAGAAGTCCCCGCGGTGCGATGTTTTTTCTAATCTGGCCATCTTGATCTCCCTATTCGCCTCGCCGGGTGATGCGGCGGTTGCGCCGACGGTCGGCGTTGTGCCGTTTCTTCTGCTCCGACGCGGTGAGGTACTTCGGCATGGTGACCTGGATTGTCGCGATGCTCTGGATGGTCTCCCTCGCAACCTTGTCTATCACCACCGAGTTGCCGAGGGTCAGCCACCGCCCGTCGCGGAGGGCATGGGCCTGCCGCGCCCGGGCCGTGCGGGTGAACTGCCACTTGGCGTTCGCGCTCTGCACGACGTTGCAGTGGGTCTTGCCGGTCTCCGGGCTCTTGCGGAACGCCCGCCCGGCCATCTGGATGGTCGGCAGCTTCGCCGAGTCGCGGACGAACACCGTGCGGAGGTCCGGGCAGTCGAAGCCCTCGTTGAGGATGGCGACGTTGGCCACCATGTCGAACTCGCCCGCGTCGAACGCGTCTAACTGCGACTCGCGGTCGGTGTCGGCGGTGATGACCTCGCAGTGGTGCCCGGACTCGGCCAGTATCTGCGCGAACTCAGTGCACTGCTCGATGCGGTGGAAGAACGCCACGCTCTTGCCCCACTTCGCCGGGTCGCTGAGGTAGACCGAGGCGACATGCGGAACGTCCCAGTTTCTGATTGACCAGTGCTCGTACGGGGACAGCCAACCCTCGGTGATCAGGCGATGGATTCCCGCGTCCCGGACGACCCTCTTGAACGCCAGCTTGAGGTTGTCCGTGCGCTGCGGGGTCGCCGACAGCCCGATGATGATCTTGCTGCCGCTACGGGCGTGGATGTGCGCCGCGGACGCGGTCGCGTCGTGCTGGGCCTCGTCCACCACCGTGATCTCGGCGGGCGGCGGGTCCTTCTCGAACATGCTGACGGGGGTCAGCTTCCCCAGCCCGAAGAAGCGGTCGTTGGCCTCGGCGACCTGGCCGAGCAGGTTCCGCCGCATGGCGATCCAGTTGGAGCGCCACCCGTATTTCTCTTCGAGGTGGCTGAGGATGCGCAAACCAATTATGGTCTTGCCCGACCCCGTCGGGGACTCGATCAGGATCGAGTTGTCCCCGGCCTCGACGAACCCGACGGCCTTCTCGACCACGCGGTTCTGATAATCTCTGTCTTGCAGCATTTCCAGCGTTTTCATCGCGTCTCTCTCCCTTGCCCCGTCCATGGGAAGGTAACGGAACGCCTACGGAAAGCGGCCGCCCCTTCCGGGGCGGCCGTCCCGTAACGCTGGGTCAGACGTCCAAGTCCGCATCGTCCGGGTCCCACCCGCCGTCCGCCAGCCTCTCCGCGGCGACCTCGGGCATGTCCGGCATCGCGTCGCCGGAGATCGCGTGTATCATCCTGACGTTGCGCAGCTTGCCGTCCAGGTGGAACGCGGGCGCCTCGCGGTCGCGCAGGTCGCGGCGCCGAATCTCGCCGGTGTCCTCGCTCTCGTCGTCCACCGTCTCAAGGCTCCGCTCGAGATCGTACTCTTGGGCGAGGGTCTGGCCCACCCACGCGATCGTCTTAGTGGCCCCGCGGGACAGCAGGTCGCCGTAGTGGCTGACGATCTCGGTGGCGAAGTTGAGCAGGTCGTAGACCGTGCAGTTCATCGCCAGCATGCTCTGCCGCTTGCGGCTGATGGCCTCTTCGCTCGCGACCTGGTACTTGAGGGCCACGTCGCCCGTCAGCTCGCCGAGCGCCGAGAACACGTCGTCGTACCGGACCTGGTCCTCGCGCTTCCCGGCGAGGTCGTTGTGGATCGCTTTGGCGAGCATGCGGACCTCGTACACGCTGGCCTCGGACAGCAGGGCGGCGTCGAGCCGCTGCCGCAGGGCGTCGAATCCCTCGTCGTTGTTGAAGCAGTCCATCGCGCGGGAGAGCGGCAGGAGCGGGTTGTCCTGATCGTCCTTGCCGATGGTGATGCTGGACCGGAACGCCGGGGCGTAGCCGACCATGCCGTTGGTGCAGATTTGCCGGATCAGCGACAGGTACACCGAGGGCAGGCCGAGGCCGTCGATGGGGGTCTCAAGCGTGAAGGTCTGCTTGAAGGCGTCCTTTCCGACCGTCCACTCGGCCTCGTCCATCGTGTGCGTGCTGGTCACGACGCCGTTGTGGTACTGCACGTCGGCCACGCGGTCCCCCTGCTCCCTCAGCAGGCGGCACAGATCCTCCGGCTGCACGAACGGCTTGGCCGGGTTCGACATGGCGAGCGCCCTGCCCTTGTCGATCATGAGCCGCACCCGGGTGCGAGGGTGCACTTCCTGTAGCCGGGCGAAGACCTCGTCGGGCTTGAAGTACTTGAAGAACGCCGCGGACACGTGGAACCGCGCGGCGAGCGACTTGAGGAAGCGGTCGGTGACCTCAAGCTTCCTGCCGTCCGGCAGCACGATCCAGGTCAGCGACCTGTTGACGATGCCGTTGTTCTCTTCCCTCTCGGACCACACCGGGGAGATCTCCCCGATGCTGTGGTTGACCGTGCTAAGGTCCGACAGTTTGTTCTCGAAAGCGACCAGTGACATTGGTTCGTCCCTTTCCAAGACTCTGCGGAATGCGGGTGCGACGCTCGCCCCCGCCTCTTGCGGCTCCGCCCGTGGGGCGGCGCCTACGGAAAAGGGTTCCCCCTTTCCTCGTGAGATACTACCATACCATACCGCGTTAGTCAAGGGGCCCTCCCCCTCCCCCGGAGGGGGCGGGGGTCGTCCGGGGGGCGCGGGGGTCGTCCGAACGGGTCCCCGCAGGCGCGCGACGCGTTTTTAGCGGACATGACGATTCAGGAGAAATCCGAGATCCAGCGGGCGAGGTTCAGGGCCACGAGGACCGCGCCCTCCCTGCGGGACACCCGCCAGCCCGTGCGCATCATCACCACGACGCCGACGACGAGGGCCAGGAGCATCATGAGGCTGCCGAAGCCGCCGGGGCTGATGGACATCGGCCGCACGGCCCCCGCCAACCCCAGGACCCCCAGGAGGTTGAACAGGTCCGATCCGATGAGGCTGCCGGCCGACAGGCCATAGCGCCCCCGAAGCACGCCCACTAGGGCAGTCGCCATTTCGGGGGCCGAGGTCCCGGCCGCGACGATAGTCACGCCGATTGCCCACTCGGACATGCCGGCGGCGGAGGCGAGGCGGCAGGCGGAGTCCACGAGGAAGTGGCCGCCGGCGAGCACGGCCGCCAGGCCGGCGAGCAGCCGCAGGGGATCGCCCCGCCGCATGTCGCCCGAGGGCGGCTCCTCCAGCCTCTCCCGACTGCGGAAAAGGACGACCAGGTACGCCGCCAGCATGGCCATCAGGGTTATCCCTTCCCACCTCGCCAGCGACAGATCCCACATGAAGGCCACCAAGGTCGCCGCCGCGGCGATGAGCACGGCCCCGTCCCTGTACACGAGCTTGCGGGGGGTGGCCACGGAGTGGAAGAGGGCCACGCCACCCAGTATGAACCCGAGGTTGAATATGTTGGAGCCGACCACGTTGCTGACCGATATGTTGGAGTGCCCCTGCAACGCGGCCGTTATCGTGACCGCGAACTCCGGGGCGGAGGTGCCCATCGCCACGACGGTAAGCCCTATCACCAGCTCCGAGACGCCGAGACGCTTGGCCACCCTGCCGGAGGACTCGACGAGCCAGACGGCCCCGCCCCACAGCGCCAGGACGCATGCGACCGCAATCAGGATGTCCACCGCGATTGGCATGGGGTATTATACCCGTTTCGGCGAGGCGAGAAATTACTTGCCCCGAGTCGGAGCGTATCGTACTCTCTGCCATGGAGGCCCGAGCGGGCCACCTGGTCGCCCGCCCGTGGCGGGGAAACACTGGATTGGAGTGCAGAAAATGAAGAACTTGATCGCGTGCGGGCTGTTCGTGTCCCTGTTCACGGTTCTCGGGTGCGGCGGGGTGGATGTCGGCGGCATCCCCATCGACGCGAGCGGGATGACCAACAACTTCGATTTCGGCGACATCAATGTGGGCGACATCAACGGACTCGGGGACGCGGTTGAGGACGCGGTTGAGGACGCAATGCTGGATGAGTCCGCTACCGAATCTGCGGAGGGCGAGGAACCTGCCACCGAGCCTGAAGAGGAGACGCAGCCGCTGCCGCATCCGGCCGACTCCGACGAGGATTTCCTGCTAACCAGCGAGGAGGTGCTATCCTACGCGGCGGACTTCCAGAGCGGAAATCTGCCGGAGGAGCAGGGGCAGGACTGGGTCGATGTGGCTGTGGACATCTGGCTCGCGAATTACGACGGCGCGTATTACGACGACATGGAGTCGGAGTTCCCGGGTAACTGGCACCCGTTATCAAACGAAGATGAGGCTGCGGACACGGAGGAAACCGCAGCGGAGACCGCGAACGAGGCTGCGGACAGTCCGGAGACCGCGAACGAGGCTGCGGACACGGATTCGGAGGAGGAAACCGCAGCGGATGGGGGGGCGGAGAACGTCCGCGCCGCCGGGTACGATCTTCTGTTCGAGGCAAGCACACTCTCGGTAGCGCCAGTACGACTTGGCGTTATGGATCCGAACGGTTTTGTGAGTACCGACTGGGACGGGAACAGCGTCGGCTGGACCACCGGCACCGCTTGGGATGGCGCGTACGCAATCCAAGTGACTGTGCAGGACAACCGAAACGGCATCAGCGAAAGGATATCGTTCTCAGTGCAGGCCTATGTTGATGGCGAGGTTGTTCTGGACGAAGTCTACTCTGCTGCCGAGGGTTCCGTCTGGAGCGGGCCAGTCATCAACTACCCTTGACCCACACCGCGCGGCTTGCTGGGTGTCCGCTGTCCGAGTCGGGTTGCACCGTGTCTAAAACCCAATCTGAACCCAGCATCCGGCTTATCTCCGACCGACGGCAGACTCGATGTGTTCGGACACGACCTCGTCACCGTAGCCGAAGCCCTCGTCCGAATATGCCCGCGGGAGGCATCCGCTGAGCCAGTCCTCGATCCACACAACCGCCTCTGCCATCGTCGGCGACTAGATGCACGCTAGCGCCGCCGCAGTCAATGTGGTGCATGGGGAAGGTTGCCAAGTGCCGTCGGAGCGGGCCACGCACCCGGAAGGTCGGCGTGCCGCTCGGCACGAGATTCGGCTCGCGGTAGCCGAGGTATTCCGCGCCTGAGGAGGAGACCCAGTCCCTTACCCCCTCCTCGCCTGGTTCCCACTCAAGCGGCTCGGGGGCCGAGGAGAACAACTTTCTGCAACCGTGCCAGCTCATGCTATGAGATCACCTCGCCCCCTTGGCACTTCTGCCGTGCGACGGACATCAGCACAGCTTTATTCGTGCCTCTTGCCCTCCGGGTCGGCGATCTCCAGCGCCCGCTTGGCCGAAATCACGGCTCCCATCGCGTCAGCCAATCGCGAGAACCACTCCCTAGCTTGTGCCTTGCCGGACGCGATGGCTTGGGATACCGCCAATATGTTCTGGTCATTCTCCATTGCCCCACTGTCTTCGTGGGCGGCGTCCATGACCCTGCCGTATGACGTGCCGTCTCTCAGGATGGAGAGAAGCGCCTTGTAGGCTTTGTCCTCTGCTGCCAAGGCATCCTTGTACGGGGTCACCCTGCGATTGTCGCCTTCATACGCCGGATCGAAAAATTGCCGATTAAGTTCGTCAATCTCCCTCTCTCGCTTGGCGCCCTCGCTCTCGGCCGCAATAATAATCCTGTTTGCTATCCGTTCTGCGTTCATGCACGGCATACCCTAGGAGAAACTTTATCGGAGGACGCCCCATAACCTTGCCGCGTCAAGCCGCATTCGATGCTTGGGGTCTGTTCCCGACCGACCCAACGGCGGAACAACTGTCAGGCGGTTAGGTGCGGGGCCGATATCTAGGCACACCCGAGTCGGCCGCTGGATAAAGTTTTACCGACCCCTGTCACCTGCGGGAGGGGTCAAGGTGGGTAAAGCTGATCCTAATTGCAGGTGGTGCCACGGCACCGGAGAGATACACCTCGTCGTGAAGACGGTGCCTTGCGACTGCACCCAAGGCTGCGACGACTGCGAGAAGAGCTGCGACGGCGGATGCGACAAGGATGGGTGCGACTGCATCAAGCTCGCGAACGAGGATGAGGACGAAGACGAGGGCGGCGTCGGATTTCTCGGCGGCTGCTACACCTAGCCAGGAAGCAGTCCCCCGGAGATGCGGGGCGAGATCGAGATTGTCTTGATCGGAGCGCCATCCGGGAAGTCGGCCTTGGACGCAAACTCCCGTATCTCGTCCGAGGAGATGCACACGAGCGAACCGTCCTCGCGGTCTATGAGGACAGCCCATTTGTTGATCGACTCATCCATCTCAAAAACCCGACCGCCGAATGCGCCCGCTACCGTTATCGCTCGCTGGGCATCCATCCCACACCCCCTTCCCGTTACCGCAGAGGAGTGAAACCGCAAAAAACAAGGGCGACCGGCGGGGGTCGAACCCGCGCCCCCGGGTTCACAGCCCGGTGCTCTGCCGTTGAGCTACGGCCGCCATAGATTGTGACCGAGCGGAGTCGAACCGCCAACCACCCGGTCCACAGCCGGGTGCTCTGCCAATTGAGCTACGGCCACCATCGTTATCGCCTGGCCTTAGCGAGCAGGAGCCTGTCAACCCCCACAGCAAATCCGACGCCGCAATCATACCGCCCGCCGCCGGCAACCTGTTTCTGCGCGTCTAGGCACGGGCACTCTGCCTCGAAGCCGTCCTCCGTGTAGTAGTCAAGCCCCCGTTTGACACTCGGCACGAGGTTGTACGCGACCCCGGAGGCATCCAGCAGAAGCCGCAGTACCCGCATGGCCTCCTCTTTGTCATCCGGCGAGAAACCCCCGAGCAGCTCGACACCGAACTGAGTGAACTCCCTGTAGCGGCCCGATTGCGGGCGCTCGTACCTGTAGCACCGGGCCACATAGAACATCCGAATCGGTTTCGGCATACTCCGGTCCCAACCGGACTTGTACATCTCCCGGATAATGGCGGTGGCTTCCGGGATGAGGCAAATCGGCCTGCCGGCCTTGTCCCCGAAGGCGTACATCTGGGAAAGTATGCCCTCGCCCGCCTTCTCGACGAACGGGGACTGCCCCCAGATACTGGGCAGGATGACCTCAGAGTAGCCAGCGGAGATGAACGCACCTCCGCATGGAATCGATTGCCGCAACGAATCCTGCTGCCTCGTCGCCCATAATAACCCTTGTGCCCTTGAGCATGCAACACCTCCTGTCAAAGACGGCGGCGGGAGTCGAACCCGCGTATCAGGCTTTGCAGGCCCGCGCCTAGCCACTCGGCCACACCGTCGTAATGGGCGATGCAGGAGTCGAACCTGCGGCCTCTTCCGTGTGGAGGAAGCGCTCTAGCCAACTGAGCTAATCGCCCGCATGGGCGGTGCAGGGCTTGAACCTGCGACCCCTTCCTTGTAAGGGAAGCGCTCTCCCAACTGAGCTAACCGCCCGCGTACAACACCAATGGGCGATGCAGGAGTCGAACCTGCGGCCTCTTCCGTGTCGAGGAAGCGCTCTAGCCAACTGAGCTAATCGCCCGCGCAAAGTCCACAAAAAAAGCCCCGGCGGTCCTTGGCGGACCGCCGGGGCTTGCAAACCAACGCGCGCCCTAGGCGAACCCGCCAACCTGGCGGACTACCACGACGACACAATGATGCAGAGTGCTCTTTGCCATTTCAGTCTCCATGACTGGTATAGCGTGCGTTTTGCCGAAAGTCAAGCGCCCAGCTTCCTTAGTCGGCGAAGGCGGGTTCGCTCGATCCTCGCCACGACCTCGTCGAGGCTGTCGTTGATCTCGTGCTCCCAGAAACGCAGCACGCTCCACCCCATGCGCCTCAACCTGTTGGTGGCCCGGATGTCCCGCTCCACATTGCGGTCGAACTTGCTCCGCCAAAAGTCCGCGTTACTCTCCGGCATCCGGAAATGCGTCGGGCAGCAATGCCACCAGCATCCGTCCACGAACACGACGAGTCGGGCGGGGCCGAACACGATGTCCGGCTTGCCGGGCAGCTTCGCATGCACCCGATAGCGGAGTCCGTGAGCGTGCAGCGCTCGCCGCAGCCGCATTTCCGGCTTCGTGTCCTTGCCGCGTATGCGGGACATGATCCTGCTGCGCTGTTCGCTGGTCACCCGGTCCACATTTGAGTATACTGCCGTTTATGGTGTTTTCCGGACCCGCGCACACCGATGGCTCGCGGCGGACAATGTGGGCGTATGAGACGCCAGCCCGAACCCGATCCGAAGCCCCGAGGTCGCGACAGCCGCGGGCGGCACGGTGGCCGCCCACGCGCCGCCGGGTCGCCACACGCTAAAAAACCCCCGAAACGGGCATCCTAAATTGTTTTGCCGGCATTTCTCCGGCGGAGGTGTGCTATGGCAATCGACAAGTTCATTCAAGCGCCTGATTTGACCCCGGCCGGGATCGACGTGCTCTGTGTGGGATACCCGCCGCAGTACCGCAAGCTCGCGGACGACTGGGTGTGCGATGTCACTGGCGAGGTCACCAAGATCAGTTTCTGGATCTCGTTCCTGAACGACAATGTGGTCACGCCGGACAGCATCCACCTCAGCATACACCTGGATATCCCGGAAGGGCCGGGGGGGTGGAGCATACCTGGCCCCCTCCTTTGGATGCGGGACTTCGTGCCCGCCGAGTTCGCCATCTCGCTCGAATCCTCCGGCGTTGTGGAGCAGTTCGTGGATCCGGTCAGCGGTACGGTAGGGACCGACACGCAGGTGTGGCGGGTAGACTGCTTCGTCCCGCAGGGCGAGCGGTTCTTCCAGGAGGCCGGAAACATATACTGGCTCGATGTCGTCATAGACACCACCAGCTCCCAATGGGCGCCGGTCGGGTGGAAGACCAGCCCGGACATGATGGCCCCCGACTTCGCAGTGTGGACCGACAACCCGGATCCGGAGCCGGCGGAGCCGGACTGGCTCTTGTTGACCCTCCCCCCGGCCGGGGCGCCGACCAGCCTGTCCTTCGTAATCGAGACCGAGCCGCATGTGACGACCACGACAAGGCCGCCGACCACCGAGCCGCAGACCACGACGCGCCCGCCGACAACGACCCCCGAGCCGCCGGTGACGAAGTGGGAGCAGCTACCGGACGAGACGCCCGACGGCATCGACATCCGGTCGGACTTCTTCTCGGAGACGAACGTCGTCGCGGACGACTGGCCATGCACCCAGCGCGGCAGGCTGACGAGGATCTGGCTCTGGTGCTCCTTCTACGACGATGCCGTGCCCACGCCGCCGTTCGCGGGACTCACGCTCAGGATATACGACGACGTCCCGTCGGGCCCGTACGGGCACAGTTGCCCCGGGGCGCCGCTTTGGGAGCATGTGTTCACGCCGGGCGTGGACTGCTCCCTCGAGCCGTACATGCCCACGACGGGCGAGTGGTTCTGGGGACCCGGACCCGACGGGCCCCAAGCGGCCTTCCCGGGCGACACCTTGATATTCCGCGTGGACTGCGACCTCCTGGCGGCCGGCGTGCCGGAGTTCATACAGGAGGGTTCGTCAGGCCAGCCGCTGGTGTATTGGCTCTCGGCGCACGCCCTCATAGGCGAGCCGGGCATCATGTTCGGCTGGAAGACGTCGACGATGCACTGGAACGACGCGGCCTGCTTCGCATGGAGGCCCGACGGAGCAATCCCGGCGCCGCCGGAGTGGAGCGCCCTCGCGTACCCGCCGACGCACCAGTTGGAGGGTTCGCCGATCGACATGGCGTTCGGGATCGAGCACTCGCCGCTGCCCGACGCCCCGACGACCACGACCGCGCCCGCGACAACCACGACCGCGCCGGGGACGACCACGGGGCCGGGGACGACGACCGCGCCGGGGACGACCACGGGGCCGGGGACGACGACCGCGCCGGGGACGACCACGGGGCCGGGGACGACGACCGCGCCGGGGACGACCACGGGGCCGCCGTACACCACGCCTCCGCCGGGACCCGACACGACGCCGCATCCAGCCGACACCGGGCCGGGGGTGTCAAACTGGCGGATCAGCAGCACGGAGATACTGTCGTACGCGGCCGCGTGGCTGTCCGACGACGACAGCAGGTTCCCGGGGATACCCCCCGCCAACCGCAGCGCGTATGTCCTGCGGGGGGCGGCCACCTTCCTGGCCAACTTCCAGGCCAGGTACCATGATGTGGGCACCGCCCACCCGTGGGGCTCGCCGGAGCACGCGGCGAGGTGGCAGGAGCTGCCGGATCTGTAGAAGGGAACCGTGACGACTCTGTCAGCTAAAGCAGACAGCTTCTCGGGCGACGGCCCGTTGGCCGTTCGCGCCCGCAGGCCCCGTCCGGGCCTGGAGTCCGCGCGCGAGGATGATTTCCGGATCGTCGGTGCCAAGGCCAGGCAGGAGATGCGGCCCGGGCGGCACGTCGCGGAGAAACCCATCGTGCACCTCTCCAAACCCAGGGGAGGGTCGCTCTGTGGCGCGCCTGCGGAAGCCGACGAGATGACCCCGGACATCAACTTCGCGAGTTGCCCGGAATGCATACGCATCCACGGCAGGATCGCCGAGGATGCCGAGTCCGGCAGGGCGACCGCGTCGTGCTACCACCGCGCGGCGAGAGCCATTGACGCCGGTCTGCGGTCAGACACCTGCGTGTGGCAGGTGGATGACCGGGGCGGAGCCGGGTTCGCCACCGACCAAGCCTCAGCTTCGGTGGAGTAGAATGGGATAGGAACAAACCAAAGGAGGTACAGATGCCAGGAAAAGACGGAACGGGGCCCGACGGGAACGGGCCGAAGCAGGAGAACCCGGGGACGCCGCGGCGGCAGGGGCCGCCGGGAAGCCAGGTCCCGCGGGGGCGGGGCAAAGGCCGAGGCAGGGGCAAGAGGAACCGCGGACAGTTCTGCCCATGGCGGGATCCGCGGGACGAAGAGGCGCCGGCCGGGGACGCGGACGAGTCCTAGCGGGCCGCGCCGGAAGAAGAGAAAGGGCCGCCCCTCCGGGGCGGCCCTTTCCGCGCGCGGGCGATAGAATGGGCGGTCAAGACAGTTGTCTGGAGACGTTCCTGGCTAGGGAGAAGGAGGAGACAAAATGTTCAGTGGACTGTTCACGACGAAGACCTTTTGGGTCGGTTTGGCGACGTTGCTTGGCGGCGTCTCGGCAATCGTCGGCGCCGGCGTGGCGCTCGACCTCTCGAGCGTTACCGCCATCATCGACACCATCCAGGCGCTCGTGGCCACGGACGGCTGGGAGGCGGTGATGCTGGGGCTCGCGATCATCACGGGCCGGCACGCCATCTCCAAGATGGGCAAGTAGGCGGTGGCCGACGCGACGGAAAGGGGCCGCCCTCCGGGCGGCCCTTTTCGCGCGCCTGCCCCTGCCCCGCTTGCTTGCCCCGCTCCATGTCCCGCCTGTCGTCGCGGGCCCTCAGGGCCTGCCGCTTGTCCGCCGCGTTCCTGCCCCGGGCCAGCGCGATGGTCACCTTGGCCAGCCCCCTCCCGTCGAACTGCACCGACACCGGTATCAGGGTCAGCCCCCTCTGGGCGACCTTCGGGGAGAGCCTCCTGATCTCCGAGGATCTCGCCAGGAGCCTTCTCCTGCGAATCGGATCGTGGCCCTGCCCCCCGTCGTCCCGGTAAGGCGCGATATGCATCCCCACCAGCCAAAGTCCGTCGTCCTCGATGCGGACATGCGACTCCTCGATGGAGGCCTGGCGGGCGCGGAGGCTCTTCACCTCGGTGCCCAGCAGCGACACGCCGCACTCCAGCGTCTCGATCATCTCGTATCGAAACGCCGCGCGCCGGCTCCGGCACACCACATTGTCCCCATTCCGCCCCATGACAGGCTCCAAGGAAGCGAGAAAACACCCTGACGCACATTCTACGCCCGTCGCTGCGGGTCTTCAATGCCCTGTTATTGTTTTCCGGCGTTCGGCGGGCGTTGTGGGAGGAGGTGCATCATGCGGAGGAATGTGGATCCGGGGGACTACCGGGCCCTGAAAGAGGTACAGAGGGTGCTGGGCGAGGTGTTCAACTCCGTCGGCACGGACTGGTTCCCGGCCGAGCAGCAGGGCCTGCACGGCGCCATCGCGGACGTGGGGCGGGTGGTGGACTCCCTCGGCGGGGAGGGCGCAGTCAAGGCCATAGCCAGGCGACTGCATTCCCGGACGGCGGCCTCCCGCGCAGCAGCCGGAATCCTGGACAAACTCCGCAGGAAGAAGCCGTCCCCCGCGGATCGGGAGCGGGTCCTGAGGAGGCTGAGGGAGCCGGAGCCGCAGGCGCCGCGCCTGACGCCGGCGCAGATGGCGGACTACGACCGCAGGTTCCCGCACATCCCGGAGAGCATACGCTATGTCACCGACTGGGACGAGGTGGAGAGGCGGTCGAAGGCCGACGAGGAGCACCCCGACGTGCCCGTGGACATCCGCCACATCACCGACTGGGGAGAGGTGAAGCGGCGGCTCAGCGAGGGCAAAGGGGGGGAGGCAGCCTGATGTGGACCGTGACTAGGCAAAGACAGTGGCCCGACGGCGACACGGTCGTCGAGATATCCGAAGGCGGCATCGACTACGTAAACCCCGACGCCCTGGCGGCCAAGTACCCGGGCGAGATGGATGAGTACGCCGATCCGCGGGAGGCAGTGGAGGCGGCCATCCGGATCGCGGAGGCCTGGAAATCCGACTCGCCCGGCGAGGACATCCAGATAGCCCACGGCGCCACGGGCGGCTTCACCATGCCGTTCAGCGGCGGAAGCATCGACGAGAAGGCGAAGTCGGAGCTCCGCGAGTGGGCAGGCAAGCAGTGGGAGTCCGTCGACAAGTGCGACCAGTGCGGCGAGGCAATCGCGGGCAGGCCCGTCACCCTCGTCGATTACGGCGACGACTGGAAGTTCTGCGGCGAGAACTGCGCGGAGCGGTGGTGGGAACAGCAACAGGAGCCGGAGGAAGAGGAGGACGAGGACGAGAGGGTCTACGCGTACCACACGGCCTCGCGGCTACTCGGACGGCCTACGAGCGACCCGACCTGATCCGGCCAGGCCCCTCATCGCGCGGAACCGGGTCCAAATCCGCGGACAGCTCATCATCCCTCCCAATCGCTGCCGACTGTCCCGGTGCCGCATCCCCCCAGGCCCTCCCGGCGCAGGATGTCCTTCCCAACCTTCTCGCGAAGCAGGGACAGCTCAGTCGCCAACTGCCGGACGGCATCGGCCACATTCAGCCGGTCGGCATTCACACCCTGCTCCCGAAGCACCCCGCGCACGCGATCGATGTCGTCGCGGAACACCTTGTCCTTGCTCCGCCTTTCCCGCACAAGGGCGAGGTTCCCTTGGCGCAGCTCCTCCGCCTTGCGGGACAGCTCCGCGTTCTCAGACCTCAGCCGATCCAACTCCGCCTCCTGTCCTGTCTGCCCTTCGTCCCGCCCGCGATTCGGGCTCAGTAGGGCAAGCAGTCCGCTGGCAAGCCTCAGTAGCATAATCCAAGCTCCGTTCGCTTAACTCATGTCCCCCGCACGCGGCGGATGTTCCACGATGATTATACTCGCCTTGCGGCGGCGGTAAAGGCTGCTTGGCTATCTCGCCGCGGACGGCGGGGCGGACCGGGGCCAGGTGCGGTAGCATAGGCCGCACAGAAGCTCCCTGCTCTCGCCGAAGTCCTCCTCCAGCTCGGTGCCGCATTCCGGGCACACGGCCCTCGTGGCGCCCCTAGGTTTCTCAGACGCTTGGAGTATCCTTCTGGCTATGCGTTTCGCCGTTGACATGCTGCCGCTGCCGAGTTGGCAAAGACAATATCAGGGTATAGTGCTGCATGGATAAGCCCAAACTCACACCACAAGCCGCTAGGGCGATGGCGAGGCTTGACGTCAACCAGACCATCGTGCGCCAGCGGGCGGAGATCATCGCGAAACGCGAAACCCGGGGAGAGCTGATCTGGGACAGCGCCGGACTCGACGAGATGGGCCTAGAAGTGCACCGTACCGTCCTTCGCAGGCACGGGGAGAAGGTGGAGCGAGACATGTCCATCTTGAGGATGCTGGGGTGGCCGGCGCCGGGATACGCCATGCCCGGCGTGGTCATCCATGCCGGCGTCAGGACGACCCTCTCGCAGCTCCGCAACAACGACGCGCATCTCTGGGACGATCTCGTGTCCGCCAAGGAGAAGCTGGCGGCCGATAACCCGCCGGCGAATCCGTAGGCGCCGTCGCCGTCGCCATCCTGCACACGATGCGATTGTGCATCACAGGAGGGCAACATGCAAACCAGAGCCGCAACCCGAAACTTGGCGAATGAATTGTACAAGGAGGCCGGTCCGGGCAGCGAGGAACCCGGTCCGAACGAATGGCGAAGGGGTTCCCGCCGCCGCGGGATTCAGGTGCCGGTGGACATCCGTATCGGTAGCGACGAGATATGCGGACATGTGCGCAACGCCGGACCGGACTCCCTGTGCGTCGTCGTCAGGCAGCGGCTCCAGACTGGCCTTGCCGTCATGGTCCGCCGGGCGTATGCGGACGGCGCCGAGTGGAGCGCGATGAGGGTCGTGCATTGCACCGACACGGTGGGCGGATCGAAGGTGGGGCTAGTCGCGGATAACCGCTAGCAACTCCACATCGAAGTCCAGTATCGCGTCAGGCGGAATCTTCGGAGGCATGCCGCGGGATCCGTACCCCATCTCCGGGGGGATAATCAGCCTGCGCTTTCCCCCGGGCCTCATCGAACCCACGCCCTCGGTCCACCCGGGAATGACGGCGCTCAACGAGAACTCCGCCGGCTCGCCCCTATCAACCGAACTGTCGAACACGGACCCGTCGGCCAGTCTGCCCGTGTAATGCACCCTCACAGTGGAGGCGGGGGGCGGGGGGTCGCCGGCGCCCTCCGCGACATCGATGTACGCCAGCCCCGAGTCGGTCTGGGACACGGGCCTTCCATCAGCGATAGACGAGGCGAACTCGGCGACGGACACATGGGCGGCAGGCGCGGATTCGGGCATTGGCGACTTGCCCTCCTTGGCCAATTGCTCGGCGAGCGCCTTCTTGATCCTGGCTTCCATCGCCGGATCGACATTGGATTTGCCGCCCATCTTCGGCATGCCCCCGTCCTCATCCTCGTCTTCCTTAGGCACTATCGGGGACAGTTGCCACTTCAGCCCGCAGGAGTCCACGGATAGCTCGTTGCCCAGCTTCCCCGCAACCTCCTCGATGCCGCCGTAGACCTTTTCGAGAATCTTGATCACGCCGGTCGCGTCACCCGCGTCAGATTCCGACACAAGCTGCCGCCCGGGCACATCGTCTCTGCGTACCGTGAAAGCGGTGTGCGAGCCGGGAAAGGCTGCCATGCACATTGTCGAGCCGGACCCCGTCTTGGCGGCAATCACGGCGCACATGTCGCCCTTCTTCCCGCCGTACCTGCACGGGTAGAAGTCCACGCCGGCCGCCTTTGACAGCGACCTGATGAACTTGGTGAGATCCTTGAACTTCCGCCTGTCGCCGTCCGGCGCCTCGTTCAATTTCTCCAACTTCTCGATCATGGCAAACCTCCCGTGTATATTATAGTGGCCAGAAGGAGGTGTCAGATGGGTCACAGCTATGTGGTATTTGGAGCGGGGCGCCAGGGCTTGGCGGCGGTGTACGACCTCTTGCTGAACTGCGAGGCGGACCGCGTGTTGGTGGTCGATCCGAACGATGCCGTTCTGGATGGCGCCGTCCACCGACTGGACGAGTTCAATCTCGACCGGGGCAAAGTGGAATGGCGGGACGCGGTAACGGATGACGAGATAAAGGGGCAGGATGTCATCCTGAGCTGTGCGCCTTGGGCGGTCAACCAGAGCCTGACGAAACGGGCGCTGGACGCGGGTGTGGCGTTTTGCGACCTCGGGGGGAATCCGGAGACGGTGGGCGCCCAACAGAAAATGGCGACCGACCGCGTCAGCTCTGTGCCCGTGGTGCCGGACTGCGGAATCTCGCCTGGCATTTCTAACATACTCGCCGCCTCGCTGGCCAGACAAGGGTACACCACCATAAGAGTGCGGTGCGGCGGGCTTCCGCTCGACGCGAACCGTCCCGGGGGAATGCCGAACCCGGACGCGGCGGACGCGGGCGATTTCAACTACAAGCTCACTTTCGATCCGATGGGCCTGCTCAGCGAATACGGCGGCAGCGTCCCGGTGATACGGGACGGCGAGGTCGAGTTCGTGATGTCGCTCTCCGAGACCGAGACCTTCGAGTGGATGGGGTGCCCCCTGGAGGGTGCCCCGACATCCAACAACTCGCCGCAGGTCGTGGAGCGGCTGAGGTCGCTGGGGGTGCTCGACTACAACTACATGACGCTGCGATATCCCGGGCACTGGGACCGCGCCCGCGGGTGGAGATCGGCGGGTTTCCTCCGGGAGGACAGGAAAAGGGACGAGATGCTGGCGGCCGCGCTCACGGACAACACGAGCCTGATGTACGACCCGTCGACGGACCGGGATCGGCTCATACTGTCCGTGCAAGGCGCGAGGGGCGGGTCCTTCCGGGAGCACGCGGGGTTCTCTTTCGAGGTGCGGGCCGACACGGCGACCAAGTTCACCGCGATGGAGCTGACCACATCGTGGGGCATCACCATGGTGGCCCACCAGATGGCCTCTGGCGTCGCGTCCCCGATTGGCTTCGCTACTCCGGAGACATTCTCGGACGCATCCTGGATTGCCGATCAGTTGAAGAAGCGGCTCGGCCAATTGGAGGGCCAGGGGTGAACCCTCGCAGACTAAGGCAGAAACTCCGACACGACCCGTGCGACCTGCTCGACATGGTCCTGAGGGAATCTCCCGGCGCGGCCGGGGCGATGATTGACTCCGTCGGGCGAGACAGGATCGTGTCCGAGGTTCGCCAGTCGTTCCTCGACTGGGATTACCTCGGCGAGACGCTGGAGCTTCTCGGGGAAAGCAGGCCGGCACCGAACGCCAAGCAGCGAGACATCGACGAATGTCTGCTGACGCTCGCGAACGGCTGCCACCGAACCCTGCTGGACCTTGACGAGAAGGACTCCGTCCGGACATGGCTACGGGAACGGGGGGTCACGGAGCGGCAAATCCGCAAACACCGCCTAGGGGTATTCGGCGGGGTGACCCAGCAAGAAATGGCGATCTTGCTAGGCAAGCATCCGCCGGAATGCGTGGCGGCCGTGCTGTCCTGGAGACCGCTGTTCGGCCTGTCTGCCATGGCCGCAGAATCGGGCGAACCGTACATGACATACGTGACCTTTCCCGAGATAGAGAGGGGAAGGTTACACAACCTCTGCCTTCGGGCCTTGGGCCAGTCGCTGGTGTCCAAGTTCTTCTTCTCGCACGGAAGGCAGATGACCTTCAACCGCGGGCACGGGCATAACGACGCCATCCTGGTGGAGGGGGTGTTCGATGTGCTGGCGCTCGAGCGGGCAGGGATCGAGAACGCCGTTGGGTTGGGTTCGTGCCACTTGACGGCGAGGCATGCGGCAAGGCTGTCGGGATTCGCCCGAATCCTGTTGGCCTTCGACGGCGACGACGCGGGGGCGGCCGGGATGCGCCGCGCAAGCCTCGATTACGGGAGTCGGTTCTCCGAGTCCGTAACCGTTCCGAATGGACTGGATCCGGACGAATACCTCCGGGCCGGCGGCGATCCTGGAATCTTCGACTAGCGTCCCCGGCGTTTTACTAACTGTCCTGCTTGAGTGTGTCCAATTATAGGACACACCGCAGGTTCTTGCTTCATCGAGGCATGGGTTTCACCCGAAACGGGCCAGAGCCTACCTCTCCACGAGCGTTTAGGTTCGGACC